>Ga0224723_1000099_pt1 | contig 53267 bp, 56 predicted proteins | sample Balambano_FR2_Me_FD_161647 | JGI IMG/M metagenome (GOLD analysis project Ga0224723, IMG submission 161647) | Freshwater sediment microbial communities from Lake Towuti, South Sulawesi, Indonesia - Balambano_FR2_MetaG | ecosystem: Environmental > Aquatic > Freshwater > Lake > Sediment | place... | reverse complement strand
AATATGCCAACAAGCGCTACGGCAAATGTCAGTATCTTCTATAGTAAAATCAAAGAGCTTGGGAAATCAGCCGGTAGATCTATCAACTTCCTAGCTCGAAATGCCCTCTTCAAACCTTATCTCTCAGGAAGAACTTCTCTCACTGCAGCCACGGCTACCTCCGATACAACTATCAAAGTTGCTTCCCTCAATGGTTTCACCACAGTCCTGTTGCCCTTTGCCAACCAAGTTAATTCTTCTGCAAGACCACAACCCGTCTCCCCCTCCACTCCACTTCCTATAACAATTCAACATACTACCCCCGTCTCAAGAAATGTGATAGGTTACCAACCGGACAACCCACTCGATCCTTTCGGACCTGGGACCTTGTATTTAGATGCAACAGTAGGAGTAGTTATACCTACCAGAACCCCAGTAGCTTCTGCAAATGCAGTCGATATTTATAGGTCTTCCGGTGGTTCGGGAGTAGATTCTATTACAAGTAACGATACCTTGTCCTTGCAATTAATTATCAATGCAGTCAGTAGATTACGCTTTCACAATGTACCTCCTCATGATGATGGATTTTACCATGCCCATATCTCCTCCCTTGCAAATTCACAGTTATTTGCTGACCCTGTTTTCCAACGTCTAAATCAATCTTTACCCGAAGGTGCGATTTACAAGCAAGGCTTCATTGGTCATATGCACCAAGTGATGTTCTTCATGAACACAGAGTCCCCGAATCAATACAATGTTGGTAACCTTGTATCTACTGGTACCAAGGCCAAATACGGAGAATATATTGGGGCTGATGTGATCAATGAGACGGGTGTTCAAATTGGGCGTATGGTTATCACAGGTAAGAGCGCCTTGTATGAACGAATGTTCGATGAATCTAATCTTGTATCTGAAGCGGGTGTGAATGGTAAGATTGGTGAATTCGATATCATGATGAACAACATGCAAGTCAGTACGGAGGGCATCCGATTGATCATCAGAGCTCCACTCGATCGATTGCAACAGGTTGTAAGTCTTTCATATTCGTTCTCCACCGCCTTTGCTGCACCCTCCGATTTGACCGCACCCACAGGTCCTCAATTGTACAAACGAGCGGCGGTTCTTGAGTATGCGGAGAACATCTAAATTTCGTATCCAATCGTGGGTACATTAAGATGATAGAATGTATGGCCGGCTCGAATGGCGGGTCGGCTTTTTTTTTTCAATAAGATAGGAGGCGCGCAATGCCTAGAAATCCAACAAAATCACCAATAGTAATAGAATCTGAATCTCCGGTTTTGAATGACCCATTTGCAGTTGAAATCCCGGAGGTATCGCAAGAGGAGAGGGAGGAAGCGGAGGCATCCAGATCGAAAACCTATCTTGTGGTTAAGGGGGGTAAGTATTCGAGTCCTTTGGGTGTTTTGGTCATGCCAGAAGGTAAAGAGCTTGATGATCGATACTACGACATTGAAGGGTTGGTATCGCAAGGGATCGAGGTTCGACTTATGGGTTGAGTCTCCTAGGAGATAAGCCCCTGTCGCAGATGCGATGAGGGGCTTTTATTTAGGTTGTTTGAGAGGTTTGTTGGAAAGTGGATACGGAGGTTGTAGACCATGGCTTTTTCTGATTCAGAGAAGATGCGAATAAGGCATCACATGGGATATATGAATGTGAGTAAGGTTGAGTCATTTGCGCTTGGTATACCTGCTGCATTTCCGACAACGTTTATTATTGAGGGTGCAATGAACAAGGTGATTCCTGCGGCCGAACCCAAGGTTAGGGAGACATTGGATAGACTTGATGAAGTGGAGAAGCAGATATTTGAAAGCTCTGATTATCGAGATGTGAATCAAGTGGATGAGATTCAGATGCGCCCAGATGCATTAGAAGCGAGAAAACAAGATTATAAATATTGGCAAAACACATTGGGTAACCTCCTGGGAGTGATACCGAATCCGTATGACATGAGATACGCTTTGGCGGGCAATTTGATAAATGTTCGTGTGCACAATTGAAACGGATGTGATTTGATGGTTGTTTGTATAGAAACAATATATAAATAGTAAATGGAGGTGGAGATGAAAAACATCAAAAAAACCGATAAAAATGAACATGTGCCCCGGGGTCGGATACAAACAAATGTTATGTTGAAAGCACATGATGGTGGTTATCATGTGCCCATTGCATTCATTCTGATGAGCGCTTTTTCAGCAAGTGGATGCGCGTCTTTTCCAAGGGGAGCCATTGTAGATGCTGCTCAAGCATCGTGTGTGATCATTCGTCAATTAATCAAAGATAAAGGGGTTCAGGAGGTTTGTGCAACGGCCGAAGAATTGGCGCCATATGTAAAGGGTATTTTATCTTCAAGGCGAACAGGAGGTATGGGTAATGCGGTACCAAGTGCATCGATGAGTGGAGCTCCGGGTGCATCCTCATTGGGTTCCGTGCCCCCATGTCAATCTGCGTGGCCATCGTCAGTGTGGGTGCCATCAAGTGGAACATCCAATCTCCAGTTGCCCAAACAAGGTTTATCCAAGTCAAAGAGTTCTGAGGGCAAATAAAATGCCCAAGATTGCCCCTCTCACAATTGAACAAGCCAAGCGAACATTGGCTTTCAAATTATCTGGTAAAGTAGGTCCACTTCGTCAAATAGCTACAAAACTAGGGTTAAGACCGTATCGAGTTTTCCTAGTTTGGACAAAGTTCACGGCTGATGAAAGGGGGGCTGGAGATGAGCGTGAAGTACTTCGTAAGGAGATACTTCCTACTCCACGTGTGGAGAACTTGGATGCCGTTTCGTATACGCCTTACGCGGTTGGGATTGTACCCGTGGGGTCGATTCGTGTCACACGTGTTTCTGCGCGAGAATTTACGGCTGATATGTTGCGTGGTCGGGCGACGAATGAGGACAGAATTGATGAACCTTATTCGTTTTTTTATGAGGTAGTGGAGGATGGGAGAAATGACAGTATGCCCATTCGCATGAAATACAGGCTTTCCGCGACGCCATTTTTACAAGCTGGAAAGACACAATGGGTTCTCCTATTAGAGAGAATAAGTGAAGATCGAGACAGAAGTGGAGAGAGTAAACTTGGTCAGGATGATGATTGATCAAGTGGGTTGATGGGTAAGTGGAGGTTTCTATGCCAACGTTTGAAGAAACACAAATGACTCAACTGGAAAAATATCTCCAGGAGAAAATGGCATTGAGTGCTCATAGGGGCATGAAATCTGCTGCATTGTTTGGTATACAAACAATCATAACAAAGCTTATTCCACAGGCAAAACCACATCCTCCAGTTGATAAGGGGCTGTATAGGGCAGCATGGCGTGTGCAAGACAATGGGGTAGATAAACCGGTGGAAATTGTAAACAATGCTCCACATGCACTTTTCATTGAGTACGGGGTTAGGGCGAGTAATGTGAAAATTGGTAGAAAGATGATTTCAGCGCTTGCTGAGTGGTCAAAGAGACATCAGAAATCAACTTCAAAATCAAAGGTTTCAGATACGCGAGATGGTAGTTCGGAGATAAAAAAAGGTCCTAAATCGGAGAAATCCAAGGGTGTAAAATTTCAAAAGGATCTTGAGAAACTTGTAAAAAGGCTTTCGTCATTTATCAAGAAACTTAGATTTGGATCAGCGAGCGTAAAAAATGACAAGGGTAAACCTACCATACCTCCTATGTCGGATAGGCAAGCGTTGAATGCTGCATGGGCTATAGCAACTGTAATGACCAAGCGGGGCATATTTGCCCCCAATGGTCTTCGTATAGCTGAAAAAGCGGAGAAGATACTTGTAAAGATTGTTGAAAGGGAAGTAGCGAGGGCAATAAGTATGGATATGGGGAGGTGATAAAATGTCTATATTTTCAAGGGTTTCTGAAAGAATACGTAGTTTGATATTTCCAAGTATTGCAAGTGCTGCACCTGTTATAAAGGTTTACCCATGGGGCAGACAAGCAGCGATAAAACAATTGTATGATTTTATTGCGGAGGCTACTTTTTATAGAAAAGATTCAAACAATGCCCCCATAGCTTTTCAAATAAACCGTAGGTCGATGTATTCTGAATGGCCCGATAATGAGGTTGAATTAGAGCTACCTTGTATAGCTTGTATACCAGGAACTGGAGAATATAAACAAGCGGCGCTTACGCCGTTTTTTTGTGAGGACACGTATGGTGTGTTTGGACCGGGCACAGTTGTGGAGGCACAAGGCACAGATTACTCCGAAAACGTGATTTTGGAGGTATGGTCAGCAACGAGAAGCGAACGTGAAGCCATTATAAGTGGACTTGAGTATTTGTTTTCACCAAGCGAGGGGAGGTTTGGTTTGACGATGAAATTAGCTGAATATTACGGGGTAAAAGCAGATTACCTCCCTATGAGTCAAACGCTTGTGGATGATGCTGATTCAGCTCGTAATAGGCGCAAATCGCACTTTGCCTTTAACCTTGTTGTGCCAGTGGTACGATTGGTCAATGCGGTTGAGATAGACATTCGTACGGAGGTTCAGGTTTTGGCACAAGTGGAGACAGAGGTTCAAGTAACTGTACAGTGAAATATGGTCAATATGTTTGAATACAAGGTTTGGAAAGGTAGGTTTGTATGTCGGTATTTATAAGACGTTTTACAACAGAACAACCTCAGGAAGTTCTTCTTGAGATTGAGGCTGTGAATATTTTAGACCTTGAACCTCCTGCGGAGATTCGGGGCATAGGTTCGGGTACTGTGATGCTTGTAGGTGAGTTTGAAGCGGGCCCGTTCAATAAACCTATGGAAATTGCAAGTCCGGTAGACCTTGCCCAAGTTTTTGGGGGGTTTGGTTTTGCGCGTGGAGGTACATTGGGTAATGACCCATGCGCTCGATCGAGGTTGGCTGATAGTGCAATAGTTCCTGAATTTTGGAATGGAAATGGTTTTGTTCAGCTCAATGGTAAGAAGTTCGCAAGACTTATCATTGTGCGAGTGGATACCTCCGTAGGAGAAGTGCAATTTACACGATTGGCTTATATTACAGGCGCGGCGGCGTTCCGATACAACTTGGAACCTGCTCAAACCTTGGTATTAACTTTAGATGGTGGGGCACCAGGAACATCCACTTTCAATGCTACAGCTGCTACAGTAACAGGTGTTGGTGGTACGTTTCCAACCCTCTTTACTGGAGGTCAGACACTCACAGTAGGATATGATAGTGAGCCTGATTTTACAGTGACTTTCTTTGCTGCAGATCAAAGTTTGGCTCAAGTGATTTCGCGTATAAATGCAACGGCGGGGTTTGCATTTGCAGACAACAATGCTGGTCAATTGAGATTCACAGGTAGACGTAGGGGTTCAACGGGTCAGGTTCGCATAGTCTCCGGTTCATCGGGTGTTCTTACAACCTTGGGTCTTACAGCGGCCAATACGGCGGGTACGGGCAACGTAGCGGATATTGATGCAGTGACATTGGCAGAAATACGAACGATTGTTGAACTTACTCACGGGGCATCCAATGTGGAGGTGGAGCAGGATATAAATGGAAACCTCCGTATTACAAATACGGCAACCCCTGGTACGGGCACAATTTTGGTGGGTGCATCATCGACTGCCGTGGGCTTGGGGTTTGTTAATGGTACATTGGCAACTGCTGTAACAGGGGTATCTGGAGTTCTCCCAGCGGGTACAAGAGTGAGAAATTCAGGGGGCACTGTGACCCTTGTAACGATGCAAGATCTCCAGATTACGGCGGCGAGTGCAGGTCCTTACAAGGTTAAAGTTCGTCATGCAATGGACGATGGTACGGGTTTGAGTGCGGGGGTAGGTACGATCACAGTTGTACCTGATCCTCCAGTTTTGGGTGCGTTTTCGGTCACGAACCTTTTACCTATCAACGCTGCTATGACTGAGGCACAAATTGATACGGCTTATCAAACAACCTATGATAATACGCTTGATCCGAATACAGTGGCTCGTGAGGTTAATATTTCATGGTCTGCAAGACAATCAAATGCGGTCAGGAGAAAAGTTCGATCCAATGCGATCGATGCATCTACCCAAGGTTTGTTCGGTAGGGTTTGTGTAATTCGAACGCCTATGAATACGACACGATCGGCGGCTACAAGTATATCAGCAGAACCCGGAGTAGGAGCTTATCGAAGTCAAAATGTGATATTTACATATCCACAGGTAAGAACCCGAGTACCAGCAATTGCAGCCATAGGTTTGGCAGGAGGTGCTGGATTTACGGCAGATGGTCTTGTGGATATTGGGGCAGACGGGTTTTTGTGCTCGATAATGTCTCAATTACCTCCAGAGGAGAACCCTGGCCAACTTACAACCTTTACTGAGGCAGTGGTATCGCTTGAGTCAGGAAGTAATGTCCAAGGTTTTACAATGCCTGATTATATAACATTTAAGAAAGCGGGTATATGTGCACCTCGAATGGACGAAGGGGTGTTGATTTTCCAAAGTGGAGTTGTAAGCGTTGACCCCACAGTAAATCCTAACCTTGTAAATATTAATCGTCGTAGAATGGCATATTTTGTACAAGATACGTTGGCGCGTAGGGCAAAGTTTTATGGTAAGAAACTTCAGCGCCTTGCAATTCGTTTAGCCTTTGTAAGTGAGATTAGATCATTTTTACAAGGTTTACTTGGAACCGGAAACAGTGCTGTTCAACGTATTGCGGGGTTTACAATTGATTCGAGGTCAAACAATACGCCGCAATCACTTGCAAAAGGGATATTCAGAGTGGATGTATTTGTGAGAACATTGGCATCTATGGACGCTATTGTACTTGCTGTAACGGCGGGTGAAACAGTAGAAGTGACAGAAACATTGGGAAATTTGGCGGCGTAATAGGAGGTATGAAATGGCTGTAAAAAGGGCCCGCGGGCAAGACGTAGTTGTAACATTACTCAGTGGAGGTGTTCCCCAACTTGAGCTTACTGATATTATGAATTTCAATACAGAACTTGTAAGTGAAATTAAGGAACAAGATTTCTTAGGTGAAGCATTTACAAGGGTAGATGATGTTTTCAAGAATGCGAAGTTTGACTTTGAACTTCAAGTTCATAGTGGGCAAATATTCTTACTTGCAAAGGCTATTAATGATAGGCAGAAGCGAATAAACCCACTTATCCAGTTTGTAATCAGTTCAACTTTGATATTTGTTGAAACTGGAGAAATCTATCAAATGGTATATCCGGATTGTGTTTTTGGTAGTATTCCAATGAACGTACCGGCGCGAACAGATTATGTGAAATTCAAAGTACAAGGTGCATGCGAAGAAGTTCTCACTAATTTAGCTGCATAAATAGTATAAAAAGATGTGGAGGCGCAACACGGAGGGAGAAATCTTTCCGTGCTTTTGGGCCGCTTTTTCAGAGGTTGACTCATGTTTAACATGGGAAAGATGCGCCTCTACTCTGGAGAAGCGGTCGTTTTATTTGGAGGCGCGACATGAACCCTAAGATACCAAGAAAGAACTTTGCAGATACAGTGGAGATGAAAAAAGCAACAGAAAGTGACTTTGAGGATGCGGTAGATAGGATACAGAATGATATCCTTTTTTCGGGTGAACCCAAAGAACCCATGGATGAAAAAGATGCATTTGAAAGATTGGAGGAGGAGAAATTGTCAGAAACCTCCACAGAGGCGAGAGACCCGAATGCGCCCCCGTCATGGGCAACCATACCTCCAGACCTTGTTTTCCCGAATACAACGGGCATATGTTTTATGTTGTTTCGTAAAGAGTGGACCCGAAAACCTGGTATAGGAGATAGGAACATTATTCTTTGGCCATTGAGTTTTGCTGAGGAATCAGCGGCTCTTAATCGTGCACCTCCGGATGCTAAGGCGCAGACACTTTTGAACTACCTTGCATTGTCGTGTATACGAAGTATTGATGGAAAAAAAGCTGTATGGCACGGGGTAGATAAACCACATTTGCAACATGGTATACTGAGGTTTGCCGATGAAATAGGTGCAAAATGTATGAATGTTTTGCGTACCTACTATCACAAAGAACACAGTATGACAGACTTGGAATATACTGATTTTTTAGTCAATTGTTTCGACTTCAAAAGTGGGCAGCATGTCGAAAATTCTACAACCCCGCCCCGTACCAAGTAAAGGAGGTATTTGATGAAATTGTGCCTTATGCCGGTTCATACTTAGACAATGTTTGGCATGCAAAGGTTTATGCTTCGTATACAAGGGAGGAGAGATTAGCCACGAAAACAAAGCAATTTCTTCAGTTATCTCGATATGGGAGACTTTCTTCAGAGTATGTAAATCAGTTGTATCCACTTGAATTGCAACGTGTTTTTTCAGCCTTGAACAACATGATCGAATCGGAAAACATGATAGAAAAAGCCAATGAAACTTACTAAAGCGGAGGTTTAGCCTTCGCTTTTTTTTTACCCTCGTATAGATTGAATTCATGGCAGAACAAGCAGAAGTCAAAGTCAAACTTGTATACGATGTTGTCGCGAGTGGTTCGGCAGATAAGTTCAAAGCCGAAATTGAAAAGCTGAAAAATCAGAGTTCGGAGGCCTCCAAGGAGGTCAAAGGTATAGGCAAAGAGGAGAACATGAAGGGGGTCGAAAAAGGCTCTCAAAAAGGTTCTATGGCTCTTACAGCCTTGAAAAGTGCGGCGGTTGTTACTGCGGCGGCCATGGCTGCAATTGGTTATGGGGCCTATGAAGCTTTATCAAGCGCCAACACCCAACTGGAGAAAATGAAAGCCACGACGGGCATGATGATCTCCATGTCTCCAGATAAGAACATTTCATTTGAAAGGGCGAGACAAGGGGCCCAAGCCTTTGAAGAAAGTTTTCGTAAAACGGCCCAAGCGGCGGGTGTGACGCGTGATGAAATACGTGAAGCATTTTCTACCATAGCCTCTCAAACTCAGAATACCTATATGAAAAGGCTTACTTTTCTCGATGCGGAAAAGATAGCAGGAGACATGGCAAAGGTTTCTCGCGTTATGCCCGGAGGTTTAGGAGAACTTACAAAAGAGTATGAAAACTTGAAAACTGGGACGTTTGCATCAATGGGATCAATTGTTCGCATGATCACAATGACTGGTGTTCTCAAAGGCAATGCTGTGGAGGTTGCCCGTCAATTGGCCGGAAAAGACATGATTACGCGCATGCAAATCGCTGAGGAGGCCATGGCAAAGATGGCCAAGCAAGTGCCTAAGGCTATGGGTGTGGAGGGTATAAAGAATGCATTTTCAAGTGTAAAAGATAGCACTTTAGAGAACTTTGGTATGCCAATTATAAACAGTGTTTTACCCTTGTTTAACAAGGCCGTTGATTGGTTTGAAAGAAATGATGCACGTTTACAACAGATAGGGGCCAAAACTGGAGATTTTTTAGGTATGATATTTGGTAGAGGTTCGGACATGTTAGAAACATTTTATGATGTTTTTACGCGATCTGGAGGGGCAGGAGATGTGATTTCGGAAGCTGGAGACAAGATAAAAGATGCGTTTAAGTGGATATACGATCACCGCATGGAAATTGCTGAGGGGGTAAACGCGGGGGCGAAGGCACTTTGGGACGTGGCCAAGGTTGTGGGTAAGGTTGTAGGGGGCATAAAAGACGCTACTTTGGCGATGAAAGACAGTTTATCTGACAAGCTTGGAAGTGGAGACCCACTCATTAAGGCGGGGGTTGCTCGCAAGATGGTCGGAGTGGAGGGGGAGGTAAAAACACTTAAAGGTGCGAGAAGCCCTGAATTACAAGAGAAAATTGATGCCATTGTAGAGGAGGCGGGTAAAGGGGGTAGTGCAAGCAGAAAACGCGCTCAGGAATGGGCCGATGCCGTTCAGAATATGGCTGATAAAACCACTGAGTCAGTCTCCAGTTTTGATAGATTGAGTGAATCACTTTCGAGCGTAAATTCTAGGGGTGAAAACCAACTGGAGTTTTTATCAAAGCGCATGGGCATGGAACAAGCAGCGAATGCAATGCAAGCTGAACAGATTGCGGCAGCTGATGCTTTTGTTGTTGCATACAATGAAGCGAAGAAGAAAAATGACACTGCGGCCCTTGAATATGCAGAAAGTCTCGTAAAAAATAGTGAAAAAATGCAACAAAGTCTCCTGGAGAGTGCAAATAAGTTTGAAGGTGGAGCATTGGAATTTGCTAAGAGAGTAGGAGATCCAACCATGATTAAAAAATGGACTGAATCAGCAAAGGCCGGACTTGGTACGGGCAAACTCAATGCCCAAGTGAATTTTAATGGGGCAACAATCAATATAAAACAGGACTTTCGAGACCAAGATCCAGATCGTGTAGCCATTGTATTTAAGGATAGTCTTGCAAATGCAGCGGTAAACCGTACACAATCGATGATGCAAACTCCGTTTGGATTATAGTTTGAACAGAAAGGAAGTATGTGATGTCACTTTCATTATACGTAAATAATGGTCGAAAATTGAAGAACAAACGAAAATACAAGGGGGAGGAGGAGGAATTAAATCGCAAGAAAAAGAGACGAATGAAGGGTGAAGATGAGGAGGACATGAAAGATGACGATGAGGATACCTCCGAAAAAAATTACAAAGATGATGATGAAGATATGAAAGATGATGACGACGATGACATGAAAGATGACGATGACGACGACGATGATGATTTGCTTAATGTTTATTCTGATGAAGCTCTTGAAGAAACTGGAGATTTGGAGCAGGAGGATGCTGAATTTTTGGCCACAGAAGCCGATATGAGCGAAATGGAGGTAGATGATCAACCTCCAGATAGTGAACATCCTGTTGTCGATCCTGATGCTCTCACGGCGGTCGAAGGGGGTATGGCGGCAACGGAAACGGCTTCTCTTATGGGTGAAGCCGCTGAATTAATGGAAAAAGCTGCTGATGCGGCACATAGTGGAGATGCGGAGGAATTGGAAAATGCCCTCGATGAGTATGATCTCCTAATGGCCCAAATCGAGGAAACAGCTGAAAAAGAAGCGTCATATCTTGAAGAGGAGGATGAAGCGGAGGGTATTGATGGTAAAATTAAGAAGAAAAAAGGAAGTGTTTTATCAAAGTGGGTTGACAGCAGGGTATAAATAATTAGATTGAAAAACATGTACCTCTCAGTACATCCTCCCTCCGTAGAAGGTTTTTTTCCTTCCCTCTACGGAGGTTTTTTTTTTTATGTTTAGAGTAGCTCAATGGTAGGGCAACCGAATGTAATCGGCAGATTGAAGGTTCGACCCCTTCCTCTAAACCCATTATAAAATAAATGTAAAAACACAGTGGAGACCCTCCCACTGTGTTTTTTTATGTGGAAAATGGTCATTGTTTGATGGTTTTCTGAACCTCTTGTCGGTCATGTGTATAATTTGAACATGGCAAGAGAGAGCATAATGACGATCATGGAACTCCTAACTGGAGGTATTCCACAGAGAATTTTGCAACTTAGGGGTTCGGGTTTGCCGCACAGACCCGCGGCGTGGAAAAGTGGAAATAGACTTAATACAACTTGGTACCCAGGTAATGGTGATGAAGCTACTCAGCAAAATATGGGGCCCATAGAAATGCCTTCAAATTGGTCTGGAGAGTGGAGATATAGGATGCTCTCCAGAACCCCTGCGAAGTATACAAATACCGGAAATATGAGTGAATTGATCGACATCATTCAACCCGTGACTCTTGTACAATTGATAGAAGAAATGTTTCGTGGTGGGCACAGATTGAGAGTCATATGGTTCCAAGGTGGAGACGGGCCCCAATCGAAGGCCTTGATCATGCGTGAGGGTCAAGCAAAAGAGTGGGAATTTCCTGTTGAGCGAGCGGAGGATATCCAGTGGAACATCCAGTGGGAATGGCAATCGAGAGGTCGTGGGGCATACAGACCTGTTGAAGTAAAAGATGAAAGTGTTGAGACAAAGCTTGCTGATATGCGGGCCAAAGCTCAAGCCATACTTGATCAGGATATTGTAGATCGGAGGACTCAAAATACAGCAAAATTACAGCCAAATAATTTTACTTTGGGACAACTGGAGGCATTGGCAAATTACCCAAATCAACTGCAAAAAGTTGGAAGAACAAGGATTCTCCAGTTTGCATCTACAGCTCAGAAGATTGTTGATATTGCAAATAAAGTGAAGGGTCTCCCATTTGCGGTTTCAAATTCAGTTTTGGAATTGACTCGAACCACAGTGCAACAAGGTACACAATTCATATCTCAGATATCTAGGGTACCTCCAGAACTCATGAATCAGAAGACAATGGCCCGAGATTTACTGTATGCGACGAAGAATTTTGGACGCAGTGTGGAGAATACAAGGGTACTTATGAGATCGGTGATGGAAGCTGATTTAGCTCTTCGCAAGGTTAATACTCAAGTGGCTTTGGCGGGTATAAAAAACGTAAGAAATTCTGGCAAAGCCAAGGACATTGTAAAGCTTCACGTTGTGAAATCTGGAGATACTCCAGTCTCCATTTCCATCAAATATTTTGGAGATCCTGATCATGTGGCTGATATTATGAGGGCCAATAATTTACCTTTTTATCAGGTTAGATTGAAACCTGGAATTGCCCTTGTAATACCGAACTACAGCGCCAATCAAGCGGTGAAATAATGCAACCTCAGTATCCTGCTCAGAATTATTATCCAAGAGCCAAAGTGAGGTTTGGGATACGATTTGATGAGTTAAATCGTCGAGTTTTTGTGGGTAAAATACCTCCAAAACCATTGCACAAATTGACCGGGATCAAAGATCCTAGGGCTCCCCTCCGATTGGTCAATGATCCCAATGCCCCTACGAATGTGCGAAGAACTCTTTTAGAATTTGATACAAGTAAGAAACTTGTAGGCTTAGGGCCGCAAAAACAAGTGCGAAGTGAAGATGAATTAAGCTTTGTAATCTCAGGAATTATACCTAGGGAGGCTACTTGGAATGTCAATGGGATACGTATGGCGGACACTCTTAATCTTACATTTTCATATGCTGACTTACCTTTTTCTCCACTTGTACTCAGAGCGGCATGGGTGGAGCTTTACCTTGGAACTATTACAGCTGAAGAACATCAACTTGGTATTGAGGGTAGAAACCGAGAAATAAGCTTGAAAAATGGACAAAAAATATACGAAAGTATGCTCATGGTACCCGATACATATATCGATAAGACGGGTCGTGTTAGGTCAAATTTGAGATTCCAAGGTTTTGTAGACAAGTGGGAAAATGATTTTGGAGACAATGAACCTATGGTTCGAGTTGAATGCCGCGATAATACGCAACTTCTCATTGATATTGATGCCCCTTCGAAGCTTACAATTGATAAGAATATTCCTATTGATAAGGCCATTGCAAAATATCTGAGTCACTTTCCTCAACTCAATGGGATAACCATTGAGTATAGGCCTGGAAACATAAAAGAGAGTGAAATTCCCGTATTAAAAAATGTATATGGTAGGGCCTCCTTTCCTCCACAACTTGGACCTCCACCCTCTTTGATTAATGGCCAACCTTCGGGTTTGCCAGTGTGGGATTTTCTCACGGATGTTGTGAGTTCACTTGGGCACTTTATACATGTGGAGGGTACGAATATTCTTATTGAGCGATCGAGAACAAAATTTGGGCCAAATTCAAAGATTGTAAGAAGACCTGATGATCCTTTCCAAGGTCGCAATGGGAGAGTATACAGACAATTTATTTATGGTCGTAATATTTCGGAAATGAAAACAACTCGAACATTTGTGAAGAATGTGCCCACAAACATTGAGGTTCGTAGTTATGATCCGGTGAAAAAAAGTCCTGTGGTTGGGAGATACCCAACGAATCGTGTGGGTGCTGGGGTGCACACCTCCATACCTGGAGACGGAGGTGCGGAGGAAAAATGGCTTGTATGGAAGGTTGCCCCAGGAATTACAGATAAGGATACCCTCCGAATTATTGCTCAGAATATATATGAACAACTTGGTAGACAAGAATTACAAGTGAAGATTAAGACGAAAAATCTAGCGTCTTTTGGTGGTGGGAACGAAGATCCTGACCTCCTGGATATGAAAGCGGCAGATACAGTTGAAATACTTGTAAATCGATCAAACAACATTGAAACAGCACCGAGTACATCGACAGTTACAAGTCTGGAGACTCAACTTCAAACGTTTCGAGACAAGAACGTGAAGTATCTTATGAGTCGAGGTTTTGCGGAAAATCTTTCAAAAGCGTATGCAAAGGCTTATACAGACATTGGTGTACCAACTGAATTTCGTATCAAAAATATGCAAGTTAATTGGAACATTGATACGGGGGTAGCCTTTGATATTGAGTGCATAAACTTTGTTGAAGTACGCGCAGAACCCTTGAAATTACCCAATCCACCCAAGGAATAATGGGAGACAAGGAGATAGGAGTCATGGGAGGTTTTGATTTATCAACGTATTCAAAGGCTTTTTCGAGGCCAGGTATTGACCCACGACAATGGGTTTCTTTTGGTGTTGTCACAAAAGAAACAGCAAATGCTCAGATTGTAACCTTTGATAAAACCATAGGTATGCCCCTTGTATCAGTGCTTTTGCAGCCAAGTGAGGTTTTTGTGGCTTGCCAAGTGGCAAACCATGTCGCTGGAAACGGAGAAGGAGAATGGTTTCCTTTTGTGGACGGAGATCAGGTGATCGTGGCTGTACCCGGAGGTGATGAAAAAAGTGGATGTGTGATTCTTGGTCGACTCAACAGTCAACTGGATGAATGGCCATCACAAGTTGCAGGGTCAGATTCGACGAAAAATAACTTTGCATTCAAACGATTGCGTACTCCGTATGTGCTTGAGACAGCGGAGACATTGCTTTTTCGATCGGCAAAAACAGAGGCATTTCTTTCTTTGAACAAAATTGGAGAGTGGACTTTATCGAATACGGAGGGTTATATCTCCGTAGCGAGCGATTTTATTACAATGCAAAGTGCTGATACGGAGCTTGTGTGCCAATTGAATTTGCGCACAAAGATCGTGGCACTGGAGGCTGGAGGCACACTTCTCCACTTGAAAGCTGATGAGGATACACAACTTTTGACCCCTAATCGTGTACTCATTGGCACTTCGGGTTCATTTCCAACTGCTTTTCATGGGGTAACGGCAGAAAGCGTAGCTGTGTTTCTCCAGTCATTTGCACAGACAATTGGGCTTCTTTTTCCGTCAATGTTATTCGGAGGTGCCCTTGCAGCGGCGGCTATACCTCTTATCAATGCAGCCCTTACGCAAGCCATTGCATTGCCCATAACGCCTTTATTACCCGGTATGACTGCTGCATTGTCAGCACCTCCAGATAATACGGGCATTCAACCTCATTTTGGGGTCGCGGGGCTTTTGATTTCGTAAAAGAATCGACAGTGGATATCCACTTGATATCCTCCGAATATGAGCGCACCGATACCGAATGCCCCACCAATTTCGCAACAAAACATAACTGAAGAGGAGGCCGGGTTTTCACCAGGGCCTCCACTTGCATCATTGTGTGGGTTTAGTCTCCCATCGATACCCAAGTTCAAATTTGGGTTCAAATTACCTGCACTTTTCAATTTACCTTCGCCTTTTCCGCCGGCGATTTCTTTACCCTTGGGGATTAATTGTTTGATCAGCAACCCCTTGGATGTAGCGGGGGGGTTACCAAGTGGAGGCGGGCGAAAACCCAATTTACCTCCAGATCCAGATGAAGATTTTTTGAGCACCATACCATTCTAAAAGGGGAAAATTATGCCTGTAGCATCAATAAAATTTACACAAGGTATTAATACGGACTTACCAGGTAGAGCATTGGTAGGTATAACAGGATCATTGGTTACGATAACAAACGGAGACAATACAGGGGTTACAAGTTATCGTATAAGTTTACTTGATAAGCCACTTGGAAGTGCTCTTGTGGAGGGTATACTTGTAGATGCGGTCGGACCTATACCTTCAGCGTCTTTTACCCCTGATGTTTCGGGCACATATCAAATTCAACTCAGGTTAAACGGAGATGATAATATCATTGATATACGTGATTTTATCGTACCAAATTCACTTGGTTGGTATGTGCCTGCTGCAAATTCTACTATCAATTCTTTCAATTATTCTGGGCAAGTCAAAGGTTGGAAAACCGCACTTAATACTATTATAAATGACCTTGTAGCAGCAGCTGGAGGTGCGGTGAATTTTGCAGCGGGGGTACAAGATTTACCAGGTTTGAGAGCTATAGTATCAGCGAGTAGAGTAGATAGACAGGTTAGACTTGTAGAAGATGCTGGTACAACTTATAGATATGATGCAAATACAGGTGCAGGTGTCGCTGATGATAGTAATTTTGTGATCAAACCGAATGATGTTCTTTTGGCATCAAATGGTAGATGGTATAAAATGCCAGCAACTGCAATAGTAGAATTTATCGACAAGTTGATCACAATAGGATATGTCGCGGGACCCAATGCACCTGTACCTACTGTTATTGAGGGTATAGCGGCTTTTAGAGGTGATATTTCAGGTACGTTGCGTGATCGAGCGAGTATGGTATGGGAGGAAACAACCTCCCGTTGGAGGGCTGCACTTGTAGCCCCGAATGATACAACAATAACTGGAGGTTTGGCATTTCAAGCGACAGATCTTTACAGTACAGCATTGACAGCAAACAGATTGCCATTTGTTACAAGTGGAGGTCGAATCGAAACACCTACTTCTCTTACAACAACCCAAGGTTTGAATTTTCAATCCACAGTGGAGATGGACAGAGCTCAGATCAATATAGGAGAGATTAAATGGGCTACTATTTTCTCTGATTTTGCCACTGTAACAGAACCCGAAGGAAATTTGACGGCACCATTTGGTTCACTTGCAAGGTCAAACCAATCAGTAGGTAAAGTTTGGATAAAGAGAACAGGTACGGGAAATACAGGTTGGTTTGAGTTGTTACCATCGAATGCAACTTTGATAGGAGATGTGACTGGAACGTTAGGAAATAACAGAGTGGAGAAGTTGAGTGGAGACTCACTTGGAAATATTGTTGATGCTTCTGTTGCCAAAATTCGTATGGGAATTATCGCGGGATCTTCGGCTTATGCTGCTTCGGGTAACATACGAGTAACAAATCATGAATCCTTTGAAATCAATGTTCGTAATGGGTTTCAAGTTGCAGGTACTGGAGATACAAGTTTACTTGCTTATTCTCCTGGAGGTGGAGGTGCATGGCGCGCAGGTGTTGGTTTTACAAGCCCTGCAGTGATGGAACTTAAGGCCGCTGATATCACTTTCACAGCTGGAGCCTCCAATTTTGTAGCAATTGATAGAGGTTCATCTACAAGGGCAATTGATTTTCTTTTAGATGGTATGAGATTCGCTCAGAATGAAACTGCATCGATAAATCAAGTAAATAAAACAAGTGACGTAGCTCCACTTAATTTTACAATACGTTCCCAAGGGCCTTTTGCAGGGGCTACGACGAACACAACTGCAAAATCTGGAGATATCCTCCTTACAACTCCGAACGGAGTTGATGTTGGACAAGGTGAACAACGCGGGCGCATCATAAGTCGTATTTCAGGGGTTGATGTTGTAACCGTAAATTATACGGGTATTCGCACTCGAAACGATGACAACAATATGCTTATTGCCCCCTTGAATAGTACAAGTGGAGCCGGAGGTTGGTTGAATATACGAGGTGGACAAGCTCATACATCAGGAAACCATGCAGGTGGGTATCTCTTTATAAAAGGAGGTGGAGGTAATGGCACGGCCGACGATGGTTCTGTTGTTCTTCAAAGTGGAGGTGAATCATCCACAATGCTTGAAGTTTTTGAAACAACTGGAGGCCCGGGGCGTAGAATACTATCTCTTGTAAAAAACAGTCTTATTGCAGGTACGGATGTTCCAACTGGAGACTTACTTTTGCATGTTGGAAATGCCGCAACTCAACCAACAAGTGCCCCTGTAACGGGGTTTAATTTATGGGGATCGTCCGGGGTAACATGGTTTGAATACAGTGATGGTAACATTCATAGATCGGATATCGGAGGTATCACTGATATTGAACTTTTAGCTTTGAATGTGACGTTAACTCGAAGCGAATATCGAAATGGTATCATACGGATAACAAATTCCAATGATGATAACAACCTTATTTTTCCGAACTTATCAGGGCGAATGTGGTTTGTGATCAATGATTCAGGAAGTTTGATCACACTCAAAACATCACCTCAGAGTGGAGCTCCCACAATTACAGCAGGTAGTAAACTTGTAATTGCTTGCGTTTCAAATGCAATCATTGTTGTGCGATAAAAGGAGATGAAAAAATGCCTGGATATGGGATAGGAGAATATGGAACATTTCCATGGGGAGGAGGAGAAACGTCTCCGTTTGGAACTTTTTATTTACTTGATGCCATAGCTGTGGGTGAAAACATACTCAGATTGACATTTTCTGGTGTACCTTATTTTTCAGGTCTTTTTGACAAATATGATGCGAGTGATGCGAAGAGATATTTGATTTCAATAGTACAAGGTACAGTAGGTTATGATGGTTTGAATGTTCGACCTGTTACAGCTGTGGAGGTCAAAAAAGTCATAGGTCAACCCACAAAATTAGATCTTATTACGGATAGACCATTTACCCCTTATCCGGCAAAATATACTGTGAAAGTCACAGGGGTAGCCACGGGCACACCTCCAGCTTTCATGTTGATCAATGTTGCATTTACAAGTTTTACTTTTTTCTCTAATTTCAAACTTCTCAATCGCCCAGTACTTGAAACAGGCTACAAATCAAGAGATTTTGCATCTCCACAGGATAGGGCCGCAATGTTTGATCCATTGCCTAACCCCGATGACCCATTAAACCTTGGAACATTTGTTGTAGATGATTTGGGAGACTACGCTTTTGATGAGGGTATAACATCTTTCAAAAAACGCGTAATTCGTCGAATAATATCGATGAAACAAAGTTTTGCTCATATGCCTGAATATGGTATTGGTATACAAACCTATGGAAAACGTCTCCAGTTGGCGGGTATACGATCGAATTTGATAGCTGATATTGAGCAGCAAATTGCAAGAGAACCCGAAGCTGTGCGAGTACGAGCAACCATAGATCAAGATTCAAGAGTTCCAAGTTTATTTTATGCCCGCGTAGCGGTGCAATTGCGTACAGGCTTGGCTGTGCGTCTTGATGTACCAGTGGAGGTTTAAATATGGCTGATTTACCTACAAGATTAGATTTGTTTGCGATAGGTCGAGATTATGTGCTTCAAAGAGCGAAAAAAATCGATCCTACAAATGTGGATGTGGAGGGCACAGATGTGAACATTTTCGTGGGTTCACTGAGTGTTTTGGCTTATTATTTGATCAATCAATTGGCTTTTTCGATAGCCAATTTGACCCTTGATGGATCGGAGGGAGAAGAACTTGATCGTTTTGCTTATGATCGATACCAATTGACAAGACCAGGGGCAACAAGTGCTCTTGGTCAAGTGCGTTTTTTTCGAACAATTGCAAGTGGAGGTGCGGGTTCAATACCCGCAAACACGCTTCTTACAACAAACACTGGGGTACAATATATAACAACCACGACGGCGACATTTGGAGGCTCCACTTTGGAGGTATTTGCGGATGTGAGGGCCACCCAAGCGGGTAAAGAAACACAAGTTGGGGCAAACACAATAAGGCGATTTAGCAGTCCAGAAACGATTTTTGACCCTAATATTCAGATTAATAATGATCTACCCACAGCTGGAGGGGAGAATGCGTTTGAAGATGAAGAATTTCGCGCATTGATAAGACAATTTTGGCGCACAGTGCGCCGGGGCACGCTTGGGGCCATTGAATTTGGGGCATTGTCAACCCCGGGGGTTGTAAGTGCTCAAGCGGTCGAGTCTCTCGAACCAACTGGAGAAGCTGCGCGCATTGTAGAATTGTATATTGCTGATTCTTCAGGGGTAGCCAATACCCAACTTGCAGCTCAAGTTAAGACGGTTTTGAACGAATTTAGGGCAGCAGGTATTAATGTTTTAATATCCAATAGTATACCAAAGATCGTAAATATAAGGTTAAAATTGAATTTTGTTGCAGGGGTCAATACAACGCAATTAACCGAAGAAATACGTAATTCCGTGGTGGCATTTGTGAATTCTTTATCGGTTAATGGGCCCTTGTATGTGGCCGCTTTATCTACGGTTTTTATACGTTTCCAAGCGGACGGTTTGATTGCCGACGAAGGTTCGATCCTTGAGCCAGTAGGAGACCTCTTACCCAGTCCAGGCGAAACTTTGCGAACAACCTTGAACAATGTGGTGGTCATATGAGCGCAAATCTTACAAGGGAGGAGCTTGAACAAGCTTGGAAAGGCCTTGTAGATAAGGCTTATTCAGCGGGATTAGAGCTTGCAGGCGAAGGTCATGGGTATGAGGCTTATAAGCAAGCCTTTGCTCAATTAGAACGAGTTTCTAAGGCGATTTCTCGTTCTTTTGAGTCAATGTATATCATACCTTGGAGTGGTCAATCCAATGAACCCGCCGGAGGCGAAAGAAAAGCCACTGTGAAGTTAAAAATTTCAAGGGGTGCATACTTTGAAAAACTTCTTGTAATTGCTAAAGGGCAAGTATTTTTTGAAGAGCAAACAACTGATGCAGGTGAAAATTCACCCGAAGTTGTCAATACAGAACGGAGATATACTCTCAAAGAAAATCTTGTATTTATGCCGGGGGAAAGAGGCCCATTTGAAGTGGAGGCGGAGGCTGAAAAACCCGGGTTTGGATACAATAACCCCTTACCCAGTACGATAAAATTTGTGCCTCAACCAGCATTGAATTTTGAAAATACTGGAGCCTCCATTTCATTGTTTACCCCTGCAATCGAACCCAATGTTGCAAACTCGATGACGAGTGTTTTGACGGCTCGAAACCTTCCGGATGTGCCCGTACCCGCTCATATTGGGCAATATTACAGGTTTGTAGCAGGGGCAAACATTGGAAATATAGCGAGAGTAGTTTTATATGAAACACCCACCATTGTAAATAATCTACCTACTAATGGTGGAAAAGTTCATTTTGCAATTGAAGAAGTTCTTGATATTACAGGGGCAACAGGTATTTTCCAAGTAGGAGAACTTCTTACATTTACAACAGCAAGTGTTTTACAAGGTTATGGAATTGTACTTGCAAACAGAAATGGAAAACTTGCTATACAAAGAATATCGGGAAATTTAGGTACTTTGGTAACTGGAAACACAACCAGTCACACAGCAACAGTGACCTCCACTTTTTATTCTAATTTACCCACAGTGGAGGTTGGTACCAATGAGTGGAGAGTACTTCAATGGGTACTTGATGTGAAATTAACCAGTACAAATGAGCTATCACCAGAGGGCGGTCGCATTGGAATGCTTGATATGTTGGGAGACGAAAGAAACATCTCCAGAGCCCCAAATGAGAGTGATGCCTCCTATAGGCAAAGAGTGTGGGCAATTGCTGATGTTGTTTCACCCAATGCGATCATTCGCACTTTGAACAAGATTTTCGCTGAAAAAGAGATACCTTTTTCGTTTCGAGAAGCGGGGCAAGAGTCTTTCCAAGGTATGTTTTACGATGCCGGAGGTAGCGCAGCTGGAGATGATACCCATCCTCCAGATCCATTTCCAAACCCCGATAAAAACTATGCTTATGACATGGATCCTTCGTTGAGAGTGGAGGATTATTGGAAAGTACCTTTCAGTTTGAAAGAGTTCCGAGGTTATTTTTTCATTGGGTTTAAGCGGACCAATGAAGGTGAATTTGGTATGCCTTATGACGGCACAACGGCCGATCCAGTGCAGGTATTTAATGCCTATGATCGCAGTGAAAACAATTCACCCACAGCATATGACGGAGCTCCTATAGGATGGGCTCGTTATCTACAAACCGCTTATGCAGCTATCAACGAAATCAAAGCCGGAGGTGTAGGTTTTGATTTCATTTTAGACCCCGAACTATAAGGAGATTATGCAATGTCAAGTGGAATTAAACGAATGAAAATGAACACGCGAGAGCGTGTTGTATCAAATGATATTAATCAACTTCAACAATTTTTAGGGGCAGGAGTGGAGGATGCCCTCCGGTTTATGCTCCTAGGAGAAACCAATCGAGAAATTAACAGTGATGGAAATGCAGCATTTATATCATCAGTCACAACGCCATTAAATGCAGTTATTCTCAATGGTTTTATGTGTCAACCTCAGGACAATACAACAGACTTGTTTGTTACCCCCGGGGTAGGTTTATTTACCCAACCTGAATCTCCACATGACTCAAATGATTCATTTTCCAAGCTTATTACAGATCCAGGTATACAGCTTGCGGGTGCGTTGACTTTTACTCCGAATGCATCCGTCAATAGGAGAGTGGATATTGTAGAAGTGCAACGAATTGATGTTGATTTATCAGTACAAAATAGAGATATTTACAATCAAACTACGGGTATATTTGTTCCAAACCCAAACATTGTAAAAATACAAAGTGCAAGGTTAACATATAGAATTAGACTTGGAACACCCGGGGCGGGTATACCGGCATTGGCGAATGGTTGGTTACCATTGATGGTGAGCGTTGCTGAGGGTAATGCGACAACTTGGAATGACACAACTTGTTGGGATGTTAGACCCTTGGTTGCCGATTATATCCAGTCTCCTAGTAAGTCAATTCATGAAGAACCTGAAAATTACGTAGATGGTTCGGGTAATCTTGTGGGATCATCGGGTTCAGGGGTTTACAATTTGAAAGTCACTGCACGCTCAAGTTGTAAACATTGGAAAGCCGGAGGTATCCTAAATGGATATGATCCGTACGTAGATTCGGAGCCAGGTTTTTCTGGAGGTATCTCCGCATCGCGAATTTGGAATCTTTACGCTGTTTTTCCAAGGGGATTGCCTAGATGGTGTCAATATACGGCGTTTTCAGGTATGGCACCTCGTATCCCCTCCGGTTTTCGAGGGGTACCAGTGGCTTCGCTTACAATGCCATCGATGCAAGGTCAACCTTTATCATTGATCACAACCCCTGCATATCGAGGTTTAGGCGTAGCTGATGCTGCTGATAATTCAGTGTGTCTCCTATCTGGAGGTATCCAAACCGGATCTACAAATTTGACTGCAATATCAGCAAATTCCAATGTTGTTTATTCTCGTCAAGCGTTGACATCTCCTATCATAGGTACATTTGTATCAGTAAGTACCTTTGATTTCAATCTTGATTCTATCGCCAACATTTTTCCACTTAATGCACGAGAATTACTTACAGAGATAATATTTACCTATGATGTCACTGGTACAGCGGGTACGGCTACCCCTGAATTCAGAGTATTCCAAGCTATGGATGTACCGACACCTACCTACTCTCAAACTTTTGACACACTTATAACCTTCTCACCTGGCTTTGGTATGTTAATTCCACAGGTTGGAGGTACAGAGATTTCTCAAATTAACATACCATTACTCAGAACACCTTTATCTGGAGGTTTAAGTAACCCAAGAAGATTGCGTATAGGTGTATTTTTTGTGGGTGGATTGGGTGGAACACTTGTAAATACAGTTATGTCTATGAGAATCATAGGTTGGAGATATTAAAAGGAGGTAGATGTGAAAAATGCACTGAAAATATCGATAATTATATTGTTCTTAATGTGTACTTGGGGGGTATTTTCTAATGCTTATGCAAGTAAGGAGGAACCCAATATACAGATAACATTTACAATGATTTTCGGTGCGCTTACAACACTATTTTCGATTCTTATAGGGGGGTATGTCGCCCTTCTTAGATATGCTTTTAATCAAGAAAAAATTCGTATAGACATGATGATCAAACAAGCGGAGGAAAAGATCATGATCACTGAAAAGAAACTTGAAAAAGTAGATTCTGATATTGATTCGCTTGACGAAAAAGACTCAAGTTTGAAGCAAGAACTTATCAAGCTTCAAACGGAGGTTAGTAATACAAGTAGAATTGTAGAGGATATAAAAAAAGACCAAGTAACCAGAAAAGAATGGGAACTTCAGATGACAGCTGTTCACAAACAGCTGAATCAAATTAGTGATAAACTTGGTAGATTTTCAGGGCAATATAATTTGAAAAATATAGGAGAAAAATAATGAATAAAAAAATCATACCTTTACTGTCTCCACTTCTTGCGATGTTAGGATCTCGAAAGGGCATCGTTGTTTTGGTGGCAATTGTGTGTACTTTTATAGCTATTTATTTGGGTAAAATTCATTTTTCTGAGGTGAAAGAATTTTTGGCTGCACTTGTAGCTGCATATCTTGCTGCTACTGCTTGGGAGGATGGAAAAAGGGAGGAAGGTAAAAAAGTAGATTTACCCAAACCTTCGACTGGAGAATCTCCAACCTCCCATTCAGGACCAAACTCAAAGCTTGAGGTACCCACCCCAACCGACCCAACCGAGCTGAACAACAAATAAGACCGAACGAGCTGAACAACAAATTTTTAGGGGTTGAATCTCCTAGTCTCCCAACCGCCTCCCAAAGGCGGTTTCTTTTTGTTCTCTGGCATCTAGGAATCGTTTTTAGAACGAAAACGGGTATCGGGTCGTTCTCCTATCAAAAACCTCCTATAACTCAATCTAGGTAGGTTCTAAGCGTTTTTCGCTAAAAAAATCGGGCGCGCGCGCCCACGCGCCCACGCTCGCGCGTTTTTTTAAATTGTTTGATACAAATCTAATAAGAACTAACTGGAGAAAAATCAATACTTTGTCACTGAGAGTATGTGAATTAATCAAGAAAAATAGTATAATGTAAAAATAATAACTGGAGAAAGAGCAAAATATAACTTGGTTTATTTTGAGATATGAGAGGATATACTTTGAAAATAGCTTTATTTGTATTTATACTTTGAAAATACTCTATAATTTGACTTTGGGCTTAGTATGTCACTTTTACTTGATTCGTAAAAATTAGAGCTAAAGCTCCAATTTTTTTAACCGAATCAAGTAAAAGTGCAAATCGAAATTGAAAACTACTCGAAAAATTCACTTCGTTCATTTTTCAAAGTTTTCAATTCGATATGAAAAAACTTTGAAAGGGAGAAGGGATATAAAGAAATACTCTAAAAAATTAGTATAAAATTTTTATAGGATGTTTTTAGTGTTTGAAAAATAGATCAGAGTTGTTGTTCAGAGTGATTTTGTATTTGAAAGTAAATGTATTAATGAAAAGGAGAAGTTAACTATATAATGATAGAAAAATGTAAAAATATTATCAGTATAATAACTATAATTATTTAAACAATATACTTTTTAAATTATTCTTCTTTTTCTTAATTACCTTTTTTAAGTATATTTAACGCACGCACAGGCGTGATCATGCGTGCATGCGTAACAAGTTTTATGCCAATGATAGATGAGCATAGTATGGTGAGATAGAGTGTCATAGTGTGGTATAGTGAAATAATATTGAACAGTGATAAGATATAAAAAAATATTATAACTTACTGTGCATTTGATTTTTTATAGCTGAACAGGAGAAAGGAGGATGGGAGGCTTGACAGGATATCAAGCTTGACATAGATCTTTGGGTCTAAGGCAAGAAACGTATGACTCATCTATTGTATAAAATCGACAACAGGATACGGCTCATAGGAGAATTGGGGCCAGAGATAAAAGAAGTGTTTCGTAAGGGTTTTACGTATGTAAACCCTGATTATGGGAGGCAACTTCAGTATGCTTTCAAAAGCTCCGTACCGAGAAAACTCGTTACTTACAGGGTTGAATCTCCAACGGAGATGAGTTTTGCAAGGGGTAGCGCGCGCAGAATACGTGAAATTTTGAGGGCATATAATATACCCTTTCAGATACAAGATCTCCGTACGGAGGGCTTTGAAAAGGTCAAGGGGGCCATACCTGATGCCAAAATACAGTTATACCCCTATCAAGAACCCGTATTGCAGTCTGTCATTGAAAAGCAAAATTGCCTTATGCGTTTACCTACAGGTTCAGGAAAAAGTACAATTGCATTGGCTATGGCTGCAAAGTTGAAATTACCTACCCTTGTAATAGTTTGGAGTGGTAACTTGTATGATCAATGGGAGACAAGGGCAAAAAAGGAGCTTGGACTCGATTCTTCTCAAATAGGGAGGATACGTGGTGGTCAATTTGATCTCAAACCATTTACATTGGCAATGCAGCAAACGATTGCTTCCAGGGGGGTAGATGATCTTGTATCTCAGTATTTTGGGCTTGTGATAGCTGATGAAGTGCAAAAATTTGCAGCCCCGACATTATATTCTTCAGTAGATCCTTTCAAATCAAAATATCGACTTGGTATATCGGCTGATGAAACTAGGAGAGATGGAAAACAGGTGATCATATATGATTTGTTTGGTTCAGTGGCCGCCGAAATAGAGCGGGGTGTATTGATTAATTCGGGGCATATACTTGATGTTGACTTGTATCTTATACCTACTCAGTTTAAGTCTCCGGGATATGAGTATACAAGTAATTTTGTAACATTGTTAGATGAGATAATTAAGGATGAGGATCGAAACAAGATGATTGTAGACCTTATTTTGCGTGAATATCACAAGGGGGAGAGTGTGATATTTATCTCCCATAGGAGGGAACATTGCAAAGAGATCGCATCAATGGTTGGTCAGTATGGTATAGTTTCTGGTTTGATGCTTGGGGGGTATGATTTTCAGAAAGAATTTAGGGAAACACGGAGGCAAATGGAGAGTGGAGAAGTGAGGGTTTCATGTGGTACTTTGAATGCAATTGGTCAAGGTTTGGATATACCTAGGGTAGGTGTTGTTGTTATTGGTACGCCTATGGGTACCAATCGTCAACAATTTGGTCAAGTTAGGGGTAGAGTGTGTAGGTCATCACAAGACAAAGTGGAGGCCAAGATGTATTATTTTTGGGATAGGGAGATACATAGGTATGATGCTCATTTACGGAATTTTGTGCATTGGAATAATCGAGTATATGTTCAGGAGACATTGGAAACGTCGCCTATAGTTGCATCTCGATACAAGTGGAGGAGGTCGGCATGATTTTCGTCATTATGAGGCGAAAAAAGAAGTATATTGACCCTAAAGTTTTACGAAGAAGGGCGTTTGAATCATTGGTGATAGATTATGTTGAGTGGCTTATTCGTACTTACAAGTATGATGGTTTAGAAGAGGAGAGTTATAATAATAGGTTGGTACTCAAAGTATTGGGTTTTATGCCAATGAAGAATGAAAAATCTTTACCGTTAAATATCGAGCGAGATATGAATATGCATTCACCATTTCGATCGGGGAAAGGAATATATTTATATATTTATAGTGGATATTGGAGTGTTAATTTGACAAAGTACAAAGGTGGTATAAAGGAGATAGTGCCCTATGCAGTCTAAAGTGGAGATAACTGTTGTATGGGGAGAGGAGACATTCAACCCACAACCGTATACATCTTTGAAAGTTGGACCTTTTTCAGTGACAACCACATGCTTAGAGTCAGAAGTGGAGGTGAAGATAAAAGAGTTGCATGATAGATTGAGCTTGTTGGCGAAAAATATAAAGTCTGCAAAGTATCATGAATTTAATAAGAAAGAAGGAACATGATGGAATCTACTTTGAAACCACAAAAGGAAAACGTAGAACAATTGATTGGTGTTACGGGTAGTGTAAAGAAAAAAGTAGATGGTTTGGAAAAGGCAATAGGAGAGGTTAAGGTTTTTTTTGAAACTGGAGATTGGACAAAAGCCAAACCGGTACATGTTTTGGCTACTTATTGTGTGTTTTATGAAAGAGTATATGAAGATCAACCTCTTGAAATAATACAAGAAAAGGCGCGTGTTCGGAAATTTGCATCGAATGCTTTTGGTATGGTTTTCAAAGGTGATTGGGCCTTGTATATTGAGTATGTTAGGTGGATATGGAAAAGGGAGAGGGAGAGGATAGAGTATCAAAAAAGGAGGGGTAATAGGCAAGCAACTTTCAGACAGACTTATAGGTTGTTTTTTGGGCGTTCGATGGATGATTTTATGTTTTACTTGCAACAGTCGCGATGAAAAAACGAAGCGAAGTAGGTAAAGAAGTAGGTAAAACTCTTCAAATAATAGTAGATTACGGGAATGAGCAGATCATTATAGGGGGTGCTGTTCATTCTCGTGATTTTCGAAAAAAAGCGCTCAAAATTATCAATTATGATAAGTTTGGGCTCAAAGAACATCAACAGTATTGGAAGGTGATCTCTGAACTGGAGAGGAGAAATCTTGAATTTTCCATACCCACAGCTCAGCAAATTTTTTCATCGGAGGATATTAATTGGGAGCTTTTTCAAGAGCTTGTAACTGTGCATGAAGGCAAGATTTTGAACGTTGATCATCATCTTGAGCTTTTCCTATGGGAGAAAGCGCGAGACACATGTCTTACGGGCCCTGTACAAAAAATGCTCTCTCTTTTCAGTGATTCAACTGCTACGCCTGATGTTGTACGATCGAGCGCGCGCATGGTTGTAACGGCACTGGAGGGGTATACAAATCGCAAGTATTTGAGACATCCAGAAGAGTTAATAGGAGACCAAATAAACGATATTCGGCAACGAATGAGGGGTCTTAAACAATATTCATATGGTCTTGATGGTCTTGATTTTTACCCAGATAAAGGCGAAGGTTTTGAACGGCAACGTCGCATGATCCCCGGGGCCGCCCCGGGTAAGGTTACTGTTATTACAGGGGTAAGTGGAGCTGGTAAAAGTACTTTTGCGGCCAATTTGATACTTGGATTATACAAACAGGAGAAAAAAATTGCTGTGGGTGCTTGGGAAATGGGGGGTGGAACAACACTGGAGACTCTTGCATGTATGCAATTAGGGTATCGGAGGGAGCTTGTAGCTCAAGGAAAAATAGTAGAAGAGGATGTTGTGAAGATTGAACAAGTGATGCATGATATATCGAAATTTGTGAGGTTTATAGAGAACCCGTTTCGTAGGCATGCCAACGAGCGTAGTTCGAATGAGCGAAATTTAGACCTTGTTCATGGGTATATTGCAGACATTGGTGCTGATGTTTTTGTGGCTGATTTGTGGGAACGATGTCTTGTAGATTCAGATACGGAGGAGGAGAAGCATGCTCTTTTTCGTCAACAAGCAATGGTAGAAGAAATGAAAATTCATGGTATATTGTTGGCACAACAACGATTAAAAGACGTTGAAATGCGTGTTGATAAAAGACCTACTCGCGAAGGTATTAAAGGATCTGCGGCTTGGGTGGAGGTTGCTGATGCAATTATTGGGGTGCATCGTCCGGCATTGTGGAAAAATGTGCCAGATATCTCCCTGGAGGTTTATATATTGAAGCAAAGGTATGGAAAATGGCCTTTAGCGATAGAATTTTATTGGGACCCTCATACGGGTGTTGTTTCTGGGGGTAGAGAATTGTCTTTTGAGCCCAATACAACAGAAGCTGTAGGTTCTAATGATATGCCCATACCTGTGAAAGCTAAGAGAAAATCGAAATGAACGTTGAAAACATACTAGGAGGATTGGGTATAAAAGTGGAGAGGGAGTTACCCACAGAGTGGCTTGCGCGTTGCCCATCTGGTAGGCATGAAGATAAGCATCCAAGTTGGTCGATACGCGTAAAAGGAGGTTCGGAGGGAAAGAATTTTTGCCAATCGTGTGGGTTTGGAGGTTCGATATACTCGCTTATTATGCATGTGCGCGAATGCACTTATGTGGAGGCGAAAAAATGGCTTCAAAACAAAGGTTGGGTGGAAAAAGAGCATGTGGAGAAGCTTGTTTTTTCATATAAAACAAAAAAACCTTCATTTCAGTTGCCCCCAGAAATACAAGTGGATACTCCGTTTTCTGAATGGCCTGGATCGATGCAAGAATATGTGCTTTCGCGCGGGGTATGGCCATCACAGATCGATCAATGGGGTCATGGGTATGCGCTTGAAGGCCTTCTTTGGGGTAGAGTGGTTTTGATTGTGAGAGATGAAGATGAAAACCCTGTATCTTATATGGCCCGTACAATTTCGTCTCAACAACGTAGGTACATGTATCCACATCGCGATTTAAACCCAGATTACTCGATATTTTTCGGTCAAAATCGATGGCCAATTCTCCAGTGGAGACAGGATATAGTTGTAACGGAGGGTATATTTGATGCAATGGCCTTTGAAAGAATTGCCCCAAGTTGTGCACTTTTGGCATTGGGTGGTTCGCGTATTACCCCTCAACTTGTTTTGCGATTGTCAACTTTTCGAAGGGTTTTTCTAGCATTAGATTCAGATACAACAGGTCAAAGATGTGCCGATCAGATAGAAAATTCATTGAAAAAGTTTCCGATCATGATAAAAAGGATTAACTTGCCCATGGGCTTTGATCCGGCTTCGATGTCTCCGGGAGATCTCAAGGGGCTTATGTATGGCTAATACTGTATTATCGAAAAAAAGATGGTTAGAGTATAAGGATGCCATTCTCCAGGAGGGAGGGCATGCCACAGCAACGGCCAATCGCTTGGGAATAAGGCCCAGTAATTTGTTGGAAATTCTAAGAGATGTGGGTTTATATGGATGGTATAAGGATGTTCGGAGGCGGTTATCCACTCGATATTATGTGTGTGATCTGGAGGTTTCAATGTCATATGTGAAACATGATTTGGGGTATTTAACGGAGATCGACCCCAGCAAGGCGATTTCAATTATATTGGCTGTGGCAGAGAAATCAACGATCATGAAGCAGGTCGCAAAAGAGCTTGGTTTGAGTTTGATTACAGCCCATAGGTATGTGAAAAAGCTTGGAATACGCGATGAAATACGTGATTTATTGTCGAAAAATAAGGATACCCCTGAATATAAGGAGGATAGGAATAAGCGAAAACGGAGAGTGCCATTAAATGAGTATGTTTATGAAAAAACGAAGGGTATGAAAAAAATTGCTTGACGAAACGGAGATCAATTAGCAAGCTTGATATCCTCTAGGGTTGATGGGAGACTAAATGTTATTAAGGCGCACAGGAGAGGTCATGCCCGCATTGGCAGAAAAGACGAAAAAACAAACAGAAAAAGACTTGGATGAGGCCATTCGTATTGCAAAGCAATTGGGTACAAATGCTGCAAAAAGCGTTTGGGAATATGCGAAACATTTGAATGGTATATTTCAAAATCAGCTTTGGAAACAGAGAAAAGATGCTAAAGGGCAACCCATATATACGACAATTCAATCGTTTGGGAGCTTTGTGGAGAAGGAACTTGGGATAACAAAAACCCATGCATATCGAATGATTCGCGTTGCTGAGACGTATACGGAGACTCAGATTAAAGGTCATTCAGTGTCAAATTTGATTCTCATGCTCAAAGTTCCTGATGCAGATAGGAACGATCTTCTCGAAAAAAGTAGGGGTAAATCATCAAGGGATGTTGACAAAGAGGTTAAAAGCCTTGTTTCTAAGCATAAAAATGTGGGTACGGAGCTTTTGGATGATGATTTAGAGGAGGAGAGTGAGTCGGATAATTTATCTCCAGAAAAGGAGGTAGGGGTAAAGAAAAATTTACCCCTTGAGGTTTCATCGGCGCCTGTGCGTCAGATGAAAGACATGATAGACAATAACCCAATATTTCAAGAAGCTCGTATGAAAAAGCTTCCGGATGGGTCGAAAGTCTCTGTGGAGGATTGGGAAAAAAATAGGAGGGTATCTCCGAATTCAGAAGATAATATAATTTTGTGCACCACTTCTGTGCCTTATCCTTTTTTGTACTCTGAGGTTTTAGATCGCAAACTTGTGAGTCAAGTTAATGTGCTTCTTTTTTCTTTGGATTCTGCGAAAAAATCAGATGGAAATTTGAGACGTGCTAATTCAGTAGGAGACAACCCGGTTGGGCAAGTGGAGTTCGGAGAGTATATTATTGAGTTTGAATTACGTTCAGAAGCCACAGGTTCATTATATTTACAAGTAAGGCAAATGAGGCCAAAGGGGGGATCAAAAAAAGTTACAAAGTAGTATTTTTTTTAGGGAATTTAGGGAATTTAGAGAACATGAGGGTATATAATGAAGTTGATCAATGCTTTTGCATCATATGAGGGTGATTTAACTTTAATTACAAGGGTAAATGGAGAACGAGTTATAAAAAGGGAGAAAGCACAATATATCTCCTATCATAAGTACAGTGAAATTTCAGAAAGTTGTCTTCATTGGTTGAAATCGAGTCCTCTTGTTCGTGAGTTGATCATAGAACCTTATGATCATATTAATTGGTTGCGCATCAATTGGGTAGATTATGAGGCGAGACAAAATGCTTTGTGGGGGGAGAAGCCATATTGCATATTTGAAAGTGGAGAACACTACGAAGGTGATTTATCACCCGTAATGCGTTATTTGATAGATAACAATGTGGAGATTGCCAAACCCAAGCGTTGTTATATTGACCTTGAAACTGATTCGCGTGTACCTTTTATAAAGGCTGTGGAGGGTCGAGCGGCGATACTTTCATGGGCCCTTGTAGATGATTTGGGTCATGAAAAAGTGGAGGTATTGAATCGTGATAGCTACAATGATGAACAAGACCTTGTAATGAGTCTTTGGCAAGAACTTCAACAGTATGAGCAGGTTCTTGCTTGGAATGGTGATGGTTTTGATTTTAAGGTTATAAAAGAACGTACAAAATACCTTGGATTGTCGGTCAATCATCGATATTGGTTGTGGCTTGATCATATGCTTCTTTTCAAGCGTTTGAACACTGCTGCTGAAAGCGGAGACGAGAAAACAAGCTATAAACTCAATGATATTGCCCAAGCCATCCTAGGAGAAGGAAAAGATACTCTTGATGGTTCACGAACTTGGTATTATTGGGAAAAAGGAGGCTCCGATAGGGAGGCTCTTGTCAAATACAACTTGAAAGATACCAAGCTTTTACAACAGATAGAGAAAAAGACGGGTTTGGTTGATTTATTTCAATCATTATGTGAGGTTACTGGGGTATTGCCAGATACATATGGTCTCCAGCCTGTAAAACAAGTAGATTCTTTTTTGTTGCGATTGGCAAAGCCTAAGGGTCTTAAATTTCTGTCAAAAAATGTGGTTGTAGAACATGAAAAATTCAAAGGGGCTTATGTTATGCCTCCTGAAGCACATGGTATTGAAAAAAATATACATGTGGCTGATTTTCAAAGGTTGTATCCGTCAATCATGATTTCTTGGAATATGTCACCAGAAACAAAATCAGAGACAGGAGAATGTCTTGTGGAGGCTACAGGTGTTAGATTTTCAAAATTACAAGGTATATTACCTTTTGCTTTGAAAAAACTCATAGATCTTCGAAAAAAATCATCAAAAGATCGAGATGAATTACCCCCAGGAACATCGGGGTGGTATGATGCAAATCGTTTATCTACAGCTTACAAGGTGGCCGCAAATTCTTTTTATGGGGTTGTGGGTAGTTCGTTTTCAAGGTTTTTTGATGCACAGATTGCTGAGAGTGTAACGCAAACTGGAGCTCAATTGATAAAGGAGACGATAAAAGAAGCTGAAAATAGGGGTATGAAGGCCATATATGCTGATACTGACTCTCTTTTTGTCAAGGGGGTGGATGCGGAGGTTTTCAAATCATTTGTTTCATGGTGCAACGAAACATTGTATCCACAGATGATTGAGCGCATGGGGTGTGTGGAGAATGATATATGTTTAGCCTATGAAAAAGCCTTTGATCGAGTGGTTTTTGTGGGGGCAAAGAAATATGTTGGTTCGTATTTACATTACAAAGGTAAAAGAGCTTCTGTAGAATCGAAACCGGAGATTAAGGGTCTTGAATATCGGAGGGGAGACTCTGTTTTTTTGGCCCGAAAACTACAAATACAGGTGATTGAAAAGATTTGTGCAGGCTGTGAAGACTCAAATATATATGAGGAAATTGTTCAAAAGACGATGAATCATGTGCTTAATGAGCCATTGTCATTATCGGAGGTCATCATATCCAAAACCTTGTCAAAAGAAGTGGAGCATTACTCGGTAAGGCTTAAGAAAGATGGTACTTTTTCAGCTCTTCCAAGGCATGTGGTTGTTGCCAAAGATTTGATACACAAGGGTGTGGAGGTTTCAATTGGAACGCGGATAGGATATGTGGTTATGGACGCAAGTGTGCGCCCTTTGACTGTTATGTATGCCGAAGAATATGATGGTGTTTGTGATAGATATTATCTTTGGGATTCACTTGTATATCCACCTACTTTTCGATTGTTATCTTCGGCTTTCCCTTTGCATGATTGGACGATGTTTCAAAAAACAAGACCGGAGAAAATCAAACCTGTTGTTCCTGGGGTGGTTAGGCCAAGAGGAGGTAAGAAGTCGTCTGATATTACAGCTGAAAATTTGGTTAAATTGCAAGAATGGTTGTATGAAAATAAGGGGGTTGTACCATTTATTTTCAAGTTACCTTGGAAAAGTAAAAAAGTATATGTCAAGGATAAAAAGGAGGCCATAAAAGTGGTAAATGAATTTATCAGAGGAAAAGTGGAGGTGCAAGATGAGAAAACGGAGTGAGGTAGATCAATCGTATGGTGAGATAGGAAAAATTGTTGAATCAATATATGAGATCGATTTGATAGGTACATATGAGAAAATCGAGAAAGATTTGTACGTAGGAGATCAAAGATCTGATTATTCTACTCTCATGCGTCATATGGACTATGCGGAGACCAATGCGAGAAATGCTCATAGGCTTTATTTATGTGGAAAACTTGAGAGAGAACGTTACGAAAAGGAGGTATCTCCTATTAAGTCGGACATGTGGAGACGTGCTCTTTTGCATGTTCAACAAGAACGTGAAACTTGGTCAGTAAAAAAACAGATTACTGATGGTGATGTCAAAGCAAGTATAGGGGTATTGTTCGAAAAAGAGTATCAGGAGATAGAGGAAAAACTTTCCAAGTTGAAAGCTACAGAAGAACATTTGGAAATGTTGGCTGAATTGTCAAAAATACGTTGTAAATCATTGCAAACGATGTTGTATACATTGAGAAAGTAGGTATGTCATGGGTTTTGATTTTGTTGTTAAACGTGGTTCAAGACGGGCTTCTTTTTTTCGTAGTTGGAAAACACAAGGTTATGCAAATGTATGGCTTCACCCAAAAACCAAACCACAAGTACTTTGGGCACATATGTTTCCAAGGGTTATAAAAAAAGTAGATGAATCTAAGGGTATAAATTCAAAGAATATATATTCAATGAGATGGAATTGTGCGGAAAATTCCCATGATTTAATGCATGGGATGTCTCCTAAAGTATGCCCAATTTGTCGTTATGCTGAGTATATTAGGGATCAAGTTGTGAGGGGTCAACTTAATTGGCTTGAACCTGTGATTCGCGTACCTGGAGAAAACACAGTCTTTGAAATTGCAGCTGGAGGTGTATACGGAGAGTTTAATTCGAGAAATCTTACGGATGCCCAAAAAACGGAGATGCGGAGGGCTCGAATATCACAGCAAGATGCTTGGCGCCAAAATGTTCAAGTCAAGATGAACTACATGTTTTATTTGGTGGACAATGATGCGGTTTATTCGGGTCTTCAGATTGCTACAGAATCGAGTTTAATAGGAGAGTGTGTGCAGAAAGCCATGAATGATTGGGAGGATCAATTTGGTTCGGAAAAAGGCGATATTACTCGATATCCACAATGTATGCGTTGGGAAGTGGATAAAGATGCCTCCAGTGTGTTTCAAAGATACTCGGCTAAAATTATGCCTAAAATTGAATATACCCCTGAAATACAAGAATTATTGGCCTCCGAACCCATTGATTTGGGTATGTTTGCAAAGCCCGCGGATCCTATGGAATTTCGTATGATGCTTGAACAATATTCGCTCATTGAATTACCCTATGATGAACTTTTTGCACCTCCTAAAGGGTTCAATAGACAAATATCTAGGCAAACGCCTTCTGCCCCTTTGGCGACAAAACAGGAGACATCTGTGAAATCATTATCAACCTCCACAGAAGTGACTACCAATGCTAAGGTGTTGAAAAGTGAAGAATTTGTTGTGTGTGACCAATGTAATAGCGAGATGTATTCAACTGATATGGTATGCAAAGAGTGTGGGGCACAGTATGGTGAACCGACCCCACCTCCAGTTGCAAAAAGACGAACTAGGAAATCTGTTTTAATGCAAGATGCTCCTAAGGAGGTAGTTGCGAAACCTCCTACGGAGGTAGAAAAAAAAGATTTCAAACCAGCATTTGATCTTACAACAGATGATGTGCCTTTTTGAGTGTATAGGAGTTTTACATGGGTCGTAAAAAATCAATAGAACAGTCGAAAAAACAACAAGAATTAGATGATATAGCATCTCATTTTAAGAGCTTTTTACCTGCAAGAGAAGTACTTACAAGGGTGCGTGCTGTACCTACTATATTTCCGCAATTTGACCATGCTACAGGGGTTGGTGGTCTACCCATTGATAGATATATGCTTATACATGGTAAATCAAACAATGGGAAAACTGTGTTTGCCCATGGTCTTATCTACTCTTTTCTCAAACGTGGTCATTTTGCTTTGTTTATCGATGCAGAATTCACAACACCGATTACTTGGATAAGGCAATTAATGGGAGAGTATGTGGAGGATTCAAAATTTTTTGCATTGCGCCCACGAACTTATGAAGAAACCGTTGATAAAGTGCGTGAGTTTGCGGAAACCATTGCAAAAATGCGTAGCACGGGGGTTGTCCCCCCTGATACAACGGGAATTATAGTGTTAGATTCACTTCGAAAGCTTGTGCCCCAGAATCTTATGAAGAAGATTTCTGAGGGTACGGAGAAAGGAGGAGTGGATGGAATGGGAGGCCGGGCAGCACAGGTAAAAGCTGCCATGAATGCGGCTTGGCTTGATGAGCTCATACCTCTTCTTGCGACAACAGGTACTGCTTTATTGGCCATAGCGCGTGAATCGGAGGATGTGAATGCGAGTGCGTACGACAAAGCATGGGGTAAAGATTGGAAAATCGGAGGTGGTAAGTCGATTGTATACGATGCAAGTTTGGTTATGCGTTGTGAGCAAGTTGGATATGTATACAAGAATGATACGCGTACGGAGGGGGAGACGGCTCAATCAATAGGAGAACGTATTCGGGTTTCAATTTCCAAGACGAAAGTGGCACCAAAAGAGGGTAAAGTACAATACTCTTATTTTCATATTTCAAACGGAGCTTTATATCCAGTTGGGTTTGATCGAGCCCGTGATGTTCTTGAATTAGCCGAGAATTTTGGGGTTATTTCAAAATCTGGAGCTTGGTATCAGTATGGTTCGCATAAGTGGCAAGGTCGTGCCCAAGCTGTGCAAGGTTTATATGATGATCCATTGTTGTTTGCAGAAGTGGAGGAAGTTGTTCGTTCCAAGTTTTCAGAAGTGGAGCCTATGGAACAGAATGAAGAAGGGTATGTGGATATATGAAAATTTTGGTTACAAGTGATTGGCACTTGGATGCTAAAACATTGGGTAAGTGGAGGTTTGCTGAGCTTTCTCAAACAATTACAAGTATGGTAGATAAGGCCATAGCCAAAGATATTCATTTATTTGTTTTTATGGGTGATTTGATGGACCCCGAAGTGCAACCTATAACCTATCGGGTTTATGAATTTCTCATAGGTATATGTCGAAGGTTAGATGATGCTGGAATAACAAGTATATGGCTTACCGGTAATCATGATGTTATGGAGGATGGTTTGTATACCTCCACATTAACCCCTCTCAAAGGTTTGCAGAAAGTTTCAAAAGTGGAGGATTGGGTTCAATTACCCAAATCGGAGGTTGTTTCTTTATATCCTGGAGATATTTCTGTGTGTGATTCTTACACTCAATATGAAGTTTTTAGCCGAGATAAATGGTCGATGCACAAAATTTTATGTTTGCCCTATACGCATTCGACAGTGGTTTCGCCTTCAGAATGGTTGAAAAAAGTGGAGATTGGAGGTCATTATGTTTTTGGTCATTTGATGATTGAGGGTGTGATACTAGGTGATGAGTCAACTGATTTTCGTAGAGGATCGGATAGGAGGTTACCTACAGAACTTCTCAAAGGTTGTAAAGTATTCAATGGACATTATCACAAGTCGCAAGTTTACAAAAAGGATGATGTGGATATCCACATACCAGGATCATTGGCTCGTTTGAGTTTCAATGAAGTTTCTCACAAGCCGTCATATTTGATAGTGGATGTATAAAAGAGAGGAAAAACAATGAAAAAACAGAAGGAAGCAAAGATTGAGTTTATGTATGTGGATACCCCTGAACTTCATACTCTCCACTTAAAAGAAGATGAAGAATACAAGATTGACCCTGAAAAATTTAAGAATGTTTTTGTTAGATGTTATGTTCAATCGAATTATACAGATCAAGATATTGAACGAGTGGATGCTTGGATAAAAGCATGTGGAGGTCAATTTTACAAGATTGTCAAGTTGCCTACGAATACAATGAAAACCCCTCAATATATGCAATATAATCATCATAGTATTCGTGAGGTTGTTATGGGGCTTGTATCTTTATCGGCTCGAAAACATTCAGTGACTCAGTATATTGAGTCAAAGTTTAAGGTGGTGGGTTTATGATCATACAATCTGTAAAGTTGCATAATTTTAAATGTTTTTATGGGCAACAGGAGGTTGTATTAGAACCCAAGTTATATGGTATATTTGCAATGCATAAAGAGGATGTACAACGAAGCAATTGGCTTGGAAAAAGTTCTTTTATGGAAGCCATATATTTTTGTTTGTATGGTGAACATAAAGCGCGATTGGAGGATGAGTGGATAAGTAGGGGGGAGGATAAAGGTGGGGTCACATTGAAATTTTCTGATGGTACGGAGGTTACAAGGCAAAGAACCATAGGTCAAAGTACAAGGTTTTCATACAAAAAAGGAGATATGATAATTACTGGGGAACAAGCTCAACAAACCTTGGAAATGGTTATAGGGCTTGCGAAGAATGATTTTATGACCACATGTTATTTTGAGCAGAAAAATATGGCTCAATTTGTATATATGAAGCCCTCCGAACTGATGGATGTTATGGTTTCGTGGATAGGACTGGAGAAGCTTTTCGCATTAGAAGAAGTGGTTAAAGCAGATTATGAGGCGATCAGGCAGAAGCGCACCGAGTTTATGTTGAAGTGTTTACCTGAAGATGAAAAAAATAAAATACAAGTGGAGATCCAAAGACTTGCGCTTGAAAGACAGCAATTACAATTGAAAATAGATGAGTATGAAAAGAAAATTCGAGTATATAAAAGTATAGAGTCGAGTATTGTAAATAATCGGTTGATAGTGGATAAAGAAAAAGAGTATGAGGAGGTTGTTGTACAAGGTAAGGCTCTTCGAAAAAAAGTGGAAGAGTGTGAACTTCCAAGTGTGGAGGAAAAGAAAGCATTAATTGTTGAGTATGAAAATCTTTGGTCTCAGAAAGAAGTTCTTTCTGAAAGAAGAAACAAGCTGGAGGTTATGCAACGCAAAGGGTTTGATGGTTTGTGTCCAGTTACAGGGCAAATGTGTGGTATTAAAGATCAAGTGGAGATCTCCGTACGAGAAAATTCGGATTTTTTCTTATCGATTGAAAAAGAGTTGAGTGAAATACATGCGAAATATAAAGAAGTTTATGCCAATGTCGATAAAATAAATAAACGCGAAGAGGAGACCCAACGTTATACGTATGAACTGGAGAATCTCAGAAATAAAGCTCGTAATCTACAAGAATTTTTGAAATTGAATAAGAAAGAACATGTGGAGAATGTGGATATTCAGTATATTTTTCAAGAGCTCAAAATTCTTATGGAACGCGCGGGGCAAGTATACAATGACTTGAACGAGCTTACTCAAAAAATGGAAAGTCAAGAGGGTAATTCTGAGAAATTACAAGGTCTTGTAAATGAACTGGAGATTGTGCGTGAAGCATATGAAATTGTGGGTAAAAAGGGGGCTCAAAAGGACATTCTCCACTCTGTAGCTAATGATATTTGTATCATTGCAAATACCCTACTCAAAGAGATGAATGTTGATTTTGAGATACAGTTTCATGTCTCCGTAGAGTCAAAAGACCTTGTTTTAGAGTGTTTTTCATGTGGTAATAAATTTTCAACTCAAAGAGAAAAAGTTTGCCCTAGGTGCAGTGAACAAAGAGCCCATAAATTGATACCAAAGCTCCACTTTTCTTTGTCAAATCGGAGTGGAGCAGCGGATGATATTGCGGGTATTGTTTTTCAATTGAGCGCCTCCCAATGGCTCCGTATCCAGAAGCATGTTGATTGGTCTGTGGTCATGATCGATGAGCCTTTTGGGGCTTTAGATGCGACAAATCGAGGGTTTGTTGCGAAATGTTTGGGGTCATTAATTCATCGTGCATTTTTTGAACAAGGCTTTATAATTGCCCATCATACGGCCTTGTTAGATGCGCTACCGGGGCGTATTGAAATTATATCTGATGGTAAGCGAGCTGCTTTACAAGTAGTCTCCTAGTATGAAAAGAGGTATTTGATGGAATATTTACAATGGGAGGGCACACATGCCAAGTATTGGGGTAAAGGAAACTCTGAAAAATTAGGTAGTGAAGAATTGTTGAAAGAGTTTCTTTCAAAGGTTGTAGATGTTGTAGGTATGAGAGTACTTAGTGGCCCACATATGAGCAATGTGGAGCTGGATATTGCGAAAATGGGTAAAGAACCCTTTGAGGATGAAGGTGGAATAACGGGTATTGTAGTGCTTTCTACCTCCCATTGTGCAATTCACACGTGGCCACTTCGTGAGACTTTTGTCATGGACATTTATTCTTGTAGAGAGTTTCAACCGGAGGTTGTAAAGCCTTTGTTGGAGGTTATTTTAGGATGTGAAAAGTTGTATATAACAGATTTGAAAATAACTGGAGGTGATCATGGTACAATCGAGAAATAAGGGGTCGAGTGCTGAAAGAGAAGTTGCTTATATATTGAAAGAGTGGTGGCGTAAAGTAGATGAAAACTGTGAGTTTGTGAGAACACCTTTGAGTGGAGGTTGGTCAACTTCGGATGTTAGGGGTAATTTTCGAGTATCTGGAGACTTAATGACCACCTCAAAGTTGTTTCCTTTTGTTGTGGAGGTTAAAAGACGAGAAAATTTTGATTTGAAAAACTTTGTCGAAGGTAGAAAAAGTCCTATTTGGTCATGGTGGAAACAAACCAAATTAGCGGCAGAAGAACAACTTGGTAAAGATGATTCTACTATATATGATGTTAAAATTCCAATGTTGTTTTTTAGGAAGTCTCGTAAACCTTGGTACTTGGTTACAAATAGGATAGTAGGTAAATATTTAGTTGGTGGGAATGATAGGTATGATGAAGATCCTATGAAATTTTTGGAATCTATGGGTTATACATATATTAATGCAAATCATGTTTGTGAAAATGTTATATGTATACGAGAAGATCATTTTTTTACATTAATTCCTGGTAATGTATTAAACTTGGTTAAAATATTACAAGGTTTGATGGAAAAGTTAGATAAAAAATCAAATGTTGGGAAAAGTTGTATCAGATGAATGTGGAGATTGTGAATAATTATGTCATGGTGGTCTCGATTATTGGATCGTATAGTAGGTAGATTTTATGAGGGCCCGAAGATGCCACAGCGTTTTGAAGCTATGGTATATCAATTTGTGCATGAATACCCGTATGCGAATAGGCAAGAATGGATCGATTTTGCGATAAAATATGGTCGCATTGTGTATGAAAGTGGATATGTGAGAGGATATGAGTATACTGAGAGACAATTTACGATGCCAAAAACTGATCCCGAAGTGATTGCTGATGCAATTGATCCTACCTGGAGAGATCGACCCTATGATTGGAAATGGGATGTCTCCAGACCCAAGAATAATGATGTTGTTACAGATGAAAAAAGGTCAACTTATGACCTTGGAAGATTTGAAAAAATGCTTGTGGAGGCTCGAAAATCGTATGATAAAGTGATTAAAAAAAGGAGGTAAGGATTTATATATTATGAAACAAAGGGGGCGAAAATAACCCCATCGTCTGTGTTTAATTGACAATGACCTCCGATTGGGAGCATTGTGGTTGTTATACCATGAGAAAAATTCATGTTTACAAGGCATGGTTTTTTTATCTTTTTCATGAGTCGATAAACATAGTCTTGAATATTGGGTTCATTGTCGAATATAGGCTCATTTGTGAATTCACCGAATACAAACCCCTTGCATTGGTCGATAATGCCTGCATTAGTCAATTGTGACCAAAGTCTTCGGAATTCATAGGCTCCTATGTTAATATCTTCCAAGAAGAGAATTGAATCTTTAAAAGTAGGAAGATGATCTGAACCGAGCATTGAACAAAGTACAGTCATATTACCCCCGAGACAAGTACCTTGTACTTTACCAGGGTATATTACAAGGGGTTCAATATCAAACTTTGAAAAAGGATCTTGAATACCTTTATACCCATCAACAAGATTATACAACGCACATAGGAGAGTGTATCGATCAATTTCATACAGGTATTTTGAGTGTATTCTGAGGGCAGTGGAGGGCCCATTGAAAGTGATCATGTTGCAGTGTTTTGTGATTGCGAGAAGCAGAGCTGTAGTATCGCTTAGACCCATGATTGGGATATTGGCTTTTTTGAAGTCTCCGTATGGAAAAACATCTAGAATTTCCGTGGCGCCAATACCTCCATTGGAGGTAAGAAGCATATTAGGCTTGTTTTTTAGTGCATTTATGATTTGAATTGTTCTCTCTGGTATGGTTTTAGGTAAAATTGAGCGTGATTCGAAGATTTCATCGTATTCAATCTGAAATTCTATTTTTTTTAGAAATCGTATGCCCGCCATGACCGAAGGACAATCTGGAGGGGAGGATGGAGAAATGATTGAAATTTTAGAGTTTGGGTGCAATCGTTTGGGTTTGGTATAATGGTGCATTGCCTGATATTATGATTTTTGAGGTGAATGTCGACGATCAAGTGGAGGCGGATATGACAACGGCATATGTTAGCGATTATTCAGTTGGGGTCAATAATTACAGAATGACACGTGGTGACACTTTTCGATTGGAGGCTAGCATCAAGAATCAGTTTGGGGCCAACAAGAACATTACGGGGGCAAAAGTGTGGTTCACAGTCAAAAGGGAGGTCATTGATTTTGATACAATGGCTGTTTTTAGGGCTGATTCGAGTGATGGGAGTGGAGATGTTGTCATTACGGATGCGACAACCGGGAGGGTCTCCATACGGATGCCCGCCAATAAAACCTTATTTTTTCCGGACACAAATGTGGTTTTGGTCTTTGATGTGCAAATTTTAGATGCTTCGGGTATTGTGATCACGGTTGAAAGAGGTACAATAACTGTAGAACCGGATGTGACTCGCACAATTGCGTGATTGACAAATATCAAGCTTGATGTATTTTTTTGTTTGAGGCGCGACATGAAAAATCATTTGGTAATTAAGTACACAGCAGAACAGAGTAGAAAACAAGAGGAGGTTGTAGAACAACTTCTTTTACAAGGTTATACAACTGTAGGGTCGATTCGTAAAGTATGCCAGAAACATTTTGAACAGCAATTTGGTTTGACTCATAAAGTTTCACATGAGCGTATAAAATCACTTGTTGAGCGAGTCAGAAAAAGATGGGAGGAGCAGATCTCCTATTCACAAACAGATTTACGTTCAGCTGCTTTGCAGCGTAGTTATGGGGTTATTCGTAAGGCTCATGCAAAAGAAGATTTGGACTTGGTATTGGAGGCGGAGAAGCATGTTGCCAAGATTGAGGGTACGTATGCACCATTGAAAATAAGTGCTTCTGTTGAAGTTAAGCATGCTCTTGTTCAAGTTATTGGTAATATGACTGTAGAGCAAATTAATCAAACCTTGGATGAATTTCATCAGAAAGAAGCATTGATAGAGGAGGCTCGTAATAAAGGGTTTATACCAGACAAAAAACCAAAGGTTTTGACCCAATGAAACCTTGGCATATACAAAATATAAACGAATTCACGGATATTGAGCGTATATCCCAAGTTCATGAAATTATACAAGGTAGGGCATATAAAGCTCGTAATAACATAGTAGATTTTTTTGAATTTGTTATGCGAGAGGAGAACACTCAACAGCTCATAAAATTAGCACCGCATCAAAAAGTAGGTCTTGATTTTATCATGAATCATGATCGTTCCGTCAATATGTGGCCTGTAGGTCATTCAAAGACATTTTGTGTCGCAGGTATTTCACTTTACAAGTTGGGTATAAATTCAACAACACGTGGGGCCATTATAAGCTCCACTCAGGAACAAGCCATGAAACCTTTGAGGCTTGTTAGACAGTATATAGAGAACAATGCTGAATTGCGTGCTGTTTTCCCGCAATTAAAGCCTTCTGAACGCGCTGATGAACCTTGGACTCAACACGCTATAGTTATTGATAGGCCCTACGGTATACGTGACCCATCTTTATGCGCTGTGGGTCTTCATGGGGCCCTCCCAGGAGCTCGATTAAATTGGATCATTATTGATGATATTCTTACCCTCGAAAACACATCCACTTTGGACCAAAGAAATAAAGTGGAGGAGTGGATACAATCAACAGTTATCAGTCGACTTGATCCTCGTGGGGCAATGGTGTGTGTGGTTAATACAGCTTGGCATGATGATGATCTTCTTCATAGGCTGAAAAAAAGGGGTTGGCCCACCATAAGGATGGATATATATGGAGATATTGAAGTCTCCACACCTCCAGATCTCCAGCTTGATGGATCATATAAAGAAGACATGTGGGGTGTGAATGATAAAATTTCAAATGATATACGTCCATCAAATTCTTCTCCAGATTGTACAACGGTTCGATTGGTAGATCATGATCCTGATGTAAAAAATCAAACCCCACTTTGGCCTGAACGATATTCTCCAGTTGTGATTCATGAGATTAAAAAGAATCATTTGCCCCATCGATTTAATAATTTGTACAGAAACCTTGTAACCAATGATGACAATGCTCGTTGCAAGCGAGAGTATGTTGATTTATGTAAAGAAAATGCTAGAAAATTAGGTATATACAGTTTGTTAGATAGTTATCGTAATGAGGGCCTTGTATTTACAGGGGTAGATCTTGCAGTGGATAAAGGGGAGAGTCATGATTATACGGCTTTTTTCACGTTTTTAGTGCTTCCGAATGGTTACAAACAAATACTGGATATTGAAATTGAACAATACAATGGCCCGCAAATTGTGAGGCGTATCATTGAAAAGTCGCGACAATTCAATTCAATTATTCGAGTGGAGAACAATGCTGCTCAAGATTTTATACGACAATTTACGCTTGAATTTGATGTTAGCATACCTGTTCGCGCACATACGACAGGTCGTGCCAAAGCACATCCAGAACATGGTGTGGAGGGTCTTTTTGTGGAGATGTCACAAGGGGCATGGTTGATTCCAAATACCTCCACAGGTCAAGTGTCAGAACCTGTTCAGAAATTTATAGATGCTTGTCTCCTATATCAACCATCAACACATACTGCTGACGTTTTGATGGCCGCTTATTTTGCAAGGGAACAAGCAAGAGAATGGGGGGTATTGAATCGTAAAGTGTCTGAAAATATGAGCCCATATGGGGCAATTAAGTATACAAGGTAGGAGGTTTTTTATGGCTCGATATTTGGTATTAAATGATACGGTTGTTGCAAAATCAGGTTCTGTAGTGTCTGATCAATTTCATGATATTCCTTTGTTGAGAAAAGGAGGTGTGCAATTACGGGAAATTGACGGAGTGGAGGTTACCGATGCAGATGTAGAGAAATTTGTAGCTCGTAATATTATACAAGGTCAGAAAGCGGATTCAAATTTACAAGTCGTTGGGTTCAATACAACACGTGGTGGAGACGGGGGTGGAGGTAAGATTACAGTTGAAAATCAAGCAGAACTTGCTCTTGTGGATACTGGGATTTTATCCGAAGGTACTCTCGCGTTTGTCAAAACATACCAACGTTATTTTTATTTGAAAAAGTCTTCGGGGGTTACTGTAGATCCTGGTAATATTGTTGCGGGATCAGGTACTGATAGGTGGTTTTATATTGATGTTCCAAGTTATTTTTGGGCAATGCAAGCAACATGGTTTATTGACCCTGTAGCGGGTAATGATGAAAATAAAGGAGATACTTCAGGTACAGCCATAAAGACCGTTCGTGAGTTCAATAGACGTCTTAGAAGGCCTTATTTACCGACATATACTGTGAATGTTCTTGGGGATCTACCAGCAACAGATCCTATGGGATCCACATCTTTGAATGTTCCTAAGGAGAACGGAGATACGGATCCTAGGTTGGTTATTTTTTGGATAGGACAACGTACAGTTGCAGCGAGCGGTACTTTTACGGCAAACGGTGCCAATGCTACCCCCGCTACCAATACGGGCCCCTCAGTAACTGATACAGGGGCAACTTGGACCTCCCACATTGGAAAACTTCTTGTAGTGACATCAGGTGCAGCTATTAATGCAACTACTTGGGTTGCCAAAGATTTGGGTTCAGGGGTTGCTCGTTCTTCTTATTGGTGGCAATCAACTCATAATGCATCGACAACTCCACCCTCCACACCAGGAACACCTCCGAGTTCTGGTGACACGTATAATATTGTAAATTTGACTCAAGTACAAAGGTTATATTTGGGTTCCAAGGTTAGACAAATTTTTGTAAATTTTGAATTTCCTAATGCGTTTTCTACAACTTCTGATGTGCGTGATATTGGGCTAACTACTTTTACAACTTGTAGATTTTCTGATGGTCATACGACTCAATCTGGTCAATCTTCAACTTATAATATGTGTAGTTTTTCAAGATCTACAACAACATCTTTTGCTGCAAATTCAAACACTGATGTTTCTCTTACAGGTTGTTTGGTAGCCATGGTGACCGCGGGAAATGTTGCATTGGTAGTAAGTACAAATACCAATTGTATTCTTAGAAATACAATAGTTCAAAACGGAGGTATATTTTCGGAGTTAGGAGTACTTAGAATGCAAGCGGAGAATGGTGTATTTGATTCTACTTCGGTAGGTGTTGATATGTCAGTATACTCTATGTGTTATGTTTCAGCGGGTATTCCATATGGTTCAGGAAATACCCTTTATGGAATGCGCGCGCGGAGGGGAGGTCAGGTGCGTCTTACGGCGATTACACCCACAATAACTGGAGGTACTTCAGATTTGATTTTAAATGCAAAAACATCGATAATTCCTGAGTTACAACCAAGTGCGGATGTACCTGCGGCTGCAAATTGTACTTCATGGGCCCAGTGGTCGGCGTCTCCGTTTTCAGGTAAAGCCATGGATACCGATGGCTCACAAATTTGGAGTGATTAATGACTACTTCTACTCAACAATTTATGCCCAAAGTTGTAATGACCTCTCATAATGTGGTTCAAGCATTGATTGAGCATTATACAATGTTGATTAATGTTATACATGAGGAGAGGATAAGAGAACGTGCGTTGTTTGAATCGCAGCTTATGGAAGAAAAATCCAAGGTAAAGCGACTGGAGGAGTATGTGGAGGCCCTAGATAAGGAAAAGCGGCTAAAATGAACGTTGTAAGCCCAAAGTGGGCTCCACATGTTGTGTGTGAGTACACAGATCGCACATTGGGTGATAATGGTCTCCCGGAGCCTCAAAAGTTCACATGTGTATGCAATTTTCCTGGTTGTAATGCAACTTGGAAAGGTGAATGTATGACGGGTATGATTCATACACATGTGCATAGGTTTGCCTATGCGCATTATCATAAAGACCCATTAAATAAGGGTAAATAAGGGTAAGAGGAGGTTTATTATGGCGATGATACAAGGTTCTGTAACGGTTAATGATAACAACACATATATGGGTACAGGGGCTGCATTGGTTATATTTGAAGCAATGTTGGCGCTTATTGTGTTACCTGATCCAAATAATCCTCCAGTTGGGTTTACTTCAGAACAAATTTTATCACTTGTGGTTGCTTCGAAAAGGGAGCTTGCAAAACAAGCTGTGGCTACAGCTTCGCTTATCAATTATATCAATGCAAACGGAGATGTGCGTGTACCTGCAAATTCATTCGGAGTAGGAGTGCCTACGTCCACAGTGGTTTTGTCGGGAGCAATTGAATAATAGGAGGATTACATGGATGGCTTTGGATTTATACCTGATTTGAGAAGTTCAAGAAAGAAATTCACTCGATTTATAGATATGATAGGTGTAACTCGACCAAATCACAGTGAAATGAGTTTGTTGCCATATGTTAAGATACGTGATCAATTGAATACTCAAGCGTGTGTGGGTTTTCAATTAGCTCAAGGTATACAAGTGTCTTGTCGCATGGGTTCAAATGAGGAGATATCCCCGTTGGCTATTTATACAATGGCTAGAATGATGTTTGATACAAGTGTGTTGATTGATATTGGTTCAATGCCTCATTCTGCAGTGGAGGGCATATCCTCCTACGGTCTCATTGATGAGAAAATATGGCCTTTTGATGTATCAAAAGTGGATCAGGAATTGCCATGGGATGTGATTGCGAATGGTTCCAAGGTGATGTTTAAGGGATTTTATAACATAGGTAGTTTGGATAAAGATAATTTGTTAGAGCAAATAAAAAATTCTATAGCTCATGGTTACCCAGTTTTTTTCGGTACTTTCAATACACAACCTTTGTTAGATTACAAGAGTGGTATATTATCAGCTACTTATGAAAAGGGAGGTGGGCACGCACTTCTTATTGTTGCTTATGAGTATGATCAAAAAGAGAATGATTACATATTTTATGTCGCGAATTCATGGGGTAAATCATATGGAGAGGATGGTTTTTTGAGGGTAAGGAGTGATTTTTTGACGCAACCTTTATCTTCTCATTTTTATGCTATTTCTGCAAAAAAAGGTGAAATATGAGATACGTACTCTTTATACTTATTGTTTCGTGTGTAGATAAACCTTCTTTAATTGTGTCTCCAGCTAGCACAAATGTACCCACAACTGATTGTGAAAAGGCTTGTCAAAACATGGCGAGGTTTGGTTGTCAGGAGGCTCAGAATGTGCCGGGTGGGGATTCATGTGTGACATTTTGTGAGAAGGTCAAGCGTGATGATCGTCTTCGATTGAGTGTTGATTGTGTGATAAGTGCTCAATCGGAGGTGGAGCTTCATGCATGTAAGGTCAGATGTCAAAAAGGAGCTCTAAAATGAGCGATATTTATGAAGAAAGTTTTAAGGTTATGCTCCGGGAGCTTGGGTATGACTTGAAATCTTCTCATTTCAAAGATTCACCCAAGCGTATGGCCAAGGAGATGAAGAAATGGTGCAAAAAAAAGAATATTTCTCTTGATAGTTTGGAAGGTACGGAGGATCCGTTTTGTAGTCCTCTTTTTCCATATCCGGAACAAACATCATTCGATTTAGGTCCTCACGCGCGATTAGGAGACGCCGCCCCCATATATCCTGGAGGTGTCTCCAGAAGTATATTCAACTCCTCAATTATAAGTATAAAGGACATAGCTTTCACATCAAGATGTGCTCATCATGGATTGCCTTTTTTCGGTACTGTGAGTCTTGCGTATGTGCCCAAAGATAAAATTGTAGGGTTATCTAAATTTACAAGACTTGTAGAATATTATGCTACTCAGTATACTGTACAAGAATTCTTAGGTGAGATGATTTTAGAGTCGATGGTAGGGGTTGCAAGAGGTGTGAAATTGTCGGCTAAACATGGTTGTATATGCGCAAGAGGGGTCAAAGATAATACTCAATATACAATAACATATACTACTTATTTTGATAGTCCTGAGATGGAAGTAAAGTATACAAGTTTGATAAAGGAGGCCATTTTATGATTGAAAATAAAGCCGCAATAGTATTATTTTCTGGAGGTATGGATTCGTCCGTGTGTTTGGCATGGGCGATGAAACGTTTTTCTAAGGTATATGCCTTGAACATACATTATGGTCAAAGACATAGCATTGAATTACATGTTGCAAAACTTCTTATGGAATACGTTCCTGATGTTTTTTATGTACTTCAAAATTTGTCGATATCCTTACCATTAACTTCCTCATTGTCTGATAAAAATTTGGATATAAAAGAAAATGGAGGTTACAAAGATGACAAAGTAGAGGGTGGTTTACCTAATACTTATGTGCCTGGTAGAAATTTGGCATTTCTTACCCAAGCTTTTTTTACTGCATTGTTTTCTGGTATATTTGACATTGTAACGGGGGTTTGTCAAACCGATTATAGTGGATATCCAGATTGTAGAGAAGAATTTATCAAGTCGCTTGAAGAGTCTTTCAATAAAGCTATGCCCACAGAACTTGCAAAATTCAAGATTCATACACCTTTGATGCATATCAACAAGAGTGAAACGTTGAAAATGGCTTTAGAATTTGGTTGTCTGGAGATGGTAAAGTCTTCATGGTCTTGTTACAACCCAAAGCATGTAGGAGACAGTATGTATGTCCAATGTGAGGAATGCCCTTCATGTAAGCTTCGTTCAAAGGCTTTTTTAGAGGTAGGTTTGAAGGACGGTGATGAGGCTGTTTATGTGCCCAGTAATGCGAGAATATCATGAAATTTTTCTTTGTGGCTCGATCTACAGAGCGATTTCGTAGAGATATATACGAATCATTTGAGCATATTTTTAGGTATAAGGAAAAAAAAATTAATTTTCTTTTTTCTTACTACTATTTTAGAAATACGAATATTGAGCATGTAGTAAATCGACTTGACAAAGCAGGTATAAAATATGAGTTTTTTCTTGATTCGGGGGCATACTCTGCGAATTCAAAAGAAAAAACTTTAAATAATAAAGCTTATATTAATTGGGCCAATAGATACGAATCTTTTTTCAAGTATGTTTCCGTTTTGGATGTTATTGGTAGTGAAGAAAAAACATTAGATAATACGTGTGAAATGTATGATACGTTCAAGAATCCGAGTAAAATTATTCCGTGTTTTCATATAGGAGATAATGAAGAATATTTAGAGCGCTACAAGTTATTATCCAAGTATATTTCAATAGGAGGTGTTGTACCTTATGCGATGCGTGTTGATTATATTTCTAAATGGTTAAAAGTTGTGATGAAATCATTGGAAAATCACTATGTGCATGGTTTTGGTGTTACAGGTCAACGTTTGCTTAGAATGTTTCCTTGGTCATCTGTAGATTCATCCAGTTGGAATACTTTTTTCATGAGTGGGAGATTGAATTTATTTGATGAAGATTTGGGAAAGTGGGTAGGTGGTGATTTACGGCATCCAGAGACGATGATATCTATGAAATATTTATGTGAATCATATGGTTTTAGACTTGATGAATGTATGAATGCATCTGATAATTGGTTAAAAATGCAAGGGGTATCGATGCTTGCTTGGCTTCGATATATCGATTGGATCAATAAAACAACAGTGAAAAAACATCATGATGATTGATAGGAGACTAGGAGGTACAAATGCAAATAGAGTATTTACATATAGGAGAATTGAAAGAAGCCGCATATAACCCGCGTAAGATTTCAAAGGTGATGATGACGAGCTTGAAAAAATCACTCTTAGAGTTTGGGTTTATATCGCCCGTTGTTGTGCGTGATCATGATAAGATGATAATCGGAGGTCATCAACGCGTAGCGGCTGCAAAAGAGCTTATAAATGAGGGTCATACAGAGTTCAATCGTGTGCCAGCATACTTTGTGAGGGCCTCCGATGATGTTGCAAAACGCATGAATTTGGCCCTTAACAAGATTGATGGTGAATGGGAGGGAGACAAGCTCAAGTCGATAATTAAAGAGTTGTCTGTGGAGACATTTGATTACGAGACGATAGGGTTTGATATTGATGAAGTTAAAATTCTTCTCCAGGAGCCTCCAACTCTTCCGGAAGAAGATGTGGATATCTCCAATTACAAAGAAAGTGAACCCACAAAGTTTCTTTTCAAAGTGGAGGGTAATGATGTTCAAGAAGTTTGGGATGCCCTCAAAGCGTGTGGGTATGTGAAAAAAATTGATATGAATAAGGCTTTTTTGAACATGGTAAGGCTTGTCATAGCAAGAAACGATGAATTTGTTGCCAAAGAACAACAGGAGGATAAAAGAGGTTGGGATGATAGAAGAATAAAAGGAGATCAGATAATGAGGTATTGTGATGATGGTTATGACGATGGGGCTTCAACATGAATGCTTACATTGGAAAAAGTATTTCGTTTGATGCTGCTCATAGGTTGCCTGAACACAAGGGTCTTTGTCGTAATGTGCATGGTCATAGGTATGTTGTGGAGGTTCAATTTGGGCTTATAAATTCGTCAAATCGTGATATGATTTTGGATTACGGAGATATAAAAACGGAGATACTTGAACCCCTTGTAAAAGAGCCTTTAGATCATGCATACATAGGTTTTGAGGAAGATAGTGTGACCATGTATTTGAAATCTTTGGGGTTGAAAGTATATCTTATGCCTTATATTCCGACGGCTGAAAATATTGCAGGGCATCTTTATTGTAATATTTTAGAGTATATGCAAGGTAAAAAAAAGGAGTATGGAGATGTGAATTTTATGGGGGTTAAAGTTTATGAAACCCCAACTTCTTATGCTTTTTTTTCGGGTATAAATGAGGGGTCCAAATGAAAAAATATGCCATTACGGAGGTATTTCATACTTTACAAGGGGAGGGTAAAAACGTAGGTAAACCCTTTGTATTTGTGAGGTTTTCGGGTTGTAATTTATGGAATGGATCACCTAAAGATCGAGATAAATTTGATGCCCCTTGTGCGAAGTGGTGTGATACTGATTTTTTGGTCAAAGAAAAGTATACTCTTGATGAGTTGATGAAACTCATTGAAAGTACGGCAAAAAAGAACAATTGTTCAAATATCCTCCTGACTGGAGGTGAGCCCACAAAACAAATCGATAGGGCGTTTATGTCTGTTTTGAGAACACGGTTTGATTATCTTGCAATTGAAACGAATGGTACTGTGCCCTCTGATTTTATTCGAGAGTCTTTTTTTGACATGGTCACAATGGCTCCCAAATTGGGTACCTCCTATCAAGAAATGATGTCTTTTGCAGGTGAAATAAAGCTCGTATACCCTCCAGTTTTGAACTCAGAACAAACATGGTTGGATGAGGTCATACAAGAGTTTGAGGGGGTTACATTTAACTTGTATGTCCAACCCATGGATATACCTATGTATAATTTACTGGGCATAACGACATTGAAAAAAGGAGATTATCATGTAGATCCTGTGTATGATACTATGTATAAAAATCATCTTCAAAAGTGCTTAGAATTTATAAAGAAACATCCAAAGTGGAGTTTAAGTTCCCAA
>Ga0224723_1000098_pt1 | contig 53305 bp, 52 predicted proteins | sample Balambano_FR2_Me_FD_161647 | JGI IMG/M metagenome (GOLD analysis project Ga0224723, IMG submission 161647) | Freshwater sediment microbial communities from Lake Towuti, South Sulawesi, Indonesia - Balambano_FR2_MetaG | ecosystem: Environmental > Aquatic > Freshwater > Lake > Sediment | place... | reverse complement strand
ACCCTACACCCCCTTCCCCAACGCCTCCGACACCGACTATGCCATTCTCGCAGAACGCGATCGCGCCCAAAAAGCGCTGCAAACCGTGCGTCAGCAGTTGGGCAAAACCTATCTGCCGCTGATTGATGGTGAGTATCGGTCTACTCAGGAAACGGTGAATTCGCTGAGTCCCTCCAATCCATCAGAGGTAGTTGGTCAGGTGGGGTTGCTGAGCGTGGAGCAGGCAGATGAGGCGATCGCCGCCGCCAAAGCAGCCTTCCCCGCCTGGAGAAAAACACCTGCGGCAGAACGGGTAACCATTCTGCGAAAGGCGGCTGACCTGATAGAGCAGCGACGGGCAGAATTGTGCGCCTGGATGGTATTGGAAACAGGCAAAGCCTTGAAAGAGGCAGACGGGGAAGTGTCAGAGGCGATCGACTTTTGCCGCTACTACGCGGATGAAATGGAGCGGTTGAATCAGGGCTACAGCTACGACCTGCCGGGAGAAACCAACCGCTATCGCTATGAGCCAAGAGGAATCTCATTAATCATTTCCCCCTGGAATTTCCCGCTGGCGATTCCCACCGGGATGACGGTTGCGTCACTGGTGGCAGGAAACTGTACGCTGCTGAAACCAGCGGAAACCTCGTCGGTGATTGCCGCAAAACTGGCAGAAATCCTGGTGGAAGCGGGAATTCCTAAAGGCGTTTTTCAATTTGTGCCGGGGAAAGGCTCCAGCGTTGGCGCTCACCTGGTGAAGCATCCAGACGTTCACATGATTACGTTCACAGGTTCTCAGGAAGTTGGCTGCCGGATTTATGCAGAGGCGGCGATCGTGCAGCCCGGACAAAAACACCTGAAGCGAGTCGTGGCAGAAATGGGCGGCAAAAACGCCATCATTGTGGATGAAAGTGCTGACCTGGATCAGGCTGTTCAAGGGGTGGTGCAGTCTGCCTTTGGCTACAGCGGTCAAAAGTGTTCGGCTTGCTCACGGGTGATCGTGCTGGAGCCGATCTACGACACCTTTGTGAATCGGGTAGTGGAAGCGGCGCGATCGCTCAACGTCGGAGCCGCTGAACTGCCCAGCACCCAAGTTGGCCCCGTGATTGACGCAGCCGCCCAAAACCGGATCAAAGCCTATATCGAGAAAGGCAAATCCGAGGCAACCGTAGCGCTAGAAGTGCCTGCACCTGAAAACGGCTACTTTGTTGGGCCAGTCATCTTTACCGATGTTTCACCCGATGCCAAAATAGCCCAAGAGGAAATTTTTGGGCCGGTGCTGGCGGTGATTAAGGCGAAGAATTTTGATGAAGCAATGGCGATCGCCAACGGCACTCTCTACGCCCTGACAGGCGGACTCTACTCCCGCACCCCCTCTCACATCGAGCGGGCGCAAGATGAGTTTGAGGTCGGCAACCTGTATATTAATCGAGGAATTACGGGGGCGATCGTGGCGCGTCAGCCGTTTGGCGGCTTCAAGCTATCCGGCGTTGGCTCAAAGGCAGGCGGGCCAGACTACCTGCTGCAATTCCTCGAACCCCGCGCCGTCACCGAAAACATTCAGCGTCAAGGTTTTGCCCCCATTGAAGGGATAGAGTAGTGAGGGTGAATTGAATGAGGGAAGCACAGTGGGCATTGCAGAAATACTGGTCTTGATTCTGCTGCTAGTCGTTGCCTTTGCCGTTTTTGGCTGGTTCATGCGAATCACAAAGGCGGCGATCGGCATTGGCATCACGCTCTTCTTGCTAATCCTGGCGCTATACTTCATTTTCGGCATCACTCCACTGGGTTTGCTGCGGCAGATCATACAACTCTTCCAGGGAAGTTAATCGCGTAGGGTGTGTCACGACGTACCCTACTGTTTTACAGCAATTCCCTGGTAAAGATGAGCCACTATCTCTGGTAAATTATCTGGTGTAAATTGCTTTACCTCAACCTGGCTAAACTGGCGCTCGACAAGCGCTTGAATATCTCGGTCAAGATGACAGCCATCTGCCCACACTTTTTGCAGAGGGGTGAGTCGATGTTGCCACACCTGCACGTTGGGTTTATCGCTTAATCCATGTTCTATAAAGAAGAACTTGCCGCCCGGTTTTAATACTCGCTCAATCTCCTGGAGTGCCTGCTCTACATTGGCGATACTGCATAGTGTCCAGGTACTCACTACGCTATCGAACGTGTTGTCCTCCATAGGTAAACTTTCGCCATTCAGGACAAGGTTTTTGACTGCCATGCCAGAGTTACGGATTCGCTTTTGGGCGATCGCATTCATCCCCGGATTCACATCTACCGTCGTAATTTTACGAACATGGGGAGGATAGTAAGCCAGGTTTAAGCCCGTACCAAACCCAATTTCTAAAACTTCTCCCTGCACATCTGCCAGGAGTTTTTGGCGATACTTTGCCAGAGTTGAATCTGACATACTCCAGTCGAGCAGACGGGGTAGGATGACACGCGAGTAAAAACCCATCCTCTAGCCCATATTACAAACTACTGTTTATATACTAAGCAGGGTGCGTCATGGCGCACCCTACAAGATTGCGATCGCAATAATCTCCAACCCTACGGGAGGTTTACGCTTTAGGAGGCATTAGCCGTGCCAGTGCATTTTTCACCGCAGGAGGTAATTGGCGCATGATTTTGCCTTTTTCTCGATCGACTGCAACCAGGGCAACTTGGGCTGTGACGTAAAGCTCTTGCCGGTCGGGGGAATGAATCTGGTAATCCCAGTTGATTCGTACACCCTCCATTTGGGTCATTCTGGCTTTGACAATCGCCGCCATTCCCATTCGCAATGGGCGATGATAGCCAATTGATAGCTCGACAACGGGCAGGTCGCAGCCCAGCGCTACCAGGTCGGCAAATTCAATGCCGAGCGATCGCAAACATTCCACCCGTGCCTCTTCTAACCAGGCGACGTAGGAACCGTGCCAGACGATTCCAGCGTAGTCGGTGTGGTGCGGCTGTGCCCGGACTGGGTATTCAAACCAGCTTTCCGTCACTGCCGTCAATGAGTTTTGATTAATCGCGCTAGTAGGCTCTAGCTGAGGCTGCATAAAGAATGACTCTCCTTCAACATAGGACTTTTCAGAAAGCCGCATTTCTACATCAATTCTTACATTACTCAGACCTTTCAGTCCTCCACGAAAGTATTTGCTGTGTAGTCAAGAGTTTAAATTCCTTGTCTTATCAAGATCGGCCACAGCGATAGCCCAAAGCGCCCATTCTGCAACCGTTCGCGAAGCTAGACGACTAGCCGGACATTGTTGGGCATTCAGAATTACCTCATACTACTTTGAAGTTTCAGTGAAATTACGTAAGACAATCTACACGCAAATAAGTTTGCTCAGCTATACTCTTGTGAATTCCGTAAGAGTAAAACCTTCAAATTACTCAAGATTTTCAATTAGGGTGAACGATTCTTTAGCTAAACGAAATGACAGCTTATAAAAGCAAATTTTTTTTCTTTTATGACTTAATTTTGTTGAGCTAAAGGTAACTGTTTCTCGTGTCTTCACTGGTTATCGAAATGTCAATTCCAAAGAGGGTTTGTACCAATTCTCTTTAAGCCTGAATGTTGTTGAGCGTGCCTCAAGTACGCAAAGTATGCTCCAAAATGCTCAGCTTCAATAGGAACGGTATTAACTGATGCGTCAAAGCATAAATTTGGAAGAAAACTGCTGATCGTGTCTCTACTTAGCGTTCGTTTCTAGATAGATCGATTTATAAGCTTGTTGTATTTGGAGCAAATGAGTATGGTTTTAATCTCCCCCGAAATTGCGATCGCGGGTAGTTTTGCTACACCCAAAATTATTCCGCCCATTTACTTCTACATTCCCCAGCGTTATTTTCCACGAGAGGGTTTTCCTGAGCATCCTGACGACTATTGGTCCTGGCAAAATACTAACCCTGGAAAATATCAATGGGGCATGTATAACTGGACATTGCAAACTTATCTGTTTTTGAAAACAGACGGTTTTCCTTGTTCCTTAGTAGGTGAACTGCCCTCAGAAGGGATTGTGATCACACATCGAGATTGGTTGGCTGATCATGTGCGGCCCAACCATAAAACCTTGATCATTTGTATTATAGGTGACAGAATTGAGCATCCCTATGCTCAACTGCACATTGTGCAGAATTTGAGAGACACAACACAAAAAAAGTATCCTACGCTGTGGGATAAATATTATCTTCCTCATTGGGCGCAATCCAGCCTGATTTGCCGCAATCCAGAACGAGGCGATCGCTTTGAAAACATTGCTTACATGGGTGACATAAAAAACCTAGATTCGGAGCTACGTGACCCCGCTTTTCAGGAGTCTTTGGAAGCAATGGGACTGCGCTGGCACATTGTCGGTCGTGAGGGATGGAACGATTACAGTGAAATTGATGCTATCGTGTCTGTGCGACGGTTTATACCTCTGAAAAACCTTCGGGTCAAACCTGCATTAAAGCTATGTAATGCTTGGCACGCGGGAGTTCCGACCATTCTCGGAAGAGAACCCGCATTTCAAGCAGAACGCAAACGGGATCTGGACTACCTGGAGGTCAACTCACTCGATGAACTGTTAAATAGCTTGCAAGTCCTGCGCGACGATGTAGAACTGCGTCAGGCGATGGTTGCGAATGGGCGACTTCGAGCTAAGGAAACTTCTACTGTGAACTTAACCCGACGGTGGCGACGGTTCTTAACGGATACTGCCACAACTACATATGAACACTGGTGCAACGGTTCAACCTGGGATCGTCAAGTATTTCTCCAGCGGCGCCACATGATAGTTAAACAAGAGCGGGTTCAAAAGCGGTTACAAAATACCTTCAATTCCGTACAGTCATTCAGGCGGAAGTTTATTACTGATCCCACAAAAGAATTTCTTGGGATCACCCCCAAATAGGTCAGCCTCCAAAAGGGCGATCGTTTATACACCAAGACTTACGCATTTGAAACCTGAAACCTTGATCCCCCCTAGCCCCCCTTGAAAAGGGGGAAACTCCGGAAGCCCCCTTTTCAAGGGGGTTGGGGGATCTGGCTGCGTAAGTCCTGTACACAAATCCTCTCAGCCCCTAAATCCCCAGGATAGGAGACTTTGAGCCACTGAAAACCCATGCCTCATGGATAGAATGCAGCAAGAAAACCGCATTGTCTTAAAAACTCGACGAGCGTGAAAAATCGTGTCCTATGCAACGTGTGGGGCACGATTTTTGCTATTTTAGTGGCGCGACACAGGGCTGAAATAGCGTTACCAAACTTACGCCAAGCCAGGATAAGAAAGTCAGGCAGGACGCAACCTTACCGCACTTTTTAGTCCAACTTTGTGAGTACAGCTATATCAGTCAAGATACGCCTTAACCCTTTGTTATCAATCTTTAGAAAGCGAATTGAAGCGCCGTAGCAAGGGTTATGATGACTGAGCAAAGGCGATTTAAAGAGCGATCGCCCAACGATTTGTGCTTTGACATCACTTGTATCAAACCATTGCAAATAGTTGGATTCTTTGTTGAGCAATTTTTACTGTTTTAGCGGTAGCAGCAGCTTGTTACTTGGTTCAAAACGCTTTAATTGAGAGGCAACGATGATAGAAAAAATTTTGCTTGCAAGTTCCGGCACAGGACAATCTGAAGAAATGCTCAAAGCGTTGATGGAGATTCCTTCTATCCAACGAGCCACAGTCAACGTTTTGCACGTTGTACCGCCTCAGGCTAGCGCTGATGCCATGACTCAAAAATGGGAAGACGGTGGCAAAACACTGGCAGTGGCAATTCAAACTCTAGAGCTTGACCCAAATCGCACAACTGCAATGTTGCGGGAGGGCGATCCCAAAGACGTGGTGTGTCGAGTTGCCGAAGAGATTGACGCTGACCTGATCATCATGGGGTCACGAGGGCTGAAGCGCTTGCAGTCAATCCTGGAGAACTCAGTCAGTCAGTACGTATTTCAGCTAGCTTCGCGGCCCATGCTGCTGGTCAGGGATGACATTTATGTCAGAAAGATCAATCGCATCATGGTGGCGATGGACAAGTCTGACTCGGCTCAGGCTTCTCTAAAGCTGGCGTTAGCGTTTTTGCGAGACATCAAGGGTGGGCAGCTTGTTCTGGTTCACGCCAATCCTGACCTGAAGGTAAAGCGGGATGAGGTGGAGGTTGATCCAAACCAAGATCCGGTTTTGCTTCCGGCGATCGCCGAGGCAAAAAAACTGGGCATCAACTACCGCTGTGTAGCGCCAGTCGGCAAGCCAGGAGCGCGAATTTGTCAGATTGCTGACGAGCTAAACGTCGATTTATTGGTACTCGGTTCGCCGGAGCGCCGCCCTTCCATTGCAAAAGCGCTACCCGATTTAGACCGTCTACTGGGACAATCCCTCTCAGACTACGTGCGGGTTTATGCCAACTGTCCAGTGATGCTGGTTCGCACCGCTGCCTAAGGAATGTAGCTCGAACAGAGTAATCTAAAAGGTGTAAATTGGTGAGCGTTGCTAAATTCTGCATTTGGCAACGCTCATTATTTTGAATGGTCTTAGAGTTTTGAATGTCTTAGATGAAAGCTCCCGCTCCCCGCAATCGTACCCTCCAGTTGAATGAGATAGAGCGATCGCACTACTGCCAAAAGCTAATCCAGCTAACCCAACCTGTTGAACCTGCTACCCTTTTAGGACGAACGGTTTGCCAAGATTTGTTTGAAGTGTTGGACTACTTACCGATTGGGTTTGTCGATTTGCTGTTTGTCGATCCGCCTTACAACCTGAGCAAGCGCTTTAATCAACAGACGGTGAGGCGGCGATCGCTCTCTGATTACGAAGCCTGGGTTGATAGCTGGCTCTCACGCCTGATTCCTATACTAAAACCCGACGCTTCAGTTTATCTCTGCGGTGACTGGCAGTCTTCTCCTGCTCTATACGCTGTTGCCTCCCAGTACTTGATCATCCGCAACCGCATTACTTGGGAACGCGAAAAAGGACGCGGTGCAAAGGCAAACTGGAAAAATTGCGCCGAAGATATCTGGTTTTGCACGGTTTCTGAAAACTATTACTTTGATGCGGCGGCTGTTCAACTAAAGCGACAGGTACGCGCCCCGTACACCGATGTTCAAGGTTTGCCTAAAGACTGGAAACGCAGCCCCAACGGTAACTTTCGCCTCACCGCAGCCTCCAACCTATGGACAGACATCACCGTACCATTCTGGTCAATGCCTGAAAACACGAACCACCCCACCCAAAAGCCCGAAAAACTGCTGGCAAAAATCATTCTGGCCAGTTCGCCACCCGCAGCCGTTGTCCTTGATCCGTTTCTTGGCTCCGGTACCACTTCGGTGGTGGCAAAAAAGCTCGATCGCCAGTTTGTCGGGATTGAGCTTGATCAGTATTACGCTTGCTTAGCCGAAAAGCGGCTGGAGTTGGCAGGAGGCGATCGCCAAATTCAAGGATATGGCGATCGCGTCTTCTGGGAACGCAATAGCCTTCCGTTACAAAGACACACCCAATCGTAATCTTTCTTGACTAAAATCTTTCAATTAAAAGAGCGTCAGGTTACAGATGCCTAACGCTCTTCACTTCAAAATCAAATCCTAATAAACCTGTCGGCAGATCGATCAAGAACCCTTTCCTTCCCGGCTAGCCGTTTGAATGTAGAGGATCAACAGAAAAACCGTTGGAACCAAAACAAACAGAATAACGGCAACAAATCCTAAATCATTAACTTGCATTGAATCCAGCCCCCAAGCTCATTCAAAAAGACAGACCTGACACAAGGATACCACCCACAGAGTTTTGCATTTCGCCTACTCATCAAACACCGTTATAAAAGTTAGACGGGCACCCCTAGCTTTTGTCATTAACCACCTGTAGTAATTGTCCAGCTAGGGCTTCGTTTTCACACTCACAGGCCCGTTGACAATTGTTTGACAGGCCAGCCGATAGGTGTCTGGCTTTTTTTTGAGCTTGCGATTCTCGACTTCAGTTCTAGGCGATAAATTTTCCATCCCTTCTACAATTTCCACAACACAGGTACCGCACTGTCCATACCCACCACAGTTCATCATCTTGCCCATAAAGGTGTAAAGGTCAATGCCGTTTTCAAGAGCTTTGAACCTCAGATTTGCACCATCCGCAGCAATAACTTCCCGATCTTCTTTAACAAACTTAATATCAGCCATACTGCTTTCCTCCCTTGCGCTCTGTATTCATAGCGCTTGCATTAGCTCCCCACACTGGTTACGCCCTATAGAGTTTCATATTTCGTTACTTTCTAGCCTAGCAAAATTCAGAAGCCAAAAAATTTGTTTCACGGCAAAGGGAGAGGTCAACTACCGCACCCACAAGGGGATGCGGCTTGCCTCTAGGAAGCGTTAGCCCCTGAAGCATACGGCGCATTGACTGGCACCTGTTCCACCGTCTCTAGAAGAGTAGTGGAAAGAATATAGTCGTCCCTGTGGTTTTTAGCGGCGTTCAAATCAGCATGGTCTTTATTGCCACAATTGCGGCAGTGAAACCGAGACTTGTTGCGATTGGTTCGGCTGATATGTTTGCACACATTGCATTTCTGCGATGTGTACCTCGGATCATCGTAAACAACCCGCTTGCCCAAAGCTTCTGCTTTATAAGTCAAAAACAAATCTTGCTGATAGAACGTCCAACTTGAGAGCCACTTGTTAAGCTTTTTACCTCGCCTTTTAACCCGAATACCAGACAGATCTTCCAGGACAAATATTGCAACTCCTGGAGTGTTGGCTAGCTTCTTGGTGATGCAGTGATTTTCGTTACGCATGAACCGCTTCTCGCGTCCAGACATCGCCCTAAGACGACGCTTGGCACTGCGAGTGCCTTTTTGCTGCAACGTTCTACGATTGTGTAGATAGCGTCTCTGCACCGCTCGAACTCGGTTGCTTGAGAAGAACTGAGCATCTGAAGTCACCATCAGGTGATACAGTCCTCGGTCAACCCCTACAACTTCCCCTTCCTGCTTAGGTGGGTCTTCTGTTTCAAAGACCAGCCTCACCCAAAACTGTTTTTTACGCTTTGTGTACGTGACAGTTCCGCCGCAAAACTCCCAGTTTTCAAACACATCCTTGAAGTAGTCCGGCACATTTAGAATTAGCTGAACCCGTTTGCCAACGCACGAAAGGGTTAATTGATTTCCCCTAAGTGTCATGGTTCGCTTGTCGTAGCGCAGTCCTGATGTCGGTTTCTTTCGTGGAGTTCGCTTAAATCGGGTTGCTTTGATTGCCTCCATTGCACTATCTCGAACGGTCTGCAACAGTGCTGATGGAACTTGGGGATATTTCTCCCTCAAGTCTGCATACAAAGCTTTGTGAGCCTTGTTTTTGTTGAAGGTGCGGTTTTCTTTTGCCCAGTCAGCGTGTGCGTTGAAAATTTCAGCGCAAAACCCCATCAACGGCAAAAACCGCTCATGGGGCAAATCAACTGGGATGGAAACCGTTCGCTTCATCAAAGTGCCTGCAAGAATACGTGGCCAACAGGGACAACTTGCTTGTTCAGTTCATAGATATCGGGCAAGTATTGATAGTAGGACTGGTGTGGCCCTTGCCCAGCCGTAATGCCAACTGACTCACCGTTACACCACTGGACTCGATAGTATCTGCCCATCCAGCGCACAACCCGACCTGGATAGTAGATTTCTTCTGGCGTTAGCTGTGGTTCTGTAGCTTTTGAACTAGGGCGTTGACGTGCTGCAACCATTGAAGTTCTCCAAAAACGACTGCAAGAGCAGCAGGATTGCCGCTCTTGCTCAGGTTAATTAGTCTTGATTGTTGGCTCCCTTTTGAGCATCTTTGTACTCTTGAAGTTTGTCTTCAATTTCCTCAGAGGTGGCTTCACGAGGTCTGCCGTAATCTTCAGTCACCCATTTCCCATCGTCTTCTTGATAGGTCTTGGATTCACGCTCATCTTTCTTCGGATCTGACATGATGGATTTGCTCCTAGTTCGGTGTAATCGGACTGTGGAGAAGTCGTCTTGGTGTAGTGCTGGAATCACTGCATCAAGGCGCATTTCCTATTACAATTATACTTTATATGTTTTGCCAGTACGCGCAACTTCATGAAAGTTTTGTCATCTTCTCACGCCAAGCACTGCTTGGGCTATCACATCGTTTTCTGCCCGAAATACCGTCATCAGGTGCTTGAAGGGGCGATTGAAATCGAGCTAAAACGCATCATTGGTGAGACTTGCAAAACTTATGAATGGATACTGCACAGCATTGAGGTGATGCCTGATCACGTTCATATTTTTGTACAAGCTGACCATACCACTGCTCCTGTCGAAATCGCCAAAACAATCAAGTCGATTTCAGCAGTTCGCCTTTTTACTTGCTTTCCCGACTTGAAGCGGCGTAAGTTCTGGGGATCTGGACTGTGGAGTGATGGCACATATTACGGCAGCGTGGGGCACATTTCAGAAGAGGCCGTGAAAAAGTACATTGAAAGCCAGAAGCAGAGAGGCTGATGGTTTGAAGCGTAACAAGCTGTCGGTTTCCGCTCTGCTTCAACCGACCGGGCTTTCATCCCCACCCACAAGGGGATGGGGTTTTCCCGCCCGCTTCATTGCCCGTGCATAGCAACGCACTAGAAGCTTATTAATATTTCAGCCTCGAATTATTAATAAGCCACCCTTGCGGTTATCGGCGGAACCGCACGGCAATTAACGCCAGCGGTACTCCATCGCACTCTGAATCAACGACACTTCAAAACTCAAAGTTGTCGCTGTTGCCAAAGCTGGTCGATGGTGACGAAGCGATAGCCTGCTTGCAGTAAGCGAGGAATGATTTCAGTCGCGATCGCCGCCACATCTACCCCTCCATAGTGTCCATCATGCAGCACAATTACTGACCCGTTGCAAGTTTGCCGTAGAACTCGCCGAATCACAACTTCAACCCCAGGCTGCACCCAGTCTTCAGGCACGACGCTCCACATTACGGGGCGATAGTTCCATTGCCGCAGGTAAGTCAGCGTTTGGGGTGTGAACAGCCCATTTGGAGGGCGAACGTCTCGAATTTTCCGCTGCACGTAGGCTGTTTCGAGTTGACAAGCTTGGGCGATCGCCCTCTGAGTTTGCTCCAGGCTTTGTTTCAGTTCAAAGGCAGACAATTGAGGAAAGGAACGATGGGTATAGCCGTGTAGCCCGATCCAGTGACCCCGCTGACAAACTGCCCGCGCCACCTCTGGAGAACGGTTAACACAAACCCCTAACCAAAAGAAATTTGCAGGAATTTGATAATGATCCAGCACCTCAAGCAGTTGTGGTGTGTGTTGAGGGTGAGGGCCATCGTCAAAACTAAGGGCGATCGCGGCAGAAGTAGCGCTTCCAGCCCACAGACAGCCTGGAAAAGTTGGACTTAAAACCTGATAAATAAAAGGTAGAAATGGAGCTAAAGGCATAGCCCCTAGCTTACACCACCCTCAGCTAGCATATCTGGTAGAACAGTAGGTCTGCCGCGCCCAGGCAGACTGAACCAGCGAAGTTAAAATGTCTCGGCTGATCGGTTTGACTAGAAATCCGTCAACTCCCGGATTTTCTTCTTGATGCATCCAGCTTGGCGCATTGCAGTCTGTCAACGCCACGATTGTCGTGTCGCAGTTATTAGCAGCATTCCGCAGGTCTTTCACCAAAGTCTGAGACCAGTTTTGTCCATCTCCTGCCAAAATAACCAGATAAGGAGACATTTGGCTAGCTTTTGCAACAACCTGTTCTGTAGAACTTGCAAATACCATTGGGCAACTTAGATGCTCCAACAGCGCCTCTAGCATCTGAAGATCATCGGAGGGCTGACCTAGAATTAGGACATAATTTTGTGATGATTTCATACTGAACCCGGTACGCTACAAAAAATATAGCCTGCGGCCCGAGCAGCAATTTTCTCTTAGCAAATGCGTAGAAATCCTCCTGCCAATCTGTTGTAGCCAAGTCCTTCACGCTTCGCAGCTTTCGTTTTTTTTAGGGATTGGGAATCGAATTTTCAAGCTATCTTTCAAAATATTTCAGATGAGAAATGTTTCTTAGAATTTAGCTTCAGGTAAATACATTAATCGCCACGTTATAGGAATTTTGCTGGGTCGTTTGAAAGGTTGTGTGAAAAGTATAGAATCGGACTTTTAATATTCCTGTGGGTTTTCGTTAAATTGCCTTCTAGAAACTACTTGCTGTTACGAGAAATTGCATAATTATAAGGAGAAATGTCTGAATTCCTCCCTAAATTTATACCAAAAATCTAGGGATGCCGAGGTTTGATCTGGAGTGAAACGACTGCCGTCAAAATCAAGATTCCTCCTAAGATCTGCATGGCTGAGAGCGTTTGTCCCAATCCAATCCAGGCAAAAATAGCGGCTGCCAGGGGTTCCAGGGTAGCGGCGATCGCCCCTCGCTCTGACTGAACCCGCTCGATTCCCCAACAGTAAAGTGAAAACGGAATTAGGGTGCCGCCAATGCCAACAAATAAAACGCCTGGTAAATGCTCTGGGACAAAAAGCGTTGCTGGAAATCCCTGAGTAAACTGAACCGCAATCCAAAAGAGACTCGAAACCGTGAAGGCGCGAAACATCACGCCCGCAGCACCGTAGGTAGTGACAGCAGATTCGCTGAGCAGCGTGTAAGAGGCGAAGCAAAAAGCACTCAAGCAAGCCATCAATAATCCCAAGCTATCTAGCCCAAAGTCTCCAGTCGGCAGTTCTGAGATTAAGGTGACTCCAGCGATCGCCGCAATCAAGGCAATTGTCACAGACAAATCAGGTACTTTTCGGTGCTTGAGCATCGCCCAAACCACAATCAGCACCGGAGCCGTGTATTGAATCACAACAGCGATCGCTACCGCCAAGCGTTCAATCGCGATGTAGTAGGCAAGCGTAACCAGGGCTAACGATAGTCCCAATGCAAAGATTTGCCAGTCACCGAATTTCGGGTTGGGCTGCCACAGTTGATGCACAATACCCAAACCCATTGCAGCGATGATAGCTCGCGCCATTGCTAATTCAAGCGGACTGACTCCGGTTTGAAAGAGACTACTGGCAACGATCGCGGCGATCGCCCACAGCATGGCTGCTAGAGCAATTGCCGCAAAGCCAACCGCAGCGCGAGACAACTTAAAAGTGCGAAAAGATTTTGGCATAGGTCTTAAAAAATACACAGAATCACTCTTCTGGGTGAGACAGCGGTGGGAGGTGCGATCGCTCTTCGGCAAATTAGGCTGAGAGCAAGTTAGAAAACCAGTCAGGAAGTCGCCTGGATAAAGGGCGATCGGTAAATCTCCTGACGGAATAGCCCCATGCAAAGGAATCTCTGCAATGACTTACTCAATCAGCCAGTTCAAGATGACGCTCCACAATCTTGGCTACAGTCTCGGACCGGATGGACTAAATGGCAATCACGGCAATCTGCTTGACTTGTACACTCAGTCCGCCATTCGAGAGTTTCAGGCTCACTTTGGCTTACCGATGACAGGGAAGGTTGATCAACCGACTAGCGAACGTGCTCGACAGCTCATCCGCAACCTACAGCACAGTCTCAATCTGACCACCGATGCCCAACTTCCAATCAACGAATTTTACGGGCCGCGAATGATTCGGGCGGTAATGCGCTTTCAGCAGTTACACGATATGCCGATGACAGGTATTGCTGGGTCAACCGTTCGCCAAAAGCTAAACGAAGAGGTAAAGCAACTGCTGCGGCAGCGAGTCTGTGTTGTGGAAGGGATGTTAGTGGGTAATGGGTAAGGGGAGGTGTTGTCATTCTTTTGATTGCTTGGTTGCTAGGATTGCTAGCGTCTTTAAATCTGGTACTTCTAAATCCGGATGTCCGCTAGCAGGTGGGGTTGCACCGGAGCCTGCTTGATTATGTCGGCGGTTGACCCATACCGTCGATAAACCCAGCGATTTTGCAGGCACGATATCGTGATAGATGCTCTGCGCTACGTGTAATATTTTGTTGCGTGGGATGCCCGTTTTTTCAAACGTAAATTCAAAGTTGTGAGTGGAAGGTTTATAGCTTTTGGCTTGAGAAGCTGTAATCACAAAGTCAAATGAGATATCTAAATGCTTTGCGGTGAAAGCAAATAGGTCATCATCGACATTAGAAATAATCACCAGCTTAAACTTCTGTTTCAGGGTTTTTAACGCTTCAACGCTATCTGGAAAAGGTTGCCAGTTTTGAATGGAATTAGCCAGACAATCAAACTGCTCGGAAGTTGGAGTAAAGCCTAATTTCTCGCCGAACTGCTGCATTACCTGCCTTAAAACGTTTCGATAGGGTTGATATTCTCCTGCTTCAATTTTTCCTTCTAGCTGAGCAAACAGTTCCAGAATTTGAGAATCACTCGCTTTGGTCTGATGCGCTGCAAGGACGGGTTTAATCGCGCTTAAAATTCCCTGTTCCCAGTTGATAATCGTCCCATAGCAGTCAAAAGTTAATGCCTCATATTGGCTAAAATCATATTGGCTAAAATCTAGCATTGTGACACCCCATTATTTTGAATTTTTAGCTTCTGACTCTTGCAGGTAGTTAACTAAGGTTTCACCGTCAGCGGTACTGTGGTCTTGGGCAATTTGTTGAGCTAGAGATGCATTTCCGCAGCAGATTGCTTTCACCATTAATTGATGCTGGTCGGCAATTTCTGTCAGGTCAAATTCCAGCAGTGTATTGCAGGCAGTGATGTAGAACCGGATCTGTTGCTCAATAATTTTGTACTGCTCTTGTAAGCGGCGATGTTCTGTTAGCTGAATGATGGTTTTATGAATTCCAAAATCAAATTCGTTGACTGCATTGCGATCGCCCCTTTGAGCCGCATCCACCAACTGCTGAAAAGACCGCTCTAGCAGAGTTGCTTTTTCTGACGAAATTGCCATAGCCGCCAGACGCGCCGCCAATCCTTCTAGCCCACTCCGTAGCGTGTAAAGCTCCCAGGCATCTTGCGATCGCAGCGGCGGCACCAACCAACCTCTGTAAGGAAGCTGAACCACCAAATTTTCATAAGTAAGCTGCTGGAGTGCTGATCGCACCGTTCCTCGGCTCAGGTCAAGCGCCTCAGCCAGTTGAGTTTCGATTAGCCGATGCCCTGGCGGAAAGGAACCGCTGAGAATTTGCTGACGAATTACATCCGCAGCCTGATGGTCAAGGCTACGGGGAGTCACGGCCAGGGAGGATGGTTGGGCTTCCACAGGTGGATTTTTGAATGCGGTTTGTTAAAGCATAGGAGACCAAAAGCCAATTGTCAATTGTAGATTGTTGACAATCTGCAAGTTTGCAAACTCCAGAACTCACGTAGTGTAGCCCGGAGAAGCTATCTACCCCTCGCGCACCTGGCTTTGGACGACTTGTTGCTGGAGTTGTGCTTCGCTTAGGGCTGGTTCCTTGCAACTCAAGCCCTGGCACACCAGACCCACTGCCTGTTGCGGCAAATTAGATTCAATCTTGTAAACCACAGTAGGACTGTAGCGCCTGATCAGCGCTGCGACTTGCTCAGCGGTTGTGCGAACCAGGGTATGGTTGCGATACCAGTCGAGTGCTGAGAACAAAGTTGGGCAGGCTTGGGGCGATCGCCTCATCACACCGCCAAATGCCTGAAGCGCTTGCTCAGCCCGATCGAGATACTGCAAGTTCTCTGTTCGCAGGGCAAGTCGAATTAGATTGGCGATCGCCACTCCATTTGCAGATGGGGTCGCATTGTCGTCAAAACTACGCTCCCGCACGACCAAATCACTGCCGGCATCGGTGTTGTAGTAGCCTCCCAATTCAATACTCCAGAGAAAGTTGTCGAATTCGGCCTGGAGGTTGACAGCATGGGAAAGGTAGGAGGATTGGGAATTGGGGAGGGCTTGAGTGGCTTGGTCGAGGTCGAGCAGGGCTTTAATGAATAGGGCGTAGTCTTCGGATTGTGCCAGGACTGCTGGTTTACCGTTGTAGTTGAGCCGCTGGAAGCGATCGCCCACCCACTGATACTTCAAAATGAAATCAGCCGCTTTGCTTGCCAATTTCAAATAATCTGGCTGTTGCAGCACCGCTGCGGCTCTTGCCAGCCCCGAAATCATCAGACTATTCCAGGCAACAATCATTTTAGTGTCGGTCACAGGGGGAATGCGGCCTGCCCAGTTTTGAGATTTAGCTTCTTGATTGTTCTGGGCAGGCGGAAAGGTAATCACGGTTTCTGGCAGTGCGCCATAGCGAACGGCAGACAGCTTTTTCAAAATCAGTTCTGTGGTGTCGCTGAGTCCTCCGGGTCGGCGGCGTTGCAGCACGTTTTGCCCTTCAAAGTTGCCGTCAGCGGTGAGAGTAAATTGCTGTGCTAGTTCATTCAGTTCTGCTTCGGTCAGCAGTTCTAACAAGTCTTGGTAGCGCCAGACGTAAAACGCGCCTTCCTCTGGCTCCACATCCGATGGTGTAACAAAACTGTCGGCATCCTGAGCAGCGTAGAAGTAGCCCTGGGGAGCGGTCATTTCTCGCTTGAGCCATTCGACGGTTTGAGCGATCGCCCGCTCAAAAGCAGGTTCCTCAAACCCAGCACCCCAGAGATTTGCCAGATATTCAACGATTTGCCCATTGTCATAGAGCATCTTTTCAAAATGGGGCACCGTCCAGGTCGAGTCAACGGTGTAGCGATGAAACCCACCTGCCACATGGTCAAAAATTCCGCCTAGCGCCAGGTCTATTCCTCGCTGCTGACAGGCTGCCGCCGCATCGTATCTGGAGTCAGCAAAATCAAACCGCACGCTCCGCAAAGCCGCCTCTGCATAAGGAATCATTGGAAAGCTGTTACCCATGCCCCTGGAGCTAAGAATGCCAGCGCTGTACTCTAGCCCCTGTCGCAGCAAATCATTTCCCAATTCACCTGCCGCCGACTGCACCGCTGCGCTCTGTAAGTTTGCCAAAATTTCTGCTTTAACAGACTCTACCTTCTCCGTTTCGCTGTCATAAAAGCGGCGAATTGCCTGAAGCACTTGAAGAAATCCGGGTCGCCCATACTTTGCTTCTAGCGGAAAGTAAGTGCCGCCATAAAACGGGATGAGATCGCCGGGAGTGAGAAATATATTCAACGGCCAGCCGCCTTGCCCTACCATCATTTGCAGCGCTTGCATATAAATGCTGTCGAGGTCGGGGCGCTCTTCCCGGTCTACCTTGATGGGGAGGAAGTTGGCGTTCATGTAGTCGGCGATCGCCTCATCCGAAAACGCCTCGCCTTCCATCACCGTACACCAGTGGCAGCTAGAGTAGCCAATAGACAAGAAAATCGGTTTGTTTTCTCGCTTTGCCGTTTCCAGGGCTTCATTATCCCAAGACCACCAGTCAATTGGATTTTCGGCGTGTTTGCGAAGGTAGAGGCTCTGCGCCTGAGCAAGACGATTTGGCATGGGGGCAATAGAACTCGTCAGGGGTATCTTCTCCGAGTCTAAGGAATTTGGCTAAATTCAACACATTTTAATTTTGCTTGACACTATCCCTTCAAATGAGTGATGATTACTAATTGGTTGTTTACTTGCTCGGATCAGGTTCTTCAAACCCTTAAAACTGGCATTTAGCTTGAGAAAAGTAAGCCAGTTACCTGTACGGCATTCTTAGGACAAATTTTATGGCTTACGCAATCATTCAGACGGGCGGCAAACAGTTACGGGTCGAGCCAGGTCGCTTTTACGATGTCGAGCGGCTTGCGGTTGACGAAGACGAACAAGTTACGATTGATCAAGTCTTGTTTATCGACCAGGATGGAGATGCTTCGGTAGGTCAACCTCTAGTAGAGGGTGCTACGGTAGAAGCAACCGTGCTGCGTCACCTGCGGGATCGCAAAATTATTGTTTATAAGATGCGACCCAAGAAAAAAACCCGCAAAAAGCAGGGGCATCGTCAGGAATTAACCCGCTTGATGATTAACTCCATCAGCTTGCAGGGTTCTATCGTTGCAGGTAATAGCCCAGAGGCAGCAGAAGCTCCCAAAGTAGCTGCTCTTGAGAGCGCTGAGGTTCAAGGTGCAGTAGATGAAGAGGGACAGGATTCTGAATCCTAAGCTGCTCTACTTCACCGGAGGCTGGTTTGACAGCTAAGGGCTGTGCGCGAAAATAAGATCCCTGCAATGCGTTACGGCTAACGTCTAACACATCCTGCAACTGGGGACGTTATTTGGCTGCAAGCCCCTAAGCTTGAAGTTAAGTGAAAACGTGTAGGTAGCGATCGCAGGAACATTATGGCTCACAAGAAAGGAACAGGCAGTACCCGTAACGGTCGTGACTCTAATGCTCAACGCTTAGGAGTTAAGCGCTATGGGGGGCAGGTCGTCAAAGCAGGAAATATCCTGGTGCGTCAGCGCGGCACCAAAGTTCACCCAGGTACGAATGTGGGTCGGGGCAACGACGACACGCTGTTTGCGTTGATTGATGGTGTCGTCACATTTGAGCGTCGGGGCAAAAGCCGCAAAAAGGTCAGCGTTTACCCGGTTGCAGCTTCTGAACCCGCAGTCGCAACAGCGTCGGCATAAGGCAGCGTATCAAATCTATTCCGAGTCGAAGAATTCCAGGTTTGTCATACAGATACATGACAAACCTGGAATTCTTTTCTTGTAGAGCGAGTCACATTTTTGCAGTGTTCAGGAATGTGGGGGCAAAAACCTGAATCTTTATTTGTCTCTACCAGTGCAAAAATGCTCTTAAACTCCGCTATCCCTTGCCGAAATCGCCCTGATATCGACCTTGAATTTTGTGTACGCAATGCCCTAGCGACTGGAGAATTGTCTCCCGCTACCAGTACTTATATTCAGCAAGTGAGGGGTACGTCTAACCTGACGAGGCGCGATCGCACCCTCTTGGCGATTCTGCAAGATGCTATTCAAGAAGGCTGTGTGCAGCCAGTAGAGTCCCAATCTTCAACTCAGTCAGTGGTTTAAGATTCTAAATTCTCTCTAATGTTTTCCTTTCCACATACAGCTTGAGACCAAATTTGTGATGACATGGGCCACAATAGGAACCAGCAAATTCCCCGTTTCCAGAGCGCTGAAACCCAATACACCTCCAACAACCGCTGCCCAAATGACATAGGCCCATTGCTGTGAACCGCTGTAGTGTAGAACTCCAAAACAAACGCTAGAAATAAAGACTCCAAACAGATTCAGCCCAATCGCAGGTAACATCACCCCGCGAAACAGCAATTCTTCGCTCAAACCAGGCAACAGCCCCAGCCAAATGAGGTCGAACCAGACCAGCGGTTTGAGTACCAGTTCTAGATAGTAGTCTGCACTTTTTCGATAGCCAGACCAAAGGCGGTAAACAATCGCGCTAGCAACTGTGATTCCCAGCCCTACCCCTACCCCTATCAGCAGGGCGCTGATAGACAAATCTACGGCTAGAGGAGAGACAGAATCAAACAGCAGCCACAGTCGGGCGACAAGCAACAAGATTACAGCCGTTACCGCCATTGCCACTAGAATTTGCACACGGCTAAGCGGCTCTAAGATTGGCTCTTGAGGAAGCTGGTCAGTCACAATAAATGAAAATTTCAGGAAGTTGAGTGCTTATAGGAATGAAGTTGGTGAGGAATGCCCTTCTATATCGAGCAAAATCGCTCAACCCAACTACTGAAGTTGCAGTACTCGCAAGATAGCGCAGAATGAGCTAGTTGTGGCTAAAGCTAAGGTGAATTCAATAGTGCCATTTAGCTCAGAGGGAAGACTACTCCTTCAAAATCGTGTCCGATAAATTGAATCTAGTTTAGGGTGCAGAGCAGCGGGACTGATTCCGGCTCGATGGGCTACCAGTACCCCTAGCGCCTCCAGATAAGAGTTAACCTGAAGGGCTGCAACTCGTAAAGTATCTGGATAGGATTGCATTCGCGTTTTGTTGTCATGAACCGCAATAATTTGAGCCGTCTGGCTAAGACTGAGAACAGCGCTGCCGCCACAGGCACTTGACGGGATGACCAGTGAATCAACCTGATCTGCCCATAGGTCATTGGCTTGAGCCAAATATCCTAGGCGCTGCACAAACTGTGGGGCACGGCTCAGACCGACTAAAACGCAAGGCAGGAAGGTATAGCCTAATTCCTCAGCGGCTGAGCGTGGAGATAGCTCTGGGTCGAGCGGCAATGGAGAAAGGGCGGGAGCATGGGCACAAGGAATTTGGAAGGTTCGCACAACTAGATGGCTGATAACTGCCTCAGCCCCTGCCAGCGGATCAACGCCCTGACCGTGACGATAGGCTTGCAGCGCTTCACTACTACCTGTGTCGTCAGGGAAACGGGCGACAATGGCGATCGCCTCTGCCCTCGCTTGCTTAATTAACTTCTCAGTTGCCCGCAGTAGACTATCAGGCTGCTGAATCGTTCCCCATGTTGCACCAGAGGCAGCCTGACGCAGCTCTACCCCCAGTGGCGCATCCGTTACAGCATAATCGGTGAGGGATAGCCCTAATGTAGCTCTAGCGGCATCTGCAACCTGAAGGTGCCGCAGCCGCAGTTCAGGTTCAATTCCTTGATCTAAAACCAATCCCACTCGGTTTTGATGGACGGGTCGAAGTCCCCAGTTGCCCGCTGCAAACTGATCTAGCCCGTATCCTTCTACATAGAGGGCATTGGGCAACGACCAGTAGAGCTGTGCGCCATTGAGAACATTGGGGTGGGTGATGAGGCGATCGCTGATTTGGGCGATCGCCCGTGCGACTGGCAGCGCATCTCCCGCATACCCCCCAATCGAAGCCCCAACCCCCGTTGGAACGATTAAAACCGTCGTGTATAAACGCTGACTCAAGCCATTAGCCCTGTTGCGTCAGAGTTACGTCATCTGTAGTAACGACGGCTTCAACCCGTGCCTTCTGAGTTTCTACATCTACAGCCGTCACCGCCCAGCGCAGCGGTTCTCCCTGCTTTCGCAATTCAGCCTCAATAGCTTGATGCATCTCGAGGGGCGATTCTTCAAGCGCAACTTCAACGTTGATAAAGTGAGTCGTCATAGCCAAACCAGTTGAATCAAGAGATAGGTGAGTTAGCCGTGCCAATTATTGTCTAACGGTTACTCGCTGTCAAATAGCCCTTTGCAGTTAGACACAACTTTCTCTTGAGCGCTATTGAAACGTTCAGTCATTGCAGCAGCTAGGGCAGCTATTTACGCTGTTGAAATTGCCCAAACTGGAGGTGATAAACGACCTCCTCCTTTTCCGTCTCAATTTTTAGATCAGAGCGAGGATAGGCTACGCATAACAACACATAGCCCTGTTCTCGAATCTCAGGACTGATTCCCATGCCATCACTTTGGTCTACCGTTCCTACCAAAATCTGAGCCGCACAGGTTGTACAGACTCCAGCGCTGCAAGAATAAGGCAAATCTAGCCCTGAAGCTTGAGCAGACTCTAAAATAGCTTGATTTTCAGGCACTTTTAGGACTGTAGTCGTGCCCTGATGGTGAATTTCAACCGTATGTGTCTTAGTCATACTATTTTCGTGCCTTTTCCTTTAGAAGTAGGCATTTTCTCTCACCTTAACTCTCGCTTCACTAAAGCCCAAATACGGTGCAGGGAGGAATCTTGGCTGAGTTGGTTCGCTCGAATGGTAGAGGGAGTTGAACCTTTATTCTGCTTAAACTAATGATTAGATTATAAGCTTCAAATAACGCAGTTTAAATCCTGTGAGTCCAATTATTCTATTGTAATGCTGCCCTACAAACACTCCAAACTTCGTGTCCTTGTTGCCGATGACCATGAACTCGTGCGCTTTAGCTTGAAGCTGGCGCTACAGAGACAGCCCCACATCGAGTTAGTCGGTCTGGCTAGCAATGGTCAAGAGGCGATTGAGATGGTACAACAGCACCGACCCAATGTGGTAATTTTGGACCTCCAGATGCCAATCCTGGATGGCTTGAGTGCCTCTAACCACATCAAAAGCCTATATCCCAACGTCCAAATTCTTGCTTACTCGTCGGTCAAAGATCCGCAGGTGGAAGTGATGATCCAAACTGCTAAAATCGATGCCTTCTGTGAGAAGGCGGTGCCGATTCAGGAACTAGTCGATGTGGTGAATCAGTTGGGTGAACGAGCCGCTAACCGCTGATGAAATTTCAGAGCTAGTTTAGCTCACTTTCAGGAAAAGTCCGCTTAAACTCATCAATCAGGTCGTCTATCTCTTCAAGCGCCTGGTTAACATCGATTCTCAAGGTGCCCAAGTCAGGCTGCTCTAGCAGTCTCAGCAAAGATTCACGCTTATTTTCAATCAGCTTGATTCTCTCACGAATGGTTTGAGGGTCTAACATCGATACTGTTCTCCGCTGATACGAGTCTTCAGAATTTGCATCCAGTGGTCATTGTAGCGGCCGATTCCTCAAAGTGAAATCTACTTTGAATAGAAATGGCTCGTCCATTTACTCGTCATCCTCTTCTGCCACTTCAATTTAGCGGTATCAGGTTGCATTCATCCCGTCATTCAGAGACGATGAAGCAAATGCATGACAACTAACTGCTGAATTTATACAGGCTGCGAATTTACTAATATGCTGCGTCAAGTTTCTCTGGGAACGCTGGGTCTAATTGTCGGCGGTATTTTATCCGTCACCGGATTTGTGGCTTATTTTTCAGCAAATGCCACCTTGAATCTAGTTGGCTTTTTCTATGGCATTCCGATTTTGCTAGGCGGACTGGCACTCAAAGCTGCCGAGCTAAAGCCCGTGCCGCTTGTTACCTCTTCGCCGTCAGTTTTGACGCTGCGAGAACAGCAGGCTACTCCGACTCAAAACCAGATTCGTCAGGATGTTACTCGCTATCGCTATGGGCAAGAGGCGCATTTGGATAGCTCCTTAGAACATTTAGGACTCAGCCCGACGGACGAAGAGCGTCCCGTCCTCCAGCGTTTGCGAGAAGAAGACGTGGCAGGAGCTTATGCACTGATTCTGGAATTTGAATCGCCCTTGATTTCATTTGAAACCTGGCAGCAAAAGCAAGACAAAATTGAGCGGTTTTTTGGCCCTGGCTTGCGAATTGAGCTAGCTCAGCCAGAAGCGGAGCGGGTAGATGTGGCGCTGGTTGCCGCAACGGCCGAGCCTCTAGACCAGGTTTAATCTACTTTTCTAGCCGCACAACATACCATTGAAGAAATTTATCTGGGCCAACATCTAGTTCGCAAGAGGTTTCCATCAGGTATTGAGCCTGTGCTTCTAGCGTGTCAAACCGCTGCAAGTCTCTGGGCAGATCGTCTTGCCGCTGTGATAAGACTCCTTTGAGCTTGTCGAAAAGCTCTGCTGGCGTAAAAAACTGTTCGGGCTGGTTGGTTTCCAGTACGACATATGCATCTTCCTGATACAGGATTGAGTCTGGCATTTTGGCTTCAGTCCTCTTATGGGATGGGTATTTTGCCTTTCCAGATGGAGTTGCTGTAGGAGCAAACAACCGTTCGCCCCTACCTGTCATTCGTTTCTTGATCTTGTTTAATTTACGATCTCTAGTACCTATTTATCTTCTGCCTAGTACCTATTCATCTTCTGCAAAGACGTAGCGATAGAGGTCTTTGGGGTCGGGTTCTGGGCTGTCTAGACCAAACTGCACTGCCTCTTCAACCGTTGCCTGAATGCGGCGATCGATTTGTTTTAGCTCGTCCTGGCTGACCAAATTTTGCTCGACCAGGTGTGCTGCAAGTTTTTTGATGGGGTCACGCGAAAACCAGAATTCTTTCTCGGTCTTAGATCGCAGTTCGTCTGGGTCTGCCAGGGAATGTCCGCGAAAACGATAGGTGAGCGCTTCAATCAGCGTTGGGCCTTCGCCAGCACGGGCGCGAGCAACTGCCTCTTGAGCTACAGCCCGCACTGCCAAAACATCCATGCCGTCTACTTCTACCCCATGCATTCCAAACACGCTGGCTTTTTTGTAGATTTCTGGCTGGGAGGTGGCTCGTTCGTGGGCCATGCCGATCGCCCACTTGTTATTTTCCACCACGTATAAAATCGGTAGCTTCCACAGAGCCGCCATGTTCAGGCATTCAAAAAACTGTCCGTTATTGGCTGCCCCATCCCCAAAGAAGCAGGCTGTCACCTGGTCAGCGGTGCGATCGCCCAGCGCTTCTTTTCTATACTTGGATTGAAAGGCTGCGCCCGTTGCTACAGGAATTCCCTCGGCCACAAAAGCGTAGCCGCCCAGCAGGTTGTGTTCGGCGGAAAACAGGTGCATCGAACCGCCCCTACCTTTGCTGCAACCTGTTGCCTTACCAAACAGTTCAGCCATTACCTCACGGGGTGGAACTCCAGCGCTGAGAGCATGAACGTGATCTCGGTAGGTGCTACAGACATAATCATCTGGGCGCATCGACCTAATCACACCCGAAGAGACGGCTTCCTGTCCGTTGTACAGGTGGACAAACCCAAACATCTTGCCGCGATAATACATCTCGGCGCACTTGTCTTCAAAGGTGCGCCCCAAAACCATATCTTCATATAGCCGTAGCCCTTCTTCACGGTTTACCGAGGTTGAAGCAGCCGAAATAACTGGTAATGTTCGTTCTTGAACCATTGATTTACAGTATCCTCGCGGAATAGCGCATTAGTTCTTTATACCCCGACAGAGGGGGGGATTTTAGAATGGGGGCATCGTTGGTTATTTGTCCTTTGCCATTTGCGGAATGTGCAGCTTCTTAGCAATAAAGACCACTGACAAAGGGCGAATGACCCAACTTGGTAAAACTTATGTTAAATTTAGCTGTTTTTTGACTATGCTGAGGAGTAAATTTCTGCAAACGATGCCAGTTATGATAATGACGCTATCCTGATAGCTTGTAGTGGCTGCTGATGGCTTGAGTGCGATACCTTTATCTGATCGAGTTGCTCATTGCTGGGGAAGTGGACTGTGCGAATTCCGCTCGACTATTACCGAATATTAGGCTTACCGATTCAGGCTACTGCCGAACAATTGCAGCAGGCTCACCGCGATCGCGCCCTCCAGCTTCCTCGACGGGAATATTCAGAGGCGGCGATCGCTGCCCGCAAGCAGCTTTTAGACGAGGCTTTCGCTGTCTTGTCTAATCCGGAGCAGCGGCAAGATTATGATGCCAGCTTTTTGGCAAAGTCGTATGACTTGGAAGCGGGTAGAGCCGATTCGACCGATGAAAATATCAGAGGAACGGCGATCGCCCCCGATTCCACTGCTGACCCCTACACTCCCAGCATTGAGATTCAAGACGGGCAACTGGTCGGCGCTTTGCTGATTTTGCTAGAGCTAGGCGAATATGAACTGGTGCTAAAGCTAGGCCGTCCTTACCTCACAAGCGGCAGCGTTCCCCTTAAAAATGGTCGGTTTGGCGAACCTGATATTGTTTTGGCGGACATTGTGCTAACCGTCGCTTTCGCCTGTTTGGAATTAGGGCGAGAACAGTGGCAGCAAGGGCAGTACGAAAACGCCGCAGAGTCACTCGAAACAGGACAAGAACTTTTGTTGCGAGAAGGCATTTTTGCCAGTGTTCGAGGTGAGATGCAGTCTGATTTATTCAAGCTGCGCCCCTACCGCATTCTAGAATTGCTGGCTCTGCCAGAACATCACGAAACTGAGCGGCGGCAAGGGCTGAAACTGCTGCGTGATATGCTGCAAGACCGGGGTGGCATCGACGGCACAGGCGATGACCAGTCTGGGCTAAACATCGACGACTTTCTGCGGTTTATCCAGCAGTTGCGCGGCTATCTCACCGCAGCCGAGCAGCAAACGCTATTTGAAGCCGAGGCTCGCCGCCCTTCCGCCGTTGCCACATATCTGGCAGTCTATGCGCTGTTGGCGAGAGGATTTGCCCAGCGTCAGCCCGCCTTAATTCGTCGGGCCAAGCTGATGCTGATTCGTCTGGGCACTCGGCAGGACGTGCATCTGGAGCAAGCGGTTTGTGCGCTGCTGCTGGGGCAAACCGAAGAAGCTAGCCGCGCCCTGGAACTGAGCCAGGAATATGAGTCACTCGCCTTCATTCGCGAACATTCTCAAGGATCGCCTGACTTGCTGCCAGGGTTGTGCCTATATGGCGAACGCTGGCTACAAAACGAGGTCTTCCCTCATTTTCGTGACCTGGCACGACAGCAAGCCTCGCTTAAGGACTACTTTGCCGATGAGCAGGTGCAGGCTTACCTGGAAGAATTGCCCAACGAACCGGAAGCCGCTAACCAGTGGACATCAGTAAAAACTGTCGCTGTGCCTTCCTATAGACAAACCCCGGTAGGGCAGGGAGGTAGCATTTCGGATATTCGGACGCGCACTGCTAGGCAGACGATAGGGCAGAGTGGCTTCTCAGCTAGTCCCCCTGCGGCGACTGCGACTATTGACTCTCAGGCAGCCTATGCTGATTCAAGTGCCAATGGGGCAACGATGCCAATGGCAGAGCGGGTTTCTCAACCCTCGCCCAATGCAAGAAATGGAGCCGCTAGTGCTGATGGAGGAAGGGGAGGGCGACCTCTTGCGGGTGTCTCTGCGCGATCGCCTTCTCCCTCCGCTCATACAGCCGAACGGAATCGAGGACTAACCTCAAATGGACTCTCATCCACTGACGCAGACTCAACTGCGGCACGGCGAGGAAGTCATAACCGCCGTCCTAAACTCGATCGCCTGCTGTTCATTGCTGCAATTGGGCTATTGAGCTTTGTTGTTCTGGGTTTTCTGATGAGCCGAGTCTATGGCTTGCTGTTTAACAGAGGTCCTTCATTGCAGGGGGAGCAGCTTCAGATCGGGGTTAGCCAGCCTCCAGTACCCATTCCAGAGGTAACGGCTGAAACGCAAACCCCGAATGACCCAGACGCACCGATGAGCGAAGAGGTTGCTCAGCAGGTGATTGAAACCTGGCTATCTACAAAATCACTGGCACGTGGCTCAGACCACGACATAGACCAGCTCAACCAGGTTCTCACAGGAGAAGCGCTTTCCCAACAGCAGTATTTTGCTGAAGAACTGCGGCAAACCAACTCGTACTGGGAATATGAGCATCAGGTTATCTCCGTACAGTTGGATGGAGCAGACCAGAATGGCTTTGAGAATGGAGTCGAGCGTGAAGCCGAAGGTGATAGCTCTGCCTCTGATGCATCCACTGGTAGCGCCAACTCAACCGATCCGGTTTCACCTAGTACCTCTACCCGTGCAGATCAGGCTCAAATTGTGGCAGAAGTGTCTGAGGTCGGCGAACTTTACCAAAACGGTCGGCTGAACTTGAGCCAGTCCTACGACAGCACGGTGCGGGTGCGCTATGACGTGGTGCGTCAGCCGGAAGGATGGCGGATCGAAAGTATTGAGCAGCTTTGATTCTCAGGACATTTCTCAGTAAGCTACTCTGTAGCTGATTTCCTGTATTTTTACGGCATGACAGACACCCTGTTTCAGGCTTACATTCCGCTGCTGTTTTGGACTGGGTTGGGGTTACTGTTGTTTCGCTTTTTGCCCGACTCGCTGCCCCGGTTGTTGGGACGAAGCCTCTATTGGGTGGGCATTCCCCTAGAAATTTTGGCTCTGGCACGACAAACTAATTTTGCCGATCAGGTTGGTTTAGCGCCCCTCGTGACGATCGCCACTTTGATCAGCGGATTGATTCTAGCCTGGGCGAGCCTTAAGCTTGTCAGAAAAACTGCTTCAAGCCCGCATCCAGTCAGCAGCGAAACGAATACGCCTGTGCAGGAGGCGATCGCCCCAAAAACCTCTCAAGAGATCGCTAACTCCCCCACTGTCGAACAGGCTGCTGTTAACTCTTGGGAAGCGCGATCGCGACGAGGCAGTTTCATTCTGTCATCCATGATTGGCAATACGGGTTTTGTGGGGTTGGCGATCGCCCCTGCCTTTGTTTCAGAAGACTATTTGGGCTGGATTGTGTTCTACAGCGTCACCCATAACGTAGTCGGTACGTATGGAATAGGGGTGTTTCTGGCAAGCTATTTTGGGCGATCGGTGCATCAAATCAGTTGGCACACCCTTGTACGAGATGTGTTAACCGTGCCGTCGCTCTGGGCATTTGCAGTAGGATATCTGACTCGCGCAGTTGAGTTACCGTCTATTTTAGAATCTGGGCTGCATTCCTCTGTTTGGGTGGTGATTCCAACGGCATTGCTGCTGATGGGAATGCGGCTGAGTCAGATTCAGGGGTGGAAAAGTTTGCGACTGGCTCTAGTGCCAACCGTTCTCAAAGTCATCTTAATTCCAGGACTAGTTGGATTAGTGGCTACCCTAACCGGACTGCCAACCGAGGCAAGATTGCCCCTGGTGCTAATGTCAGGAATGCCCACAGCCTTTGCAGGTCTAATTCTGGCGGAGGAATATGAACTCGATCGGGAACTGATTGCTAGCAGCATTGTCTTAACCACGATTCTATTATTTGTAACAATTCCAGCCTGGTTAATTTTGTTTGGCGATCGCCCTATTTTTTCAATCGGTTGAAATTGCTAATGCTCCTAATTTCTACTTTCTTAAAACCAGCTATCGTTGAAGGCGATCGCATTTCAATCTTTAGGGACGCGATCGCCCTAGACTCTCAAACTACAGTCCTACTATGCTGGCAGAGTTAAGTCATTGATGTAGATCAAACACTCCTCTACAGGTTTCGCCAGAGTAGCTTTGAAAGATTCAAATAGCTCTTGGGTATAAGGTTGAGCTAAGTGAAAATCAAACGCTGCTTGGTTTTCCCATCGTTCATACAGAACAAATGTGTTGCTGCCTCCCTTTACTGCATGGACATGAAAAGCGAGACAACCAGGTTCTAGACGACTGTAATGAACTGAGTTTAGAAACTGCGCCTGAAAGCGTTCTTGCATTCCATCTTCGACTTCAAAAATTACAATCAGATCGACACCCTCGTTCCCGACAGAACGTTTTATGTCCTCTAAAGGAAGAGGTGCGAGATCTGTCAAGTAAAGAATCTGCATAGGACTTACCAGTGCTGTCTCAGCAAGTGCTAAAACTTCCTGGGTGTATGGTTGGGAAAAGTGATTATCCAACGCCGCTTGATCTTGCCATCGCTCAAAGAAAAACAAAGTATTTGAGTCAGCTTTGTCCGCGAAAAGATCCATCGAAATACATCCAGATTCCTCACGAGCATGGATGAGATCGTTGAGCAATGCCTGTTTAAAGTTGTCCTGCATTTCTGACTTGACTTTAAAGGTGACAAGCATCGAAATTTGCTGGTCATGGTTTGCTGACCCTACCGAAAAAGACGTGGCATTCATAGTACAGCTCAAAGTTTAGATGATTGAGAAAACTGTCGCGTGATTTCAAAGCATTACAGTTGTATCGAAGCTCTGTTTAGCTAAGCCAAATTCATAGCTTGCAAAAGATCTTGCTGCACTTGCTTTTTTAGCAAATTGATAGGTTCAAGCCCAAAATCTGGCCCTGGAATTGTGTGAAATGGGCGATCGCCATGAGGAGTTTCGATGAGCTTGATAATTTCATCAACTACAATTTGAGGCTCCAATTGTGCCTTTTCAATATCATGAATAACACGAATCACCTCATCATGTAATTCGCCATATTCTGCTAGACGTGCCAGGTCACGAGGTTGGTCATTTGTGTTCAACAAATTAGTGGAAAAAGGTCCAGGTTCAATCACTACAGAATCAATTCCAAAGCCCGCAAGGTCATAACGGTATGCTAGTGAAAGCGCTTCGAGGGCATATTTGCTAGCACAATAAAGCCCAAAGAATGGAAATACTAACCCACCTGCAAGCGAACTGAGAGAAATAATCAGACCGCTCTTTTGCTCTCTCATCTGTGGCAGAACTGCGCGGTTCGTCCGAATAACACCAAAGAAATTTGGCTCAAACTGATTACGAGCCTGTTCAGTTGTGTAAGCTTCTGTAATGCCTGTGTACATTACGCCCGCATTATTAATTAGGACATCAATCCGTCCAGCTTGCCGAATTACTTCTGCTACACCTTGCTCTACAGATTCATCATGCGTGACATCAATCTCTACTACATACAGTGAAAGGTTTTCTACTTGTGCAAGTTTCCGTAGCGCAGCAGCGTGCGTTGCATTCTTTCCCGAAAGATCTCGCATTGTGGCAAATACAATGTATCCTTCACGAGCGAGTGCTTCAGCCGTCAGCCGACCAAAACCCGTACTACTGCCTGTAATTAAGACAACTTTTTTCATTAGTCCCTCTGTCAAGTACTTGTAGTTGTAGCTGTTCAACTGGCTGAACTTAATTACAAGATACGAGCAGACCATAGAGAGACGTTATTCTAAAAAGGTCAAAGTTTTTGACTTTGTGGCTCAACTTTTGATTGCTTTGATTGAGACGGACTTACGCCAAAATGTTGCTTGAAGAGTCGAGAAAAATGTGCCACATTCTCAAATCCGGCTTCATCACAGACGCTGCTAACTGACATATCTGTGTTAATTAGAAGACTTTGCGCATAGTTGAGCTTTTTTTCGGTAATCCATTTTGCCGGGGGGATTCCATAAATTCTTAAAAAGTCTCGTTTGAAGCTTGAGAGACTTCGCCCTGCCATGTATGCAAAGTCTTCTAATTTAAGCGCTTTTCTATAGTTATTTTCCATAATTTCTACGATATCTCTTTGAGTTGAAATAGAGAATTTCAAAAGATGAGGGAAGAGCAAAGAATTAGAAATAGAAAGATTATAAAGAAGCTCCATGACCTTAATTCTTAATAAACCTGGTTGGTCAAAAAGAAACTCATTAAAATAGGGCTTTATCGATTCAATAAAGCCAATTAGCTTACTGTCAACATTTAGCTTTAAAGCGAAGTCTTCTTCAGGAACTTGTTGTTGGTTGATTTCGGAAATCCTGATAAATTCTTTAAGAAATTCATCTTTAAGAAAAAACATAATGGCTTCGTAAGGTTTTTTATTTAAATAGCCAATTTTCTGATATTCGATAACGTGCGCCTTTTTAATAAGGGCTGCTTCATCTTTCCCTACTAAAATTCTCGATTTGCCAGTCCGAATATGAAATTGACCTTCAACTACAAAGACAAACGTATGCTCAGAAAGCAGCATCGAACCTTTGGAGGCAGCTTCATGGGTGCAGGATTCAACAATCGTGCAGCCGTCTAAATGAACTGAGCGCTGGTTGTAGGGAGTTTTCAGCAGTTCTTCAGGTGCTTTTATCATCCGTTAGTGAATTATGTTAGAGATCAAGTCGGAGAGTTTGAAGCCTGTTTTAAGGTTGACTCAATCATTAATATAACGATCTGTAACGGAAGTTTATCGTGATCCCATTCAGATAAACTTTCCTAACTAAGCGATTGTGTTAGGTTATGGTCGGGTTAATCTGAGGGTTATAGCAGGAGACAGAAACTCCACCACCAACTCACAGATCTATTTCACGCATCAGCGCTTCAGCTACCTTTTGCTGAAATTAAGTTTCTGTCTAGCTATTTAAATTGCAGTTAGGTTTGCTTTTTCGGACAGGCAGTGAAGTATATTTCTGCCTCGATTCCTGTACCCATTTTATTAACAACGGGAGTGAGCATTCCATGAACGAAAGAGTATTGTCTGGCTCACGAAATGTGGCGATCGTCGGTCCCTATCTCAGTGGTAAAACCACACTATTAGAGAGTTTGCTATCAGTAACGGGAGCTATTTCTCGGAAGGGCAGGGTGGTTGATGGCAACACCGTCGGAGATAGCACTGCTGAAGCCCGCGATCGCCAAATGACTTTAGAAATTAATGCCGCCAGTACTGAGTACGGCGGCATTCGTTTTACGTTCCTCGATTGCCCCGGTTCGATTGAGTTTGCTCAAGAGACTTATAACGCTTTGATTGGTGTGGATGCGGCGGTTGTGGTGTGTGAACCCAATTGCGATCGCGTCCTCAACCTTTCCCCGCTATTTCAATTTTTAGACGATTGGGAAATTCCCCACCTGATTTTCCTCAACAAGATGGATCGTGCCCACGCCAGTATCGGTGAAGTGCTTCAGGCATTGCAATCAATTTCTAGCCGTCCATTGGTGCTGCACCAGTATCCGATTCGGCAGGGCGAGCAGATTACGGGCTTCATCGATTTGGTGAGTGAGCAGGCTTACCAGTATCATCCCGGTGCCCCAGCCGACCCCGTGCCGCTTCCCGATGCACTCAAAGATCAGGAACGGGTAGCCCGCACCGAAATGCTGGAAACCCTGGCAAATTTTGACGATCACCTATTGGAAGAATTACTAGAAGAAATTGACCCGCCCCAAGAAGAAATCTGGCAAGACCTGAAGATGGAACTGGGTGCAGACCTGATCGTGCCCGTGTTTATCGGCATGGCAGAGCAAGATTTTGGTGTGCGGCCGCTGCTCGATGCCTTGCTGCAAGAAGCCCCCGCTCCCGAAGCAACCACCAAGCGGCGCGGCATCACGATGGAGGGGGCTAATCCACTGGCGCAAGTCCTCAAAACCTATTGCACACCTCAGGGCGGCAAACTCTCTTTGGTCAGGGTGTGGCAGGGCACTATCAGCGACGGCGTAGTGCTTAATGGGGTGCGGGTTGGCGGCATCTATCAGCTAATGGGTCAGCAGCAGCAAAGCTTAACCGAAGCCGCAGCAGGGGCGATCGTGGCACTGGGTCGTCTGGAAGGCATCAAAACTGGGGATACGCTCAGTTTTGACTCTCAGCTAGTCAACGCTTTGCCTAAAGCAGAACGAATTGATCCGGTCTATGCTCTGGCGCTGACCCCCGAAAAACGCAGCGACGAGGTGAAACTAAGTAGCGCAATCAACAAGCTGGTAGAGGAAGACCCCTCCCTTGTGTGGGAGCAGCACGGCGATACGCATGAGGTGATTCTCTGGGGACAGGGGGATATTCACCTGCTAGTGGCGCTCGATCGGCTGCGGCGTAAATATGGCTTGCCGCTCTCAACCCATTTGCCTCAAGTGCCCTACAAGGAAACGATTCGGCGATCGGCGGCTTCGGTGCATGGTCGCTATAAGCACCAAACGGGCGGTCACGGACAGTTTGGTGATGTCTACCTGGAAATTAAGCCACTGGGACGGGGTGAAGGATTCAACTTTAGTGAAACGATTGTGGGGGGCGTGGTGCCCAGACAATACATTCCCGGTGTGGAAATGGGCGTGCGGGAATATTTGACGCACGGGCCGTTGGGTTTCCCGGTTGTGGATGTGGCAGTGACGCTAACAAACGGCTCTTATCATTCCGTAGACAGTTCTGAGCAGGCGTTTAAGCAAGCGGCTCGAATTGCCATGCAGGAAGGGCTGCGGCGCTGTGAACCCGCTTTGCTAGAACCTGTGGTGGCGATCGCCATCTCTGTTCCCACTGACTTCACCTCTAACGTGCTGCGCCTGATCAGCACCCGTCGCGGACAAATCCTCGGCTACGACGCAAAACCCAACTGGCGCGGCTGGGATGAAGTGTCTGCCTACCTGCCTCAAGCCGAAATGCATGACCTGATTGTGGAATTGCGATCGCTCACCCAGGGCGTTGGCTCCTTCCGCTGGCAGTTTGACCATCTCCAGGAAGTGCCCGACAAACTGATGGGTCGGGTGCTAACTAAGAGCGGCAACAGCAACGGTAACGGCAACGGCAACGGCAACGGCAAGACAAACGGGAATGGTAGCCATTAGGTTGAGTTATTAGCCGTTGACGTAAAGTGCAATAAATAGCCCTAGTGCAGAGTCACCGCTTAATTTTAGGGTAATGGTTTGGCTCGTAGTTCGCGCTTCAGCGCTAAAGCACTGACTACCAACCCTAACTTTTAGTTGTAACGCAGCCCTAGCCCCCCATCCCTTCTTTCAAGTGGAGAGAAAGGGTGGGGATTTTTGGAGCGCACATTGCATTAATGACTAAACTACTATCTGCAAAGCAACAGCAGCATGGAGAAATAACTCAGCAGCACGGAGAAATAACTCAGCAGCACGGAGAAATAACTCAGCAGCATGGAGAAATAACTCAGCAGCATGGAGAAATAACTCAGCAGCATGGAGAAATAACTCAGCAGCACGGAGAAATAACTCAGCAGCACGGAGAAATAACTCAGCAGCATGGAGAAATAACTCAGCAGCATGGAGAAACAACTCAGCAGCATGGAGGAATAACTCAGCAGCCATAGGCGCAGGAACTTACAGCAATTTTCCACAAACCTCTGTAGGGGCGGTTCGCGAACCGCCCCTACGCTGTAGCCTTACCCATCCAAAAATGGCTATAGTTCGAGTTTGTCCAGAACTTTGTGTCAATCTGCCTTAAATTAAAATTCAGGCTCAAAGCTCAAACCCGTTAAAACGGGTTGAAATCCCGGTTCACAGCTTATTGAGTCAGTTTTAACTGACTTTAGCTTTTAGCCCGAACTTTAGTTCAGGGCACAGGAGAATTGATAAACCCCTTAGTTCCTGCTGACATCGGAAGCGGGAGCTTCCAGAACACCGTCACCAAGCGGGAGCTTAGTAACGAGGCTAAACAAGACGGCTGACATACGCTAATCACGTATCCAGATGGGTCACGCTAATTTAGAAACCCCAGCTTCCTCTGGTAAGGGAAACCGGAGCTTCTTCTACTTGAATAGTTACGCCTGCAACGTTTTCTGGAAAAGCTGCTGTACCTTCTCCCAGGCATCGGCGGCGGCTTCGGGATTGTAGCTACCCCGCTGATCGCAAAAGAAGCCGTGATCCGCACCCGGATAGCGAAACACCTGATGAGGAATGCTGTGCTTTTGTAGCTCTGCCTCCACCTGATCGACCTGCTCAACCGGAATGCTGGCATCCTCCATGCCAAAAAAGGTATAGAGGATGCCGCCAATCTCAGCGGTACGGCTAACCGTCGGAGCACCACCGCCCGGAGTCATCGTCGTCACCCCTGCCCCATAGAAAGAAGCAGTCGCTTTAATGTCAGGCAGAGTTGCTGCCAGGTAAGCCACGTGCCCGCCAAAGCAAAACCCAATACAGCCGATCGCCTCTGACTTCGCTTGCGGCAATGTTTTCAAATAATCAGCCGTTGCTTGAATGTCTGCCAGTAGCTCTGTGGCTTTAGTCTTGCCTTTGTACTCTCGACCGATTTGAACCGCTTCAGCAGTGTAACCCGTCTCAAAATTGGGTTCTAAACGTTGATAGAGAGCCGGGGCGATCGCTACATAGCCCAATCGGGCAAGTCGCTCCGTCACATCTCGAATATGGCTATTGACCCCAAAAATTTCCTGCAACACAATCACCGCCGGGAAAGAACCCGCTTCAGACGGCTCAGCCTGATATGCTGCAATCTTTAAATCTCGACTCTGAATTTCCGTATGGAAAGTCCGAATTTCTACACTGGTCATGGCATCTCCTACCTGCGTCATAGGAATCTAAAATAGAAATGGCTCTGCGTCTGCTTTCCTTGAAACAGGCTTGACTGCGCCAAAAATCGGATGACCTCTTCCTGTGAGAAATCAGGTATTGCTAAAATCACCTACTCAGGTAATTCACCTGGATGAGGTATTCGTTCAATAACAGAGGTACGCTTATCTAGAAACTCTCTGCAACTTTAGCTGCCTTTGCCGTAAACCGCTCTTGCAGCTTGAATCCACTATTAAAATAAATCTCTTTTACTCAAAGAGATTAAGTCAGAATTACGATCTTAAGCTTGCAGCAATAGAGGCTTCACTCTACTTCTCAAGCTCCTCGGAGGCTCTGCGATGGTTCAGTTTCACATTCAGCCCGACAGCGAAATTCCGGCATCGACTCAACTCTATAATCAGATTCGGTTTGCGATCGCCTCACGTCAATTTCCACCCGGTCATCGCTTGCCCAGCACACGCCAACTGGCAATGCAAACCGGATTGCACCGCAACACAATTAGCAAAGTCTATCGTCAGCTTGAAGAATCGGGCGTAGTTGATGCTCAGGCAGGCTCAGGAATTTACGTGCGGGCACAAGGCGACGAAGGCGGCGCAAAATCCCGCTCTCCCATCCTGGAGCAGCATCCCCAGGCTCACAAACTGGTGCAAAAAAGCCTGGATGACCTGCTGACTCAAGGCTGCTCCTTGAGTCAGGCAAGAGAGTTGTTTTTAGCAGAAATTGACTGGCGGCTTCGCTGTAGTGCTAGAGTGCTAGTGACCGCTCCCAGTCAGGACATTGGCGCAGGGGAACTGATGGTCAGAGAACTAGAGCAAGCTCTGAAGATTCCGGTGCAGCTTGTTCCTTTAGAAGAACTAGGTCAAGTTCTAGACCAGGCGCGATCGGGTACGGTCGTTACCAGTCGTTACTTCATTGGAGAGGCAGAGGCGATCGCCGCTCCCAAGTCCGTTCGAGTCATCCCCGTAGACATTTACGATTACGGCAAGGAACTGCACCTGTTGAGAGGCTTGCCTAAAGATAGCTGCATTGGTTTGGTTAGCCTCAGTTCGGGCATTCTACGCGCAGCAGAAGTGATTCTCTACAGCTTGCGGGGAGACGAACTGCTAGTCATGACCGCTCAGGCTGAAGATGCCTATAAGCTGAAAGCCGTAGTTCGCAGCGCTCAGGTGATTATCAGCGACCAGGCCAGTTTTGAAACGGTGAAAGCGGCTGTCCAGGCTAGCCGAGAGGACATCATTCGTCCACCTCAACTAATCTGCTGTGACAACTACATTGGTACGAAATCTATTAATTTGCTGAAACGGGAGTTGGGTTTAGAGTGAAGCGAGTTCTGATTGGGCTAGGGGCGATTGCCACCTTCATAACAGCCATAATATTTGCAGTTGCCCATGCCCAACAATCCTGCGACCCTAGCTATCCTGGCGTTTGCATCGCGCCTGCACCTCCCGACCTGGACTGTAGCAACATCTCCCACCGTCGATTTGAGGTGCGTCCTCCCGACCCACACAGATTTGATGGAGACCTGGACGGAATTGGCTGTGAGCAAGATTAGGATTATCGATTAAATTAATCCTCTTTGACTAGGATGAACAACAAACTGCAAAGCTCTAATCAGCAAAGTTTAGTTATCCCTCATCCCTCATCCCTCATCCCTCATCCCTCATCCTTCATCCTTCATCCTTCATCTCTGCCACCCCATCTGGCAGTTTCAGAAACTCTCGCACATGACGCAAATAAGTTTCCGGGTCTTCTAACATCGGAAAATGAGAAGTCTCAGGCATGACAATCTGCCCTACCTTGTTGCTTAAAGCAGCCGCCTGCCTGCCCATTTCTGCTGGGATAATCTGGTCATATTGCCCTGAAATGATCAGCGTAGGTACGGTTAAACGGGCAAACTCCTGCGGCATCACCTCGGTCGCCTTTTTGCTCACCGCTGTATAAACAGTGCCGATCGCCGCCTCATAGTCTGCCATTAAAAAGTCTTCCAGGAAAGCACGGCTGACCACATCGGGCAATGAACGATGCAGAAAACGTGCCATAAACAGACGATTTACAAACGGAATCTTGGCTAGCCAGGGTGGACGAAAGCTAACTACATACCCACCAAATTTATAGAAAGCATTAAATGCCTTCTCGTCATACTCAAAAATGCCGCTACAGGTCAGAATTGCTCGCTCTACCCGCTCTGGATAAAGGTTGAGGAAAAAGACAGCGATCGACGATCCGGTTGAGTGTGCGTTTAGGAAAACTCGTTCAATTCCTAAAGCGTCTAGCAATAAAGCCAAATCTTCCGCATAGCTCTCTAGCTCATAGCCCAAGTCTGTAACGGATGGGACAGCAGGGAAGGGGAGACGCGATCGCCCAAACCCTCGCATATCGTACAGCAAACAGTCAAACTGTTCGACTAGCTTGCGGGCCGTGCTTTCCCAATAGCGTGCCGACCCTGCCCACCCGTGAATAAAAACCATAACAGGTGTGCTTGAAGCCGCCGTTCGTTCTGCTTGGGTGATCCACTCGTAGTAATGTGCAACCCCACGAATCTCAATATAGGACATCTTGAAATCTTGAACTGATCCTCATCCTCTATTCAAACAGGTTCAAGGCTCAGATAGGACTTCTACGCCGATTCTGGTTTAGGTAGCGAAGAAGGATGCAGCAACAGTTCTGCGGTAGAGCGTTTTTCGACCATCTCACGGGTGATGGTACATCGAGTTACGTCTTTGCGGGATGGCAGTTCATACATCACATCCAGCATCAGTTCTTCAACGATGCCGCGTAGCGCTCTCGCACCAGTTTTGCGACGGTAAGCTTCCTTGGCGATCGCCTTCACTGCTTCTACCTTAAACTCTAGATGCACATTATCCATCTTCAGCAGCTTTTGATACTGCTTCACCAGAGCATTGCGAGGTTCAGTGAGAATCGCCGCCAGCGCCTCTTCATCCAGCGGATCGACCACTGCCACCACTGGAACTCGTCCGATAAATTCGGGAATCATGCCAAATTTAACCAGATCTTCCGGCTCCAAATGCTGAAGCACGTCTGCTGCCCGTTTCTCTTTAGGCTGATTTTCACCGGGTTGAATAAAGCCCATTGACTTCTTGCCAATTCGCTGCTCAACAGCCTTGTCTAAACCAACAAACGCACCGCCACAGATAAATAGAATATTGCTCGTGTCAATTTGGATACAGTCTTGATAAGGATGCTTGCGTCCACCCTGGGGGGGCACATTGGCGATCGTGCCTTCCAGCATCTTCAGCAGTGCCTGCTGTACCCCTTCACCAGAGACATCGCGGGTAATTGAAGGGTTTTCGCTCTTGCGGGCAATCTTGTCGATTTCGTCAATGTAGATGATTCCACGTTGAGCCTCTTCCACATCTAAATCAGCGACTTGCAGCAGACGCAGAAGAATATTCTCTACATCTTCACCAACGTAACCCGCCTCAGTTAGCGTCGTTGCATCAGCAACTGCAAACGGTACATCTAGAATTTCTGCCAGCGTTTGCGCTAAGAGCGTCTTGCCACAGCCCGTCGGCCCAATCAGCAAAATGTTAGATTTTTGCAGTTCTACAGCGTCCTCTACTTTGCCACTGCCCTTCGACTGAACAAAACTTAGTCGTTTGTAGTGGTTATAAACTGCAACGGACAAGACCTTTTTTGCTTCATCTTGACCAATTACGTGTTCATCCAGGTGTTTCTTAATCTCTCTGGGTTTAGGGATCTGATTGAGAGAAATATTAGCTGAGCGAGTCTGCCGCTTTTCGGGCTGCTGTTCTCGGCGAGGAGCAGGCTGGGGAACTGCCGAACTGGAGTCAAACAGTTCTTCATCCAAAATCTCATTGCAGAGATCAACGCACTCATCACAAATGTAAACTCCTGGACCGGCAATCAATTTGCGGACTTGCTCCTGCGATTTACCACAGAAAGAACATTTGAGATGAGAGTCGTATTTAGACATAGTCGCCTCTTATTTCAATGCAGTGACAGTTTCTCTCGCCACAGGCAGGTTCTGCCGAGAGATAACCTGATCGATCAGACCGTAGTCTTTGGCCTCTGCTGCTGACATGAAAAAGTCGCGTTCTGTGTCAGCTTCAATTTTCTCGAACGGCTGACCTGTATGATAAGCCAACAATTCGTTTAGCTTTCGCTTATGGTAAAGGATTTCCCTTGCCTGGATCTCGATATCAACGGCTTGACCCTGCGCTCCACCAAGCGGTTGGTGAATCATAATGCGAGAGCTAGGAAGAGAGAGCCGCTTGCCTGCTGCTCCGCCTGTTAGGAGAAATGCGCCCATACTGGCAGCCAGACCAAAACAGATCGTAACAACGTCAGGGCGAACTTGCTGCATCGTGTCATAAATCGCCATACCCGCAGTTACGGAGCCGCCGGGAGAGTTAATGTAGAGTTGAATATCTTTCTCTGGATCTTCGGCATCTAGGAACAGCAGTTGCGCCACGATAGAATCAGCAACTTCATCGTTGACCTGAGTTCCCAAGAACACAATGCGCTCTCGCAGTAGCCGTGAGTAGATGTCAAATGCTCGTTCACCTCGACCAGATTGCTCGACCACCATCGGAATCACGGAGTCGATTTCCGGGGATCGGGTACTGGTTATCAGGGAATTGGAATGAGATACAAGCATAGGTTGAAGTGGGCAAGGGTGGGTGAGTGATCAGGGCCAGGCGAATCAACGAGTGTGAATCGACTTCTAAGAGGGTGCGATCGCCAAGTCGCCTCTATTCGCCATTATGCCTTAACTGACCTGGGACTGGCTGGAAAATCGATGGAGTGGACTGAATCAGCCTTTCGCAGCTTTACTTAGACTTGGCTTCGGCTGTACTTGCTGTGTCTGCTGAGTCTTCATCCTCAACTTCCTCTCCGACCGCTGGGCTATTCTCTGTTACAGCTTCGTCTGTGGACGCTTCAGTTGCGATCGCTTCATCGCCCACCGCTTCATCCGTTACGACTTCGGCCGTTGCCTCTACGGTTGCTTCGGCAGGTGGGGTGGCCGTTGATTCAGCCTGCTCAGTCTCGGAGGTCTCTGCTACTTCTAATGTGTCCGCGTCAGCGTCAGTCTCAAGTGCCTCAGGCGGAGTCAGTGTTCCTTCTGGAACTAGCTCGACGATAGCATTTTCTTCCAGCCAAGTTAGAATCTTTTCTCTCAGCAGGTCGTCTTCGACAGACTGCCGGAGGCGATCGAGATCGATGTCTTGAGTCTGGTCCGCGTATTGCTCCAGAATCTCGTCCACCTTTTCCGTTAATTCTGCTTCTTCAACTTTAATCGACTCGCGCTTAGCAACTTCTCCAAGAGCTAGGGTGCGCTGGATGCGGGCGATCGCCTCAGGGCGCGATCGCTCCCGTAGCTGCGGGATCACCTCTTTTGTCATCAGCCGCTTGATGTCTAGCCCCTGATTGCTCAATTGCATTGCAGTTTGAGTGATCATATAGTCCACTTCCTGCTTAGTCAGTGTTTCAGGGATTTCGACCTCAACGTGCTTAACCAATTCGTCAAGTAGCGCCTGTTCCTTATTAGTCTGTGTCTTTTGCTCAGCCTCTTGCTTAAATCGAGATTCCAAAGTTTCTCGCCATTCAGCCAGCGTTTCAAACTCGCTCACGTCCTGAGCAAAATCATCATCTAGGTCAGGCAGTTCCTTTTCTTTCAGATCTTTCAGCGTGATCGTAAATGTGGCTGCTTTACCCGCTAAATCTTGCTGCGGATAGTCTTCCGGGAAGGTGACAGAAACGTCCTTCGTTTCCTCCAGACTCATGCCGATGATGCCGTCCACGAAACCCGCAATAAACTTGCCTTCTACAAGCTCAATTTGGAAATCTTCAGCACTGCCACCGGGAATTTCAGCCGATTCAGGCTCAACGTCCTCACCCGTCAACTGTCCTTTGAAATCGACAACCGCTACGTCTCCGGTCTGGGCTGCCCGTCCTTCCACAGGCACCAGTGTCGCGGACTGGCTGCGATAATTCTCTAATACCTGATCGACCCGCTCTGGATCGTAGGTAGCCTCTTCTGCCTTGACTTGTAGCCCCTTGTACTGATTGAGCGTCACCTTTGGCGGCACGTCTACCACTGCGGAGAAGGTCAGTGCAGAACCGGGCTCAAACTGGCTGACCAATTCTTCAAAGGACGAGCGCAGTTGAAAATTACCGATCGCCTCAATTTTTTCCTGCTCGATCGCCTGCTTGAGACTATTCTCGATCAGTTCTTCAATCGCAGCAGCCTTGAGTCGGCTGGAGCCAAATCGCTGCACCAAAACCTGGCGCGGCACCTTACCTTTACGGAACCCAGGAATGTTTGCAGCACGGGTAAACTCTTGCAGGGTCTTTTCGTAAGCCTGCTTTGACATTTCGGGGGGAATTTCAATCTCTAGACCAACCTGGCTAGCGGGAAGCTTTTCCTGAGTAACTTTCATCGAACCTCTTATGGCACAGTTGCAAGGATGCTGATTTTCAGCGCTGCTGCAATTAGTTATGTTAGCTGATCCTGAACAGACATAAATGTTGCAGGCACAAATCTCATCAACCCATTACACCTTAACTCTAGTAGCATCCTCACTTCCGTCATCAGGGCGCTCTGTCAAGAAATATCCAAACTTACATTTGTTTACAGTTGTTAAGACTGAGGCGCGATCCGTTATGATTCAGAAAACATTTTACTTTCGCTGCCCTTTGTAAGGGCTAGCTATTGAGATAAAAAACTTTACAAAAGTTTCTTTAAGTTTGAGTTGCTTCTATCCTTCAAAATTCTCTATGTTCCTTTGAGTTGCTTGCTATCAGCTTACAAATGCTGAGGTGTAGGGCTTCGATTCAGCTTTAGGACTGATTCCCGCATTCAGTCCAGCGAGTGTTTTACAGAATAAGCCTAGTTCCCATCGCATCTAAAGCGAACTTGGATTGCGAGATCTTTGTCCAAACGCTTGAAGTCAAAATTTGACCGCTTAAGGTCGAAGTCATATTACCGGAGGGAGTCAATTTGCCACAAACCTATCGAGTTGCAATTTTGGGAGCAACTGGAGCTGTCGGTACGGAACTGCTGCAATTGTTGGAAAGTCGCCATTTCCCGATCGCCCACTTAAAGCTGCTAGCGTCTCCTCGCTCTGCCGGACAAAAACTGTTTTTTAAGGGAGAAGAGTTGCAGGTCGAAGCAGTCGGCGATCGCGCTTTTGACGACGTTGATTTGGTTCTCGCTTCCGCTGGAGGCTCTATTTCTAAAGCTTGGGCAAGTAAGGCGATCGCCGCTGGAGCCGTGATAATCGACAATTCCAGCGCCTTTCGGATGCAGCCTGACGTGCCTCTGGTTGTGCCAGAGGTTAACCCCACAGCCGTCATCTCTCACCAGGGCATCATCGCCAACCCTAATTGCAGCACTATTCTGATGAATGTTGCGGTTTACCCCTTACATCAGGTTCAACCCGTGCGGCGAATCGTCGTTTCGACCTATCAGTCTGCAAGCGGGGCCGGGGCAAGAGCAATGGAAGAGGTCAAGCAACAGGCTCAGGCGATTTTGCAGGGAAAGGAGCCTGCTACAGAAATTTTTCCGTATCCTCTCGCATTTAACTTGTTTCCTCACAACACGCCGATTAATGAACAGGGATATTGTGAAGAAGAAATGAAGATGGTCAACGAAACCCGAAAAATCTTTGATGCCCCTGATTTACGGGTGACAGCGACCTGCATTCGAGTTCCCGTTTTGCGGGCCCATTCGGAAGCGATTAATCTAGAGTTCGATCGCCCCTTTAGTGTCGCTGAAGCACGAGACATTTTGAGTCAGGCACCCGGAGTAAAACTGGTAGAAGATTGGCAGGCAAACTATTTTCCCATGCCCGTAGAGGCATCGGGGCAGGATGATGTTTTAGTCGGTCGCATTCGTCAGGATATTTCCCATCCCTGCGGCTTAGAGCTTTGGCTTAGCGGCGATCAGGTTCGTAAGGGAGCGGCTCTCAATGCGGTGCAGATTGCCGAACTTTTAGTTGCTCAAGATCTGCTGCATTCAGCGCAGCAGCGGGAGGCGGTAGGCTTTAAAGGCTAAGACTTGGAATTTGGGGAGGGGTTTCTCTAACGGTTGTATCTCCAGCGATTGTATAGGATTACCGTTCCCGGAAAGTTGAGGGGTGAGTTTAAGTGTGAGCAATTTTGGTAAGGTTTTGACGGCAATGGTTACGCCGTTTCAAGCAGATGGCAGCGTGGATTACGCGGTGGCTGAAGCGTTGGCAGCGCATCTGGTGGATCACGGCACAGACAGTTTGGTTGTGTGTGGCACCACTGGCGAGTCACCTACGCTAAGCTGGAATGAGGAGTTTGAGTTGTTTCAGGTTGTTCAGCAAGCAACTTCAGGAAAGGCTAAGATAATAGTGGGGACGGGTTCAAATTCTACTCAAGAAGCGATCGCCGCCACCCAAAAAGCAGATAAGCTAGGTCTAGATGGGTCATTGCAGGTTGTTCCCTACTACAACAAGCCGCCACAGGTTGGACTGTACCGACATTTTCGGGCGATCGCTGAGGCAACCCCTGATCTGCCGCTAATTCTCTATAACATTCCTGGTCGAACCGGGCAAAACCTGCTCCCTGAAACCATTGCTCGTTTGGCTGAGATTCCAAACATCGTTGCAGTCAAGGAAGCAAGCGGAAACCTGGATCAGGTCAGTCAGATTCGCCGCTTGACACCCCTAGAATTTAGCATTTACAGTGGCGATGACTCCCTTACTCTCCCAATGTTGGCAGTTGGTGGGCAAGGAGTAATCAGTGTCGCCAGTCATTTAGTAGGCGGTCTGTTACAGCAGATGATTCAAGCTTTTGCTGACGGTCAAACTCAAGCTGCAACCCAGATTCATCTTCGGCTTTTTCCTTTGTTTAAGATTCTCTTCGCTACAACCAATCCGATTCCTGTCAAAGCTGCATTGAGGCTACAGGGTTGGCAAGTTGGCACTACCCGCCCACCTTTGGACGACGACTTAAGCGAAATTGACTCGCTACTTCAGCCAGTGATGCGCGATCTGGCTCTATTGCAAGCAAATCAGCAAACCAATCAAACTGTCTAATCTCAAATTGCTTAATCAGATTTTCCGACAACTAAATAGCTCCATTCAATCGTCATAAATCCATAGACTAGTTCGTCCTACGGCTTGTCTACTTAACTGCTGAACCTTAGCAACTGAACCGTTTTGTGCAGCTTAATGCACTACTCAGTGTCGCTAAAATTTTCTACATAAACCCACGCCATACAAATTCTTCTAAACCCTGTTTCAAGGACATACATGAGTCAAACCGAATCTTCAACAGCCCTTAAAATCATTCCTCTGGGCGGCCTGCACGAAATTGGCAAAAACACCTGCGTATTTGAAATCAACGATGAAATCGTCCTGCTTGATGCAGGACTGGCATTTCCAACCGATGGGATGCACGGGGTCAATATTGTTTTGCCTGATACAACCTATCTGCGCGAAAATCGCCACAAGATTAAAGGCATGATCGTCACTCACGGTCACGAAGACCACATTGGCGGCATCCCCTTTCACCTAAAACAGTTTGACGTGCCCGTAATCTACGGACCTCGTCTGGCGATGGCGTTGTTGGAAGGAAAGTTGGAAGAAGCGGGCGTGAGCGATCGCACCGAACTTAGAACCGTTCGCCCGCGTGACATGGTGCGAATCGGCAATTCCTTCTTTGTCGAATACATTCGCAACACGCACTCGATTGCGGACAGTTTTACGGTTGCTTTGCACACCCCTGTCGGTGTAGTCATTCACACGGGAGACTTTAAAGTTGACCACACTCCAGTTGATGGCGAGTTTTTTGATTTCCAGAGGCTAGCTGAGCATGGTGAAAAAGGCGTACTTTGTCTCATCAGCGACTCGACCAACTCTGAAGTACCCGGAAGTACTCCTTCTGAGCGATCGGTCTTCCCTAATCTTGATCGCGTCTTCAGCCAGGCTCAGGGACGGCTGCTGGTGACGACCTTTGCTTCGTCGGTGCATCGTGTCAACATGATTTTGGAACTGGCGAAGAAGCACAAGCGGGTCGTTTCTGTCATTGGTCGCTCTATGCTAAACGTCATCGCTCATGCTCGCAACTTGGGCTATATCAAGTGCGAAGATGACCTGTTTGTGCCGCTCAACATGGTCAACAAAATGCCCGATGAGCAAGTATTAATCCTGACGACAGGATCTCAGGGTGAGCCAATGGCTGCTATGACCCGAATTGCTAATCAGGAACACCGTCAGGTCAAAATTCGCAAGGGCGACACGGTTGTCTTTTCTGCAAACCCAATTCCTGGCAACACGATTGCTGTGGTCAACACCATCGATAAGCTGATGATGCAGGGAGCCAATGTAGTCTACGGTCGCGACAAAGGCATTCACGTTTCCGGGCATGGTGCCCAGGAAGACCAGAAACTGATGATTGCACTCACCCGACCTAAATTCTTCCTGCCCGTTCACGGTGAGCATCGGATGCTGGTCAAACACTCAGAGACGGCTCAGAGCATGGGCATTCCAGCGGAAAATATGGTGATTATCAACAATGGTGATGTTGTAGAGCTGACTCCTGATAGCATCGGCATCGGCGGTAAGGTTCCCTCTGGCATTGAGTTGGTTGATGCTTCCCGTTCTGGGGTGGTGCATGAGCGCGTTCTTAAGGAGCGCCAGCAGCTTGCTGAGGATGGCATTGTCACTGTGGCGGCGGCGGTTGGCTGGGAAGGGAAGCTGATTGCCAAGCCAGAGGTTCATCTGCGTGGTGTGGTTACGTCTGTGGAAAAATCTCGACTGGAGAAGGCGATTTTGCAGACGATTGAGGGACTGTTGGGCGATCGCTGGAAAGAATTCACCCACAGCTTCGGCGATGGCGAAATCGATGTAGACTGGACAAAACTTCAGGCGCAAATCGAAACTGAACTGCGTCGACTGCTCCGGAAAGAACTTCAAAGTAACCCGCTGCTAGTCTTTCTGATGCAGAATCCAACCGAGTCTTCCAGGTCAACCCGGCGAGAAAGAGAAACCGCTAAGGTTGCTTCATAACTCCTAGCTAATAGAAAAGCACCTCACAACGCGGAGTGCTTTTCTATTGGGCGCAGACCTGTGACCTTTACAGAACTTATATGGCTGTAGCCCTACAGGTTAGGACAAGGGACTTAAGCCCCTTGTTCACGAGGCAAACACTTCACCTATAGAAATGTCCTAACTTAGATGATTACCGCTATACATTTCCCTGTGTAACTATAGTCAGCCAGGTTAGGACATGGACATTTTGGTGGCGCGGCTCAGCCGCGCCACCAAAATGTCCTAATCAATATGGCTACCGCTATAAAACAAGGGACTGGAGCCTCGTTCGTGGGGCGATCGCTAACTTCGCGTTCTGCTTTATCAAGCCTTCGTGAACTTCCTGAAATTTACTTTTCCAATTTGTAGAAGATGGGTGATATCACTCACTCAAATCTTGTCTGAGTTGGGCATGATGTCTGCGTCACTAACCAGAATCCCAATTCCATTTTTCTACTGGAATCAAGGAAGGCACAATGAAGGCATTAGATTCTTCTACTCAAAGCAGCTCCAAGCAAAGCGTTCTTCTTCCAGGTTGGGTTTGGCTCCCTGAAGCCGAGCCTGCTCAATCAAAACGCACTGCTGGTAAGACAGAAATTTTTGCTCCTGCTGAGCTACTGCCAAACCTCAACAGCAAGCTTGACCTGTTCAAACCGCTACGGCAATGGCTTGACCAGATCGAGTTTCATAATCCCAGGTCGGCTCACCTGGTTTGCAGGCTGATCCCGGCTCAGTGTCCCTTTGAGCGTAATGTTATGTTGTTTGGGCGCACTCTTTTACACATTCCGCCGCTGTGCAAGCTTAACCCAGTTTACGAGCAAGTAGTAAGCTTGCGCTTTCGCGCCTTGTGCTACCTGGCCGATGACTGTGGTGAAGATGTAACGCCGTACTGCTGAAGCCGCCAGGCTAAAGAATGCTGGAGGACTCTGCGTCACCGCTGGCTTGCTCCGCCCCAGGTAGCTCCAAGCAGTAGCCTGCCCCATAAACTGTTTTGATGTATCGGGGATGGCGAGGATCAGGCTCCAGTTTGGTTCTTAGATGTCGAACATGAACTCGGATAGTCTCAATATCGTCGTCTGGGTCATAACCCCAAACTTCTCTAAGAATTTCGCTAGGAGACACCGTTTGTCCATGACGCTGGAGCAAACAGTGTAGCAGTTCAAATTCCAGGTGAGTTAGCTTAACGGTTTTGTCAAACCAAATTGCCTCCAGTCTTTCAGGTACTAATGTGAGGGAGCCGTAGCTGAGAATCTCGCTGTGTTTGGCAGCCTGTGGAATGCGATCGGTTCGTCGCAGCAGCGCCCTAACCCGCGCCAGCATTTCTTCAACTTCAAAAGGTTTGGTCAGGTAGTCATCAGCACCCGCATTAAACCCCTCTACTTTATCCTGGGTCTGGCCCAGTGCAGTTAACATCAACACTGGAATATCAGCAGTACGCTCATCCCGACGGAGACGCTGGCAGACCGTAAAACCATCTACTTTGGGCAGCATGAGGTCTAGCATGATCAAATCTGGCAAAAGCTGTAGTGCTAGGGCCTGACCCTTAATGCCATCTGATGCTTGACTGACATCATATCCAGCCATTTCCAGGTTTACAGCGACTAATTCTGAGATTGCGGGGTCATCGTCGATGACGAGTATCCGGGGCATCATTAAATAATTGCGGTGGTTGGTTTTTTTGATTTAGCTGGGAACCTGTGTAGGAATAAGAAGATTCCTGTACAGATTATTCTATCTGGGATTTTAGCCGATACATATCTACAGAATCCGTTACCTCATTATCTATTCTTCTGATTTTTTTAACATTGCCTTGTACAGCATTCTACAGAATCGGCTGGCGGTTGCCTGGATGCGCTAATCACCTTTGGTAGTTTGCATCTCATAGTGAACCATGAGAGATGCTACTGAGACGGGGATCTCTTTAAGGTTGGCGATCGCTTCCACGATTTCAGCGTTTAGCCAGGGCGATACATCGGGTTTTCCCAGGGCTTCGACGATTGGCTTCAGAATTTCAGCAAAGGCAAAGGCTTTGCTGACTACCACGACTCGGCGCACGTAGAGCCAGATGGCAGTTCGGGCATATTTGCAGCCTGACGCTTTCCATTTCCACTCGCCGCCCTACTCCTACCTACCACCTACTACCAAACGGCTTGGACTTCTGATAACAGAGACAAAATTCTTTCGTGTTTGGGCTACCCAATCAGGCAGGAGAATTGGAAACCTTCCAGCTATTTGAAGATTTTCTCCAAAAAATCAACTAAGCATTTATACTGAATCTAGACATCTGTTAACGATCGTTTACTTTAATAAGAAAAGCTTATTACCGATGTTTGGTGCTATTAAATTCGCTGAAGCGTAGAACAGCATCAGCATTTCAGCATTTCACCTGTCAATGCGCTCGTCTGGTTTTGCTTTTACAGATCGCACCCCTAGAAAAGCTAGAAAATTTACATTGTGTTGCCTCCAGTTCTAGATGAGGGAATTACCTCTCCCTTTAAGTTTTGGTTTAACGACAAAATTCAGCACGGAATGTACTTCCGGAGCGAACTGTTTTATCGGCTGTACACAGTAGGGATTGAGCATCGGGCACGGCTATACCACTACGCTTGCAGGCTGGCGCGTCACGATACGGTTGTGGTGACAGCAACTAATGTGAACTGTAGCGTGTGGGTCAGCCTTCGTAGCCCTAGTATCACCGCACTCAGCCTGCGGAGCGAACTCTTTCCACCCCTGATAGACGTTTTACAGGACGGCCCTGACAACTGAGGGAGTTCTAGAAACGGCGATCGCATCTTCGCAAGAGTCGCCCAAAAAGGAGTGCGATTTCCATTCCTAAGTAGTTACGCCCAATGAGCGGCGGTTCAATTCTAGGATGGGGCAAAAGAGGCTGGCTTGAATGGGAGTGAGGTGCTGCTTGACAACTTCCTGCATTACTCGATAGGTTACGTCGCAGCTTCGCTGAGCGCCAAAGGCTCGCATGATGGTTTGCATCCAAACGAGAAGGCGATCGCGCAAACTATCCGGGTCATTTAACAGCATCGCAACGGCGGAGTAACGTAAAACCCGAATTGTATCGCGCTTCCACTTGGCGCTGAGGTCTTCACTGCCGTTCCTGAGCAACTCAGGGGCGATCGTCCGCATTTGAGCTTGCACCTGCTGCACAATTGTCGATTCTGCTGCCTGAAGCTTCTGATAAGTCTCAACTCTTAAGTAGAAGGACTGTACATAGTCGCTGACAAACTGAAGTTCTTCATCCGCAGCATAGCGACCATCTACATCCAAGCTCAGGCGTTCCAGTTGGCTCAACATTCCGGCTTACTCTCCAGTTGATTAACTTTTATCAAGAATTCCCTAGCTTGAAATGTGAGTAACAGTCTCTATTCAAGGGATATTCAGCCTCGACCTCAGGCATCCGTTGTGTGTGAAAAATATTCCCCTAGCTTAAAGCTAGTCGTATCAGCAATCTGCTTTAGCGTAGAGCGAGTGATTAGCTTTCCCGACTCGACTAGCACCTGACCCGTGATTGGGTGAAGCAAGTCTTGGTCGGCACGTCGTCCAATCAGCGCTTCAATGTCTCGTAAAGAATTGATGTACATACCGGGCGGCAGTTCTACGACTACACCGTTTCCCAGGACGCGGGCCTGGCAAGCTAACCGAGAGTTTGTTTCACAGGTAGTAATCACCTCCAGAGTGCGCTGCTCACGGCGATTGATCGGGGTGAGCGCATCCATTCCCTGCTTTACATAAACGTGACAGGTTGCACACATTCCTCGACCGCCACACTCACGCAACACGTCCAGATCTTTGTTGATTAACACAGATAGCAGGTTACCGTTTGTCTCAACAGAGGTTTCCTGGGCGATCGGTTCTAGCCTGACCACTTTTGCCATTGAATTTTTCCTTGAAGAATAATTAAGCTTTATCCGCGAGTAGGAGCCTCTTCTGTTCATCATCAAGTGCTGACTGCCGAATGATGAGAGGGAAATCACGGATTACTCTGGCGCAGCGTTCGATGAAGGCTAGTACCCACTGTTGAATATACTGATGCTGGTTGGCTGTAATGAGTTCAGGGACCCCGGAGGGCGCTGAAAAGCTGATTTGAGCAGATCGGTCAATCTGAAAGTTGTTGAGCCACTCGACCGTAGGACGACTGGATTTCCAGTAATTATTGACGACGGTCGTACCTAGATATTGGGTGGTGAAATGGCTGAGGTGGTTAAGCGCTAGCAGCAGTTCTTTGAGGTTGACCTGATTGGCTGGGTGAGTAGTGATCGGGGTAGAGGCTAGACGGGTCGGAGAATCAACTGGAGGTTTGTTACCTTTTGAGGACAGGGAGGGATCTGGAGTTCCGTTTTCAGACTGGATTTTGGGTAAAGGCTCCGACTGGGCGGCAGATGAGGAGGTCTGGCTGTCAGTGGATGCGTTCGACTCAGGGCGCTGTTTCCAGTAGTTTTGGTTAGACAGGGTAATGTTGCCTGCCAAAAGGCGAAAGGTTGCAATGGTGTTGGCGACATCTTCCTGGAGTTCAACTTTTAGCTGTTCAACTGCCTGTAGGTAAGCTGGGTAAACCAGACTACTCCCTGTTAAAACTAAAAGGATGATGCCGTGATTCAACTTGTAGATGTAGACCTGATGCCCGGTGAACTGAAATTCAAAGAATTCAAAGTCTGCTGGGGTTGTCTCTACAACCTGTTGGATGCCTTGAGCCAGGGCTTCTTTTTGCTGAAAGTTAAGAGATTGATCCACACCAAAAAAGTACGGGCGCGATCGCCCATCCATTAGGGCAACTCCCGCAATTCCTGGTAAATTCAGAAAGTCCTGGACAACCTCCCGCTTCATAAGGATGCTCTAAGCAATAAGTTGTTTAAGTTGTTTACTCTAGTGCGGCGTATGCCAAACAGGAATCTAGGGGGGGCGAATCTGGTCATTGTGATTTTTGATCAACTCAGGTGATTTACTTACCGATTTAGATATCCATCCATTATGGTTCTCCATCGTCCAATTTACCTAATCGGTCTGTTCGTTCTCAGCCTTATCTCCTTTCAGGTTTAGCACTCATGTCTGACCTTCCTTTTACTTTGGATCAGTTGCGGATTCTTAAGGCGATCGCTGCCGAGGGAAGCTTTAAGCGTGCCGCTGATAGTCTCTATGTTTCTCAGCCTGCTGTCAGCCTTCAGGTGCAAAATCTGGAGCGACAGCTAGACGTGCCTTTGTTTGACCGGGGTGGCAGGCGGGCACAGTTGACCGAAGCAGGGCATTTGTTGCTCAGCTATGGCGATCGCATCTTGACGCTTTGTCAGGAAACCTGTCGGGCAATCGAAGATTTGCAAAATCTTCAGGGTGGCACTCTGATTGTGGGGGCAAGCCAAACAACAGGAACATACCTGCTGCCCCGAATGATTGGCTTGTTTCGGCAGAATTATCCAGATGTAGCGGTACAGCTTCACGTCCATTCCACCCGCCGTACCGCTTGGAGTGTGGCAAACGGGCAGATTGACCTGGCTATCATTGGCGGTGAAGTGCCTCCTGAACTACAGGACTCGCTAGAAATTATTCCTTATGCAGAAGACGAGCTTGCGCTGATTTTACCCGTGCTGCATTCCCTTGCTCACTTAGGCACCGTACAGAAGGAAGACCTCTATAAACTTCAGTTCATTACCCTCGATTCTCAATCCACGATTCGCAAAGTGATTGACCAGGTTTTGACACGCTGTGGGATTGAAACTCGTCGTCTCAAAATCGAAATGGAGCTAAATTCGATTGAAGCAATTAAAAATGCGGTACAGGCTGGGTTAGGTGCTGCTTTTGTCTCAATTTCAGCAATTGAGAAAGAGCTACAGATGGGCGTATTGCACCGCGCCAGAATTGAAGATGTGGTTGTCAATCGCACGCTTTCAGTAATTATCAATCCCAATCGCTATCGCTCTAAGGCGGCAGAGGCTTTCTTTGAAGAGATTCTGCCGCAGTTTGCCAGTCATAAGCCCGTCACGGTAGACGATAGGATTGATAAAGATGCAGCCGAGCCTGTCAAACCGCTCTCACTAGAGGCAACCACCTCCAACCCTGGAGGAAAGTAAGTCACGAGGTTTATGGAAGTTCACTGCACCCGTCCGGCTTGCTCTCGACCCGTCAACCATTTTGCTGACCTGGATAACAGCACCACGCTGAAAACAGTGCAGCAGAAGTATTGCACTGCCTGCGGGATGCCGTTAATTTTGGTGGGGCGCTATGTGCCGCTAAAGCTGTTGGGTAGGGGTGGGTTTGGGGCAGCGTATTTGGCCCGCGATCGCTACACGCCGGCAATGCGAAAATGCGTTGTCAAACAGTTTCAGCCTGCGGGCGATCTCAGTCCGGCCCAGCTAGAACTGGCCCAAAAGCTGTTTGAGCGAGAAGGTGAGGTATTAGAGGAACTCGGCAACAAGCACCCTCAAATTCCTGACTTGCTGGCTTTCTTTGAATTGGACGTACCCAGCTCCACTCCCAATAAGCCCGATCGCTTCTTCTATCTAGTGCAAGAGTTTATTGACGGACAGGACATGGAGCGAGAACTGGAGCAAAAGAAACAGTTCTCTGAGACAGAAGTTTTGGAGGTGCTAGCTGAAATTCTCAAAGTGCTGAGGTTTGTGCATAGTAACAACTCCATTCACCGGGATATTAAGCCTTCTAATATCATGCGGCACCGGGACGGACGGCTATTTTTGCTGGATTTTGGTGCAGTCAAGCAGCTTACTTCGGCTGTTGCGGGTCAGGCCGCTAGAGGATCAACGGGGATTCACACGCCTCTGTATGCGCCGCCAGAACAGATGAGGGGCGATAAGGTTTTTCCGTCCACAGATCTGTATGCGCTGGGAGTCACTTGCATTGTGCTTTTGACAGGGAAGCTGCCTGATGAATTGTATGATTCCTACAGCAATACATGGGCTTGGCGAGCCTTTGCGCAGGTGAGCGATCGCCTAGAAGCCATCCTCAATCGAATGCTGTTGCCCACTCCTAGTCAGCGTTTTCAGTCAGCAGATGAAGTGCTAGAAGCACTCGCCAGCTTGACGATCAAACCAGCATCTCCACCTCCGCCGCCGCCGCCCCTTCCAAGTCCAGTGGTTGCCGCGCCTGCCCC
>Ga0224723_1000097_pt1 | contig 53838 bp, 44 predicted proteins | sample Balambano_FR2_Me_FD_161647 | JGI IMG/M metagenome (GOLD analysis project Ga0224723, IMG submission 161647) | Freshwater sediment microbial communities from Lake Towuti, South Sulawesi, Indonesia - Balambano_FR2_MetaG | ecosystem: Environmental > Aquatic > Freshwater > Lake > Sediment | place... | reverse complement strand
ACACATCTCGGCTGAGAAGCTAAACCCTGGCTTGATCCCCCTAAATCCCCCTTGAAAAGGGGGACTTCCGGTCCGGTCCCCTCCTTTTTAAGGAGGGTTAGGGAGGATCGGTTCGACTTGTGTATACACGGTTAGCTTTTCAAGGGAGATTTAGGGGGATCTCCACTCGAACGTTCCCGCAGCCGATCCCCCAAACCCCAAAAAAGGGGGCTAAGAAATAGTCGCACATCGCGTTAAATTTCAAAATCTTAAGCCAACGCCGCCTTGCAGCGAAGCCGCCGTACCGCCACCATCACGATAGGCATCGAAGGCAATAATAGCATTGCCAAAAATTACCAGATCGCTGTAGGGCAAGCTATAGTCCACCCCAGGCTGAATCACAAAGCTAGTCTGATTTCCGAGCGGAGAAGCGTTTCCTTCACCACCATCTTGCAGCACCACGCCAGCCCCAATGTAGACATCCGTTTGCCAGTTCAGCGGAATATCATAGGAAACCGTTGGCACCAGCGCCGGAGTATCTCCAAAAACTAATGCCTGTGCCCGGAGTGAAATGGGCAGTTCGAGTAGGCGATAGCGCACGGCAATCACAGCGGCGTTGCTGCTGCCTGAGTCGTCGCCTGAGCTTAGCCCAAAGGACGGCCCAACCCCAACATAGCTTCCGTAAGCGGCTTGGGCTGAAGCGGCTGATGAGGTGATTGGAATCATGCCAACTGCACCAATCAACCCGCTGACTAGACTATTGAGTGCGATCGCTCCCAAGCGATTTGTCCAATTCTTGTTGCTAAGATTCTTGTTGCTAAGAAACTGCATTTCAAACTCCTCACTAGCTACAGAATTTACTTTTGTAAGACAACCCACCGACGCAATCAGCACTCAGCTCCGCCTTACTAAGGTTTTTTCTACACTTTAAATACGAGAAAGTTAACCTTTTCAATCGGCACTAACAGGTCAATCAGTAGAACATAGCCCAATTAGGAGTCAAAAGTCTACAAGATTCGGTTTGATTCGCTGAATTTCCGGCTCGATTGATGACTGTCACCGACTTGACTGCCGCTGAAATACGATGATAGAAGTCCAAAATTTGTTTCGACCAAGAATGTTTGGGGCTAGTACCCACGACAAATACCTCCCAACCCTTTGGTATTTCTATACATTTCCAATCCCATTCCTGTCACATAATCAAATAATTCGAGATTGATTTGATTTTTGTGTCAGTGCGGGCAGTCTGCCCGCACTGACACAAAAATCAGAACACACTCAACAATTCTTGCTTTCCTTATTTCACCTCTTGCTATGGCTCCTTTCCTCCAAACCATTCGCACAAAACTGGTTGAATTAGGGAAACGCAACCCAACAGCAGTCGAGATGGGGCGTTCTGTGCTGCTGCCCAGTTTGGTGATTACGGCGTTGCTGCTGGGTGTAGGGCGTGTGGGGGCGCTACAGGGAATGAATTTGGCGGCTTATGACCATTTGATTCGGCTACGGCCTGATGAAGGGGAGGACGATCGCCTCCTCATAGTGGGAATTACGGAAGCCGATATCCAAAAGCGGCAAGAATGGCCGATTTCAGATCGTACCCTGGCTCAACTATTAGAAAAACTGGAAGCACAGCAGCCGCGTGCGGTCGGGCTGGATGTTATTCGCGATGTGCCGATTGAGCCAGGTCGAGCGGAGTTGCTGAACCAACTGCAACAGAGCGATCGCCTCATCACCGTTTGCAAAGTCAGTGCCTCAAACGATCCGGGCTTTTCGCCACCGCCAGGCGTTAAGCCAGAATCCGTTGGGTTTTCGGATTTGGTTATCGATCCGGGGGGCACTTTGCGTCGCAGCCTACTGGTAGCCGTGCCGCCGCTGCCAGAGAGTGGGGTTCCCTTCGAGTCTCACCTGTGCAGCCAGCCAACTACTCCAGACAATCAGCCCAACACCCTGCTGTCGTTTGGCTTTCAGCTAGCGCTAACCTATCTAGCAGAGGAAGGGATTCAACCTGAACTAACCGAAGCAGATGAACTCAAGTTGGGTTCGACCCTGCTTCCTCGACTTCAGCCCACCACCGGAGGCTATCAGAATGCAGACGCTAGTGGCTACCAGATCATGCTTGACTATCGCTCGGCCAATCGGGTGGCTCTACAGGTCAGCCTTACCGATGTGCTGACAGACCGAGTGAAGCCAGAACTGATTCGCGATCGCATTATTCTGATTGGCTATACTACGCCCCAAGCTAAAGATGAGTTTTACACGCCCTACAGCGCGGGAGCAACAGACAGCCAAAAAATGCCGGGAGTGGTCGTTCATGCCCAATCGGTCAGCCAAATTCTCAGTGCAGTGCTGGAGGGTCGTCCACTGCTGTGGTCTTGGTCGAATGCTCAGGAAGGAATTTGGATTTTTGGCTGGGCCGTCGTTGGTGGCGCTGTAGCCTGGTATGTTCGTCACCCGCTGAAGTTTGGAGGGGCGATCGCCATCGCAGGTGGAATCATCTACGGCACCTGCTTTCTGCTGTTTTTGCGGGGAGGCTGGATTCCGCTGGTGCCAGGGGCGATCGCCCTAAATGCTGCCGCTGCCGCAGTTATTCTGGTAGACCGCTTTAATCGCAGCACTTATGGGCAAACCGTCTATCGTCAGGTTAAAAGCTTCCTCAAACTCGATATTGAGATTGACCAGGAAAAGCTAGAAAAGCAGGTCGCTGAAATTACCGAATCTGACTACTTCCAGGATTTGCAGCAAAAAGCAAGAGCCTTGCGATCGTCTGCTGGAACTCACAGCCCAGCCGCTTCCTCAAGCGAATCTGCCCCCTCAAAAAATCATGCGGCTGACCCTTCCTCCATCAAGCCGACCGCCAAATCAGAAGCCGCTGACGAATTAGACTATTTCCAGAAATTACGTCAGGAAACCAAACGGCTACGCGACCAGAGACAACAAAGCGACGACCAGGAAGGTTCGTAGCCAACATTACAGAAACAGCGCACCTCTAGCGATTTACTTCCTATTGAAGCTTCAAAGGACAGGATGGCTTTCAACAGTGCTTCACTAGTCCAGCGTCGCAGCTTAGTTTTAGATTAAATTCCGTAGGGATCTACCCCAAAACTAAAAGTTGACAAATCGCTAGTCTTAACTAGAAGCTGAGCCATCCCAAAGTCCTACATTCACCTGAAGAGCGCAAGGAAGAAATAGCGCAAGGAAAACGCACGTGACGAAAATTATTTCTATCCATTCCTTCAGGGGAGGCACGGGCAAATCAAACCTGACTGCTAACCTGGCAGCGGCGATCGCGCTTCAGGGCTGTCGGATTGGCATCATGGACACAGACATCCAATCTCCTGGTATTCATGTCCTGTTTGGGCTAGATGAAACGACTGTAAGCCTTTCCCTCAATGATTTTCTCTGGGGTAACTGCACAATTAGCGAAGCCGCTTACAACGTCACACCCGAATCTATCGCCAGCCAGAATGGCAGCATTCATCTGATTCCGTCGAGCATCAAAGCCGGAGAAATTGCCCGAATTTTGAACGAGGGCTACAGCGTTGGGCTGCTCAACGACGGAGTGCGCCAGCTTTGTCAGAGTTTGAGCCTGGACTATCTATTGATCGACACTCACCCTGGTTTAAACAGGGAAACTCTACTGTCGATCGCCATTTCTGATGCTCTAATCATCATCCTGCGTCCCGACCGCCAAGACTTTCAGGGCACCGCTGTAACGCTGCAAGTTGCCCGCAAGCTAGACACTCCAGAGATGTCTCTAGTCATTAACAAAGTATTGCCTTCCTATGACTTTAAGCTGGTTCAGGAGCAGATTGAGCAAAAGTTTCAGGTTCCTATATCCGGCATTTTCCCGCTAACCGAAGACATGGTACAGCTTGCCAGTGATGGGATCTTTTGCCTGGAATATGTAGACCACCCTTACACTCGTGAGGTTTATAAGATAGCTGAGTATGTGAAGGGAAGGATGAGGGATGAGGAAACGTAGGTTGGATGAAGCAAAGCGCAACTCAACAGCAGCAAGGCTTTTAGCTTGCAGTCGTTACCATAAAAGTTAAGAACAGCACCTAAAATACTTCTATCAAGCGACAAGCCTTTTGCCCTCTAGCGTTTTACCTATAGCAGTGAGAAGTTTTAACTCTATCTATAACCCAGAAGATAAGTAGATAAATATGAACAACCGAGACGATGATCTGACGACGTTGGTACAGCAATATAAGTCGGTTGCATCCCCTCTCCAGGCGTTTCTCAGCGATTTACATCTTAAGTACAAGCCTTTACGGGAAGGTGCTGTTGCCAATTACATTCCAGAATTGGCGAAGGCAAACCCTGACTGGTTTAGCATTTGTGTGGTCACGGTTGATGGTCAGATCTACAGGGTAGGAGACTATGAGCAGCTTTTTACAATTCAGTCCACTTCAAAGCCGTTTGTACATGGTTTAACGCTAGAAGATCATGGGCGTGACTATGTTTTAACGAAAGTTGGAGTGGAGCCAACGGGTGATACGTTCAATGCGATTATTTTAGACGAGGCATCTAAGCGTCCCTACAACCCGATGGTGAATGCAGGGGCGATCGCCACTGCTGGTTTAGTCAAGGGGGCAGACCCCACCGAACGCCTGAATCGATTGCTGGATAAATTTCGGCGCTACTGTGGGCGAGAAGTCTTTGTCGATATGTCGGTGTTTACCTCTGAGCGGGCAACGGGGCATCGTAACCGAGCGATCGCCCATCTGATGCTTAATTTCGGCATGATAGACGACCATATTGACGAAACGCTCGATTTGTACTTCGAGCAATGTTCAATCATGGTCAATTGCAGCGACATTGCAGTAATGGCTGCGACGCTGGCAAATTGTGGGCTTAACCCGCTCACAGGCGAACGGGCGATCAGCGCTCAATACATCAAAGACGTACTCAGCGTGATGTATACCTGCGGGATGTATGACTATTCCGGTGAGTGGGCTTACCGCATTGGTTTACCTGCTAAAAGCGGCGTAGGAGGCGGCATTGTTGCTGTTGTTCCTGGCAAAATGGGAATCGGAGTTTTCTCACCGCTGCTAGATTCACGGGGCAATAGCATTCGGGGCGTTAAGGTTTGCGAAGAACTCTCCTTGCACTACGGTCTACATTCCTTTGACCTACAGGTGGATAACTCGAAACTTATTGAAGCTCTTTCTCGCCCCAATTCCAAACCTGTATAGGAACGACAGAACAAACAGTGACAAATCACGTTAAAAATGCTGCTGTTTGAATGCTTGAATTCCCTGAAAGATCAGGTTTGGAGAAACTTTGATACGGGTAGCCAGATCTGGGAATTGCAGTTGAAGGTGGGTAAAAAGTAGAGTGCTGTCGCCACCTGTGAGGGCGATCGCACTTTCAGGAAATTTCTTCAGCCAATCTTCGACAAAATCCTGTATCCCTGCCAGGACGGTATATAGGATTCCACTGTAAATCGCGTCTGCTGTACTGCTTGCCCAACGGGTGGGGGTAGCAAGCGCTTGACTATTCAGGAATGGCAGGGCTGCCGTTTGGGTGAGCGATCGCAGTTGCAGTTGCAGTCCAGGCAAAATTGCCCCGCCAACGAGACGGGCTTGAGCGTCTGCGCCCGTAAACGTTAAGGCAGTCCCAGCATCAATGACTAGAGCAGGTAAGTTCCACGTTTTTAGGGCTGCCCACACTGCCAGAGCGCGATCGATTCCTAAGGTGGAGTAGGTTCCCCGCAGTGGAATGTGTTCGAGGCGAATGATCCAAGCCCTAGGGTAAGTCTGCCAGAGAGTTGTTTGACTGGGGACGACGGAGGCAATGAGCAAAAGCGGCTGTTGATGTAGCAGCGAAGCGAGCAACGGCGGAACAACATCTTGCAGGTCGAACGATTGAGCGGAGAGGGAAAGACGGGAGGAGAGGGCGATGAAGGGGGCGATCGCTTCAGCCGAAAAATGGGGGGTTTCCCAAATTTGCTTCAGCGTGTTTGACTCAAACCATGCCCAATGCAGACGCGAATTTCCAATCGCCAAAGCTAGCCAGGTGTCAGAAAACCCAGTCACGCCCGATCTCGATGCAGCAATTCTTCTACGATTCCTACTAGACGCGAAATGTTTTGCTCTTGTCGCTCGGCGGTTTCTGCCTGTCGCTGCGTGACGGCTTCAAGCTTTGATAGGTCTAATCTATGAATCCTGCTATCTTCGGCAATCTGAGCAATTCCTGCCTGTAGAACTTCGCCAATCGTAGCAATCTGAGCAGAGGTCGCTCTAATCTCCTGGGACAAGTGAGCAAACCCAGCTTTCATGTCGGCAGAATTTTGGGCGATCGCCTCTTTGAGTTCTCGTCCGTTTTGGGCGATCGCCTCTTTGAGTTCTCGTCCGTTTTGGGCGATCGCCTCTTTGAGTTCTCTAGTTTCTGCCCTCATGTCTTCCGCGTTTCGGGCAAGGGCGGCTTTTAGCTCCTCAGAACTTTGGGCAAGGGCAGCTTTTAGCTCCTCAGAGCTTTGGGCGACTGCCACTCTTAGATCGCCCGTCGCAATGACCAACTGCTCCAGACGCTGATCGAGTGAGTTAGGTGGCTGTGCTGTCATGATCCCTTTTGTCTGGGCTATGGAAGTAGAAGCTATTCTAAGGCCGCGCTGTGGTTAATTTAGCATCTGCCGTCTGAGAATTTGTGTCCGAAACAGGCGAAAAATAATCCTTTGCAGAGTCCAGATGCTTTAGCAGAGTAGCTTGGGGCAGTGCACCTTGAATGTGACTCCAGGGCAAAACTTGATCCGCTGACCAGTTTTCGTGAACGTAAAAGTCTAAATCGGGAAGTTGCCCTTTTAGCTGCTTGAAAGCGCGGCGGTAGCTACCCAGGGAGTCGCCATAGTGTCGGGCTAACTCTAAAAGGGTAGAAAGACGGCGATCGCCCCTAGAAATAAGTGCCTGAATCACCGACCAGCTATAGCTTTCGGGGCGAAAGTCAATACCCTGCGGGCGCAACTGTTTTTGCAGCAGTTTCAGCCGCTTTTCGGACTGCAAATTCACCCCAAACCACTGGAATGGAGTGTGAGACTTGGGCACAAACGTACTGCATCCAAAGGTCAGCCGCAGTCCTGGAGCCGCCCGTTTAACCGCCCGCAGCATTTCTACTGTCTGCTCAAGGTCATCCGGCTCCTCACTGGGAAGGCCGACCATGCCGTAGAGCTTGAGCGCACTCAAGCCGCCCGATTTGGCACTCATTGCCGCCTGAATAATCTCGTCATTAGTCAACTTCTTGTTAATCACCTGGCGCACACGGTCAGAGCCACTTTCAACCGCAATGGTAATTGAACGGGTATCATGCTTGACCAACGTTTCAGCCAATTTGGACGTTACAGTATTTGTGCGAACCGAGGCCAGGCTAAGCCGCACTGAGTCATACCGGGGCTGATTGAGATGGTCTAACAGTGCCTCAAATTCGGGATGCTGTGTCACAGAGGCACCCAATAAGCCCAAGCGACGGGTGACTTTCAAGCCTCGCTCGATTGCTGGGATCAAAGAGCCTTCTAAACTGGCAGTGCGAAAGGGCAGCGTCAGGTAGCTCGCCAGACAAAAGCGGCACATTTCCGGGCAGCTACGCACCACTTCCACCATGTAGATATTTTCCCAGGCGGCTTTTTCGGTGACGACCGTTGAAGCAGAAAGAGTGTTGCCGCGATAGGTTTGCTTTTCGATCTGGGCTGGAACGCCTGCTTCAATAGGCTGAATTGAGGCGATCGCCCCCTCCGCGCTGACATAGCGCACCTCATACAAACTGGGCACATAAATTCCTGGAATCTTTGCCAACTGTCGCCGTTGAGAGGGGCGATCGCTGCCTCTGACTTCCTGATAAGCTGCAATGAAGTCATCCAGCAAGTTTTCACCATCGCCCAACAAAATCAGGTCAAAAAAGTCGGCAAACGGCTCTGGATTTGCTGTCAAAACTGGGCCGCCGCCAAACACAAGCGGATGCTGGGCTGAACGGTCTGCCGCCCGAATTGGAATATCTAAAGATTCCAGCAGACTGAGGATATTGCTGTAATCCAGTTCCCATGAGAGCGAAAACCCCAATAGCTCTGACTGGGCGGGCAGCGGTTCATGCAGGTCGGTAAACAGCCTGCTGATCTGCAAATCATTGCGAGACGCAAGTGTTGCCCAAACAACCTGGTAGCCCAGACTGGTAATTCCAACGCTGTATTCATTAGGAAAAGCAAAAATGGTGGGTACTGCGTCTGCGCTTGGCGTTGCAGGTGTAAACAGAAGTTGTTCGGCGGCAAAGCTAGAATTCACAGATCGTTATAGGGAAGAGTTCAAAGGCAGTTTGAGGCGCTTCTTCACTCTAAACAATAAACCTCCTCTGCAACTTTTCTATGGGTGCCTCTGGTAATAGGTGACAGGTAATTTTCCTGTCCAATGGGGAACAATACCCCTGCAATTCCGGACATACACTGTGTACCACTAGCAAGGCTTTACAAGAAAATGGGATGGCCTGAGTGAAGGTTTGGGGTTTCGGGGTTAACATCGCTTCAAGTTCATTCTCACGATTCAAGTGAATTTAAGTGAATTTACAGTCTTTTCGATACAATCTGAGAGATAAACGTCTGACACAAGTGTCTCGCATTTTGACCTCTGCTTACTGCTGTTAGTCTGGTCGATCAAGGCTCGTGCGTGGTAGATTTCTTTCAATTCTCTGTTCTTGAAGAAATTGAGTTTTGGAAATAGGGGCAAGATTGCTCTCACAGTTGATGTGCGGATGAACTGAGTCACTGAGTTTAGAGGGCAAGCGTTCAACTTTATGGCTAAACCGTCTGGCTATCAGCAAGAAACCTTTGTGCCTGCTCAGGAGACTGCTTTGCAGTCTGAGGAGAACGCTGAAGCTGCGGCAAATCGAGTCAGAGCGGGGGCAGATTGGCTATTTGAGAAGGGCGTTGAGCAGCATCAGTCCCGTGAGTTTAAGGTGGCGCTGCAAACGTTCCAGCAAGCCTTGGCGGGCTACCGACAGGTGCAAGACCTTCAGGGAGAAGGAAAATCGCTGAATAGCCTGGGGTTGGTTTATTACGCATTGGGCAAATATGACGAGGCGATCGCCCATTCACAGCTTAGTCTGGCGATCGCCCGCCAAATCGCAGACCGTCGCACAGAGCGTCAGGCATTGGGCAATCTGGGCAACGCCTACCGGCACCTCAACGACCCCGTCAGAGCAATCGACTGCAAACAGCAAAGCCTCAACGTTGCGCGAGAAATTCGAGATCAGCGGGGCGAAATGGCCGCGCTAAACAATTTAGGAATGGCTTACAAGGCGCTCGGCGACTGCAAAACGGCGATCGCCTACTACGAGCAGAGCCTGACTTTGGCGCAAACCTTGCAGGATCGTCAGGTCGAGGCGCAGGTATTGCGAAATTTGGGAAATGCTTACCACTCCCTGGCAGACTATGCCAAGACCGTTGAATATTATGAGCGGTTGCTGACCATCATTCGCCGTTCTGGAGATTTGCAGGTCGAGTCGCAAATTCTCAAAAACTTAGCCAGTGTTTGCTTTACTATGGGCGATCACCGCAAAGCAATTACCTACCACCAACAGCGGCTAGCGATCGCCCGTGCCCTGCAAGATCACCAAAATGAAGAACAGGCGCTAGAAAGCCTGGGGATTATTCACGAAGCGATCGGTGACCCTGGGCGGGCAATCGAGTACTACGAGCAGCGGCTCATGCTGGCTAAGACGACTTGCGACCAGAAGTTGGAGAAACAGGCGATCGCCACCCTGAAAACCGCTTATTGTGCGATCGGCGACTATATTCGCGCAAACTTATACGAATTTTGAACTTCATCCTTTCTCGCCACACTCCATCTCCACATTTCAAAGTGTGTTCAGATTTTTTTGTAAATGTGGGCAGAATGCCCACATTTATAGCTGTAGTCAGCTAGGTTAGGACAAGGACATTTTGGTAGCACAACTGAGCCGCACTACCAAAATGTCCTAATCAATGTAGCTACCGCTACACAAAAAAACATCCCCACATTCTGTCCTCTGATAGAAGACAGATATTCAGAAAACCTGAGAGAGTTACATAATAACTAGAACAGAGTTTATGGACATTATTCGTCTAATTTGTGCAATCTTTCTGCCTCCTCTAGGTGTGTTCCTGCAAGTCGGACTAACCGGCCAGTTTTGGCTCAACATTCTCTTAACCTTGCTGGGGTACGTGCCAGGAATTGTCCACGCTGTTTGGATTATCGCTAGAAGATAAGACCACCCTCCGTACTAACTCCTAAATTAACAATGTCACTCATAGAGATTGGAATACTGCTTTTAATTGCAGCGATTTGTGGCGGAATTGGTCAATCTCTGGTTGGCTACACCACAGGCGGCTGTTTAGCTTCTATCGTCGTTGGAATCATTGGAGCTTACTTAGGATTATGGCTTGCTCGTGAATTAGGTCTTCCTGTGTTGTTTGAGCTAAACATTGGCGGGCAGCCATTTCCGATCATCTGGTCTATCATCGGATCGGCTATTTTTGCTGGGATCTTAGGACTATTCCGTAGAGCAACGGTAGGGCGAGATCGATACTAGTGCCATCAATGTCACGAATATGAGAATTCTGCTGGTAGAGGACGATCCGGAGCAGCTAGAACCCTTATACGCAGCACTATCCCAATTGGGACATATCGTAGACAGTGTTGAAGATGGAACAACGGCTCAGTGGATCATCAATGAGAAGGATTACGATCTGCTGATTCTAGACTGGCTACTCCCTGGAAAAAGTGGCGTGGAGTTGTGTCGTCACTATCGAAAGGCAGGCAAGACGGCTCCTGTACTCATGCTGACGGCAAAAGATGCAACTTTAGATAAGGTCACTGGACTAGATGCAGGCGCAGATGACTATCTGATTAAACCTGTTGATTTGGTTGAGCTATTGGCGCGAGTGAGAGCGCTAGGGAGGCGATCGCCCCTCTATCAGGGCGACATTCTAAGGGCAGCAGATCTATCGCTCAATCTAGCTCAAATGTCAGCCGAGCGAGAAGGAATAAGCGTTAACTTGTCAAATCGAGAATTTCAGCTATTAGAATACTTACTTCGTCACCCTCAGCAAGTCCTGACTCGTGACCAAATCGAACTTTCCCTATGGGAATGGGGCGACGAGCCTGAAAGCAACGCTGTAACAACCCTGGTCAAGCGACTCCGCCAGCGACTACAGCCATTGGCGGTTGAAGACTGGGTTGAGACAGTTTATGGCGTAGGCTACCGTCTTAACCCTCCCGCTCGTTAGGAGTGCGGATGAAATTAACCTGTGGGGTGGGTGTCTCACTCGCTCGGAGGGGCAAGATGCCCATCCTACAAAATATCCAGTTTATTTAAGTCTCCCGTCCTAACGCGGTATCTGCAAACTGTCCTCATCTCCCAATTCCTTCCTTTGGAGAGAGGGTTGAGCAAGAGTAGCTCAACCCTCTCGCGTTGGGGATTAGAAAGTTACGCATCGCGTGAGTGACAGGAAGCAGAAATTTATCGTTCAGTCACTTACAGCAACCCCGAATAGCCTTTATTCGTAAACCCAGGGATTGATCGTGGGTTGCCAACTTGCTAATTCTTCTGAGGTAAACCAGAGCGCGATTTCACTTTGGGCGGTTTCTGGCGCATCAGAGCCGTGAATGATATTGCGACCAATGCTCACGCCGTAGTCACCTCGGATGGTTCCTGGCTCTGCATTCAGCGGATTGGTTGCACCAATGATTTTACGGGCTGAGGCAATCACGCCTTCCCCTTCCCACACCATTGCGACGACGGGACCAGCGGTGATGAACTCAACCAGTCCAGGGAAAAAGGGCTTTTCCTTGTGAACGCCATAGTGCTTTTCTGCCAGTTCGCGACTGACGTTCATTAGCTTCAAGCCGACGAGTGTAAAGCCTTTTGTCTCGTAGCGACGGATGATTTCACCGATGAGTCCACGCTGAACGCCATCTGGTTTGATCGCCAAAAATGTCCGTTCCACAAATCTGCTCCTAATATGTTGTGTTTTAGACCTTCTCTATGCTCAGAAAAATGTGATCGTTTGTAAAGTCCGAATTGCTTATTCTTACCTAAGCTTTAAGCGCAACTTAATTGAAACCCTTACCTATTCACGGATGTAGCCTGTTTATAGAAACGATACGCTAGACTGGCCTATTCAACAATATTTGCGGGGGATGCGAAATGGGGATTCAGCCCAAAGGGGTTCAAGTTGAGCTAGAGAAGCCGATGCTTCATCTGCCCGATCAGCTAGAGACGACTCGACCTCACTGGACGATCGAGGACAGTGAGGAACTATACCGAATTCAAGGCTGGGGTGAACCCTATTTCTCAATTAACGCAGCGGGACACATTACGGTTTCGCCGAAGGGCGATCGCGGCGGCTCTCTCGACCTGTTTGAACTGGTGAATGCTTTGAAACAGCGAAATCTGGGGCTGCCGCTGCTAATTCGCTTCTCCGATATTCTGGAAGATCGGATTGAACGGCTGAATGCCTGTTTTAGCAAGGCGATCGCCCGCTACAACTATCCCGGTGTCTATCGCGGTGTATTCCCGGTTAAATGCAACCAGCAGCGACACTTAGTTGAAGATTTAGTTCGCTTTGGCCAACCGCATCAGTTTGGCTTAGAAGCTGGCTCAAAGCCGGAATTAATGATTGCCCTGGCAACGCTCAAAACACCGGGCGCACTGCTGATTTGCAACGGCTACAAAGACCGGGAATACATTGAAACAGCAATGCTGGCGCAGCGGTTAGGGCATACGCCGATCATTGTGCTGGAGCAAATTGAAGAAGTGCAGTTGGTGATCGAGGTGCAGCAAAAACTGGGCATTCAGCCAATTTTAGGCGTTCGGGCGAAACTCAGCGCAAAGGGAATTGGGCGTTGGGGTACCTCAGCAGGCGATCGCGCCAAGTTTGGTTTAACGATTCCTGAAATTATCAGTGCCGTAGACCAGCTTCAACGGGCGGAAATGCTGGGATCGCTGCAACTGCTGCATTTTCACATCGGCTCTCAAATTTCTTCCATCAGTGTGATCAAGGATGCCCTGCGGGAAGGCAGCCAAATTTACGTAGAACTGGCAAAACTGGGCGCAGCGATGCAGTATCTCGACGTGGGCGGTGGTTTAGGCGTGGACTATGACGGCTCCAAAACTAACTTCCACGCCTCCAAAAACTACAATATGCAGAACTACGCAAATGATGTGGTCGCAGAAGTGAAAGAGGCTTGTACAGAGCGAAATTTACCTGTACCTACGTTGATTAGTGAGAGTGGGAGGGCGATCGCCTCTCACCAATCGGTTCTCGTATTTGACGTGCTGGGCACCAGCGATGTGCTGTCAGAACTGCCCGAACCGCTGCAAGAGCGAGAGCATCTGATTATTCGCAACCTGTACGAAACCTACCGCTCTATCTCCGTTGAGAACTACCAGGAGATGTATCACGACGCAACCCAGTTCAAGGAAGAGGCGGTGAGTTTGTTTGGCTTTGGCTATCTCAGCCTGACGGAGCGGGCACGGGCAGAGCGGCTGTACTGGGCTTGCTGCCAAAAGATATTGGCGATCGCTCGTCAGCAAGACTACGTGCCCGACGACCTGGAAGACCTGGAAAAAATCATGGCTTCGATCTACTACATCAACCTCTCGGTGTTTCAGTCTGCACCAGACAGTTGGGCGATCGATCAGCTATTCCCAATCATGCCCATCCACCGACTTGATGAAGAACCGACCGAACGCGCCACATTAGCCGACCTCACCTGCGACAGCGACGGCAAAATTGACCAGTTCATTGACCTGCGCGACGTAAAATCCGTGCTGGAGCTTCATTCCCTCAGATCCGGAGAGCCGTACTACCTGAGTATGTTTTTGGGTGGTGCATACCAGGAAATCATGGGCAACCTGCACAACCTGTTTGGCGACACTAACACAGTCCACATTCACCTTTCACCCAAAGGCTATCAAATCGAACACGTCGTCAAAGGTGACACGATGACAGAGGTACTGGGCTATGTGCAATATGACTCAGAAGACCTGGTTGAAAGCGTTCGCCAGCAGGCAGAACAGGCTCTACAGGAAAAGAGAATCACCATCCAGGAGTCACAATTGCTGCTGCAAAACTATGAACACAGCCTCAGCCGCTATACCTATCTAGCTCCCTAATTACATCAAGGATCATGGATTAAATAACCTGTGGGTTGGGTGTCTCAACCGCCCGGACGGAGCAAGATGTCCATCCCACAAAAATGTCCTAATCAATATGGCTACCGTTATAATTCATGATCTCAAGGAGATTTCTGAGAAAAATTCTACCTCTGTAGAGGCGAATGTCCGTTCGCCCAATCAAAGCATTACCGCTGGACATTTACTCTTCCCACTCAGGGTGGAGCAAGAGATAAAATTTCTCGCCCCACCTTGATTGCGTACTAGCTCAATTAGATCAGTCTTACACTCCTATCTGCGACGATTTGGCCCACCCGCCCAGGGGGGACGACCCGGGCCGGAGCGAATCTGAATTACTTCGCCGCTGGAGCGGGTAATGCTAAAGGCATCAAAATCGTAGTCATCATACTCACCCGTTACGGTGACTTGTTCACCTTCAGAGACGTTGATCTCCTGATACCAGCGCGGTCCAGCATCGACAATAATTTGTCCAGTTCCGTCATCCAGGATAAACTCATTTCCAACAACACTCCGAACGGTGCCAGAAATAGTGGTCCCAGAGCGCCTCTGCAACTCTCCAATTGGAACTTGTGCCAAAACTGGAACACTCACGGCCATGACTGCTGAAGTTAGTGCAATTGAAATTACTCGTTTCATTGCTTAAACCTCCTAAATGGTTGATATTCCTAAATTAGGAAGTTGTGATGACAGGAAAGTGACAGGAACTACTGGCTCGGTGCTAAATTTGCCCCATCACTCTTCATCCTCATCCCTCCCCAACGGCATTTCGACCTGAAATAGAGTTCCTTGTCCTACGGTGCTAGTGACGGTGATTTGACCGTTGTGGGCGTGGATGATTTGTTGGGCGATCGCCAACCCCAACCCGAACCCACCTGTGCCTCTGCTACGGGTCTTATCGACTCGGTAGAAGCGCTCAAAAATGTGAGGGAGTGCTTCCGTGGGGATGCCAATGCCCGTGTCTTCAACTTGAATGAGCGTGCGATCGCCCTTCACCCAAAGCCTCAACTGAACCTTACCGTTAGCCGGGGTATAGCGACAAGCATTACTGAGCAGGTTAATCACAGCTTGGCGCAGCAGGTTTGGGTCAGCCATTACCCAAACGGGACGGTTGGGCAAATCACACACTAAAGTGAGACTTTGGGAGGCTGCTTGAGGCTGCCATTCTGCTGCAATGGTGTTTAGCAAATTAACCAGATCAGTAGATTGAAAAGATTCCTGTAGGCTTACCCCGTCATGTCGGGCTAAAAACAACAGTTCACTCACCAAATGACTCATCGACTTTGCCAAGTCAACAATTTTTTCCAGGCGCTGACGGGGTGAAACTGAGTGATTAGCAGGAGCCATCAGCCCAACCTGGGCATTACTGAGAATTGCAGAAAGAGGTGCCCGCAGTTCGTGGGAGGCGTTGGCGGTAAAGCGCTGAAGCTGTTCACAGGCTTGAACTAGCTGATGGTTAGTTTCTCGCAGATTGGCTTCTCGTGCGGCTAGTTCCTGGTCAAGCTGTCGAAATAGGTGAATGGCGAACAGCCCGCCAACGGTGCCAACGATGGCCGACAAACATAGAACAGCCCAACTGATTTGGCGATATAGTTCCAGGTGTTGTTTGCGCTCGTTGAGAAGGCGTTCTTCTTCTGCGGCAAAGCGGGCGATCGCCTCTCGCGTCACATCCATTGTTGCCCTGCCTTCCTCCAACCAGTCATACAGCAGCGCGGTTGGCACAACCAATTCTTCCCGTCCGCTGATCTCCTGAAGTTCCTGTTGCAAAGTCAGCTTCTGGTCTAACAAGCTCAATGTTTGCTCAACTAACTCCTGAATTCCTAGCAGTCTTTGGGTTTGTTCAGGATTGTCTTGTACAAGCTGCTGCAATTCTGCCAGAGTTTCAGGAATTACCTCACGGGCATCGGTGTAGGGTTCCACAAAGGCGACTCGTCGGGTTAACCCGTAGCCTCTCACGCCCGTTTCAGCATTTACTAAAGCAGTCAGTAGACGATTAGTTTCTAGTCGAACGCTCTGAGTATGCTGCACCCAAGCCTCATCTTCGACCAAGCTAGACTTCAACCAGGCAAAAGAGGCAAGGGAGGTAAACAGGCAAACCATCGGAATGGCAATAATCAGAGTGCCTCTTTGTCGAACAGGCAAGCTTGTCCAACGCTGCATATGTTGGGTGAACTGGCTCATGGCTGTCGTCAGTTCTCAGGTATCAATTGGCTGACAAAATGCCGATCCATCAGTCCTATTCCGCAGAAACTTCTTGAGCTTCTTTTTCTGCTGCGATCGCCTCCAAATCTACCTCATCGCCCAGTCCAGCCGCCAAAAGCTCCTCAGATTGACCTTCTTCAGGCTCAACTCGTTTAGAAAAACCCCAGGCAAATAGCAGCGCAATCATAGTAACCATTAGCCATTCGGGAGGCACAAACTCCGAGTTAATGACTCTAGCCAACAGCCTTAGACCAACCAGCGCAACGGTGACATATCCCGCATCTTCCAGATGAACAAATTCGTCGAGCCAGCGAATAAATAGCCCTGCCATGAACCGCAGTGTGATAACACCGATCGCCCCTCCCGTTAGAACCAGCCAGGTTTCCTGAGAAATGGCGATCGCCGTCGTCACACTATCTAACGAGAATGCCAGGTCGGTCACGGCAATGACTGGAATTGCTTGCCAAAGCGAAGCAAAACGAGGGCCATGATGATGCTCTTTGTCGTCGTCTGAGGTGAAATATTGGAACACAAGCCACAGCAGGTATGCGGCTCCTAGTAGCTCAAACTGCCAGAATCGAATAACCCAGGTTGCTGTCAAGATCAGAACCACTCTCAGCGCAAAGGCAACCACCAGCCCAAAATTGAGCGCACGTCGCTGCATGGCTCCGCCTTCAAGTCCCTGAGCGATCGCCGCTAGGGCGATCGCATTATCCGCTGAAAGCACCGCCTCCAGCGCAATTAGAACAGGCAGCAGCAGCAGGGTATCCATCCCGCCCGGAGATAAATCTAGCAGTTGATCTAACATTAATTAGCGATTTCTTAGTTCAAAAGCCAACAAAATAGATGCTAAAAGCACCCGTTCGAGGATAGCAATCCCCCTCATTCAGCTTAACCTCATAATTCTTATATTCTCAAACCAGATAATTTCAAAGTGGTTCTAAGAAACCAGAGTTCTTAGCTACCTCCTAGAATAAAGACATAGCCTGTGCCCTAAGCCTGCAATACTAGAGAGTTCATATTGCTATCGTCATCGCCTCCCTGTAATGCACCACCTGATCGTTCAACTGCGAAGCCGCTATCCCACAAGCAGCCTCATCTCGGAACTGCTTACTGTCCATGAGGGAAACTATGTGGTGCGGGCGCTAGTTCAGCTTGGGGGAACAACACTGGCAAGCGGGATGTCCGCTGCCGCCGATATTGAAGCAGCCGAAGACCGAGCTAAGGCTAGAGCATTAGAAGCTTTAGGAATAATACCTTCGCCAACCGCTTTGCTTGATTCACCGCTGCCTGTCACTGCAAGCAAGCTTCAACCTGGATCTCCAGACTTGACAGCTTCTATGGTGCGGTTGTCGCGGGTTGGCGTAGACGCGATCGCCTCTTCCCCATCCGGGGCGATCGCCCCCTCCGCTCCCTCTGCCTCACTTTCCACAACTACCGCATTTCCCAGCAGCGCAGCTATCGGTCTAGAACCAGATGCTGACTTTAGTACTGAATTCAACATCGACAACACCGAGTTCTACCTATCTAACCCCGACGGAGACGAGTTTTCGAGCGATGATCCCTTGTCTGACTCTGAAGCTCAGGAAGAATCTCTGCAAACCAGCCGTTCCGCGCCCCTCCCTAGCCCCAAATCCTCCCGTCCCAAAAAGAATGGCAAGGCAAGCACTGAACCCAAGCCCGTAGAATCCTTCACTCCCTCTCTCGAAGAGCCACTCGACAACTCCGATGTGATCGCTCAGACCGACGTAGAGCTAAGGCGCTTGGGCTGGGGCAGAGATCAGGGACGCAAGCACCTTGAGCAAACCTATGGGAAGCGATCGCGTCAGCAGCTCACTGACGAAGAACTGCTCGACTTTCTCCATTACCTGGAGTCACAGCCGTAGACGGGGCATTAGGATCAGTGAGCAATAACCAATCTAAGCGTTAACAGGCTCAGGACGACTACCAATTGCCCGCTTGTCAATCACCTGATCAATCAAGCCATAATCCATTGCCTCAGCCGCCGACATAAAGAAGTCGCGCTCGGTGTCCTGCTCGATTCGCTCTAGGGGTTGCCCTGTATGGTCAGCTAGCCACTCGTTGAGCCTGCGCTTGTGATACAGAATTTCTTTTGCCTGAATCTCAATGTCAGCCGCTTGTCCCTGAGCGCCACCTAACGGCTGGTGAATCATGATGCGGGAATGGGGTAGGCTCATTCGCTTGCCCTTTGTCCCAGCACTGAGCAGGAAAGCACCCATGCTAGCCGCCAACCCCACACAAATCGTGCAGACGTCTGGGCGAATGTGGTTCATCGTGTCAAAAATGCCCAAGCCCGCCATCACCGAACCACCCGGAGAGTTGATGTAGAGATAAATATCTTTCTCAGGGTCTTCTGCTTCAAGAAATAGCATCTGAGCCACAATCAGGTTTGCCAGGTCAGAATCGACCTGCTGTCCCAAAAAAACGATCCGCTCTCGCAACAGCCGAGAATAGATGTCAAAGGCGCGTTCGCCCCGACCAGATTGTTCAATAACGGTAGGAATCATGTAGCTCTCTCTTCCACAAATCTTTTCTCATTGTAGTGATTCCCCGCAGCGCATTAGCTTTAGACGCAGTAGTGATTTCTCGAACTCTACTCCCTCTATGAGTCGGCTAGCCCTACTAGCCGTGCTTAGAAGACTCCTGAACAGGCACATTGTCTTCACCCGACTCCTCTAGCAAGTTAACCAAAATCTCTTTCAGCTTCATGCGATGGATGTAGGGCCAGCCGCCCTCAGCCTCCATGTCTTTGAGCAGTGCATACAGCGCTTGGCGGTTGACGGGCAAGGATTCTTGAAACAGCCCATCACGAATTTCTCGGTGTAGCATTTCTAAGAGTCGCAAGAGTGCCAATAGCGATCGCCCATCTCCCCGTCGGCGCTCTGCTTCATGCAGCACAACTGTAGCGATCGCCTCTAGCTCAGTTGCCCCTGCGGTTTGATCCTGCTCCATTTCTATAGTCCTGACGCTGCCTAAAACTGCCGCACTTAAAGAAGGTCGAGCTTCTTTATTAGCCATACCCTCTATTCCTGTAGACTCAGCCAACACCATATCCCAAATGCTCCACAAAATAGTATGGAGAGACGCAATTTCAAAGCAGGTTTGACTAGAACTTAACCTAAATTCGTTGAGTTGCACTGACTAGATCAAGCAAAGGTAACAAGGTCTTGTAAAATTCAGTATGAGGCTTAATTCGAGCTATTCCAGGCTGCTTCATAAGCATCTATTCCATCTGGGCAAGGGTTCGTTAAGTCTCTGGCGATCGCAACTTTTCCACACGCACAAGCAAATCTGGCGAAAGATTTCCTTCCTTGAGATGGCTTCAAGTCACGCTCCTGCTTGAATCGCCAAAACCTGCTCTCTTTTTAAGATGATACTAGCGGGATTTTTACATTTATATTGAGGTTGACCATGAGGTATCGCGCTTTAATCGTTGCATTCCTGGCAGTTTGCCTGGGCTTCTTGACTGCTTGTAGCGAAAGCCCATCCGCTGCAAGCGGCCCACTCACCTACGATCAGATTCGAGGCACTGGTCTTGCTAATTCCTGCCCCCAACTGGGAGAAACTAGCCGAGGCTCCATCCCCATTAGCCCTGATCAAACTTTTTCCTTAACGGGTCTATGTCTTGAGCCAACTAGCTTCTTCGTCAAAGAAGAACCTATCAACAAGCGACAAGAGGCAGAATTCGTTGCAGGCAAACCCCTGACTCGTTACACTTCCACTATTGATCAGGTAAGCGGTGAGCTTAAAGTTCAGTCCGATGGCAGCCTAAAGTTTGTTGAAGAAGATGGATTTGACTTCCAGGCAATCACCGTCCAACTGCCCGGTGGAGAACAAATTCCCTTCCTCTTTAGCGTTAAAGGGTTGGTTGCACAAAGCCAGTCTGGGCTGCAAAGCATCAATACGTCCACAGATTTCGAGGGTGAATTCAAAGTTCCTTCGTACCGCACCTCTAACTTCTTAGACCCCAAAGGTCGAGGTCTTGCAACTGGCTATGATACCGCAGTAGCCCTTCCTAGCCGAGGCGATAGTGAAGAACTATTACGGGAAAATATCAAAAGCTTTGACATGGGCAGCGGCAGCATCTCTCTGCAAGTCGCCAAAGTGGACAACGTAACAGGCGAGATCGCAGGCACCTTTGAAAGCGTTCAGCCCTCTGACACCGACATGGGAACAGCCGCTCCCGTAGACGTAAAAATTCGAGGGTTGTTCTACGCTCGGCTTGAGCCTAGTCAAGCTTAAGCTCGGCGACCTCAGCTAGTCCTAGCCCTACGGGCATTGTTGTGAAACTGATTTGATTTTTGTGTCAATGCGGACTTCTGCCCGCATTGACACAAAAATCTGAACACACTCTTATTGTCGGTTTGAAATACGGTCACTCAAGGGGGGAAGTTCCCCCCTTTTTTTGTGCAAAGATTGCTGCTTTAAGACGGGTTCAGTAATAATGCCGTTGTTTGTACCTATCCACAGCGAATAGGTTTGATTTATTCCACAAAGCTACTAAACCTTAGATGTTGAGGAGCCTCAAACTCCTGCTGCTGTCTAAGTTTTATCGATTCTTAATCTACTGCTGATACCGTAGCAATTTAGAGCCGCATCGAGTATCTCTGGTTAAATTTTTGATGTACTAACCTTGTCAAGTACTTGCCTAAAGTGACATCAGTCTTTAAGCTGTTTTGACATTGGGGAACCTGTACAGACTTCTGTAAAGTAACGTGCTCTACCTACCTGAATCTCGTCATGTCTACCATCGTCACAACCGAATTGAAAAGTGAAAGTTTGCAACTGTTGCGGGAATATCAGAAGGCTCCTTCTGCGGAAATCCGCAATCAGTTAGTGCAGCTTAATTTTGGATTGGTCAGGAAGGAAGCTCACCATTGGATCAATCAATGTACGGAGAGCTACGAAGATTTGCTGCAAGTAGGGAGTTTAGGACTGATTCGAGCAATCGAACGATTTGATATGTCCAAAGGGCACGCCTTTAGTTCTTTTGCAATTCCCTACATTCGGGGAGAAATTCAGCACTACCTGCGGGATAAGGGTTCGCCCATTCGGATTCCCAGACGCTGGCAAGCCCTGCAACATCAAGCAGCTTGTGTAACCAGAGAATTGGGGACAAGGCTGCGTCGGCAGCCAACGGACGCTGAGGTGGCGATCGCCCTGCAAATTCCCCTATGTGAATGGCAGGAGATCAGGCTAGCCTGCCGCAATCGCGCTCCGCTGAGCCTCGATGCTCCCATGCGCGATGAAGATGAAGGCTCTACCTGCCTGGGCGAAATCATTCCTGACCCGCGATACAAAAGCTTCCAGCTTGCTCAGGAAGACCAGATCCGTTTACAGCAAGCCCTAATTCAGTTGGAAAAGCGCACTAGAGAAGTTCTGGAATTTGTGTTCCTCCACGACCTGACCCAAAAAGAAACGGCTGAACGGCTGGGCATTAGCGCTGTCACGGTCTCCCGGCGAGTCAAGAAGGGACTGAAGCTATTAAAGAACTCAATGTTAGGACTACCCTCTGAGGCGGATGAGGACGAATAACCTTTGCCTGGTCATCCTTGTAGGCGAAGATTTCGCTTGATTACTCCTTTTCCACTGAAAGATCAGGGAGGTACCCCCACGACGCGGGGGTACCTCCCTGATCTTTTGTACCTAATCTTTAACTGGGAAGGGATTAAGCAGAAAAAATGGGAGTGCTAAGCATTTCCCATTTTTTGTAGTGTAGCTCTTTGTCAAGCTTCGGCTTGGCAGGAAGGCTCTGCTTCGTTCCAGCTAGAGGAGGCAGAGCCTACAAAGCAGCATTCCCAGGCAGGACTGAAAACGAGGCATAAACGTCTTAGGCAAGGCGTATAGCGCCGCATAGCGTTGCAAAACCGTTTCGATAATTCGACAATCACTTAGGTTATGTGACGCTTCATGGAGTTCTTCAAGTTAATCAGGAGTACAGAATGAGCAAGTTGGTGATCAGGGTTGTTTCGTATAGGGCAGAGAAATCCGCAATTCAAGCCATCCGGCATCAGGTGTTTCAGGTTGAGCAGGGAGTTGATCCGGCGCTTGAGTTTGACGGACAGGACGAAACCGCTATTCATCTGTTGGCACAGCTAGAGGATGAGCCAGTAGGAACCGCTAGAATCCGCTTGCTCAGCGAACAGCTTGCCAAAATTGAGCGAGTTGCAGTGCTATCAAGATGTCGTGGACAGGGCGTTGGTAAGCGACTAATGGAAGAGGCAATTGTCTTTTTAAATACAAAAAATATTCCTGAAACTAAAGTTAACGCTCAGCTTTATGTCAAAGACTTCTATCAAAAGCTGGGTTTTGAGCAGCGGGGTAAAGTGTTTGAGGAAGCAGGTATCCCTCATGTTGAAATGAGGTTGCGATCGCTATAAGTCTTTCAAATTAGAAAAAGGTGATTTGTGTCACCTTTTCTCTCAGTGTTAAGGCTCTAAGCTCTGGCTCTTGAGCTATTTGTCTTATTTGTCTAGCCAGTTTGTATAGGAAAAAGCTTGATCCCTAACCTGAAACACCTGGTTTTTTGTCATTTTTAAGCTATTCCAGGGAAATCAGCTAAATGCCATGATCAAGTCAGATCTTCTAAACATTCGTTAACTTGTCTGGCAAAGATAGGCAGTTTCAGGCGGAGGAGCGCGATCGATTCAAATTCATTCTATAAACTTTTGTGTTAACCTGTTCCGTTTAGGAGCAGAGTGAATAGGCTAGTAAGAACAAGCCTTTAACGGCGCAAATGATTCTCAAGTTAGATTCCATCACTTTGTAGTTAAAGCGACAATTTAGTTAGGGTTTTTCATCTAGCTTGCATTGACTTGCTGCTTAGTTTACTAGTAGCAACTCTGTCCTTAAAGTTGTGCTGTTAGCCCTGATGATTAAGAAGCTTATCCTCACTTTGAATTTCTTTTAAAATACTATGAACACTTGCCCTTGCTGCTCTGAACAGTTACTCCGTCACGCTCGCCACAACAGCGTTTATTGGTTTTGCCCGCATTGCTGGCAAGAAATGCCCAATCTTTCATCAGCGATCGCCACAAATCAGCAACAGGTTAAGAAGCTAGAACGTTTAGTTGATGCACTCGATTTAGTTTGCTAGTAGGCTGTTTCGTTAAACTTACTTTGTTCACCATTCCTTAAGAAACTATCCTTACAAAAGGATTTAGCTGTGGCAGATTGTCATCGCTAAATCCTTTTTTCAGCTTTAAACTTGTTGAAATAGATACAGACATAGATAAGTTGTGCTGTATACTACCCCATACCTCAGTAAGTGTTATTTTCCAGCTACATCAGGAGCTTGTTAGAGGATGAATTTACCTCTGGTCTTTGATATTGCAATTGGTTTAATTTTTATTTACTTAATTCTAAGTTTGTTAACTTCAGAGATTCAGGAACTCATTGCAACTCTGTTGCAGTGGCGGGCTGAACATCTTAAAAAAGCAATCGATATTTTACTGACTGGAGAAGTCGAAAACGGCTCAATTCATCAGAAATTTGTTGATGATCTGTACAATAGTCCACCGCTTAAGGCGCTTAATCAAGAAGCCAAAGGTAAAGTTGCTAGATCTTTTCGTAAAATCAGCCATACGATTGGCGACTTTTATCGGTCAATTACAGGTATGCATAATGCATTTGGCAATCAGCGGAGCGGACCTTCTTACATTCCCTCAGAAGCATTTGCTACAGCAGTTTTGCAGAAGCTTGATTTGGAGCTATTGAGCCAAAAGGTTAGTGAACTAACGGTTCAAAAGTTCAACAAAGATAAGCTGGAGCTGGTTAAACAGGTTCTACAGGATCTCAGAATTAGTCTTGGAGATGACTCTTTACTAGTTAGCGAACTTCAAGCTTTGGAAGGCGCACTTGCCGATATTTTTGACAATTTTGTTAGAAGCAGAATTACTTTCACTGCTGCAATTGATCAAACTGCTGAGCAGCTTAAGCAGTTTGTCGATAATACCGAATCGAGCCTTTTAGACAACCATTACTGTCAAGAGATTATTCGCAGGCGGCTGCCGTATTTGCAGCAGGCGATCGCCCTCAAACGCATGGAGCCTACTGTTTCTGAAGTTTTAGCAATTATTTTAGACAAATCGAATCAGAAAAACCTGTCGCCTCAGGTTGCCAAAATTGTTGCTCGAATTAATGAAAGAAATCCAGAAATTCCTGAACAGTTACAGCAGAATTTGATTTCTTTGGCCCGGCAAGCTCAGTTTAAAGCTAATAGTTTGCAGACGGGGGTGCAGCAGTTAGAGCAAGAAATTGCAACCTGGTTTGACTATTCGATGGAGAGATCATCGGGAGTTTACAAGCGCAATTCTAAGGGAATTGCGATCGCCATTGGTTTTCTCGTTGCTGTCATCAGCAATGCGGACACTTTTCATATTGTGAATCGGTTATCTAAAGATTCAATTTTGCGATCGACAATTTCCAATGCGGCAGATCAACTGGTCGCCCAACCGCGTCAGACTCCCGCTAGTTTGCCCTCTGAGCCAGCGGAATCTGCACCAGAAGAATTCGAGCCTCCAATTTCTGAACCGACCGGGGAACCTCAAGAATTTGAGCCTGAAGCCGTTGAACCTTTACCGCCTGACACGGCTGAAAACTTTCAAGATTCTGAGCCGCAGACCTTTGAACCGCTGCCGTCTGCTCCGTTACCTGTTGAGCCTGAAGTGGGTCAAGCCGCTGCCAACCCTGATTCGGCTGAGGCGGTTCGCTTACGCAACATTAGAGATGCTGTAGATAATGCGTTGCAGGGATTGTCTCTGCCAATTGGCTGGAATCAGGCAAACACCTCTGCTCAGGCGATAGAAAGCCAGTACTCGCTGATTCCATTTTTTAGAGTGCCGTACCTCAGACGCATTATTGGCTGGTTTATTTCTGGTATTGCATTATCAATGGGCGCATCTTTTTGGTATGACCTATTAAGTAAAGTCATGCGGGTGCGAAATTCGGGCGGGCGAAGTGATGCTAATCCCACGAGCAGCGATGCTACTCTCAATGATTGAATGATGCCGATTAACTAACAGATTTTTTTGGTGTATGGCGATCCCAAATGATGCGTGAAAGCGCCCGCCCAGCGGGCGCTTTCACGCATCATTTTTTTCACAAATCAAAGAGGATTGCTATAGTAGCGCCACTGCTAGAAGATGAAATTGAGCTGAATATACCAGTCTTTTTCCTGGCGAGAAATTTGAACTTGGCGAATGAATTCTCGAAAGTAGAACCGTCGTTCTGCCTCTGACAGGTCTAGCCAAAATTGCGGAATGGAGACGGTTTGGGCGATCGCCTTCAAATTTACAGGCGGAAACTGGGCAAGTTGAGCTTGCAGCGCCGATATTTCTGTGCGAACTTTGTAAGCCCTTAGTTCAGCCGTTTCCACATCCAAAACACCACCTGTTACTAAATTTGGTAACTGTTCCAGGACAGCTTGCTTTGCAGACATTTGGGCTGAAACGCCTTGCTTGATTTGCTCCAAGTCAGGTATTTCTGCTCCGCTGACTGCACCAGGCAGGTCTTCGCAAATTCGTTGAATCGTTTGCTCTAGGATTTGTTCATAAGGCAGGGCGCGACATTTAGGATGATTGGGGCAGGCGATTGGGCGTAAATAGAGGTATTCTCGTTGCTTACGCACGGCTGTAACGCGAGTGACTGTCATGGGTGAGTTGCAGTCTGCACAAAACACCAACCCCGCAAGCGATCGCGGCGCACTGGCGGCACGGGGAGATATGCGGCGGTTGCGGCGCAGCAGGCGATCGACCTGGGCTGCTTCTTCGCGTGACATGATAGCCGCATGGGTATCTGAAATAACTTCCCCATTCTGATAAAGCAGGTCGCCCCGATAGACCGGGCTGGTGAGCCAGCGTTTCCCAGTAGAAACCGAAATTTTTTTGCCGTATTTCTTCTCTAAATAGCGAACGCTTCCTCTGAGTGAGCCATAGAGCAAGAAGTTTTCAAAAAATTCTTTGACAATCGGTGCAGTGCTGCGATCAACAATATAGCGATCCTTGCCACGACGATAGCCGTAGGGCACTTTGCCGGGAGGTGGCAATGCTTTCATCCGATTTCGAGCGTGACCTCTGCGGATGTGGCGGCTGCGCTGGCTGTCTTGAAGCGATCGCAACAGTTTCAGCAGATCTGCACGGGCAAGTGGCTGACTGTCTGCGCCCACTTTTTCCTCAGTCGCAATGAGATAAACGCCCAAAGTTTCAAGTTCCGTCAGGCGATCGCCTACTGCCTGTACCGAATCTCCTAACTCCTCCAACCGACGCACCAGCAAGTAGATTTCTGAGGAATCTGCCTCTGACTGGCAATCTTGAAGTAATTGCTGGAGTTGGTGGCGATTGCCCAAATCCTGATAAATTTGGTCAACCTCCCAACCCCAAATTGCGGCATCCGGCGCAGATTCCAGTAGAGGATCGGTGTAGGAGTAGGCAATTGTTTTCATGCGAAAAGCCAAAGCATAATCAGAAGATCGCTAACCTTAGCGTGATTAATTCCTTCAGACCCCATCTCGATTAACAGGTAAGTGCCATCAAAAAACAGCCGCATTCTCTCATCGGTAGGCTCATCCCGGTAAGCTACGTTGTCCTCCCAGGTGGCACGTTTCCACTGCGGTAAGACACTGACCTGTGTTTTATCAAGTTGGAGAGAGGAAGTTGCCATCGCTAAAGCTTACAAACTTTGGAGCGGTAATGCCATTCTGAGCTGATGCCCTGAGCTTAAATCTCGCCCTGGAATCAATTCCGGCTGATGACTTCAAGACTTACGCGAGTAGAACGCAAAATCAAGCAGTCTCTGCGTGAACAAGGGCACATAAGGGATGTGTGTAAGTTCTGTGGGTTACAATTAGACGTTTCAAACGTCCTTTGAGATTTATCAAGGCTATCAAATCAGTGCTAATTGACCTAATTCAGTTTTCTCAAAATCCGTAGAAGCTGGTTGCCGCCGCGCTGAAATTCGTAGGGAACGGGTTTAATTTCTAACTGGTATCCCTGCTGGGGCAATTTTTCTAAAACGATAGGCAGAATCGGTGAAGCTTCCCCAGAAATATCAAGAATTGGAAAGATTCGGACTTCGTTAGCGACCCGGCAAAGTTCTTGAATGGCGCTGAGGTGAAAATCGGCTGAAAGCTGGTTGGAGTAGGTGAATAGCAGATGACCGCAGAGTGCCAGGTCAAACTGTCCTGGACGAAATGACAGCGTTGGCAACTGGTCTACTACGTAGCGTCCTGACTGGAACCCTGCTTGAAAATCTGCTAGAAACCGACGCATCGCTCTCAGGCGAATTTCTCCTAATTGATCTGGTGATTGAATTGTTTGCCAGACGTAGCGATCGCAATTTGCTCGAACGCCTTCCACGATTGGAGCATAGGTTGCCTGAATGCGCTGCTCAATTTCACTAACAGAGAATTGATAGACAGGATCGCAGGAAATTACAGAATAACCCCTATTAGTCATTTCAGCATTGAAGCTGGCAGGGCCACCTGCACAGTCCAAAATTTGTCGCTGTAGGTCAGCGTGCGAGAGGGAAAACATATCAATATATTCAGCTAGCGATCGCCCCCAGGGTACAACGCTCTCCAGTTTTAATCCCAAGAAATCTTTTCCTAACGCATCAATTTACTTCAAGCTAACAGGGTAATGCACTCAAATAAGATCTCCGACTTCTCAAAGAAGTCGGAGATCTGGGCGATCGCAGAAAAACCTATAGATTCTCACATATAGATTCCCAGATCACTTTAATTTAGTCTAAACAAGTTCTTTGATCTCCTAATACCAATCTGAATTAATTTGCAACAGAATAAATCTTTTTATAACATGGGGTTAACCCCATGTCGGAGGCAGCATCATAAAGAACTGATGTAAATAGGGAATGGATAAAGCGAGTTGTAAAAACACAACCTCTGAGGTGTATCTCATATAATTCGCTTTAAAACTTCCCTATCAATAAAATTCATTTGGGCGATGAACTTTATCGATACATGATTGAGCATCACCTGAGTTAAGGTTACTGATGATAGCGCTGTTCTAGCCAGATTCTTACTTCGCTAGCAGAGTTAAAGCTTGTAGAAGCACCTGTAACTGGGTCGTATACACGCCAACAAAAGTTGCCTGCGCGATCGCTTACCCGCCAAATCTGCACTTCATGATTACCTACAAACCACTGAATGAACCGCTTACCAAACTGCTTTACGCTTGCTGCAAAGCGGCTGGAAACAGTCAAGGATTGAATATGAGACTGTTTTAATCCTAATGGAGTAGAGAGTTTCATCTAGAGCTTTTCACCTCTTAAAGGTTGAGTTAGCTCTACTTTCTTCCATTGGGGAAGTTATGAAAAGGTACAAATTTTCTGACTTTAACTAATACAGTTTCAAGCACAAAGAAACTGTTCTATAAAAACCTTTGAAAACTGTACCAGGTGAAAGAATAAGGGATCGCTTATATTGCAAATTGTGATGTGACTTACTCTGTCCTGCCGTGAAGATTCCTCTTGATCGCCGCTCACCTGAACCTGTGTATTTGCAAATTCGCGATCGCATCAGTCGCCTGATTCAATCTGGAATTTTGAAACCGGGCGATCGCCTCCCCTCAATTCGGGCACTAGCAGAAAATGCTCAGGTCAATAAGCTAACGGTGATCGAGGCATACGGCGTTTTAGAAGCAGACGGTCTAATTTACGCCCGCGCCGGATCGGGCTACTTTGTCAGCGCTGAAACCCTTCCTTCGCCCAAAGCTGCTTCTACCTTCGCTCCCCAACAGGAGGTCATCATTCCTGAACAGGGCGAAATGTCCTACTTTGACATCTACGCTGCGTCAGTTCAGGCACAGCAGCAGGGCGACATGATCAACTTTAGCTCTGGCTTTCCTCGCGCTACAGGGCTGGAAAATCTTCAGCGGGTAGCTCGTCGGGCAGTCAAAGGAGTTAGTGGCACACTGTTTAACTACGGCATCCCCCAGGGGCAACTGACTCTCCGCAAGCAAATCGTGCAACTGCTGATTCAGCAAGGGCTAGAGGTCTCTCCAGAAGACCTGATCATCACGAATGGCTCTATGCAAGGAATTTCTCTGGCTGCTCACTATTACCTTCAGCCTGGAGATTGGGTGATTGTGGAGTCTCCCACCTATCATGGCGCTCTGGCTCTGTTTCAACAAGCGGGCGCGAGAATCATCGGGATTCCTATGACCAACGAGGGAATGAATTTGACGCTGCTAGCAAAATATCTACATAGCCATCGCCCCAAGCTAATTTACACCATCAGTACGCTTCATAACCCGACAGGAATTACAACTTCATCGACTCACCGTCAACAGTTTCTACAACTAGCCGCCGAGTACAACTGCACCGTCCTGGAAGATAACGCCTACGAGGGGTTGAGTTTTGGCATTGTGCCACCGCCAATCAAAGCTTTAGATCGGTCAAATTTAGTCACCTACGTTGGCACGTTTACCAAAATTTTAATACCGGGGTTGCGGCTGGGTTACATGGTTGTCACAGGGCAACACTATCGACCGCTATTAGAGCGAAAACTGTTGCGAGACCTCAGCGTTTCTACGGTTTCTCAGGCGATCGTGAGTGAATATTTGGCGGCTGGCTACTATCGCCACTATCTCAATCATCTGCGGAATAGCCATTTGCACAGCCGCAACGTGATGCTAAAAGCGCTAGAGCAACATTTTCCTGAGTCTGCATCGTGGACGGTTCCCAACGGTGGGTTGTTTCTATGGGTGAAACTGCCGGATGAGTTGCCGCTGCAAGCGATTTGCCACGAAGCCGCTCAGCAAAAAATCTTGATTATCTCAGGGTCATCTTTCTTCCCCAATCAGCAGGGCTACCCCGCACTAAGACTTAATTTTTCAATGTTGCCGGAAGAGATTGAGCAGGGAATTATGGTTCTGGGGAAATTGTTCAGGAAGTACAGCCATTGAGATTTATGGGGCCTTTACAGGATTGAGCAGCGATTGGGTGAGCGATCGCCACTCATCAAAATCCAGCAAATTTGCCTCGTACCAAGTTCGCAGAAGGGTTGCTAGAGAGTAGCAAACAAGATGCTGATCAATTAGCTTTCTAGCGGCTTGCAGAGCCTTAAAGTCATGGGAATGAAGGATGCGATCGCTAAGCTGCTGTCTCGACGGGGAGTAACAGGTCATCCTAAAGCCATCTTCCTCCTGCTTAACCTCAATCATCCAGTCTTGGTAGAAGTCTGTGAGGTATGGATCTTTCATGATCTCAGCGCTACGAGCGGGTAGTGATTAATTTTTACGGGTGTGGCGCTACGCGCTTTGGTCAAGATGCTCTTGTGTGAAAGCCCTCGCTTTCACACAAAAAAGTACGCGCCATAGCTTAGATTATTAAACTCAATCATTAAAAGCTTGAGCAACATGGCGTAACTGCTTCCGCAGATCCTCAGTAACTTACTCAGCTTGACTTACCGCTCTGTCTCACTTCCTCAAGAAATGGTACGGAGTGTTACAAGAATAACTCAGGTTAAATTCCTTCAAAGCCATACCTTGAAAGGCTTAGATGCTTCTAGCCAATTTTCCTGGCTCAATAGAAGTCGTTAAATCTTCTTGCAGCCTGGCCCGACTCTAGAAGCAATACGCTTGAATAAATGTAGTGGACTTTGAAGCCTCTCGTGTAGCTGTAAGGGCGATCGCAGCCTAGAACACTCAACGACCAAATTGGGGCTAACACGAAGTCACGGCCCTCGCTCTGGCTCCAGGGACATCAGGGACATCTCTGTAGAGCCAAAACAGACCAGGGGGTCGCCTGCCTGCATGGACTTTTTATACGGCTCTCCGCTGCCGAGTTTTATCTTACAAACTCTGACAACTATGAACTGGTACTCACAGCTAACCCAACTCATTCTTGACTTCTATCGAGAAGATTTAACTGAACTTAAGCAGCTAGATGCTCTTCAGTCGTGCCATATCTCTCGGCGATGGGGAGTGCTGCGGGTCAACTGTCATACCCAGGATGCAGCCAGTGCCCTGACTGCGGCTGGACACATTCTAAAGGAGCCAGTCGCTCAACTGCGGCTGGCTCAGCAAATTAAAATTTTGCTCAATGGCTCTTTGGTCGCTGCTTTGCCAGTTGATCCCTCAAAGCTGATTAAGTAGAGCGCAGCAAATCCAGCGTTCCTGACCTGACTACTTTGAAACAGTTTCAGCAGACTTATAGGAAGTTTCCAAAGACTCAATCCGCTGCTCTTGACTGCTTCGAGAAACCGCATTCAACCAGCCTGCCAGCAGAGCGTCAACTGAGAACAGCCCTCCTCCATTTACCAAAAAGAACAGGAAGCAAGCTGCATAAAGGGCGGAAAGCTCCAGATAGGGAATGCTGAAGCCTGCTACCAGGACGTGGTGGTACATTGCCACCAGCATGGTTGAAAACAGTCCAGCGGCGGCAGGTCGAGTTAACAACCCTAAAGCTAGAAGGGGCGCACCGATCAACTCGGTGTATGCAGCGCAGTAGCTAAAGAAAATGGGAAAGGGCAATCCAATCACTGAAACGTAAGCTTCGGCGAAGCTTTCGATGTTAGACAGCTTGTCGAGACCGTTGTGAACCATCACAACTCCAGCAACAATCCGAAGTGCTGCCCAGGCAGCCTGAGATAGATAGTTGGGTGCGAGATTAGGTCTCAGTGCTGTCACCAGGAGGGCCGTAACGCGCTGAGTAATATTCACGGGAAGAATCCTTAAAGGTGAGATATGTATCAATGTTAAGGATCATAACAATTAGTAAAGCATTAAGCAATGTAAACCTTGCTCATGAAGGGGGTTATTGCTGAACTTGTGCAGGTCGGGAGAATTTATAGCGGTAGCCATATTGATTAGGACATTTTGGTAGCGCGGCCCAGCCGCGCTACCAAAATGTCCTTGTCCTAACCTAGCTGACTACAGCTATATTGTAAGAAAGCCCCTGCCGTACAGAGTCTTTCTTGTAAAAGGTGCCTTAATCAAAGCGTGTAGCGCCATAGCTAGCAGCTTCCCCAAGGCAAAAACGACGACAGGTCAGGACGGGAGAATTTTCTGTTCCATTCATCGGACAGTCTCTAGTCACACAGTTGGCGCAGTTAGCTTGGGCTGGCAGAAACAGGTCGGTGGCAGCATAAAGGCTAATTCCCTGACTGATAAAGCCTCTAGCTTCTAAATCGGAAATGGTGTCACAGATTAAAATTACTTCCTTGATATCAAGCTGGTTACGGCAGTAATTAATTCTTTCGAGGGTCTCGCTAAAGCTTTGAAGTCCGGTTTTGATTTTGACTAATACTTGCTGCGTCTGCTTTTGGAAACAGCAAGGCTTTTCCTGGCTAAAGTAATCTTTGTATTGAATCGTATAGCTGCCGTTGGGATAGCGCAGGGTGCGAATTAGTCTCAGAAATGGAACGGTTGGATTTCCATCTGGATCGAGGAGGTACCACCAGGACTTATGACAGGCTTCATAGGACAAGCTGAGAATTTCATCGACCTGTCGGGGTGAAAATCCTACTTGTGTCAGGAGTGATAGCGCCTGGGCCAGCGAAACGTTTTGTCCCAAGTCGCGGGTTTCCGCTTCGCAGCGAGTTAGCTTTTGATATTCCTTTTGCTTAATCGTCCGGTTGGTGTAAGGAAACAGATGATGTTCTGTCTCAAACTGGGGCGGAGCAAGAGCGCAGTGAATGGATTCGTAGTGAATGATGCCGTCAACTGCGGTTTGAGGAGTGATCGCCACGCCAATGCTGGAGCTAACGGTGCCAATGAGAGACGGACGGGCGATCGCCGGAGTGCAGTCCACCAGTAGCGATTTGAGAATACTGTCGTCGGCGATCGCCAGCGCAATCTGAATTTGGTCGCGGGTTGCAGCGGATTGCGGCTGAGTGGGGCAAGTCAAGACATTGGGCATGAGCATGACCTGGAGAGTGACCTGGGCTTTAGCGGTTTACGCCTATTCAGGATATTGTGGTGGCTGAATCAGCATAGACGGTTAGGATTTGCGGTTCTCTTAAGAAAGGCTTTATGTTGCTTGTTTTTGGCTGACTAAACTTCGTGTTTGTTTGGAAAAAGCAACAATCTTGAGTTCTTTTTCTTCCATTAAGGTGTTACACAATGACATGATGATTGAACCTCATCTCAATTCGCATGAAGCTACTTTGCCTGAGCAACGGTCATGGAGAAGATGCGATCGCCCTTCGCATTTTGCAAGCTCTGCAACAACACCTCAACCATCCTAAGCTAGCCGCTTTACCGATTGTGGGAGAGGGGCACGCCTACGCTCAGGCAGGCATTCCGCTGATGGGTCAGACGAGACAAATGCCTTCCGGCGGCTTCATTTACATGGACAGCAAACAGTTGGCGCGAGACTTAAAGGGCGGACTGCTGCAACTGACGCTGGCTCAGCTTAAGGTCGTAAAAGATTGGGCCAGAGCAGGAGGCTCGATTTTGGCGGTGGGAGACATTGTGCCGCTGCTGTTTGCCTGGTGGAGTGGTGCCCCTTATGCGTTTGTGGGCACTGCCAAGTCAGAATATTATCTGCGCGATGAAGCGGGTTGGCTGCCGCGTCCCTCCTGGTTTGAGCAACTTGAAGGCTGGTCAGGTTCTGTTTATCTACCCTGGGAGCGCTGGTTGATGAGCCGTCGCCGCTGCAAAGCTGTTTTTCCTAGAGACAGCTTGACAACAGAGGTTTTAAGCAAGTGGGCGATCGCCGCTCACGACTTAGGCAACCCCATGATGGACGGGCTAGAACCTAAAGGAACGCAGCTTCGCGCATCCGAAGCCGACTTTGAAGCGGAACGGCCGCTGACCTTAGTTCTATTGCCAGGGTCTAGAGTGCCAGAGGCTTATCAAAATTGGCAGCACATTTTGCAGGCATTGCGCGGTGTGTTGACCTGGTTTAGGCGGCGAAAGATTTTACTGCTGGGAGCGATCGCCCCCAGTTTGGAACTTCCCCCACTTCAACAGGCTCTAGAAGCTCAAGGTTGGCGACAGCCGCCCGCTGCTCCTGATTGCAAGTTTGTTCAACACAGTGGAACGCTGATTCTGACTCAATCGGCGTTTGAGAATTGTTTACATCAGGCAGATTTTGCGATCGCCATGTCAGGCACTGCCACCGAACAGTTTGTCGGCTTAGGCAAACCTGCCCTGATCCTTCCTGGAGAAGGGCCGCAGTTTACCCCTGGCTTTGCCGAAGCTCAAACCCGATTGCTTGGGCCGTCTGCCATTTTAGTGAAGCAGCCCAACCAAATCGCTGAGGTGATTGACTCTCTCTTACAAGATCCCGATCGGCTTCAGTTAATTAATGAAAACGGTCGCCGTCGTATGGGACAACCAGGAGCAGCACAGCGTATTGCCAGGGTTTTGATGGAGGTAATGGGTAATGGGTAATAGGTAATAGGTCTGAATTGTTGTTATGTCAAGGGGATCATGTCAAGTTTGGGCTAATTCTCCAAGATTAGAGTTATGAATATAGGAAGTCAGCTAGTTTTTCTAGTAATTTGCGGAAGATATAGAGATAATTTGCACAAATGCTTGAGTCATTTGTTATCGGTTTACTGTTAGGGCGAATGACCCACGATCAATAACCCGGTTCCCTATTCCTGAATTGATTACTCAATTTCCTGTCAAGCTTCCTCAAAATGTGGCCGCTGATTTACGCTTAACTGAATTAAAAGTCGCAGGGTTGCAAACATGATGCAAGAAACTCAGGAGAATCTTTTGGAGTTGTCTAGACAGGGCGATCCGGAAGCGATCGCCACCCTGATCAATCGCTCTTTGCAACCCAGAGGCATTCGGACTGAGGCAGAAATTGATGAGGACTGTTTGCACCTTTTTCTTGAAGCAAATCAGGCTCCTCCGCAGGCACAACTGGTTCCTTTTATTCGGAATGGACTGACTAGCCTGGGAGTTGAATCGATTCGGATGGCGAGAATTTATGGGCGGCAAAAGGGGCAGCGTCAACCCGTTTGGCAGGAAGCAGTTGACCTCAATTCAGCTCATGTTTCGGTTGCCACCGTGCAGCAACGGCTTTCGACTCTTCACCAGTCACCCAGAGACGCTAGCTATTCAAATATCAGGTTGGATGAGTTGGGGTTGCAGCCGTCTGGCAATTCAATGAACGGCACTGTTTCACAAGAAATGCCGATTGGGGGAGTCGTCAACGGCAACAATGGGGCGACTTTAGTTCAGTCTGATAGTGCTGATGGCTTAGAGTCTTATGGCGATGGACGTGGCATCGGACAGCAGATTGCGATCGCCAACAAAGTGATGCACCTCACCGATTATGGTGGCGTAATCGACACAACGCAGACGGGCGGTTCGCGAAACTTAAAACTGCGTTCGGCTCCCAAATCTCAGCGCTACTGTTTACCATTTCCTGAACTGTTGGGGCGACAGCCAGAAATTGAGGCGGCGATCGCTAACCTGCAATCGGCTACGCCCGTCGAGTTTTATGGCGAAGCGGGTTTAGGAAAAACGTCTTTGCTACGGGCGATCGCCTACATTCCGGCGCTGGCTTCTAGTTTTACGGATGGTATGGTCTACCGCTATGCCTATCGCCAAACCGTATCAGATTTGCTGCAAATCTTGCTGACCGACTTCTATGAATATGAAAGCAGCATCCCCGTTAAAGCGACGGAAACTGAAATTCGCAATGCGCTGCAAGACAAAAAGGCGCTGATTTTGCTGGACGATGTGCAGATGTCGCGGGAAGAAGCCGAAAACCTGCTCAGCGCCTCACCCAATCTAACCTTTCTGCTGGCAGGTTCAGAACGCCATATTTGGAGCGAAGGACAAGCCATTCCACTACCAGGCTTGCCGCTGAACGATGCGCTGACGCTGCTAGAGCGAGGGCTGGCCCGTCCAATTGAGCCACAGGAACAGACTCCGGCTGCAAAAATTTGCAATGTGTTGGGGGGGCACCCGCTGCGAATTCTTCAGGTTGCAGCCCTGGCCAGGCATCAGGTACCTAGTGAAAATCGATCCTTTGATTTGCTTGACCAGAGAGAAGTTGACCCGTCGCCGCTTGATCGACAATTACCTAACGGACAGTCCTTTGATCGACAGGCACTTAACCGACAGCCGCTAAATTCATCACCTTTGGCGGCGATCGCTGACCAGCTACAGGATAGTCCCTCTCCAGAAGCACTGGTATTAAAAGCATCGGCTGCTTTACCTCCGGCAGAGCGGCAGGCTTTAGCAGCGCTGATTGTGCTGGGGGGAGTACCTGCCCGTCCAGAAAATTTGGCTCCTGTCACAGGACTGCATGATGTCGAGAATACGCTGCGATCGCTTTCCAGTCGCGGTTTAGCGTTAACCGATGGCAATCGCTACGGTATTGCCCAAAACTTGCTTGCCCCACTCCAGCGGGTGCCCAAACGCGACCAGTGGATTAGCCGCTTGCTAAACTACTTCACCACCTGGGCTGAGCAGCACGGACAGGTGACAGAGCTTGCCCAGGAAAGCAATGTGCTGATGCGAATGATGCAGCTAGGGGTAGAAACAGAACGCTGGTCGGAGGTATTGCGGCTGGCAAAGGCAATCGATCCGGCTTTAACGTTGAGCGGTCGGTGGGGGGCATGGGAGCAGTCTTTGCAGTGGGCATTGCAGGCGGCTCAGGCGTTGGGCGATCGCTCTGCTGAAGCCTGGGCAATGCACCAGCTTGGCACTCGCGCACTGTGTCTAGACGATTCATTTGCGGCTCAGTCGTGGTTGACGCAAGCACTAGAACAGCGTGAATCTTTGGGCGATCAGCCAGGAACAGTCGCAACTTTGCACAATCTGGGGCTGCTTTTACCGCCCGTTACTCAGGTAGAACCGCCCATTCCCGTAGCTGAGCCAGAGCCAGAGCCAATTCCTGCTCCTGTCCCAACGCCAACACCGCTCCCTACAATTCGTTCAAACGTCACTCCTGCACCACCCTGGCTAAAGTGGGCCATTTTGGCGGGACTGTTTGCGGCTTTGGGTACGCTGCTAGCGCTACTGTTTACCTCAAATCGTGATTCTGACCTGTGGCTCAACCGCGATCGCCTGAATTTTGACAATCAGGAGCAAAACACTCGCAGTAACGTTGAAACAGTACAGCTAGAAAACCGCAGCTCAGCGCCTCTAGAAATTAGCCGCGTTGCGCCAAGAGGAAATGATTTTGAAGATTTTGAAGTCACGGATGACTGTACTGCTGCGCCCATTCAACCCGCAGCAGGCTGCACCATTGAGGTTAGCTTTGTGCCAACGGAGACAGGCAATCGTCGCGCTGACCTGACTTTCTTTGATGCACAAGGCGATCGCCTGCAATCTATTCCTCTACGCGGTTTAGGGGAAGAACCCAGCAACACATCAATCAGTTTCACGCCCCGCCGACTCAACTTTGAAGATCAGGATGTTGGCACTCAAACGCAAATCCAGGTGGTTACGCTAGAGAATGTTGGAGCAGTTCCTGTCGCCTTTGAGCGAATTGAGCTAGCAGGCCCGGCTCAGGGAGACTTTCAGGCGACCGAAAACTGCACTGGGCTGCCAATCCAACCAGGGGTGGAATGCACGATCGAAGCTATCTTTACCCCAACCGCAGTTGGCGATCGCGCTGCCCGTTTAGAGCTTCAAAGCAATACGAGCGATCGCCCCTGGGTAGTGCCGCTGCGCGGTTTTGGCAATGAATCGGCTACCGCAGGCTCTCCAGAACAGGGATTTAACGGCAACCCTGCAAGCCTGGGGGTGAATCCTGACAGTGTAGACTTTGGGGAACTGCGAGTCGCCGCCGCAAACGTTGCGCCTCAGCGGGTCACTGAAACTATTACCCTAAATAATCCTGGTTCTGCTCCCATCGTCATGCAAGAACTGAGTCTGGGCGGACAGAACGTCAACGATTTCCAATCTTCCACAAATTGCACCAACAATACGGTTGCGCCTAACTCAAGCTGCGTCGTTGAGATTACCTTTACCCCTGGTGCAGCGGGTGAACGGGTGGCTGATTTGCTAATTGTCAGCAATGCTCCCAATGACATGATTACTGTACGGCTGGGCGGTACTGGAGTGAATGCTATTCCCCGCGTACCGCGCATTACGCTCACCCCAGACGAACTCACCTTTGACGCTCAAGAAACTAACCCCAGCGGCAAAGTTGTCACCATTAGAAACGAGGGTGCGATCGATTTGCGAGTTGGCAATATTGCAATTGCGGGCAATGATCCTAACTATTTTGCTTTAGCCACGCGAGACGACTCGATCAATTGCGCGAATACGGTTCTTGCTCCTGGCGAACGGTGCGATGTGGCGATCGCATTCCGAGGATCAAGCAACGATCGCACCGCCCAATTGACCGTTTCTAGCAATGCCACCAACCGCGTGCCGGATGTCCAGCTAACGGGTCGCGGCAGTGGAACGAGCAGCGGCGGCACTGGTGGAACTGGTGGAACTGGTGAAAGTGGAACTCCTCAAGCTCCTAGAATCAGCGTCACGCCCGCAAACCTTACATTTAATACGACTGATAGCGAAGGAGTCGTTTCAGTCACCAACAACGGCACCGCCGATCTGCGACTCGGCAACATTACCTTTACGGGAGATAACCCTGACTTTTTCTCTAGTGCAGAAAGTAACGGCTTGATTAGCTGTGCTAATACGGCTGTAGTGCCTGGCGATCGCTGCGACATCAGCATCGTGTTTGCTGGCTCAGAGCGCGATCGCGCCGCGCAACTCACCATTCCCAACGACGCTTCTGATCGTCCCATAGTCGTAAATTTGATTGGCGTTGGCAGTGGCTCAGGGGAAACTCCGGGCGGAAACTCCTCCCTTTCACCCAGTTCTCAGTCTCTCAACTTTGGCAATCGACCACTGCTCGTCTCTGCGGAGCAACAAGTTCTCATGCTGACCAATACAGGCTCAAGCCCCCTGGAAATTGGCAACATTGCTTTTACGGGTGATCCTGACTTTTTCTCACTTTCGGCTAGTGGCGATACTTTAGAGTGTTCCTATCAGTCCCTTGAACCGGGCAGCAGTTGTCAGCTTACCCTGGGCTTTACTCCTTTTGCGGAGGGCGATCGCACCGCCCAACTCACTATTCCCAGCAACGCTCCCGACGGCCCAATTAGCGTCAGCCTCAATGGTTTCGGAGAGTCCTCCGGAGGAAACTCTGTTCCGAGCTACACCCCCTACGGTCGTTAACATTTTGCGAACACTTTGCTAGCCTTTCACTAGAATCTGCCTATTGCCTGATTTGCGTGCTTTGTCACTGTCCAAACAAACCCCTCCTCCATCATGGACATCGCCCAAGATCCCTTTCGCCAAGCCAATTATCTGTTTAGAAAAGCTGCCTATGATCGCTGGCACCGACAGCAAAGCAAGCAGCATATCTTGCGATCGCAACTCGGCTTCACTGAAGTTAGCCCCTCCCGCCCCAAAGCCTGTCAGGGTTGCAAACACTATCACGGCATCGCCTACGGCTACAGTCGCGCCGATCGCACGATATTAGTTTGCGGCTTTCACCCCTTTGGTTGGCAAGGAGACATCTGCCCCGACTGGAGCGAACTGAAAGATTAAACATTTGAGTTGAGCAGTTGCCAATCCACTTTGTTACACTACTGCTAACCCAATTTGCTTCTAAGCTTTATAGCTATCCAGGTAAATTCAGCCCTTAAATCTGCGTTTAGCGCCATATCTAGTCCACGCTCCTTAAGGATAGAAACTAAGCTGCGGCAAACCCAGTGTTTCTTCCCAGCCCATCATCAGGTTAAGACACTGCACCGCTTGCCCTGCCTGACCCTTCATCAGGTTGTCGATCGCCGACATAACAATGACGCGATCGGTACGCGGATCGACCTCAATGCCGATGTAGCAAAGGTTGGTGCCGCAGGCCCACTTAGTTTGGGGATAGGTGCCGCTCGGCAAGATTTTTATCCAGGGAGAAGCGCGGTAAAAAGCCTGATAAATGGTTAGCAAATCATCCGTCACCAGTCCGGGATCGCGCAGCGTTGCGTAAACCGTTGCTAGCAGTCCGCGCACCATCGGAATCAGGTGAGGGGTAAACTGCACCATCACCTCGTGACCTGCCAGGTCACTGCAAACCTGCTCAATTTCGGGAGTGTGGCGGTGTCGCGCTACGCCATAGGCGCTGATGGAGCTATCGGCTTCTGCTAACAACAAATGCGTTTTGGACTGCCGACCGCCACCAGAGGTGCCTGTTTTAGCGTCAATCACGGCGGTCTCAGGGATGACTAAGCCTTGCTTCATCAAAGGGGAAAGGGCTAGCAGACTAGCAGTGACGTGACAGCCCGGACAGCCGACGAGTTGCGCTTCAGCAATGCGATCGCGATATATCTCAGGTAAGCCATAAACAGCAGTTTCTGCCACTGCCTGATCGGTGCGATCGCCTCCATACCAGGCGCGATAGGTTTCCAGATTGTCAAATCGATAGTCGGCTGAGAGATCTAGCACCTTGCGACCCTTTTGCAGCAGTGCTGGAGCCATTTTGTAGGCTAACCCATTGGGCAGGGAGAGAAAGACGACTTCGCAGCGATCGCCAATCGCCTCCAGATCAGGTGACTCGACGGTCAAATTCACCCGATGTCCCAGGTGCGGATAAAGATCAGCAAAAGATTTCCCGGCACTGCTTTCGCCGCCCAAAAAGACCAGCTCAACTTCTGGATGCTCAACCAGCAGTCGCACCAGTTGCACTCCACCGTAACCTGACGCTCCTACAATCCCAACTGGCACGCGCCTGGAATCACCCATGATGTCTAAAGCTCTTAAAAGGTTTTCTAGAAGCGCAGTAATTTAACTCAATCACTGTGTCTCTAAATGCAGCATTGTAGTACTAAAATCAGGTTTTCGGGGGATGGTTACATTTGCCCTTATCTGAACTGCGATCGCCGCCAATTCAACTCTCTAACCAAACGGGCTAGAATTGGGTTAACGAACTTCAGAAAAGTTTACGTCGTTATTCATTGGGAACTTCCTGTGGAATCGCTGCATCCGTCAGGTTTTGAGTTTGATTCAATTGAGGCTGCCCTGGTTGACTTGAAAGCAGGCAAATCTATTGTGGTTGTGGATGACGAGAATCGGGAGAATGAGGGCGATCTGATCTGTGCTGCCCAGTTTGCTACACCCGACATGATTAATTTCATGGCAGTTGAGGCAAGGGGGCTGATTTGTCTGGCGATGACGGGCGATCGCCTCGATCAACTCGACCTGCCGCTGATGGTGAGTGGCAGAAGCTTTGAAGACAGCAACGAGCAAACCGCTTTCACCGTCAGTATCGACGCAGCGCTGCATCTGGGCGTAACAACTGGCATTTCGGCTGAAGATCGAGCTAGAACGATTCAGGTGACGCTCAACCCTGAAACAAAACCCAGCGACCTGCGCCGACCGGGACACATCTTTCCGCTGCGGGCAAAAGAAGGCGGGGTGTTGAAACGGGCGGGACACACCGAAGCGGGGGTAGATTTGTCCAGGTTGGCGGGTTTATATCCAGCTGGGGTAATATGCGAAATTCAGAATCCCGATGGCTCGATGGCTCGATTGCCACAGCTAATCGAGTACGCCAAGTTTCATCGGCTGAAGATCATCAGCATTGCTGATTTGATTAGCTATCGGCTCCAGCACGAGCGATTTGTACAGCGGGAAACGATCGCAGATTTGCCAAGCGAGTTTGGCAAGTTTAAGGTCTACGGCTACCGAAACCTGCTAGACAATTCAGAACACGTGGCGATCGTCAAAGGCGATCCTGCAACGTTCAAAGACAAGCCTGTAATGGTACGGGTTCACTCTGAGTGCCTCACGGGAGATGCACTGGGGTCGCTACGGTGCGACTGCCGAATGCAGCTTCAGGCTGCCCTGAAAATGATTGAATCTGCTGGGGCAGGCGTAGTCGTTTACCTGCGGCAAGAAGGGCGCGGAATTGGGCTGGTGAACAAGCTCAAGGCTTACTCGCTGCAAGACCTGGGTTTAGACACGGTAGAGGCAAACCAGCGGCTAGGCTTTCCGGCTGACCAGCGCAACTATGGCATGGGTGCCCAAATTCTTAATGATGTGGGAGTGCAGCAGTTTCGCTTGATTACCAACAATCCGCGCAAAATTGCTGGCTTGAAGGGTTACGGGCTAGAAATGGTGGATCGAGTGCCGCTGCTAATTGAAACAACTTCCCACAATTCGGTTTATCTGGCGACTAAAGCTGAGAAATTGGGGCATTTGCTGCTGAGAACGTTTTTGGTGACGGTGGCGGTTCAGTGGCAGGATGATAGTTTGCGATCGCCCACTGAACGCTATGAGCGGCTAGAAAAGCTGCGCTATATGGCCAGAAGTCACGATCTGATTTTGCAGGAGGAAGCGCGTCCGGTGGCGATCGCCCTTTTCGGCAAGTCTTCTCTCACTTTCCATCTAGGATTTGACCAGCCCAACGTTGCTGCGCCTGAGTGGTATCAAGATGCAGGGCATCCCTACGTGCGGGCGATCGCCGAAATTCTCGATAACCTGGCAACTTGGCAATCTGTCCAGCAGCTAGAATTTTTGATTTCTCCAGGCGGCGACCCCATGACCACATTGCAGGTGCAGCTAGACCGCCAAATTTTCCGGCTAGATCGAGAACCGACGGCTGATTCGGTTAAGCCTTCTTCGATTTGCGATCGCCTGGAAACTCAGCAGGTTTACGTCTTTTCTAGCCATACTCCTAACAATTAGTCTAAAACGCCAAGAACTCCAACTTCTGTGAGAAGTTGGAGTTCTTATCCTCATGGTTGGATAACAGATCAAGCAGCTTCGGCTTCGGCTTTCTTTTGTAGAAGTTGAATGATAGAAGCCTTTTCTAGCAGACCAACCAGCACACCATTATCCCGAATTACAGCCAGGGCAGGAAGCTTCTGTTCCTCCAGCAATCCGATGACTTCAAGCAACGGCTTGTCTGAGGGCACGGTGCTGATTTGGTCGGTCGGCTGCATCAAGTCCTTTACCTGCACATCCCACCAGTCGTTAGTTGGGATTGTTTTCATGCTGTCAACGGAAATCTCACCCACCAATTGACCACTTTCATCCGTCACCAGAAACTTCTGCCAGTTCTTCTCGTTGCCGATGATATAGCCGTTTGCAAACTCTCGCAGAGAACTGTTAGCTGAAACGATTGGGCTATTGGGGTCAACGGCATCTCCAGCGGTCAATCCACTCAACTTCTCTTGCACAGTTGCAGACTGAGCTGATCGCCCCGCATTCTGCAACAGGAACCAGCCAATCAGCAGTGTCCAAATGCTGCCTACATTGCTCAACCCCAAAACCGAGAGAATTCCTAGCGCAACTCCGACCCAGCCAAAGAATTGACCGACGCGGCTAGCAAACGCCACACCTTTGTAGGGCTTACCTGTGATCTTCCAGACAATGGACTTGAGGACGTTACCCCCGTCTAGCGGCAAACCGGGGATCAGGTTGAATACGCCCAGGGCAAGGTTGATGTAAGACAAAAGTGCAACGATCGCAGCTAAGGCATTCGGTAGGTCTACCAGCAGGTTGACCGCTGTGAACAGCCCGAAGAGGGCAAAACTGACCAGGGGTCCGGCGATCGCCACCCTAAATGAACCTCCGGGAGTTTTTGACTCCTCTCCCAGGCTGGCAAGCCCACCGAAAATAAATAGTGTGATCGATTTCACCTCAATTCCCTGAGCCATTGCCACAAAGCTGTGTCCCAACTCATGCGCCAATACAGAGGCAAACAGCAGCAGAGCCGTCACAAGCCCCAGTCCCCAAGCCGCTGCGCCTAACTCAGGAAACTGGGCTGCCAAACCGCTGCCGTAGCTCCAGGTAACTAGACCTAAAACCAGAAACCACGACGGGTTGACGTAAAAAGGAATTCCAAATAAATTGCCGACTCTTAAGTTGCCGTTCATATCACTACCTCTGAACTAGGCGAATAAGCGCACTTTTCTCAATCTTTCCATAGATGATCGTAACGAAATATAAATAATCCTTAAATCCACCAACTGATGTAATGTCCGCCCTAGAGAGTTCGGTCAAGGGGCAGAAAATAGCTAGAAGATTTAGAGACTACTGAAAGAGCCGAATCTGTCCCCTTGCTTGCGGATGTGGTTCCCTGTCGTTACAGATGATGGGAAGATGATAGTTTAAGCCCACACTAAGCAGCCGGAATAGGAAGATTATGGCTCAAATTGAATTCTCCAGAGGTGTGATTGAAGAAGTCATTCCTGACGTTCGTTTGACTCGTGCAAAAGACGGCACGAATGGTACTGCCACATTTTATTTTCAAAATCCTAGTGCTTTGGCAAATGACAACACTACCGAAATTACAGGAATGTATTTAATTGACGAAGAAGGTGAGTTATCCACACGAGAAGTAAAAGCAAAGTTTGTCAATGGTCAACCTGAAGCCATTGAAGCAATTTATGTGATGAAAAGCACCCAAGAGTGGGATCGGTTCATGCGCTTTATGAATCGGTATGCTGAAGAAAACGGGCTAGGGTTCAACAAATCCTAATTGTGCAAGCACTATGGCTGTTCCCCATCCTGATCCCCGCCCGATTGCGGTTAGCTGTGCTGTCATTACGGTTAGTGACACCCGTACCCATGAGACTGATCGTAGCGGTCAGCTGATCCAAGAATTGCTTCAGGCTGCCGGACACTTGCCGATTGAGTATGCAATCGTTAAGGATGAACCGGAGCAAATTCAGCGACAGCTTGAGATACTTTGTTCACGGGTTGATTTGGAAGCTGTAATCTTGAATGGTGGCACCGGAATTGCACCGCGAGATACCACTTATGATGCGATCGAACGCTTGCTTGAAAAGGTCCTACCGGGGTTTGGAGAACTCTTTCGCTGGCTTAGCTACCAGGAAATCGGCTCCAGGGCGATCGCCTCACGAGCGGTTGCCGGGGTCTATCGCGCTAAGCTGGTTTTTTCCCTACCAGGCTCCAGCGCCGCCGTAAAATTGGCGATCGAGCGGTTGATTCTGCCAGAGATCGTTCATTTGACCCGACAGCTCAATCCTGAGAACAGGAGCCATAGCGCTGATCACTCGAATTAGGACGAAAAGAAGAGGTAGGTAAAGTCCACGCCTTTTTCTCTGTCTTAATTCAATAAATACAGCCCTAAAATCATAGGCGAAAGCAACAGACCAGTGCTCAGATCTGCGACTTCTCGGAGAAGTCGCAGATCTTACCCCTTAGCACACAGAACCTACTGCGAGAGGTTCATGTGTTCTTGACCGATGCTCACGGGTTGAGCAAGCTGCTGATCTCGGTTTGCCACAATACCAGGACGCAGAGCCGCTATCGCTCCCGCATATTGAGGATCAGCTTCTACCGTCGCCAACAGGGTAGGCATAGAGGACAACCTTTGCCGCTGTGAATCAGTCAAGTTAATTTCGACATCAGGGGTGATTCCGCGATGGCTGATGTCAGTGCCAGCAGGCGTGTAGTAGTGAGCGATGGTGACGGACAGACCCGCACCATTGTCCAAAGCGTGAACTGACTGAACCAGCGCTTTACCAAATGTTTGGCTTCCTACAACGGTTGCCCGACGGTTATCCATCAGTGCGCCCGTGAGAATTTCACTAGAGCTAGCAGAATTGCCATCTACCAGCACAGCCAGAGGAAGTTCTGTCAGGGCTGTGTGATTTGCGCTGGTTTCTCGGCTAGAGCCGTTGCGGTCTACCGTTCGCACAATGTCTCCCGCTTCGATCCACATTCGAGAGATATCAATGCTGGACTGTAGCAAACCGCCCGGATTGCCGCGCAGGTCGAGAACAAATCCCTCTGCCCCTTGACTAACCAGATCACGAATGGCACGTCGCATCTGCTCAGCCGCATGGCTGCTAAACTCACCCAGACGAATATAGCCAATTTGAGTGTCTCCCTCTTGCCGCAGGCTGTAGCGGACTGTAGGCAGCTCGATTCGGGCACGGGTCAGCGGTACGTCAAAGGCGTTTGAACCAGCGCGACTGACCCGCAAGGTAATATCGGTGCCTGCTTCGCCTCGAATCAGTCGAGAAGCGTCTTCTACAGACATTCCCTCGGTGGATCTGCCGTCGATTGCCAGAATGCGATCGCCAGTTCTGATCCCGGCGGCTGAAGCAGGAGAATTTTGCAGCGGTTCAACGACGGTTAGCGCATTCGTTTCTGAATTCACTTCAAGCCGAATGCCAACTCCAGACAGTTCACCCGCCGTTTGGCGAGTCAGCGCCCGATATTGTTCGGGATCCATGAAACGGGTGTAGGGATCGTCCAGCTGCTCTAGCGCAGTTCGCAGGGCTTCATAGGCTTCCTCTTCGGAGGCGTAATCAACGCTCAGCAGTTCTTGACGCACTGCCTGCCAGTCAACCTGATTAAAGTTGGGATCAACGTAGTCTTGATAAACGATCTGCCATGCTTCGTCTAGTACTGCTTTAGGGCTGTCGTGGAGGGAAGCCTGAACGGAAGGGCTAAGAGTTGGGCTGAGAAGTGAAAGAGTTGCTGTTGTTGCGACCGCCCCACCAAATAGGGCAGTGTGCAGCAAATTGGAGAGCCAGGAAGATTGATGCATTGAAGGTGTAGGACTAGGGTTAGATACAGGGTTAGCTCAGGTAGCAGGTTTCACAGAGTAGCAGGTTTCACAGAAATGCACCGAAACCAGAAGTCAGGCGGGGAACACAAATTAGGGAACGCGAAGTAAAAGATGTAGAGAAGTTAGGCCAAAAGGAACTGATTGAAGCATGGAACACAACATCGGTCTGAAGTAGTCAAGCAGGACTAAAAGCTGTCAAACTTTACACCCTACAACCTGTACTTCAAAATCCTTAGATTTCTCCAGATATCTCCCCAAATGGCTGCTTTTCAGCATACTCAAGCAATTTATTGAAGCTGTGTCAATCTTGTGACAGTTTGATTCGGTGTCCTTAAACGTCAGTATGCTTGAGCCGTCATAATTTTCTTCAAGATAGAGCAATCCGTTAGAGGAAGCTAGTTAGCGACACGAATTTTGGAGCTAGTTTAAAGCAATAGTGATTTAACTAATTATTTCTCGCTAATTTAACCTCTCCGCCTCACCCAAGCTGATAAATCGTGAACAAAATTTACTAAGTGCTGTTTTGACCTCAAATATTCAATGCCCAAAGCCAGACGTTCAAGAGATAATTTGACCCCTCGTTCATCCTATTCAAGCCAACCATTTTGGCGCAGGGCGATCGCCCGTCACCCAGTTCGCACTGCCATAGCAGGACTAAGTTTGTTGTTTTGCGGTTGGCTGCTAGTTAACTTAATTGCCTTGCGATCGGCTGCTGCTGGTTCCGTCGATGCTTATCTTGTCTTGGGCGGCAGTATTCAGCGAGAAATTCATGCAGCGGAACTGGCAAAACAGCATCCTGAGATACCGATTTTGATCTCAACTGGCTCTGAAGATCCCTGCATCTGGCTGATTTTTCAGCGAGATAATGCTCCAATAGATCGGATTTGGCTGGAGGACTGTGCCCAGTCTACCTTCGGCAACTTTTATTTTGGAACGCCAATTTTGCAGCAGTGGGATGTTCGTAAAGTCGGATTGATTACTTCTGGAAGCCATTTGCCTAGAGCAATGTGGCTGGCTCAAGTCTTGCTAGGAGCGCACGGCATTTGGGTTGAGCCAGAAATTGTTTCAGAGCAAGGTGTTCCGGGAAATCAGGAGTCCTGGGCAAAAACAGGATTGGATCTTGGCAGAAGTTTGGTTTGGGCGATCGCCAGCCAGTTCTACCGACCCGAATGCGCTGGAGTGCGATCGCTCTCCTCCATAGATATCAACCGCTGGCGACAGGAAGGTTTTCAGTGTGAACACCAGGGTAACTTGGAGGCAAGCGTACCTAATCCAAAGAGTTTCTTAAATGTCAAGAATGTGTTTTAAGAATGCAACAATTGAGCGGCTGTGCCTTTGGTGGGAAACTTCCGATGCCAGTCTATGTCACAATGAAAGCGGTTTTGCCAACTTAGTAAAGAAAGTTGAAGTAGGCGTAAGTCATGGAATTCATATACCAGTTTGCGTGGCTGATCCCAGTGTTGCCTCTTGCGGGGGCAATGTTAATCGGAATGGGTTTGGTCTCGTATGGCAAGACAGTTAATCAGTTTCGGCAGGGCAGTGCCGTATTTGTTGTTTCCCTGATTGGGGCAGCAATGGTTTTTTCTTTCGCCCTGCTGTGGAGCCAAATTCAGGGACATCCCCCCTATAGTCGGATTATTGAATGGGCAGCCGCTGGAGATTTTCACTTGACAATGGGCTACACCATCGATCATTTGACTTCCCTAATGCTGGTAATTGTAACGACCGTAGCTTTTCTGGTGATGATCTACACCGATGGCTACATGGCGCATGATCCCGGCTATGTTCGCTTCTATGCTTATTTGAGTCTGTTTAGTTCCTCAATGCTAGGGCTGGTGATTAGTCCTAACCTGGTGCAGGTCTACATTTTCTGGGAACTGGTCGGTATGTGTTCTTACCTGCTGATTGGTTTCTGGTATGACCGCAAGGCGGCGGCGGATGCCTGTCAGAAGGCGTTTGTGACGAACCGAGTCGGCGACTTTGGCTTGCTGCTAGGCATTCTGGCGCTGTACTGGGCAACGGGCAGCTTCGAGTTTAACGAGATTGGCGATCGCCTTCAGGAACTCGTTCAGTCTGGCTCTCTCAGCGTAGGACTAGCCGCCCTATTTGCGATTCTGGTCTTCCTTGGCCCAGTTGCGAAGTCGGCCCAGTTTCCGCTACACGTCTGGCTACCTGACGCAATGGAAGGCCCTACCCCTATCTCGGCGCTAATCCACGCTGCAACGATGGTCGCCGCTGGAGTATTTCTGATTGCTCGGATGTTTCCGCTATTTGAAGGCTTGCCCGACGCAATGAATATCATTGCCTGGACGGGTGCTTTTACAGCGTTTTTGGGAGCCAGCATCGCCATTACGCAAAATGACATCAAGAAGGGGTTGGCTTATTCCACCATGTCTCAGTTGGGCTACATGGTGATGGCAATGGGCGTTGGTGCTTATGGCGCTGGGCTGTTTCATCTGATGACCCACGCCTACTTCAAAGCGATGCTGTTTCTCGGCTCTGGTTCCGTGATTCACGGGATGGAGTCTGTCGTGGGTCATGACCCAGTTTTGGCTCAAGATATGCGCTTGATGGGTGGCTTGCGGAAGTATATGCCTGCTACCGCGATTACCTTCCTGATTGGTACACTAGCAATTTCAGGGATTCCGCCATTTGCCGGATTTTGGTCAAAGGACGAAATTCTCGGCTCGACCTATGGGGTCAGTCCGGTTCTCTGGGCAGTCGGCTGGTTGACCGCTGGTGTTACAGCCTTTTATATGTTCCGAATGTACTTCATGACTTTTGAGGGCGAATTTCGGGGCAAGAATGATGGCATCAAGAATCAACTGAAGAATGAACAGCTTCAGCGTATGGGACTAGCTTTTGGTCCTGGCGCTATGAATCCTAAGGAGCTAACGGCTGACGCACCTGAACTGCACGACCACGAAGCACACGAAGGGCATCACAGCGATACTCCCCATGAGTCTCCTATAACGATGACGCTGCCGTTAATTCTGCTGGCAATTCCCTCAATTCTGATTGGTTTGGTGGGAACGCCCTTTGCCAACTACTTTGAGGCGTTTATTCATCCTCCAGGAGAAGAGGCGATCGCCGAATTCCCCCCGCTCGAAATTCCAGCCGAGTTTGAATGGACGGAATTTTTGGTGATGGGCGGTAGCTCGGTGGGGATTGCGATAATCGGGATCACGCTGGCTTCGCTGATGTATCTGTCCTTCAAGATTAATCCGGGGGCGATCGCCAAATCAATTCAGCCGCTCTACAAACTCTCGCTCAACAAGTGGTACATCGACGACATCTACAACGCCGTTTTCGTCAAAGGTAGTCGTCGTTTAGCCAGACAGGTTCTAGAAGTAGACGTGCGGATCGTCGATGGCATTGTTAACCTGGCAGGTCTCGTCACCCTAATTACGGGCGAAGGCCTAAAATATCTGGAAAATGGACGGGCACAGTTCTATGCCCTGATAGTATTTGGAGCAGTTCTGGGCTTAGTTCTCATTTCCGGTATTACCTAAAACCGCATCCTCTATTGAGCGAGATTTCTGAGAAGAAATCTGTTCTCTGAGTAAGGGCAGGTTTTGACAAAGTTTCAGCACTGAACCGATAGCCCTGTTGCTAAACCTGCCCTTACAGGTCTGCCCCTTACAGATATTTTGTTTGCTAGAAATTCATCCAATCTCTATCGCTGATAAAAAACTGAGCTAATGGATACTGCCAATTTTCCCTGGCTTACCACGATCATTCTGCTGCCTGTAATTGCCTCCTTGCTGGTGCCCCTGATCCCAGATAAAGACGGCAAGACAGTTCGTTGGTACGCCTTGATTGTCGGATTAATCGACTTTGCACTCATTTCCTACGCTTTCTACACGCAATATGACCTCTCCGATCCGGGGATGCAGTTGGTTGAAAGTTATGCCTGGGTTCCATCCCTGGACCTGAACTGGTCAGTTGGGGCGGATGGACTGTCGATGCCGCTGATTTTGCTGACGGGGTTTATTACTACACTGGCAATCTTGGCATCTTGGCCTGTGACGCTAAAGCCTAAGCTGTTTTACTTCCTGATGCTGGCGATGTACGGCGGTCAGATCGCCGTTTTTGCCGTGCAGGATATGCTGCTGTTTTTCCTGGTATGGGAGCTAGAACTGGTTCCGGTTTACTTTTTGCTCTCGATTTGGGGCGGCAAGAAGCGGCTGTATGCGGCAACCAAGTTTATCCTTTATACGGCTGGCGGTTCGCTGTTTATCTTAATTGCAGCCCTGGCGATGGCGTTTTATGGCGATACGGTAACGTTTGATATGCGATCGCTGATGGCAAAGGACTTTCCCCTTAACTTTCAGCTTCTCGTTTACGCCGGTTTTCTGATTGCCTACGCTGTCAAACTGCCAATCTTCCCGCTACACACCTGGCTACCCGACGCACACGGGGAAGCCACTGCGCCTGTTCATATGCTGCTAGCAGGGATTCTGCTGAAAATGGGCGGCTATGCTCTGGTGAGAATGAATGCGGAAATGCTGCCCGGCGCCCACGCCTACTTTGCGCCAATTCTGGTGATTTTGGGCGTGGTGAACATCATCTATGCGGCTCTCACGTCGTTTGCCCAGCGAAACCTGAAGCGTAAGATTGCCTACTCCTCTATCTCCCATATGGGCTTTGTGCTGATTGGGATCGCGTCGTTCACTGACCTGGGTTTGAGCGGTGCGGTGCTGCAAATGGTTTCTCACGGCTTGATTGGAGCCAGTCTATTCTTCCTGGTGGGAGCAACCTACGACCGGACGCACACGCTGATTCTGGATGAAATGGGCGGCGTGGGTAAGCAGATGCCGAAGATTTTCGCCATGTTTACCACTTGCTCTCTCGCTTCTCTGGCGCTGCCAGGAATGAGCGGCTTTGTCGCGGAACTTATGGTATTTGTCGGCTTTGCTACGAGTGACGCTTACAGCCTAACTTTCAAAGTGCTGGTGGTCTTTCTAGCGGCAGTGGGTGTGATTCTCACGCCGATTTATTTGCTGTCGATGCTGCGAGAGATTTTCTATGGGCCAGAAAACAAGGAACTGACTTCTCACGAAGTTTTGGTGGATGCAGAGCCGCGTGAAGTGTTCATTATCGCCTGTTTGCTGATCCCGATTATCGGTATTGGCTTCTACCCGAAGCTGCTGACTCAGGTTTACGATTCCAAGACATTGCAGTTGACTGCTCGCCTGCGAGATTCAGTCCCAACGCTGGCTGAGCAAGCTCCGATACAGGAACCGCTGGCGGCTCAGGTGTTTCAGGCTCCGGCGATCGCCAAATAGCCAACTTTGAATGAAGTGTAGGGTGGGCATTGTCTACCCTACTTTTTCTGACTCTCTCTCACAGACAAGATTGGACAAGTGGTTTACGCTGCTCTTAGGTTCTTACCTTTGGAGCGATCGCCTGTGAAAATTCCTATAAACGTAGCCCAGAGTTGGTCAAGACGCTTCAACTATATTCTTTCTCTAACAAGAATTTTCACCCTGGAGTCTGCTTACCCTTCTGCTGATGTCCATCGCACCACAGACTATTTGCAAAACTGCTGGACGGCACGGTTTCTGATGGCAGTTTTACTGGGCGGTCAGGTCTTGATGCGATTGCTGAAAGGGAAGATTTGCCGCCGTCAGATCATGGAACACATGGTTACGGTTGGGCCCGATTCCCTGATTGCGGTGCTGCTTACCAGTTTCTTCTCTGGAATGATTTTTACCATTCAAACGGCGCGGGAGCTGGTGCAGTTTGGGACAGTCAGTGCGGTGGGCGGTGCCTTTGCGATCGCCTTTTGTCGAGAACTCGCGCCTATTCTTACCGCTAGCATCATTGCCGGACAGGTTGGCTCTGCCTTTGCTGCTGAAATTGGCAGTATGCGCGTCACCGAACAAATTGATGCGCTCCATATGCTCAGAACTGATCCGGTGGATTATTTGGTCGTCCCTAGAGTCATTGCCTGCTGCATGATGCTGCCGATTATGACAATTCTGGCGCTAGTGACAGGAATTTTGGGCGGCGTGTTTATTGCTGCAAATCTGTATAGCTTACCTGCGGCGACTTTTTTAGACTCAGTTCAAGCGTTTCTCAACCTGACTGACTTGTTTAATGTGGTGTTGAAGGCGTTTGTGTTTGGGGCGATCGTGGCGGTGATTGGCTGTAGCTGGGGATTGACGACCATAGGAGGCGTGAAAGGCGTGGGGCGATCGGCAACAGCAGCCGTAGTCACGACCTGGGTGACAATTTTTATCGTCAACTTTTTCCTCTCACTGGTGATGTTCCAGGAATTGGGAATCGCCTGATACGGTAAAACAACTCGACTCGTGCCTGCCACTGCTGCCAGTAGTCCAGCAATTCCTCTGGGCTGAACCAGAAAACTTCTGCGGGCTGTCCTGAAACTGCAACGACCAATAGCGCACTTCTCAGCTTTAAATCCTGTTCTGGATAGCAATGATTTGCGGCTCCACAGTAGGCAGCGAGTTGCAATGGGCCATCGTGCAACCGCTCAACCGATCCTTTAGGCTTGTCGGCAGTTTTCCAGTCACAAACACAAGGCTCACCCTGGTAGCTGGCGATGCAGTCTACCTTCCCGGCATAGCCCAGGTCATAGTGAAACACCGAGCTTTCAACTAGTCGCACATCTTCAATGTCTGCCAAGACAGGTTGCAGACTTTCCCAGTAGGGCTGAGCCGCTTCCGGACAACCGCTCTCTTGCCCCAAAAGGTAGTTTTTAATCTGTTTGTGGGTGAGCGTTCCCCGACGGCTAGCAGTTCCGGCGATGCGGTTGGCTTCGGCAGTTCCGAGGCGCGACCGCCATTGTGCCAATGCTTCCCGGTCAGCCTGGGGTTTAGTGGTATTGAGAATCGTAGTCACGCTGGGCAGACGCAATCCCCGTTCATCCACAAAGTAACTCTGCCCTGCTTCACGGATGGACTTAGCACGATAAGCCGGGAGTAGGCGAATGGTGGGCATTTGGGAGGGAGGAGG
>Ga0224723_1000096_pt1 | contig 54370 bp, 36 predicted proteins | sample Balambano_FR2_Me_FD_161647 | JGI IMG/M metagenome (GOLD analysis project Ga0224723, IMG submission 161647) | Freshwater sediment microbial communities from Lake Towuti, South Sulawesi, Indonesia - Balambano_FR2_MetaG | ecosystem: Environmental > Aquatic > Freshwater > Lake > Sediment | place... | reverse complement strand
GGGTGTGAGAAAAGGGGGAGAGGGTGTGATGGGGTGATGGGAAGAGCAGGCAGGTCACCCCATCCCCCACCTCCCTCCCTTAACCATAAGATGCATCCTGCAACTGGAGGAACAAAATGATTTAAGCTTTGTGCCAATACATGGGTGAATTGTGGCAGACTGAGAGGATGGAATTATCAACAGTATAGTACGTTAGTATAGTACGTTTGAGCCGATTGATTGTGTGTAAGCTGTATGCGCCGCGATTCCATTTTCTACAAGTTGTTTCAACAATCGTCTGCTCTGGTATTTGAATTGCTGATCGAACCGCCTGAGAATGCTCAAGCCTATCGATTTGATGCGGTGGCGTAACTACTCAGGCTAAAAAAAGTGGATCTTTGAGCAAGGGACAGGGAAGCATGAAAAACCGCTCGTCGAACTCACATGTTACAGATATTGAGAATTAGCAAAAAGGCTCTACATCCTCTTAAGAAATTAGTCTGAACGCTATATAGCTAAGAAGAAATGAGTGCATCTTTAATATTAGAAAAAAGTTTCCATTTGCTAAAAATTCATTAGAATGAGGGTTGCTTGATAGATTCTCTGACAAAATCCATAGCGATTTCATGCCTTGTTGCCAACTTGCCTCAGACGCTATTTTCTGATGGGTTGAGTGGAACAATTATCGTTGGATCAATTAATAGGTATGTGAATCGGTCAGGCAGTTTGGTGAACGCATGTTTTTGCTATCTCAAACTCTGGGGTTGGTCAGTCAGGGGATGAATTGGGGTGTGCGACGCAGCCGCTACACCCCAATTCATCCCAACAATTACCAACGCCTAAGCTCTCATAAACATTTCTAGGATGTGGTTGTCTCATGGAACTGATTGCTTTTACTCATGCAGCCTTGGCTTACGAAGACGCAACTCCTACCCCTGAATTGCGATCGCTCGACTCCCTCACCTTCAATCCACCCAATTCCAGTTGGATGAGTTTGCTAGCGATCGCTGTTTTTGTCAGTTTGCTCAGTGGCGATCGCCGTCCTGCTACAGCCGCAGCCCAATTGGGAGATGAAGGAGCAAGCGTTGAAATTTTGCAGCGCACGTTGAGCGATCAAGGGTTCTACTTTGGCATCACAGATGGTGTGTTTGGCCCAGAAACAGAAGATGCCGTGATTCGGTTTCAGATAGAAGCAGGTCTATCGACAGATGGAGTGGTTGGCTCAGAGACCGAGAAAGCCTTAGGTATTTCTACCACTAACTTGGGGACTGCGCCCACAGGGCATGTATTGCAGTTTGGGCATGCTGGCCCAGAAATTCAGGCAGTGCAAGCGGCTCTCAGTCAGCAGGCTGTGTATGTTGGAGCGATCGATGGCATCTATGGGGTCGAGACCCGTGAAGCAGTCGTTGCTTTTCAGGAGATGAATGGCTTAGAAGGGGATGGTGTTGTTGGACCTGATACGATCGCTGCCTTACAGGAACAGATGATGACCAATCCAACTCAAGCGAATTTAGATGCGCCACCTTGGGAACCAATGAATCCAGAGTTGGAATCACCTGCGCTTACCCCAGATGCGATGCAACTTTCCCCGCGATTGGGAGATTCTGGCACTGGTGCATTTCCCAACGTTGTGCAGGCGGGTCAAACAATTCCAGAACGTCTCAGTTTGCGCGATCGCCTGTTTCGCCCGCGATCGCAACAATAACCGTTATCTTCAGTCAGACCTGAGGAGGACAGGCAAAGCCTGCCCTCCTCGATTTTCTTCTTTGTGCTCTCTGTGCCTCTGTGGTTCACTATTGCTTAAGCTCCCCTTACCAACAGATGCACCCATTTACCAACAGATGCGCCCATACAGCTATTAAAACTGCCGCAGCCCCTCAAAGCGAGTGGCACTGTCGCGCTGCCTGGTATTACAGGTACTTAAAACCACTCGTGAGTCAAACACTTCAACCTGACAATCGCCTGTGACATTGATTACCTGCAAATTGTTGGCAGAAGAAGCGAAACTTCGCACTCGCCCTCTCAATGTAAAACTGCCTGAATTGGCTGTCGTACCAGTGCGGTCCAATCGGTTAATTGTCCCAGAATATTGCACTTGTGTCCCCGTTCCTGGTGGCACGGCCAGGGAGAAACTGAAGTTATTACCATTGAAATTGAGGGAAGCATCGGCCTCGCGCTCATTGCCGAAAACAGAACCACCTGCTAATCCCCTACCCACGAATGTCCCCTGAGTTGGCAAAGCAGTTGTATTATCTGAAGGCCCACCTGGATTGTCTGGACTGGACACATGAAAGATGGTGGCAATCCTGGAAGCATTATCATAAGTGCATCTGACATCATAATTCACTCCCTGGCGACCAACATTAAGAATCACCTCAGAGCCAGTCATTTGCCCATTCGCATCAATGGTTGGTACAGTTGAAACAACATTATTAAAGATGAGTAACTGCCGTTGAGCTTGCTCAATACAAGCTTCTCTAGCACGTCCCATCTGAAACTCTTGTTCACTGATTTGAGCATGAGCATCAGGGAGAAAAGTGAGAGTGGCGATCGCGCCAGCTAAAAAAACAATTCGCTTAAACATGACACTTTCTTTGTTCTGCTGTTATTTGAGTAGAGGGAGTCGGAAACGAGTTGATGAAGTTTAGAGCCATCTGGAAATCGGTATCGCGTCAATTTTTAACGAAGATTGAGGCTCATATAAAAGTACTGCAATTCAAACTTCCCCTAATGGGTATGAGAATTTATGATACAGACTTTTAACCAGAATTGATATGATGCCCACCTTACAAAGACTCAATTTTTCTAATATTGCTTTGCCACAGTCTAAATGTACAGGTTTATTACGAGTGCATCCCGCTTTTGGAATCTGCTAAACCCGATTTTGCGCTACTGGCAAAATCGGGATGCGCTCTCGTACAGGTTTGTAACCTGTACGAACTGTAAATTAAAACTAATCGATTTTAAGTCACTAGTGCGCTACGATGATGCCACAGACACCATTACTGTCGATAGCTTAAAGAATTTCGCCAACTTTTTATCGTGAAAAGATCCACGTTTTAAGAACGAGGTAGGTACTATGACTCTTGATTTTCAAACTGATGTAAATGTCAGAAAAGCCACAGGTTGGGTAATTGCGCTCAGCATTATTCTGATTGTGCTTGGAATCATCGCTATTTTAACGCCGAGGCTCGCTTCAGCGTTCTTCACCGTAGTGATTGGCTGGATTACGCTGATCAGCGGCATCGTCATGATTGTTGAGTCGTTTCAGTCAAAGCCAGTCAGGGGCTTTTGGTTGAATCTGATTGTGGGTATCTTTTATGTGATTGCTGGTCTCTATATCCTATTCAATGTCCAGGCAGCGCTACTGGCACTGACTTTAGCGTTTGGTGTTCTGTTCATTGGAGAAGGAATTTTCACCATTATTATGGCCTTTACCAATCGGGCAGGTCGCAGTATGTTTTGGTTGGTGGTCTTTAATGGAGTAATTACCTTAATTTTGGGCATCATGGTGCTCAATCGGTTTCCGTTTAGCGCCTTCTGGTTGATTGGCTTGTATGTAGGAATTAGTCTGCTGATGAGCGGTATTTCCTTGCTATTTGCTGCTCTGGCCACTCGGAAAGCGATCGCTAGTTCCCTGTAATTCACTGTTGAGGATTGAGTGCTGAGGACCGAGTATACCCATTTCCCAGCATTCAGTTCCTTAGTTGTCAGCAATTTGTCTCTCTTTAAGAATCGTCTATTGACCTGACATCATATTAGTTTCATATTTTTTGAGTTTAAACTATGTATAACAAATTAAAATCTGCTTTTTCAAAGAGAAGTCCAGCTTGTCTGTAGGGTTCTGGTTTAAGCACTCAATTTATGTAAATTCGCTAAGCATCCCGTTCTGGCTTGTATATCCAGCCGATGTTAGGTCTGAGAATTGTAATGTAGCAATCCTGAGTCACTTGTGAACAGCCGATCCTATGAGACAAGGGGCTTAAGCCCCTTGTCTATACATGATTCTGATCGAGTTGTTATCTTCGCAAAAGCTATTAGAGGGGCATTGATTCCTGTCAAGAAAACGTTGTGAATCCTGAACCAATTGGTCAAAAAATTAGGAAAAGCCTGAATTTCATTGCGTTTCCGGGTGTTCTAATGATCGTATTGGGTGTTGCTGCGATCGTCGAGCCGCGCATTGCAACATTTATTGTTTTTCGTGCGCTTTCCTGGACGCTCTTGTTTGTAGGCATTGTTAGAACCGCAGATGCCCTTCAGTACCAGGGGCAGGGAGGATTTTGGTCAAGATTATTGATCGGACTCAGTTACATCATTTCTGGAATTTTACTGTTAAGTAATGTCTTAGGGGCAAAGTTCACAATTACCCTGGCTTTCGGCGGAGCAGTTTTGGTTCAGGGAATCCTTGAGGTGATTACAGCCCTCCGAACTCGTCCACGAGCAGGTTGGGGCTGGATGTTGTTGATGGGTATTTTGGCTATGACATTCGGAATTATGGTGATCAATGGATGGCCGCTCAATGCAGAGTGGTTAATTGGTTTTTTATCGGGTATTGGTTTTATCTGGGCAGGTGTCTGGATGATTAGATTACCTGAGATGATTAGCCGTCATCTTTTGAGGTAATAAATAAAATATCATGGCAAAAAGTTGTTGGCAGGGCGATGCAATGCACTGCCCTGCAAATTCACGGCTCATTTAGCTACCGATGATACCACCATCATCTTTAGTGATAACTACTGTGGCTGAGCGAGGATAGATGGCTGGGTCTTGGTCAGGCCAGCGAGAATTAAGTTTACCATCTGCAAAGTCTTGCTCTGCAACAGTCGCTCCGGGATGCTGCACGTTGATAAACATGGTGCGCTGGTCGGGAGTGGTGACAACTCCCGTGATTTCCTGTCCAATAGGGCCGGTCAAAAAGCGGCGAATTGCTCCGCTTTGTGGGTCGGCAGCTAACATTTGGTTATTGCCAAACTGGATGAAATCACCCGTATTCTGGTCATCTTCACCAATGTCAGTTTGAATCCACAAGCGACTACTAGCATCGAACCATAAGCCATCAGGGCAACAGAAAATGTTGTCAGCCTCTAGAGGCTGGCCGGAAAATTTCTGGCTATCGTCTTCAGGCCCAGCTAAAACAAACAAATCCCATTGAAATCTCATGGTAGCTGGGTTATTGTCTGCTTCACTCCAGCGGACAATCTGCCCCCAGCGATTCTCGGCACGGGGGTTAGCAGCATCGACTTGTTCAGCAGAACGACGAGTATTGTTGGTCAGCGTAAAGTAGACCTGCCCAGTTTTAGAGTCAACAGCACCCCATTCAGGACGATCCATTTTTGTCGCGCCAACCACATCGGCTGCGGTGCGGGTGTTGACCAGCACATCCGCTTGACTGCTAAAGCCATTTTCCGGGGTTAGCCCATTCTGCCCGAACACAAGCGCTACCCAATCGCCACTACCATCCTCGTTAAACTTAGCCACATACAAAGTGCCATCGTCTAACAAAGTGCCATTGGCTGTAGCTTGGCGATAAGGCTGAGCCGATACATACTTGTAAATGTACTCGAAGCGAGCATCGTCGCCAGAATAGCAAACGACAGGCTGTCCTTCGACTGCGGGTTGAAAGATGACTCCTTCATGGGCAAAGCGACCTAAAGCAGTGCGCTTCTGAGGAGTACTGGTGGGATCAAAAGGATCAATTTCTACGATCCAGCCAAAGGTATTCGGCTCATTGCGATAATCTGCTGTGGCGCTGTCTCCTTTAGTAGAGGCATCGAAGCGAATATACTCGTCAGCACCACTGTCAGCGAGTTCCCAACCGTAACGGGAAACATCTGTAGCTACCCCATAGCGGTCATGTTCGCGAGGCAGATTGGGTTGGGGTTTACCTTCAGCATCGATCGCCACATCGCCATTGTAAAAATAGCCTGCCCAATTTTCTTCAGCGGTCAGGTAGGTGTTCCAGGGGGTAACACCATGAGCGCAGTTGTTGAGGGTGCCCCGGGTGAGGGTGCCATCGGGACTGTAGAGAGTTTTAACCAGGTCGCTGCCACGCACAGGTCCACTGATCTCCATTGGGGTCAATCCGGTGACGCGGCGGTTGCGTGGGTCGCGTTCGATCGCCCAAGTTCCGTTAGCTTGCTTGCTCACCCGAATCACAGAAACACCATGAGCATTTAGCTCTTTTAAGACTTGGTCAGCATCCCGAACATCGCCCATCATCGGCACTGCGTTTCGATCGAGCACAGCGCCAATTGCTGCCTGATGCATATACCGAGGTTCGACATATTCGTGGTTCATCACTAGCAAACCATCTTCTGAACTGCCCTCAAAAGGTGATTCTCCTTCAATCGGGAAGAAGTGCATGCCATCGTGATGGCTGCCTACTTGCATCTCCTGCTCTGCTCCCGTGTTTTCCAAGCGATAAGCGGGATAGCTGCCAGTAATGGGTTCACCCCAAGACGCTATAACATTGGCAGTGTAGCCTTCTGGAACGACAACGCGATCGGCTTCATCTACTGGAATCACTTTAAAACCCAGCAAGTTGCTTTCAGCAGCAGTAGCAGCACGGGGACGGAGGCTACTGATTAACGGACTGGCGAACATAGAAGTGACAGCCAGGGTCAGGCTACCCTTCAAAACTTGACGACGTTGCAAACGACGATTGAGGACTGAGGCAAAGCTGGGATTATTAGAATGATTACACATGGGTTCATCGCCGTGGTCAACAGGCGAGTTAACCTCATCTGCATTGATGGCTCCCCGCATGAGTTGGGAATACTTTTGTCGCAAGTTATGCTTATTGGACATGAAAAATTCTCCTCTCTTGTACTATCCGGATAAGGCTATCAACAGGGACACTAATGTAGCGTACCGGATCTATTGTTTCGTACAAATAAATTTCACTTTCATCCTAGAGAGGTAAGGTTATCGAAGGTGTAAGCCAAGTTTAAGGGCAAAGGCAGACGCTCAGCCAATGGCCCGTTTTCTCACTGAGAAACCTGAGGTCAAAAAGTAACCAGTTCTTTAAAAACTCAGTAATGTTACGTTCTTTCAAAAATTTGCTCTCTTCAATCCTTAGTATATTCTTTACGTGAGTTCGACGAGCGGTTTTTCGTTAGGGCGGGCTGCGCCCACCCCAACGAAAAACCTTGTTTGAGGGCTGTGGCGCATCGTGCCACAGCCCTCAAATGGTGATTATCTAACTCACGTATTGTTAGTACATTACACAGGCAGTATGAGCATAGTTAGCACTAGTAGTCATCTCAACTGAAGAGTAAGAAAGTATATCAAGGACACATATGTGTATTTTTATCAAGAATTAAATACGGCACTTTGCTGGGTAGCAGAAACATAACATGAGTAACAAAAATATAACAAGCGTCATGCTCTGATAAGCAACCTATATTGTGCATATATTGTTCAAGTATACTCATAACCTAAATTTGCACTGGGTTTAGCCTTCATATTCAAGATCACTGAATCATGCCATTTGAAGTCATACCATCCACTTCTAATCTCTTGCAAGGGTTGAGCGATCGAGAAGCAGCTAATCGTCGAGCGGCTGGGCAGGGAAATGATGCCTTGGTTCAGACGAGCCGAACATATTGGGATATCTTCCGAGATAATTTGTTTACGTTCATCAATGGAGCGTATTTCTTTCTCAGTTTGGTGCTGATTGCCTTGGGAAGGGCCAGTGATGTATTGGTACTTGCTTCGGTTGTCTTGCTGAATGTTGTCATCAATCTCATTCAAGAAATTCGTGCTAAGAAAAAGCTCGACAATATTGCTCTGTTAACCCGCCCCAAAGCCAGTGTTATGCGTGCAGGGCAGGAACGCAACTTGGACCCGGCAGAGATTGTTGTTGGGGATGTGCTGGTGGTACGTCCGGGCGATCAGATCGTAGTAGACGGGGTGATTGTCAGCAAGAGCGACATTAAAGTTGATGAATCTCTATTGACGGGTGAATCTGATTTAATTCCCAAGCAAACAGGCGACCCTGTATATTCTGGTAGTTTTTGTGTGAGTGGCAAGGGTTACTATGAAGCCGAGAAGGTAGGGGCAGACAGTTTAGCCAGCAGAATGACCGCAGCAGCTCGTAAATTTCGCAAAGTATTAACTCCATTGCAACAACATATCAATATGATCATCCGATTGTTGTTGGGCGCGGTCGTCATTCTAGGTTTAATTACAGTATTACGGATGATGTTAGGGGTTACTCCATTCACGACAGGTGTCCAAAATATGGCCGTCATCGTGGGTTTAGTGCCCATTGGTTTGTATTTTATGATCACGCTCACCTATGCCTTAGGAGCAGTGCGGATTGCTGAGCAAAGCGCGTTAGTGCAGCAGTCAAATGCTGTAGAATCAATCAGCAACGTCGATGTCATGTGTCTGGATAAGACGGGAACGCTGACCGCTAACCGCATCGAATTGCAAGCGGTATATCCCATTGGCATCGATCGCGCTGATCTGGAAACAATCTTGGGGCATTATGCCGCTTCTACTTCAACCAGCAACAAAACCAGTGAGGCGATCGCCACTGCTTTACCTGGAGAGAAGCGCCCTATTCAAACTGAAATGCCTTTTGGTTCAGCGCATAAGTGGAGTGCGATCGCTTTTCAAGACACACCTGGTATCTATGTTCTAGGTGCTCCAGAAGTGTTAAGCACAGCCCTATCGCTTTCAGAGCAACTTCAGTTTCGCATTCAGGAAAGTGCAGATCGGGGACTGCGTGTGTTGTTGTTTGCCTCCAGCCCCAACTTGACGGAATTACAAGATGTAGCAGGTTATCCCGTCCTGCCACCCCAACTACAACCGTTAGGGATTCTTGTGTTTGGGGATGAACTGCGTCCCAATGCTCACCAAACGCTGGCAGAATTTCGTCAGGCAGGAATTCAAGTCAAAGTCATTTCTGGCGATCATCCGGCAACAGTAGCCGCATTGGCCAAGCAAGCTGGGTTAGGCAATGACATTATTGCTGTGTCTGGACAGGAGTTGGCCCAAATGGATGAAGCCACCTTCACTCAAGCTGCTGAAGAAAGTACAATTTTCGGGCGCATCACACCTGAACAAAAAGCAAGACTGGTACAGAGCCTCCAGTCGCGCCACCACTATGTAGCTATGATGGGAGACGGTGTAAATGACGTGTTGTCATTGAAGCAAGCTAACGTAGGTGTGGCGATGGAAAGTGGTAGTCAGGCAACTCGTGGTGTTGCTGATATCGTGTTAATCAAGGATACCTTTAGCGCGTTACCCAAAATTTTCCTGGAAGGTCAGCGAATTCGCAATGGGGTCAACGATATTAGCAAATTATTTATGGTGCGAATCTTGTCATTCATCCTGGCCATTATTGCTGTTGGCATGATTGCCCTCTCCTTTCCCTTTGGCATTAAGACCAGCACTATCGTCACTTTTCTCACCGTTGGGATTCCTCCCTTCTTTGTCACCCTATGGGCAAAACCAGACCATGATAGGACTGTTCAGGGAAACCCCTTCTTACACTTTGTCTTACCTGCTACTTTCACCTTAGCTTTGGCCAGTATTCTCGTTTATCTCTACTTCCTGGCAGAAAACATCACCCCCGTATTTGACTGGATTCAAGGACAAATCCCTTTTGAAGAACTTGGTCGTCAGATCACGTTTGCAGACATCGCCAGAGCACAACAGGTGGCAGAAACAGCTTTAATCACCATGCAAGTGCTAGGAGGATTATTGCTGCTGCCTTTCCTCAAACCTCCTACCACTGCCTGGGTAGGAGGAGAACCGTTGAGTCAAGACTGGCGTTACACAATTCTCGCCGGATTGGTTTTTCTGATTTACCTGCTGATTATTAGCGTTCCGCCGCTCCGCAACTTTTTTGAACTCTATCCCCTGAACTTAGTCCAGTATTTGGGGATTGGATTGCTTGCCTTAATTTGGGCCTGGGTCGTGCGGTTTACCTGGAGAAATAAAATACTCGATCGATTTTTAGGAACACAAATCAGTCCGTTTTGAACAGCGCATCGATTCAGCGTAATCTCTAACACTATCCAGAATGAAAGTTTTAATATAAGATGCCATAGGTATTACTTGCATCTAGAGTCAAATACGAGGTATTTATGTCAGCACTCACCGTTTGGAAATTTAACAATGCTGATGGTGCAGCTAACGCTCTAGCTAAGTTAGAAGGCTTACAAAAGCAACAGTTGATTCAAATTTTGGATGCAGCAATTGTCACCTGGCCACAGGGACGACAACGCCCCAAAACCTATCAGGCGATGAGCACTGTTGGTGCTGGTGCGTTGGGTGGTGCGTTTTGGGGCATGTTGTTTGGTTTGATCTTTTTTGTGCCTCTTCTAGGGCTGGTTGTAGGTGCGACAGCGGGTGCAATCGCAGGTCGCTTTAAAGATTATGGAATTAATGATGATTTCATCAAAGATATCCAAAGCAAAGTGGCTGAGGGAACGTCTGCCCTATTTTTGATGACGGGTCAGATCACTTTAGACAAAGTAGAAGCTGCTTTCACTCCTGAAGAAAAGGGTGAACTGATTCAATCGAATCTCTCTGCTGAGCAGGAAGCAAAGCTACGAGAAGATTTTGGTGCAGAAATGTAAAAGCCCTGCGTACCAACTGGTTATAAGACATCATTACAAGGGGTTTAAACCCCTTGTTTTATGATTAGTTTGCTGCAATCGCTGCACTCAGGGCGATCGTAGAATTTCGCACCCTCATCCTCAATCTCACAACATTTTCTTGAGGCACTTACCGTTACGTCACTGGCGGATCAGTAGCGCAGAATCAATGCAATCCGTTGGTACGCAGAAAGCGCCCCATCTTCGACAAACGCAACATCTCCTCCTTTGGCTAACACAGCTTCAATAATTTCATCGACAGCATCATCCATAATGTCTACTCCGCCTACTTCGTCTACCAACTCTAACTGGCCATTGTCGGTTAAAACAGCGGGGACGTGAAAATTCTTTTCGGTCAGCAGTAACTTGCCCCGCCCTTCTCGGGCCAACCGCCACACTTCGTCAATCATTGAGGTGACGAGTTGAGCACCCAATGCTTGATCCAATTCCTGGAGGGCTTGCTCTCGTTGATTCGCCCGCACTGTTTGCACAATTGACCATGCTTGAGGTGTTAACTCATGAATTGGAACTTTGTCATAATTGCCGCTCAATGTCCCTGCAATTAACTGAGACTGTTGTGAAACTTCGTTGAAGAATGAAGCTTGGCGATCGACTCCCCCCACAATTATCGGTAGTGGATCACTTTTGGTGTATTCCAACAAGGCGTTGTCTACTTGTCGATAAAATTGCCGATTCATGTCGTCCATGTAGCTAGACCTATCAAACCCCATGCCTCCAGAGAGCGGCCCTGTTGTTCTGGGGTCACGCATTTGCATGGGGAAGTTCTTATCGTTCACTTCTTCCAGGGTTTCTCCCGTTCCTGCCAGTAACCGGGTAAAGGATTGGCTAAGGAGCAACACCCAATAGCGTTGTGCCCGGTGCATCCCATATACTAGATCACGAGTTGCAAATGTCATATCAATAACAACCCGTGCAGGCACAGGGAAGGGGAGGTTGTAGAGTTTAGCAAAATCATGGCTGACGAACATCGCCAACCCATCTAGGGTGTGGGGATAATCAATTTGATTGACCAAATCTTCTAGATTCTGCCACAAGGGGCTTAATTCGCGCTGAGAAAACTCCTCGTTCAGCCGCACCTTAGCTTCATCGACCAAATTTTTGACCAAAATCGGGTCTTGTTTGTTATCAGGCGAGGTGCGATGGGTCGGCAATAGAATAGATAATGCCGGGTTGCTCTGCATAGACTGCAATTCTAGAAGATCTTGGCGATTTATCATAAGTTCTCTACACGTTGTTCAATCACGAGTTGGCAATTACGCTAACAGATTCATTGCTGTGAAATCAAGACAGCTAGCAGGCTTAATTTAGTTCTCTAATCCATAGCATGAATATCTTATTTGCTTTCCTAGATTTGTGATTGAAATCAAGTGGTATAATTTCTGATTTGCACTTACTGGAGACAACCAAGTTGTTGTCGTATAGATTTGTATAGATTAGTGTTCTACGCTTCAATAGCAAACATTAATTCGATCGCCTATCACTTTAATCATTAAGAAGTTCGTAACTTTTTAAAGCAATGAACATCTCTGGCTGTAAAATTACTTTATTCCTTTCTTGTCAATCAAACTCTCCGTGTATTTCATTTGTATTTTGAAGCACTAAGAGTGTTTCCTGAAAGATCAGCAGACTGGTGCAGCCTACACACGTCTACACAATCACAAATAATGTTGCTAAAGCGAAACAATTGTATGTTGATGCCTTTAAAGTATGTAAATCGATTGGTAATTGCCGGGTTGTCAGCTACAGGACTCCTATGTGCCGAGGCAGCTCTCTCTCCGGCTGATGCTGCTCAGCAGTTCTCCTGCACTGGCAGTATGAACAATGGTTGGAACTACACCGCTGAGTTTGTCGATGGACGCTTTACCCAAATTAGATGGCAGCGATCGGGGCAACCACCCCAAGTCTCTCAACTCACGTTTGATACTGTGAATGCCCAGGGACAACCGATTTACCGTGGCAGCTTTCAAGCTGCGACTGCTGTCACCTTGATTGATCTCTCCAAGGGAGATGTGCGAACGGGTTCCCAAGTTTCTGTCGGGGTAGAAGAATGGGGTTGGTCTAGAGGGTCATGCGGCACCTCATCGTCTGGCGGCGGCACAGGGGGCGGTGGTACTACTGGAGGTGGCTCTGGAGCTTCAACCCCTACACCCGTTGTTCGACAGCAGTTAGTTGGCTCTGATGGGGCTACCGCCAGAACATGGCTCCGACAAAATGATTTCTTTTTCACCAATACAGTGGAACATACAAACACTCGCACTATAGAACGATGGAATCGCGATTTTGCCAGCGCTGTCGATGTCGTGATTGTCAATGATGTTGTAGTCAATGTTGTAGATGCTCCCGGAGGCGGTACTAGATAAAGGATAGTCCTGCTTTGTATTCTCTGTGTCTCTGTGGTTCTCTATTGGACTCCTTGGGCGAGGATAACTGCAACCCCGCCCCTAACATCATTCCACATTGCTGCTGAGTTTTTCCATAACGGATGCCAGTTGGCTTAAATCAATGTGAACTTCAGTTGTGGGATAGTTTTGTAGCAATTCCAATAATGAAATCTGATGGTCTCCTCGCGCTGACAATATCAGAGCAGATTTTAGGGCCGCAACGCTGTCTTGACGAGAGGGGGTATGGATAATTTGGCTAATGGGAGTTAAGAGGGTGTCCCCAAAGTCTGAGTTGAGTAAATCATCCAGTAATCCAACGTTGATCGTGAAAGACTGAGTCATGATCTGGCGAAAGGTGTCTGGTTCTAAATCGGCGATGGCAAAATAGATATCCCAACCAGACGGTGTTTCTCCAGTTTGGACAAAGTTTTTTAGATCAGCAATGGCGAAAGATGGGCGAAACAGCCCATAGGTCAGCACAACCGTTTGAGATAAGCCCAGAAATGGTTCAGGAACGGAGGCGATCGCAATTGGATTTAATTGCTTAAACTCTATAACTCCCGCTAAGCTGGCAATTCTGCTATTGCCGTTGGCTCTGGCCATCGGCAGGATGGGATAAGTGATGCCAGTACCGATACCGACTCGACCCTCCTGATAGCTAAACGCTAACTCAAAAGGGTTCAGCACCAGATCATTAATTTGGGGTTGCTGCACCATCAGTTCTCCAGTTAATCGAGGGGATGTGGCACTGTAGTCGAGATGAGCGATCGCTCCCAATTCCCCCTGCCAGACAAAGGGACTGTTCCACATTGCTCCTAAAAGGGTTAAGGGCAGTTGTGCAACTTGAACCTGAGCAATTTGCTGTTGACCCGCTAGATTGAGATATAAGGTTGTGTCAGGCGATCGCCAATTGTCAACAGAACCGTTATAAGAAATACCCTGAATCTGAAGCTCATCAATTGTCAGCGCTGTTCCACTCAGTACACCCTCTCTTAAGGCTAAGTGGTCAAGTTGATATTCTCCCAATTGCCAGTTCTCACCTTTCAGCGCAAAAGTGGCTTGTAGTTCTGAGGGCTTCGCCAGACGGAACTGAAGTTGCCCAGCAAAGGTTCCCTGAAGAGATTGCTGAAAAAATGGTTGTAATGAGGCCTGGAAAGGACTTGCCAGCACGGGTTGAGGAAATCCTGAAGACTGTTGTGTAAATCGTTGCAGAATATCTATATTTTGTGAGTTGAGCCATTGAAACACTGTGGCTACATCTTGCAATTCACCGTGGTGAAGCGTAATTTCTCCAGATAACTCAGAATGGGGTTGGGGATTAAATTGTCCTGTCAAGTGTAATTGGCTATCACCCCAAAATAAATCTGCCGCATTCAGCTTAACCGTGCTATCTTCATAAAGTATGTGTGCAATCAGGCGATCGCTTTGATGACGACTCAATAAATGATCGGGAAATCCAGAAAACGCTAAGTTCGTAATTGAACCTGTCATCTCGGCGCGAGGATTAGTGGCATGAGTGATGTCTGCGTTGATTGTTCCAGAAAGCAATCCTTCAACAGAACGAAGGCGGCGATCAACGGGAAAAACGGATGTCAGTAGGGTAAAGGGAACCTCCTGAACTGTGGCTTGCAGTTTATTTTGACTCCACATTCCCCGCAACTGGGCTTGCTCTTTTTGCATCTGGAATTCTGCCCGTGCTTGAGGCAGATTCATCTGAAGGGCAATTTGATCTTGTCCTCCCGATAAAGCCAATTTACCCTGTTGAGCGGTGTTGAATTGAACCGTTCCAGTCATTTGGGGAGCAAAGGCGATCGCATTCAACTTGAGGTCATTTACCGCCAGATGTCCCAGCAATTGCAAACTATCTAATGCGCCAAAAATCCGACCGTTGAGGCTACTTTGTCCTCTGAGTTGTATGCTCTCTGGCAGGTCAATCGGCAGAATTGCTAAATCGTAGTTGGGTACTTGCAGGTTGAGATCAACTTGAGTGATTTCAGGGAATCCATCCTCTGTAAAACCTGCATTTAGCCATCCATCCAGCTGCATTGTTGGTGTAGCTGCCTCTTGGATATGCAGGCGATCGCCATGCCATTGCCATTTGGCAGTAATCGGTTCTGCCAATGGGGTTGCATCTGGAGATAAAGCCACTTGCCCGCTCGCAGTGATGTTTTCCGGGGTAAGCGATCGCAGATTTCCAGCTAAATCCACTACCCCTTTAGCGGTTCCTGTCAAGTCTGGAGACAAGGTACTCAAGATCAACCCAGGTACATTTAGTTGAGCGCTCCAGTTTTGGTCAACTAGCGTGCCCCTAGCATGAACCGTTCCTCCTGGTAGACGTATTGAGGTTTGATGAAAATCAATTTTGTCATCTTTAATCGCAATCACACCTGCGGCAGGGTAATGTCCCTGCGTCAACTGCCAATCTACTGCTGTAGATTGTTCTGCCTCTGTAACTTTCAAGTGGGCCGTCGCGTTCAGGTTTCCCAGTGAAACTGGCTCAGGAGCGCTACCATAAAGGGTAAGCAGGCGATTGAGAGGAACATCAACCATTGTTGCAGTAATTACAGCATCATCTTCATCCCCGAGATGGATTTGGGCTGCTCCACGGATAGAGCCTCCAACGGTAGGAACCAGTTCGGTGTTTGATAACGAGAGGCGATCGCTCTGTTTATCGAGAGTAAATTCGGTGCGAATTCTTGCAAAGGTGATGCGATCGATGGATATGGGAGCTTCATCAACCACAGTTGCTGAGAATGTTACATGCCCAAATGGGCCTAAAACTTTCAAATTGTCACTTTTTAACGCTCCTGCGACTGACACTGGCAGTTTTAGATCAAAGGTGTCCATAAAATCAGTAACGCTAACAGATAGCACCTGGGCATCTAAATTCAACCCATGCTGCAAATGGATCAAGCCAGTTAGCTGAAAGGGAATCTTGCCAAAGCGAGTGGTTCCCTGATCAATCCAAATTTCTTGACCCTGAAAGCGCAACTTCCCAGACGTATCGGAAAAGGGATTAGGTTCTCCTGGTACACGGGCACTCGCATCCGTCAGTTGGGCTGTACCGAATAGAGCAATCGGCGAAGTTGCAGATAACTCGACTGTTAAGCGACTGGCTAACTGTCCCGATTTCACATCAAACCCTGGTGGTAGCATTGATGACAAAGGGGCGAGGGCGAGTTGATTGAGACGCACTGATATTTTAGCAGTATCGTTAGACAGATCGAATGTTCCTGATGTCCAGAATTTTCCCCCTGATGTTACAGATCCTCTCAAGCGAAAGGGAATTGTTTCCTTGGATTGCGGTAAAGTTACAGATGCATATACCTGGGTTAATGTATGTGAGAGTTCTTCTGGTTGTGCCTCTTTGACAAAAGGAGCAACAGTAACCATCGCATCTCGAACGATAATTCGCCTAACTTCTACAACATCTTCGTCTTGTAACACGAGGTTTGTATTGAGCCACTCGCCATTGGCATCCTGGTCAATAAACAAATGTGGTTTGATCAACGTGACGGTTAATCCAAGTTTGCCCTGAAGCAAATCGACGAGGGAAAAACTAATATCGATCGCCTGCATCGTTACTTGATCGCGATCGCTCTCCGTGGCAGGTAAGTGTGATGCTCCTAAGCGCAACCCCACTGGCGAAATTTGCTCGATCGCTCCCAAAATCACAGGGCGATTAAGAGACTGCTCTAATTCATCGGCAATCAACGGAGCCAATTGCTGTTGAACATACTGCTCGGCCCATTGCCATGTCCACAGCATTGCCATTGTACCGGATAGAGCGATGCTACTGCCCAGAACAAAACTGAGACGGAATAACATAAATTTCCATCGCCGCTGCATTGTTCTATGTGCCTTCGCCCGTTGTTTAAATTCCATTTGCTTACTCCAGACGAATCACATCTCGCAACCCCAACCAATTGTGCTGTTTCACACCCCATGATAGAAAGATCAGCAGAGTTGCGACTAATGCTGCCAATGACAATGCCAGGGGTAACTCAACAGTTAATGTTGACCCCATATAGGTGAGAAAAAATGCACAGGGAATGGCTCCCAATAGACAAGCGATGCTAAACAATGGGAAAGACATCCCAGAAATGCCAGCCCCGTAGCTAAATAGCTCATAGGGCATCACAGGCAACAAGTGAGCGATAAAAACCAACCCACTTAGATAAATTTCACCTCGATCAGTAGAGAGATAGAGCACTTTACCAAGCAAGACACGCACCATCGATCGCCCCAGTGTTCTACCAATAAAATATGCAGTGAGACTACCTAGAAAAATGCCAATACTGCCATAAATTCCAGCGGGCACCGATCCCCAAATCGCACCCGCCGCAATTGTAATCGGAGTGCTGGGAATTGGCCCAACAACGATCGCCATCACCAAAAACACAATATAGAGCACCACGCCGCGCCAACCTAGCTGCTGGAGTGATTGGGCGATTGTATCTGGTTGGGAAAGATCGATGCCCGATTGGGTAATGAGCCACCAACCAGCGGTGATACACCCTAGCAATACAAAGAGAGCGATCGCGTTTTGAGCGGTCAAAATTGAACGGACTGATATCAGTCGGTGTCGATGTCGAGACTTAGAAGGTGGAAAAGGCATTTTTTAAGTGACATTCGTGAATTTTAAGAACTGAGCAGCGTTTCAGACAACGGTGTGATTGAGAGAAGGTTGTGGAACGGCAGTATGGGACAGTTGCACCTCTGCCAAAACCGGTAAACCAGCCAATAACGTTCGATCTTCGGTGACATGGGGAAACTTCAATTGAAATTCCGTTGCTCCTCGTTGAATCATGCGCTGTCGCACCATTGCAAAACTCCCTGGTGCCAGTATCCGCAGACGGGGAGGGGGGACTTGATCTCGCCGTTTGATTGCATAGGACACATGCATCTCCTTCAGGCAATCATCAAATCGTTGCAGGAATTGGGTAGGACCAGGCAGATGCGTTGCAGAGGCAAGCTCTATGTTGACCCAGTAGTGTGCTGGAATGCAATCATTTGATAGGGTAACACAAAAATTCTCTAGACGAAGATCAAATTCTTGCCGGAGTGCTTGCATCACCTGAATGACATGAAATTCAGTTGTCTTCTCGGTCGTAGATGAAATGACACCACCGCGTCGATAACGGAATACAAAAATCGGAGTTTGGTTGTAAAATCCTTCGATTTCAACAACATCGCCAATATCGTAGCGGTAGAAGCCATTGTAATTGGTGGTTAGAATGCGGTAGCGTTGTCCGGGAATAACCTCCCACGGTAACACCGTTTGCGGATCAGCAGCATCCCACTGGTTTTCCGGTAAAAACTCATAAAACCCATTCTCGATCGCCAAAATCACACCATTCGTATTAAAGTCGCGATGAATCCCGTACACTGCTTCGGCTGAACAATACGTGCCACCAAAAATCGGCGTGTTGCCAAAAAATTCTGGAAATCGTTCAAAGTAAAAGTCGGAAGTGCCGCCACGAGCCGTAACGATGAAGGATAAATTCGGAAATGCAGCAATGGGAGTGAGCCTGCCTTTATCCGCTAACAGGGTTTCGAGATCTTTGGCGCGTTGAGGGGCAGCGGTTAACTGGCGTTCTAAGCGCTCACGAACTTCAGGATCGAGGGGCACCCAGGCTGCGATCGTGCCTTTAGCAAGATCTGTCACTAAATCTGAACTGTATCGTTCCAAATACTCAGCCAATTGCAGAGCTAACGCTGGAAAGGTTGCACCAATGACACCTAAAGAGGTATCCCGTAGCGCAAATAGTAAACAAACATAGTGGCGGGCTGCGGCATCAGTAATTTGTAGCGCTTCAAATGGGTAGGCGAACACCTGACGATATAAACTGCCCATTAAGCGCAAATCACTTGTACTAATGGGCCCATAGGGAATGCCACTGGTCGTATAACCAAAAGATTTAGAGGGGCTAGTGAATAGCATCTTGCCCAACGGCAAACTGTGTCGTCTCGCTGCGTCTACCACAAATCCCATCGCGATTTGATTAGCATGAGCCACTTTTCGTCGCGATCGCCGTGTCACTGGAATCAACTTGCGTTTCCCGGTCGAACCACTGGTTAAATTAAAGAAGATCACTGGATCAGGAGTCAGGAGATTAAGTTCACCATTGGCCATGCGCTCAATAAAAGGCTCATAATTGCTGTAAGGCAGAATGGGAATGCGATTGCGGAACTGATCGATCGTTCTAATTTCAGCAAGCTGATATTGTCTGCCCCACTCAGTATGCTGATGGTATCGGAGTAGCGATCGCAAAAATTGGGTTTGAACGGCTTCAACTTGTTTGGTGTTTTGAATGAAATCGGCTCTTGCCCGTAATGCAAGTGTTGATAGCAATGAAAATATCAGATGGGCCACCAATTACCTCCATAGTGAATGTCAGTGTGTTCAAGTAAAATGAAGTAATAGTAGGGTGGGCAATGCCCACACACAAGCTGCTGGCACGGTTAGCCTTGCCAGTATGATGAGCAATAGGTATAGTTCACCAAAACAACTTTGCCCAGTAGCGTCAAGATCTTAGATTGAATCCAAAATCCAAAATCTAAAATCCAAAATGAATTAACCAGGCAGACTTAGTTTGATAGACCACTAGTCTTGAGTTATGGTTTCGCTGAATATTACTGCCATACAGAGTTCAACAATTTGGTCAATTTTGTCGTCTAGACTGATGTCTCCGAATGAATCACGATCAATGACTGCTCTGCTAATCAATCCAGCAACCATGCTGATCAATGCTGCATCTGCCATCGAGCGGACAGGATAGTGCCGCCGTAGCTGTTGCAGTAGATCTAAGCCTTGCACATAGGCTTGGGAAAACTGTGTTTTGGTGTAATCAAATTGTCCATTCAGGAGCTTGTCTTGCTGATTTCTAATAAATCGAAAACAATACTCCTGGTAATGAGTCAGGCCCCAATGAATAAACGTTCTTAATGTCGTTATTAAAACAACGAGTGGATCGCTGCCAGCATTGGCATAGACCTGTAAAACAACTTGTTCCATCTGCTCAAAAATTTGAGCCATTAAAGCGTCTGACACCGCTTCTTTGCTGCTGAAATGTGCGTAGAGGCTGGCCTTCGATTTGAAGCCAACTGCTCTACGTAGATCCTCGACTGACGTGCTGTCGTACCCTTTGCGGGTAAACAAATCCAGCGCCGCAGCAAGGATTGCCTGTTTACCGTGATCCCGGTTCTCAGGTGAAGGTGGACTGGGTTGCTGATTGATCACAACTCAAATCCCATAAGGTGAACGAACGTGCGTTCACTATCATAGACAAAAATTTTGCGTTTGTGTTGTTGGTAATACGGGAGTTCGATAATCACTGTTTGAGGGCTGTGGCGGGACGCGCCACAGCCCTCAAACAGTGGTTTTTTGTTGGTAATAGCAATCTCCACAGCCTACTTGTCAAACTCCTTAAAAAACTGTGTTTTCTTGCCTGCTTCCTGGAGTGTGGTGGGTGCGTCACACCTACCACACCCCATTGGAGACTCACGTCTACTGAGGGCACAAATTCCGGTGTTGCTGATTTGATGGATGATTTTGAACGTGAAACCTTCGGTTTCACGTTCAAAATCATCCCTTTATTAAGCAACGCCCAAATTCCAAATAATTGAAGCACGGATAAATTAGTTTAAATGTTCGGTAGGATGGACATCTTCGATGGTTCTATCCATCATCCGAGTTGTGGAAGTGAGGCTCAGTAAATCCTCAATATTGCGGAGCATGGTTTGACAAATAGCATCCAGAGGTAAGTCATTAGGATCATGCCCAAACGGATTTTCGATTTGAATGCCAATTTCTTCTACACCAAATAGTGTAAAACTTACGATCGCGACAACAGCGCCAGTCCACCAGCCCAAACCCTGGACAACGAGCAAGGGTAAACTCAAGCAATAGATCAATAACAATTGCCTGAGGTGAATTGCATACGCTGCTGGAATTGGAGTTTTAAGAATGCGTTCGCACCCACTTAATGCCTCAACCAACTGATTGACCAACTGCTGCATGGCTGTGTGTTGATGCTCATCGATGTTCCTCTGGAGGCGCTGCTGCTGGAGATAGTCACTGATCCAAAAGGCAATTTCCAGAGGCGGGTTATTCATAGTCCTCAATTTGTTGTACCGAGACAGTGACAGTAACTGTTCTAGCTCACCATCAATTGGTTGCTGACGCAGATGCAGCTTCGTTGCAACAGCAAAGGCGACTAACAAGTGTAAGGCAGATTTCTTGTGGTTAAAATCTGCTGGCGATCGCTCAACAATACTCACCAAAATCTGTCGCGCCAGATTCCGGACAGCGATAATAATCCCTCCCCATAATCTACGTCCTTCCCAGAACCGCTCATAGGCAGTGTTTGTCCGAAAGACCAGCATCAGCCCAACCACTATATTAGGAGTAATGGTCGCCAGAACTGGCAGGGATACAGGTAAGCCAGAAACATGCAGGAGCGTAATCAAGGTGCCAAACAAGCCACAGATTATTGTCCGAGGTAGGACGGCTGGAACAACAGAACCGCGCAGTTGGAGAGTGAACTGGAACCAGTTTAATTTACGATGAGCCATCTTGCCTTGATTGGAGTTTGAGTGACTTGATAAAGGGCTGTCCCTCTATAAAATTCCCATCGGATTATGTAACAATCCTAAAGAATGGGTGAGCTAGTTTGATTGTGTTGAGCAGGCTGTACCTGACAACGCTGATAGCTCTATTAGGATTGCCTCATCATGTAACAGATTATCTCGAAACTAGCGCAAAGGTGAGAGATCTGGAGAAAGTGAAGAGGATTTCATCGGGAATTCATCCCTGGTTTATTGACCATGCATCTATCTGAATCTCTGCCTTTCCTGAAGGGTCGATGGCGTTTGTCGATGGGGTTAAAGCCTCTGCATCTCCCTGAATGGATTGAAATCAATTCTCATTTTGTCGAGGAGTTGCAACTCAAACAGCAATTGTTGAGCGATCGCCCCACGGAAGTGTTCGCCAGCCTACCTGGCAGTGAAATAGCGCAGCGAGAAGCACTACAACTTCTGATCGGGCATTTGTTAAACTACTTTCCTCACCTGTATGAACAACAGGGCGATCGCTTGCTTAATCGGGCGACAGGACAAATTTGGCACCTGTCAGCGTTGGCAGTGCAACCTTTGGATTTGGCAGGGCGATTGATTCAAGAAGACCTCTGTTTACTGCTACCGCAAGCTGGAAACTATGTTTTATCTGCGGCTTCAGTGTGTTTTCCCTCGCGCTGGAAATTGCAGGAAAAGATGGGACTTCCCGTGTCCGCTATTCACCAACCTGTGCCGCACTATACAGAAACGCTAGAACATCCAGTAGATAGTTTTTTTGATCGCCTGCAACCTGATTATCCAGGCTACCGTTGGAATTGGAGCCTAGTTGATTCAGGTCAATTGTTTTTACCAGAAGCTTGTCCAACTTCAGTTGCCAATCGCATCACAGCCGCCAATGCAGGACGGCAACTCTGGTTAAGAGTAGAGCGACAAACCCTGCGTCGCTTACCTGTCAGCCAAGCAGTTCTTTTTACCATTCATACGTCGGTGTATCAATTAGAAGACATTATCACTCCGGCGATCGCCCACGATCTGGCTGTTGTGATTCAACAAATGCCGCCGACAACCCAATCTTACAAAAGTATTTCCCTATTTCGCACTGCCTTGTTGAACTATTTGACAGCAGCGCAAACTAATGGCGAATTATAGATGGCACCTATCAGATAGCACTGGGCAAATCTGCTGATGACCTAGTGCTAACCGCTGAAGCCCAACTGACAGCGCAATTGTTCGGCAAGTAAGCGAGTCAAGGAGGAAACCTAAATCATGGCGAGTTGCTTATCATCTGCCAACATTGCCCTAGCTTTTTCTAAATCAAATGGGAAGGGCTGACGCAAAGGGCGATAGTCTCGCTCGTGAACTGCTCCGTGTCTCAAAACAGCATTGACCAATACACAGGGGTCACTGGTGAGATTGATAGCACCGTGGGGAATGCCTGGAGGAATGGTAACGACAGTAGGTTGGCGATCGCTCAACAGAATGTACTCATACTGCCGATTTTGCAGAACAACCAGAACGAAGCTACCTTTGACAACCAGGAGTTGATCGGTTTGGAAGTGATGCACGAATAAGTCATCAACTGCACCCGCAGCAATCTGTACCAATATGGTTTCGTGACTGGTTTGGGGAGTATAAAATTCAGCCATGCCACCCTTAATGGAAGCCAGTTGACGAATTTGAACCCGATTTAGCAAACCCATAGCAGTGCCTCCCATTAAATTGATACCTATCTACTGTTATAGACCAAAAAAATAAATTTTGTTGCATGACAGTCAAAAAAGCCCCAAATCGTGTATTGAGACTTGGCAAGTAGTTTTTTCGTTAGAGTTGGCGCAGAGTCACTGCAATGGGGCCCCATTGGAAATATATTCTGATACCAATTTGATTGGTAAACCCGACAGATCACACCCCTCCCAATCTCCCCTTGGCAAGGGGAGGAGCCGTAGGCGGTGGGGTAATCTGTAGCGCAATACTTTCAAGCACAATTTGGGTATAGAGCAGCAATCTCCACACCTGTAGCGTTCTGGCTGACAATGAGTCAAGTTGTCTTATGTCTCTTTCAGCCAGTAGATTATTAATCCTCAATCCTCTTTTGCTTCTGCATCTGGCTGAGAGAGTCGCTTATTTGCCTTTTCCAGGCGACTTGCAGCACTAGCCATCACCTCGTCCATTTTCTCCAGCATTTCACCTGGATAATCTTCTAAAACCTTTGTAGACAGAGAGACTCGCCGCTTAATTTCGTCTACTTCAATGATCACAGCTTTGATGGGTTGGCTGATGTGGAATCGTTCTTCCAGAGAGGAAATGTAATTCTTGCTGATTTGATTAATGTGAAGTAACCCGGTCGTGCCTTCAAAATCGACAAAGACTCCAAAGGGTTTAATGCCCACAATCTTGCCATCCACCAGTTGCCCAACCTCTAGTTGCCCTAAACTAGCGGCCTGGGCCGCTTGCCGTTGTGAGAGCACCAACTTCCGACTGTCAGGATTCACTTCCAAAAAAGTGACGGTCAGTAACTTACCAATCAGAGATTCTAAATCGTTTCGATCGACTAAATGCGATCGCGGAATAAAACCCCGAATCCCCTGGACATCAACTGTCACTCCTCCTTTGTTGACGCTGCGAACTCGTGCTTGAATCGTTTGCCGATTCTCTTGCATGTCTTGCATCCGTTCCCACACCTGCTTAATTTCGAGCTGCCGGATCGAGAGGGTGATCTGGCCATCAGCATCTTGCTCACGGATAATCAAAAAGTCCCGCTCTTCCTGAAGGGGAATGACATCTGAAGGATGATTAAATGGCTTGAGAGAAGCTTCATCTAGAGGGAGAAACGCAGCAGCCTTACCACCAATATCAACATAGATGCCATCACTTTCATAGCTGAATGCTTTACCACGAACTACCCGCCCCCTTTGAAACTGGTAGTCATGACTTTCCAGCGCTTTTGCAAAATCATCAGCGGAAAAGGTCAAGTTTGCCTCCTAGAATTCGAGCTTCTATGCTGCCGAGTCAGTTACACCCTTAGCATCAACAGTTGCGTTCATCCAATATAATCAATTCCTGCTTGAACTGCATCCTTTTCGATGTCTCCTGGAACGGCGTATTTCACTCTTAAACTCACCGAATTCGAGGAACAGTGGGGAGGCGGGTGTAGATGCCCTGGGGGTCGTTGAAGGATTGGAAGGACTCTAGTTCGGCTTGTAAGTGCCGCCATTGATCTGTCAGAGGATCAACAGGTGAGGATTGAGTGTACTTGTTCAACAGGTTTTCGACAATTTGTTCCTCCAGAGAGCGCGATCGCGGATACTCTTGAACATACCAGTCGTCTCCTAGATCCGCTTGTTTTGCTGCGGCTTGGATGGCATCTTCTAAGCCTCCCAGTTCATCCACCAGTCCAATGCGCTTGGCCTGAATGCCTGACCAAACTCGACCCTGAGCAATTTCAGCGACCCGATCTTTGGAGAGTGATCGCGACTCTGCTACCAGTGCCAAAAAATCATCGTAGATGCGATCGACGACCCGTTGAAGAATTGCCAGTTCTTCTGGAGTTTTAGGACGAGACAGACCGTTCATATCGGCAAACTGTGCCGTTTTTACCACATCCCAGGTAATACCATTGTTGTTAGCCAACTCTTGTACGTTTGGCACTAAACCAAACACCCCGATTGAACCTGTGATCGTCGTTGGAGTGGCATAAATTTGGTCGGCATGGGCAGAAATTTGGTAGCCGCCGGAAGCGGCCAAACTACCCATTGACACAATCACAGGCTTGACCTCACTGGTTAGCTTGACTTCGCGGGTAACCCGCTCAGACGCGCTAGCGCTGCCTCCAGGAGTATTGACTCGTAAAACGATCGCTTTGACATTTTCGTTTTGGCGCAGGTCGCGAAATAGTCGGGCCAGGCGATCGCCCCCAATCTGTCCTGGGTTGCCTGATCCACTGACAATATTGCCTTCAGCGTAGATCAAAGCAATTTGTTGATCTCGATTAAAGGGGTTAGCTTCCTGATCACTGGCTAAGGCGTATTCTGACAGAGCAATTTGTCGAAAAGAGGTTTCCTTCTCTGTCTCTCCAGTCAGTTTGCGTAAGTCGGGGATCACCTGATCAAAATGGGCTAACCGATCGACCAGTCCCGCTTGCTCTGCCTCTTGAGCTAACAAGATACCCCGTTGATCTGCGATCGCTTGCAATTCAGTCGTCTGCACCTCGCGACTGGCAGCCACGGCACTCAAAAACTCGTCCCATAGGTCGGCTAACAATTCCTGTGTTTGTCGGCGTTCTTCAGGACTGCGATCGCTACGAGTATAAGGTTCAACGCCTGATTTGTAGCGTCCAGCACGAATCGGTTGCACCCCAATGCCAAACTTTTCTAGCGCATCGGCAAAGAAGATGGCTTCAGAACTAAACCCATTCAGTTCGACTAGACCTGTGGGATTCAAGACGATCGTATCGGCAACCGAAGCGAGGTAGTAATTCTGTTCAGAAAACTCACTCTCGTATGCCAGGATCGGTTTGCCTGTTTTTTGAAATGCCTCTAGCGCTTGGCGCACCTCACCCAAATTGGCGAACCCAGAACCACCAGTGATAGCGCTGCCATGTAGATATAGCCCTACAATTCTGTCATCCTCCGCTGCTGCTGCCAATCCCTCTAGCACCGTGCGAAGAGAAACTGAGCGATTTTCGGAGTTGGCCAACACATCGTTGATCACCTGACTGGGGTCAGATGTGGGCGGAGCATCTGTGATGGGAGTAGATAAATCAAAGGTCAAGATGGTTTGCTTTTCCACCCGTGGTTCTGCATCCTTGGTTGTGGCTGCCAGGGAAACCAACAGGAAAACCAATCCAACAGAGCCAAGGATAGAGAAGAGAACCAACCCAGCTAGGCTTGCTAAGGTGTACTTTAAAAAATCGCGCATTGGCAGGGGAACCGGGGTGAGGGAAGAAGGTAGCAGGGAAAGATTTGGAATTTGCTTCTTCAGTTTAGCCAACTCTCTAAAGAGATGACTGATAGGGAAGCCAAAGCTTTCGGGGTTTCGCGATCAAGCCGCAGCCAGTCATAAAGAGATAATTAACGAGATTTTATCCAATTCGTTCCAGCAGATGGGGGGCGCGTAGACCTGGTAGAGTGGCGGTGCCAGTGCAGAAGAGGACGGTTGAAACTTCAGCGATTAAGGCATCTGTAAGTTCAGACAGGGCCACCTCTGAAGTGGCAGCAGCTTGCAAGAAGGGAAACGCTAATCCTGCCAGATCGGCTCCGAGTGCGATCGCCTTGGCCACATCCAAGCCAGTTCGCAGCCCACCTGAGGCAATCAAAGGAATGGATGGGGCGATCGCCCGCACCTGAGTCACACAGTCAGCCGTCGGAAGTCCCCAATTGGCGAAGGTTTCTCCCAACCGTCGTTGCAGTGGATCTTTGGCTCGCTGACTTTCAACTTTTGCCCAAGAGGTGCCTCCTGCCCCAGCCACATCGATCGCACTCACACCCGCATCTATGAGAACTTGTGCCATCTTCGCCGAGATCCCATTGCCCACCTCCTTGGCAATCACCGGAACGGGCAACTGCTGGCATAACTGGCTAATTTTGCAGAGCAGTCCCCGAAAATCCCGATCGCCTCTGGTTTGAACACACTCTTGCAGCGGGTTGAGGTGCAATACCAGAGCATCGGCCTCCAACCAATCGATCACCCGATGGCATTCGTCTATTCCATAACCATAATTCAACTGCACTGCACCTAAATTGGCAAACAAAAGAATATCAGGAGCGAGCGATCGCACAGCAAAAGTCTTGATGACCTCTGGATTTTCGATCGCGACGCGCTGCGACCCAACACCCATTGCCAACTGATAGTGTTGAGCCACCTGAGCCAGACGCGAGTTGATCATTTGAGCATACTCAGTGCCACCCGTCATAGAGGAAATTAACAGAGGTGCCCCCAAGGACTTACCCAAAAAAGTGGTAGTTGTATTCACCTCCTGCCGATCTAATTCCGGCAGGCAACAGTGGACAAATCGATAACGCTCCAACCCATGTGATACGTGGTGAAACTGCACGTCTTCCTCCAGGCACACGCGCAAGTGATCCGCTTTGCGGCTTTGCGTTATTGCTGCTTGTTCTGTTGGGATCACAGATTTGCTCAAAGGACCAGGCAATGGCTGTTCCACACATTCAATCTTTCGGCTCACAGATTCCATCGCAGGTTTAACCCCTAAAAAGGTGTTATGAATCGCTTTTAAGCTAGTCTCCCACAAAGCTAACCTGAATTATTCTCCAGATTTTTCCCTCGCTCCCTAGCTGGAGCGAGGGGGAGGGGAGCGATCGCCCACTGCTGGCTGAAGCTGTAATTTTGTTTTCGTTATGTGACAATAAAACCGGATAATCTTCACAGGACTTCACGAATTCAGACGTTAAGCGATAAACTCTGAGAACGTGGTAGTGTTCTACTCCTGAGTCACTTGCTGAACCTCGTTCATTATTTCTGATTGGGCTTACCTTGCTGGAACTTCTGCACAAAATCAAAGACATCATTCGTCGCTGGTGGTCAGAGTTTACCTTGCAAACTCGGCTGATGGCGGCTGCTACTTTATTCGTCTCTTTGCTGATGAGCAGTTTGACGTTCTGGGCGGTCAACTCTATCCAACAAGATGCTCGACTCAACGATACTCGGTTTGGTCGCGATTTGGGTTTGCTGCTGGCAGCTAATGTTGCTCCGCTCGTGGCTGAGAACAACCGCACTGAATTGGCTCGCTTCTCCCATCAGTTCTACAGCAGCACCTCCAGTGTTCGCTACATGCTCTACGCCGATCAAGATGGAGAGATCTTTTTTGGCATTCCCTTCTCCGAATCTGAGGTACAAAACTCGCTAACCATTCGCAGACGGATGCAATTGCCTGAGAATTACGCCAGAGATTTAGAGGAACCGATGGTACGGCAACATTTGACTCCCGATGGTGAGGTCACGGATGTGTTTGTGCCGCTGGTGCATGAGGGGCAATACCTGGGAGTAATGGCGATCGGCACCAATCCCAATCCCACTGTGGTCACCTCTTCCCATTTGACCCGGGATGTGACGATCGCCGTCTTTGTCTCCATTTGGGTCATGGTAATTTTGGGGGCCGTTTTTAATGCCCTGCAAATCACCCAGCCAATTAAGGAGTTGGTGCAAGGGGTAAAAAATATTGCTGCGGGGAACTTTAATCAGCGCATTGATCTGCCCTTTGGTGGTGAGTTAGGGGAATTGATCCTCAATTTCAACGAGATGGCAGAGCGCTTAGAGCGCTACGAGGAGCAGAATATTGAGGAACTCACCGCAGAGAAGGCGAAATTGGAGACTCTAGTAGCTACAATCGCTGATGGCGCAGTGTTGTTAGACAGCAACATGCGGGTGATTCTGGTCAATCCCACAGCCCAGCGGTTATTTGGCTGGGAGGATCAATCTCAGGTATTGGGCAAGAATGTTTTGGATTATTTGCCAGAACCCGTCAAGGTTGAACTAGCTGAGCCATTACAACAAATTGCGATCGCCAATCAGCTACCCGATAGCATCCGAGAGCGTGAAGGCTCTCAATACTCGATTACCATTCCAGGTCCACCCAAGCGCACGGTGCGATTGCTCCTCACGATTGTTCTGGATCAGCATCGGGAAGCCGTCCGAGGGATTGCCTTGACCGTCCAGGATATCACCCGTGAGGTTGAGCTAAATGAAGCCAAAAGTCAATTTATTAGCAATGTCTCCCACGAACTGAGAACGCCACTTTTCAATATCAAATCCTTCATCGAAACGTTACATGAATACGGTGAGGATCTGACGGATGTAGAACGCCGCGAATTTTTGGAAACGGCTAATCGAGAAACCGATCGCCTGACCCGCTTGGTGAATGATGTGCTGGATCTGTCTCGACTCGAATCTGGTAAGCGTTATCATCTCGATGCAGTTTACATTCCACAGGCTGTTGAACAAACCTTCCGCACCCATCAACTTAATGCTAGAGATAAGGGAATTGAACTGGTGCAAGAGATTCAACCTGATTTACCAGCGGTGTTAGGCAATTACGACTTACTGTTACAAGTTTTTGGTAACCTACTGGGCAATGCCCTGAAATTTACCAGGGCAGGCGGCAAAGTGGCTATTCGGGCTTACGTTCTGGAACCGGAACCGGAGAGTCATGTGATGCCGAACCAGGTTCGGGTTGAGATGTCTGATACTGGCATTGGCATTGATCCAGAAGACCAGCAGGCCATTTTCGATCGCTTCTTCCGGGTGGAAAATCGGGTTCATACTCTGGAAGGTACTGGATTGGGATTGTCGATTGTCAGGAATATTCTGGAAAAGCACCAAACCTCTATTTGCTTAGTCAGTGAGGTGGGGGTAGGCACAACTTTCTGGTTTGACCTCAAGATTTTTCAAGAGTCTCATGTAATTACCTCGAAAGTGGGTGCAGACAAGCATTTGCTCTCTGCGCCCACTGAATCACACCTTGTGTTAAATCCAAGTTCTTGATGTCAACCTTAATGTTTCAGCACAATCCGATATCGCGCTTTACCCGCTTCTAAACGCTCCAGTGCTTCATTGACCTGCTCAAAGGCATAGGTTTCGGTAATGGGAGCAATGTTATGCCGTGCGGCGAACTCCAGCATTTTTTGACTGGTAGCTGGACTGCCCAACGGACTACCCGACAGCGTTTTTTGCCCAGCAATCAGCGGAAAGGCATAGGCTTGAATGGCGTTGGGCACAATGCCAACAAAATGCAATCGACCCTTGGGACGCAGCAGACTGATATATGCAGCCCAATCCAGGTTAGCATTGACGGTCGAAAGAATTAAATCAAAAGAATTGGCAGCAGCTTCCAAGGCTTTCGGATCACGAGAATTGATGAAATGATTTGCTCCCATTGAGCGAGCTTCCTCTTCTTTACTGGGATTCGTTGAAAAGGCAGTGACATCGCAACCCCACGCCTGGAGAAATTGCAAGGCCATATGTCCCAATCCACCAATGCCAATTACACCGACGCGATCGGTCGGTTTCACATCGAATTGCACAATCGGATTGAACACTGTGATACCGCCGCAGAACAATGGCCCTACTTTGGCAGGATCAACCCCTGCTGGCAGAGGAATTACCCATTCTTCATGGGCGCGCACTTTGTCAGCGAATCCGCCATGCCGTCCCACAATCGTTTGTTCCGCAGTCAGGCAGAGATTGTGATCGCCAGACATACACCATTCACAATGGGTACACGAGTGAGAGAACCAGCCTAACCCCACCCGTTGACCGACCTTGATAGTGGCAACGCGATCGCCTACTGCTGTCACCACACCCACAATTTCATGACCTGGCACAAAAGGATATGCTGTAGTGCCCCACTCATTTTTCAACATACTGAGGTCACTGTGGCAAATCCCGCAGTATTCCACTTGAATTTCAACCTCAGTGTCTTTCAGTGTACCTGGATCATACTCAAAAGGCTCTAATTTACCACCAGCTTCACGAGCCGCGTAAGCTTGAATCATGCTGTTCTCCAGTAACCTCTAATGTTTTCGCCAACCAATCTGCTCTATGACAATATCGAAGGGTAGCCTGGTTTCTGTCAACGTCCAATTGGATGAGGGGCGATCGTCGCACTTGAGGCTTTGTCGGTGCGTCTACCAGTTGAAGGAGTAAAACCAGAAACCACAGAGGTAGAGAGGATACAAAGAGGCAGCAATATCAGCCTTAACCCGCATCTGAGGGTTTGTGAACAAGCCAATCGCCTGCTATACAAAACCAAATCGCAGTAAGCATTCTACTATGCTTGAAATCTTTAAGGAGTTGCAATACCCCCAGGGGAATTCGAATCCCCGTCGCCTCCGTGAAAGGGAGGTGTCCTAGGCCTCTAGACGATGGGGGCACCAGAACTTGACCTTTTTAAATATAGCGAGTGTTAATCTAATTGTCAACACTCGTGTTTTCTGCTGAGCAATGCTCTTTTTGGTTTGGGAGTGCCCGCCGCAGAGTGGCGGAATTTACCCAAAAGGTTCGTCTTTGTTTGCCATAAGGCAAGACCTATCTCAGGAGTAAGCTAAAATTTTGGAGAAGTAGGAAGAAATAGGTCTTCAGAATTAACACGTATTCCTGCGCTATCACCTACAAATTGACACGTATTCCTGCGCTACCTCTCACGAATTGACATGTATTTCTTCGCATACCCTACGAATTGACACGCAATTCTTCGCCATCGTGACACTCAATCCTTCGGTTTGGACATAAAATCCTTCGCAATGATATTCAATCCTTCGCTGCGGACACTTATTCCTTCGCTCAAAAGTTTAAAGCGCATAAAAACAAGGCGGCACCCAGATTTGAACTGGGGAATGGAGGTTTTGCAGACCTCTGCCTTACCACTTGGCTATGCCGCCACCTGATCTCAATACTAATAGTTAATTATAGCAAACTTCTGAGGTTCTATTGCAAGTATGCGCGATCGATGGCACGGAGAAGCTGTCGTAATTTGTGGCTTTAGTTCTATCGGTTAATTTGCTTTGCTATAGAGCAGCTATATGGATGGCAATCTCTCAAAGCCATTCAAAGCAGGTAAATTTTAATTGATGGGATTTTCTCCAACTCACTCCTAACGATCCACTTGTAAATTTAGGCAATTATGACAACATCTCAATCTCTTTTAATAGCTCAACTGACGGATACTCATTTGTTTGCCAATGAGTTTCAGGAGATGTTGAATTGTCCAACCGTACAGTCGTTTTGCTCTGTGGTTGAGCGGGTAAATTCTGGGGTGCCTCGTCCAGATATTTTACTTTTGACTGGAGATTTGTCACAGGATGAAACTCCAGAGTCTTACGAACGATTACGATCGCTGCTCACCCCTTTAGAGATTCCAACCTATTGGATACCGGGCAATCATGACGATCTACCAACGATGCAAGCGATTTTACAGAATCAATGGATCTCCCCGATTCGATCGTTTCAGCAGCAGGGTTGGCAGGTGATTTTGTTAAGTTCATTAGTCCCTGGATGTGTTGATGGGGAATTATCGACAGAGGATTTGGGGTGGTTGGATCGTCAGTTAGAGGCAGTAAGACTGCCAACATTGGTGGCCTTGCATCATCCACCGATTGCGATCGCTTCAGAGTGGATGGACGGGATTGGGTTACGGAATTCAGAGGCGTTGTATGAGGTGCTCGATCGCCATCCTCAGGTCAAGATTGTCTTATTTGGGCACATTCATCAGGAGTTTGTGGGAGAGCGCAATGGAGTAACTTATTTGGGTAGCCCTTCAACCTGTGTGCAATTCAAACCGTTGAGACGCGAGTTTACTATAGATGAACTCCAGCCTGGGTTTCGCCTGCTGAGACTTGATCCAGATGGGCAGTTTGAAACTCAAGTGGAGCGCGTGCTTACGGGGGAAGGACAAGCTAGAATAAAGTCAAACTAGAGCTTTAAGAAAACTTTACAAATTTGCACAAAGCCTGTGGAACCGTTGTCTGCTCCTGAACCTGCTCCTTCTGCGATCGCAAATTTTCAATTTGATTCGATTGATGCGGCTTTGGCTGATTTGAAGTCAGGTCGGGTCATTGTGGTGGTAGACGATGAGAACCGGGAAAATGAGGGAGATTTGATTTGTGCGGCTCAATTTGCTACACCCGATATGATTAATTTTATGGCGGTGGAGGCCCGAGGGTTGATCTGTCTAGCCATGACGGGTGAACGGTTAGATCAATTGGATTTGCCATTGATGGTCAGCCACAAAACCGACGAGAGTGAGCAAACCGCATTTACGGTGAGTATTGATGGTGCGACTCATCTGGGGGTAACGACAGGAATCTCGGCAGAGGATCGAGCGAGGACGATTCAGATTGCGCTGAATCCGGCTACGCGCCCTTCGGATCTGCGTCGTCCGGGTCACATTTTTCCCTTACGGGCGCGGGAAGGTGGGGTGCTCAAGCGAGCCGGACATACAGAGGCGGGAGTTGATTTGGCGCGGTTAGCTGGACTGTATCCAGCGGGGGTGATCTGCGAGATTCAGAATCCGGATGGTTCAATGGCTCGGCTGCCTGAGTTGATTGTCTACGCGCAGCATCATGGCTTGAAGATTATCAGCATTGCAGACCTGATCAGTTACCGATTACAACACGAGCGGTTTGTGCAGCGGGAAGCTGTGGCAGATTTGCCAAGTGAGTTTGGCCACTTCAACGTCTATGCCTATCGCAACTTGTTGGACAACTCGGAACATCTGGCGATCGTCAAAGGTGACTTAGCCACTTTTTCACAGGGCCCAGTCATGGTCAGGGTGCATTCAGAATGCTTGACGGGTGATGCGTTGGGTTCTCTGCGCTGTGATTGCCGAATGCAATTACAGGCAGCCCTGAAGATGATTGAGAACGCAGGGCAAGGGGTGGTCGTGTACTTGCGGCAGGAGGGCCGGGGAATTGGGTTGATAAACAAACTCAAAGCTTATTCGTTGCAGGACATGGGGCTGGATACGGTAGAAGCGAATGAGCGCTTGGGGTTTCAGGCAGATCAGCGGAATTATGGTATGGGAGCACAGATTTTGAATGATCTGGGAGTCAAACAGTTTTGTTTGATTACCAACAATCCCCGCAAGATTGCTGGGTTGAAGGGATATGGGCTGGAAATGGTCGATCGCGTTCCATTGCTGATTGAAGCAACTTCTTACAATGCCAGCTATTTGATGACCAAGGCGGAAAAACTGGGGCATTTATTATTACGAACCTTTTTGGTGACGATCGCCCTCCATTGGCAAGATGATCCTCGATCTCCGACGGAACGATATGAACGATTAGAAAAATTGCGTCACCTCGTCAAGCCTTACGACTTATTGGTGCAAGAGGAAGCTCGTCCTGTAGCGATTGCCTTGTTCAACAATTCCTCACTGATCTTTCACCTCGGTTTTGATCAACCTGATATTGTTCCGGTTGACTGGTATACAACTGTCAGTCATCCTTGTGTGGAAGCGATCGCTCAAATTCTGGATCAGTTAGCTCTATGGTCTTCAGTGCAGCAATTAGAGTTCCTGATTTCTTCGGGCAGCGATCCGATGATGAATTTGCAAGTCAAACTCGACCGACAGGTGTTTCCGTTGATTCAGCAACCTTCAGCAGCGCTCAAGCCCTCTACCTTGTGCGACCAACTGGAACTGCAACGGATTTATGTGTTTTCTAGCCATTCTTCGTGAAGGCAAAGCTAATCAGCGATCGCCACTCTTTGGCATCAGAGGGATTTCTACGATTACAGTGGTTCCTACACCCTCTTGACTGGTTAAAAAAACCTTGCCGTGGTGCGCTTCTATACATCGTTTGACGACAGCGAGACCCAATCCTGTTCCCTGCACCTGTCCCACGTTCTTGCACCGATAAAAAGTTTCAAAGAGCCTATTTTGGGCTTCTAGAGGAATCCCAATTCCTTGGTCAATCACCTTGAATTGGGCAATGCCAGTCTGACAGTTCAGTTCAAAGCGCACAGTGCTGCCTGCGGGAGAATATTTAATGGCATTTGAAAGCAGATTAGTGAAAATACGCTGAAGTAGGGTTTTATCGACCTCAGCGCTTGAGCAATCCGCTGAGCAGACAAACACTAACTTGTGTTGCTGTCCCATACTAAATTGCACTGTTTCTAGCAAATCCTGACAAAATTGCTCCAGATTGATAGTCGTTGGTTGACAAAGCGTTTTCCCTGCATCAATGCCGCCTAACAATAAAATCTCGTCTAGAAGATAAAGCATGTGGTCGATCGCGGCATCAATTTTGTCAAAGTATCGTTCTTGAGTTTCGCTGCTCAAGGTTTGATTGGCGTGGCGCAGTAGACCTGAAAAGCCCTGAATGCTGGTTAAAGGGGTGCGAAAGTCATGCGAGAGCATTGACATGAATTCCGATTTCAGCCGATTTAATTCTTTCTCCTGCGCCAGTGCTCTCAGGGCTTCAGCTTCAGCCCGTTGTAGATCAGCTTGCATCTGGCGCAGGTTGAGTTGGTTATTAATCCGCACCAACACCTCCTCTACATAGAAGGGTTTGGTGATGTAGTCTATTCCACCAGTTTGAAAAGCTTTGACTTTGTCGATCGCCTCCCCCATTGCACTCAAGAAAATAACGGGAATTTCTCGCGTTGCTTCATTCGCTTTGAGCCAGTGGCAAACTTCGTAACCATTCATTTTAGGCATATTGATATCCAACAGGATTAAATCGGGCAGAGTTGTTTTGACTGCCATCAATGCCGCAGAACCACTGATAGCGCTGCGAACTTCATGCCCCTGCTGGGCCAGCATACTGGATAGTAAGCGCAGATTGTTGGGTGTGTCATCTACGATCAGAATGCTACCCTTGATTGTCTGAGTCTGGTTATTATTCATTGCCTGGCGGATTGAGCAAGCTCGACAATCTCCTCGAAGCGAAAATTATAAGCTAAATCTGCCAGAGCTTTCGCCAAGGTTGGGTAAGTTGATGGAATTTGCCGGATTAATTGCAACACTTGGCGATCGCTACAGCCGCTAGCGGACTGGCGGAGTTGGTCAATCCACTCAGGTGGCATAACAGCGAGGTCATTCCCCTTGAGAATTGGAGTTGAGATGGCAGTCGCATCAAGACGCTGGGGTACGTCTTCATACAAGAAGGAAACGCCTAAATGTTCGGCAATCTTTGCAAAAAGTAATTCTTGCTCCACAGGTTTACGAATAAAATCGTCGCAGCCGACGGATAAGATGGCTGAGCGGTTCTCCTCAAACGCACTGCCTGTGACTGCGATAATCACCGTTGCTTGTCCCTTAGCCGAGGCTTTGATCTGTTGCGTTGCTTCGTACCCGTTCATCACAGGCATTCGCATGTCCATCAAAATCAGATGAGGATTCCAGGCTTCCCAAAGTGCCAACCCTTCCTGCCCATTTTCTGCCTCTCGCAACTCAAATCCCAGCGATGCCAGTAGTTCGACTAACAGATGGCGATTTTCCCATTGGTTTTCGACAATCAAGATGCGATATGTAGGTTGGTTAGGAGCCACACCAATCACCCGCCGATGTCCTGGCGACGACATACGAGCCATCTCAGCAGAATGGGCCCAAATATTAAATTTAAAGACACTACCCTGACCCAATACGCTGTTCACCGTGATATCACCACCCATTAAATTGACAAATTTGCGACTAATCGTCAACCCTAAGCCAGTTCCTTCATGCGCTTGTTGACCGATGCGAGTTTGCACAAACGCCTTAAACAGGTGCTCAATCTCATCGGGCGCGATCCCGGAACCCGTATCTTCTATTTCAAATAGGATATTGATCAACCTGGGATCTGAAGTCGATCGGCGATCGTCCAACTCGACATTGAGCTTAATGTATCCAGACTCCGTAAACTTAATGGCATTGCCCAGAAGATTTAACAGCACTTGCCTGAGTTTGTTCTCATCGGTTGTGATGAATTGGGGCAAGCATGGAGTGCGTTGAAACGTCAGCGTGAGTTGCTTGACATTTGCTTTTAGGCGCAGCATATCTTCTAAACTATCCAGCAGGCGATAGAGGTCAAAACTGTTTTCATTCAATTTGACCCGGCCGGCTTCGATTTTCGACATTTCTAGAACATCGTTGATTAAACTGAGTAGATGTTGACCACTGCGATTGATAATGTCGAGATGTTGTTGATGTTCTAATGCGAGAGTAGTATCGCGGCTCATAATCTGGGTGAATCCCAAAATTGCATTGAGCGGGGTTCGCAACTCATGGCTCATGTTAGCCAGAAACTCACTCTTGGCTCGATTCGCTGCTTCTGCTGCATCTCTAGCTTTTTCCAGTTCTGTAGATTGCTGTTGGGTTTGCCTGAGCAGTTCGGCTTGTTGTAGCGCCACACCCAATTGGGAACTGATATGAATGGCCAGGCTAATTTCGGTCGCCTTCCACAAGCGCGGGCGGGCATTCTGGTAACTGGCTAACAATCCCCACAGTTTGTTGCCCTGGAAGATTGGTACTGTCAAATATGCTCTGACTTGAAACCGCTCTAGCAAGTCCAAATAGCAGGTAGAAAACCCAGCTTCATAAATATCCTTCACGGCCAGATAGCTAGACCCCTGACTGTACATTCCTCCTCTGGTTTCTTGCAAATAGGTATCCTGTATCCAATTGCCCCTTTCCCAGGTTTTGACCACACAACGATCGCTATCCACACAGTGATGGTTGTCCAATTCTTCTTGCTGCTCTTGGAGAATCGGTTGCCAACCTGCTGCTACAGATTCGGCCACAAATTCACCGCTCCAATCGGGGTGAAACCGGTAAAGGGTAACGCGATCGCACCGTAACAGGTAACGTAGTTCTTCTGTAGTCGCACGAAAGATTTGTTCGATATCTAGAGTTTGGCGCATCCGCTCAATCACGCGCAGCATAGCCCGCTCTCGTCGAGCACTTTCACGCAGCGCATCTTCAACCAGTTTTCGTTCTAACTCGGCTCCAGCCCGCGCCGCGAAGATGCGTAAAATTAGCTCTGAGGTCCGGTTACTGATAATTGGCTGATTATCCAATACTTTCAGGTGTCCTAAAACACTACCTGTCGAATCTGTCAACGGTACACCTAAATAACTCTGCACTTCAGCCCAGGCAGGTAGACGGTAGTTGGGGAACTGTTGCAGCACGGCTTCAGGATAGAAACGAACGGCCCCATTTAGCACCTGTTCACAGGGTGTACCAGCAAGGTGGTATTCAAAATTCTCACCAAAATCGTTTCCTTGCCAGAAGGCTAGCGTCCGCACGGTTGTTTTCTCTGCGTCCACCAGTTGCGTAATCAAGGCATAGCGCACTTGCAGGACCTCTGCCAGGTAACGAACCAGCAATCGAAAGAATTCATCTCCTGTTTTCGCCGCTGTCCCTTCCACAATTAACTGCAATGCTTGTTCCTGGCGCTTACGTTCTGAAATATCTTCAGCAATGCCAACTAAATGGGTGACCTCTCCTTGCTCATTAGTCAGCGGTACTTTCATAATCCGCTGTTGAATGCGGCGTTGCCCTGTCGTGTGATAGAAATCTTCTTCTTCAATAAACAGAGGTTGTCCACTGGCAATAATTTGCAAGTCTTCAGCATGAAACTGGTTAGCTAATTCTGCATCAAGATTGGCATACTTGGTTTGCCCTATCGCCTTTTCGCGGGCAACCCCATACATTTTCTCGGCGGCCTGATTCCAAATAACGTGGCGAAAGTTATTCTTAACATCTCTGACAAATAATGCCAATGGAATATTTTCTACAATGCTGTCGAGTAACTGTTGTGATTGAGACAATTCCCGCGCCAATCGTTTGCGTTCTGTCACGTCACTGGCAGTTCCCATGATGCCTTCAGGATATCCTGCCTCATCGCGTAGTAGCACCGCATTGAGCAGTAATTGAATCGATCGCCCCTCTTTCGTCAGATGAATTAGTTCGTACTGAAAACAAGGTTCCCCCTGCAATATTAGTTGAAACAACTGCTGCCCCTTTTGCAAGTGCTCTGGCGGTAGTAATTCGGCAAAAGGACGACCTATAATTTCTGCCAATTCATATCCAAAGATTTGTCTGGCGGCTCGATTGATGAAAGTGTAACGTCCAGCAGTATCCACAGAGAAAATAATATCCTGGGAAGCTTCCACCAGGTTACGGTATTTCCGCTCGCTCTGCATCAAGGCAAATTCTGCCTGAAATCTTTCCAGATGCAGAGAAATGGCTGAAGCCGCAGCCGTCAAGAGACTGATTTCAGAAAGGTCATAAATACGAGCCTCGACGCAATTTTCAAATCCGATAAAGCCCCAAAAGTGACCTTTGATCATCAGCGGCAGGATAAGGAGCGATCGCACTCCATGCTGTTCTAAAACTACCTGCTCTACTTCTGGAAACTCTGTAGCCAGGTTGTTGACGATATCACCGCGTTGCAAAATATCGTACCAGCGGAGAAACAAATCTGTATGGGAGGAGTTTGACCAGAGGGGCTGACAACTTTGGGTTGCCATTGCGTTCTCGTGGCACCAAATGGCTCGTTCATCTAATCGCAATGTGCCAGCGATATCACGGTTATTCTCAAACAAATAAACTCGCGACGCGGTCGAAGCCTGCCCCAGCAATTCCAAAATTTTAGGGTAGAGACAATCTTCCCCCCCAAACGCTAAAAGGTGACGTTGCACATCTACCAGAACTTCGAGATAACGTTCTCGTCTGGCCAGCGCTTCTTCTTGTAGCCTTTCTTCAGTGATATCTAAACCAAAAGATTGAAACTCGGTGAGATTGCCATCCTCATCCAGGATGGGTTGGTCCGTCCACGCAAACCAGCGTAGTTGACCATCCGCAGCCACCATTGGGTGTTCATAGGTGCTGGAAATCGAATCTTGACATATTGTTTGAACATATTGTTCAACTTCGGGTTGAATCTCTTGCGGCAGCAAGTCAACAAACCGTTGCCCAATCAGGGTCTCTGAAGAGTGATTAAAGAAGCGACAATAGGCTTGGTTAACAAAGGTCAACCTTGTATCTGCTAGCCAGCGGCAAACCAAAACTGAATCTTGAGATTCAACCAACTCGCGATAGCGAGTTTCGCTCTGTTGCAATGAAGCTTCTGCTTGTTTGCGTTTGGCTTCAATTTCATGAGTCGTGAGGTACTTGCTGATGCTTTGAGCCATCAACTCAATGATCTCTTGCTCATAGTGATGATAGCCTGATCTGGGCTGGGTTGAGAAAAAACACAGGGTGCCATAGATCTGGTCTTCCACAAAAATAGGCGTGCCAATGTAGGATTCAATCTTCAAACTTTGGCGCATGGGATGTTGGCTCAAATCATCGAGTTGACTGATATGACTGTAGCTGATGGTCTTTCCCTGAGCCGCAGTCGTACCACAAAACGTCTCTCTCAGCGAAAAGAGTTTTCCTGAGGTCAGTTCTGCAAATTCAGTTTGGGCTGCCAGAATTTCAAAGGTTTCTGCCTGCAAACGACCGACAACTCCGCTCGTAAAGTCCAGCATTTCGCATCCCGTTTGCAAGTAATCAGTTAGAAGTTCTTCCAGTTGATTGAAATGAGTAAGGCTGAGGCGATGCAATTGCTTCAAGTTAGAGGTAAAACTCGCTAAAGTATTTGAGGTTTGTAATAATACCGTTTCAGTTTGTTGACGTTCGTGAATCTCTTGACGTAGCAATAGATTCTGGCGATCGAGTACTTCCCGCTGTTTCTGTTCTTGTTCCAATAAATTTGCCTGGGCAAAAGCAATACCGACTTGGGCCGCAATTGCTGCTAATAATTCGATTTCATCGTCTGTCCATTGGCGAAACTGACCGCATTGCTGCAAACCAATTATTCCATTCGGCTCTCCTCGGTAAGAAGTCCGAATACACAACAGGGATTTTAAGCCGATTGCTTGACAGAGGGAGATCATTGGCTGAAGCAAAGGATCAGCAAATACATTCGGTGAAGCAACGACTGCATCTTGAGTAAGCACCTGGATAGCGTGGGGATTACTCTTCAGTGGAATTTGTAGTGGATGCAGCGGTTGATAACCAGGTGCAACATATTGCGCCACGCAGGGAATTTCAGGCAGAGGTGAGGGATTGTAAGTATGAATGAAACAGCGATCGACCCCAAAAGCTCTGCCCACTTGCACAGCGGTTGTAGCAAAAATCTGCTGGGGATCTAACTCAGACCGAATGGCCTCAGTAATTTGTTGGATCAACAGAGTTCGATGTAGTTGAGCTTCCAGAGCGAGTTTGGCTTGTTTACGTTCCTCCTCCACTTTTTGACGCTCAGCAATTTCAGCTTGCAGACCATGATTCTGCTCTCCTAATTGCCGTTGAAGGCGGCGCAGATTCAGTTGGCTGTCAATGCGAGCGATCACCTCTTTGACCTGGAATGGTTTGGTGATGTAATCCACCCCACCTACATTAAAGGCTTTCACCTTATCAAACGATTCGTTCAAAGCACTGAGGAAAATGATGGGGATATCACGAGTTTGGACATCCGCCTTGAGCCGTTGACAGACTTCGTAGCCGTCCATTCCTGGCATCATGATATCCAGCAGGATCAAATCAGGCAAATTTGCCCGCACTGAGGCCAGGGCCAATTCACCATCAGGAGCAAACCTGACCTTGTATCCCTGTTTTGACAGCAAACGAGCCAAGAGTTGCAGGTTGGCTGGAGTGTCATCAACAACTAAAATGCTCTCTGGGGGTAGCATATCTTGCTCCTGATTAAACTCCTGATCCATCAAATCTCAATCTTGCTGCCTGGTAGCGATACTTAATTGCACAAGGTTGAGCAATTCTGCATATTGAAAGTTTCTTACCAAGTTTAGTAGATAAGCAACCACTTCTTCATTATTACCGATCGCTTCCAACAAACTCAGCATCCAGTCTAAATCGCCCTCAAGAACTGCTTGATGAAAAGATGTCAGCCACTCAGTTGGCAGTGGAGTGATCAGAGTCTCTATCTTCAGTCCGGTTGAAAGTTGAGAACGAGGCTGAATAGAGGGTTGAGAGCCAGGTTGAATTTGAACAGATTCCTGGTAAACAAATTGCACCTGTAAGTGCTTTGAGAGCACAGCCATCATTATCGAGTCAGGGCTGGAGTGAAAAATTTTGGTGAATTTTTCCCTGGTGGTTTGCAATGCGACCTCGATTTCCTCAAGCGATCGCCGCCAGTGTTGAGCGACTTGGTTGAAGGATTGCACCATCATTTGTAGCTCTAGCAGCGGTAAGTGCTGGGAGGGTTGCTCAACACCAGCCTGGATAGTTGCCTGACTAGCCGACTGAAAGTGCAGCACAATTTGGGTCAGCCATCGCTTTGTCCAGTCAGTCCAAACGATGAGCAGCAGGGTAGTAAGAACAGCAAAGAGTGCCATGCAGTAGGCGAAGGCTGTTTCATCCACAACACGCCAACAGACAAACAAGCCCAAGCTAAGGAGCAGGTGCAGCACGAACGGCATGGCTAGCCATACGGGTAGGGAAATTAACCCTGGTTTCTGCCGAGAGTTACGAACTTGTTCCTCAACGTTCATGAATTACTCAGCGACTCATAAACCGGACAACTCATTTTCAGACATTTGCGCGCATCTTGAGGTAACTTCAGTCAAATCTTTTTCAAAATTTTTACTGCCAGCCCAGAATCTGAAATACCTGTTCTGCTAGTTTAATCGGTTGAAAGGGCTTATCAATTCGCCCTTTAATGCCCTTCTCATGCCAATCAAATGGTTCAAATAGACAGCTATTGGCCGTCAACAGAATCACAGGGATAGGTTGAGTTACAGGATTAATTTGGAGTTCATCAAACACAGCAATGCCATTCATGTCTTTGAGGAAAACATCCAATAGGATGGCATCGGGCTGCTCCAGGCTAGCTTTCAGCAGTCCCTCTTGTCCAGAACTGGCAAGAATCACGTTGATTCCAGCTAACACTTCCAGGCTGACTTGAGCAATTTCTCGAATATCGCCGTCATCATCAATCACCAAGACCCGCTTGGCTAACATGACATTCCTCCATTAGACGATGGAACAACCGATGGAATTAACAGATCAGCAGTTGGCGCAAGCGTTGCATAATCACAGCAGCGCTACAGGGAGTGAGAAAATAATCTGGGATTCCCAGTGCTTGGGCAGCTTCTATTTTATCGGGTTGATTGAGCAGCAAGATAATATGAGTCTGCTGCCTGACCCTGTCATCCAGGTTCCTGATCAAAGCAATGCTATCCATATCTGACAATTCATCAGAAAGCAGAAGAATTTTGGCCTCGAAACCCGTATGGTTTCTCTCCAAGAGGGTCAACATTGCCTGGGCGCTTTGCACCCAACGGCTGTGGTAGCCCCTCGTCTTCAAAGCTTTCAGTAAAGAATAAGCGAATGGGGTATTGGGGTAGGCTAATAAAACATCAATCTCAGTTTGCTGAGATAAAGGTTGCCATGCTGTTGATAACACGCAATCTCGACCAGCTTGCTTGGCTCGATAAAGCGCCGCATCAGCAGTGCGATAGAGAATTTGCAAGCTATTGCCATCAATTGGATATTGGGCAATGCCAGCGCTAAAACTGACATAGAGTGGCTCACCCGTTGAAGTCACCATGCCTAGCGATCGCCATTCTTCTAAACTCTCCGCCAGTCGCTCCATCCCATCAAGCCGAGAAATGCCGTACATGCCAATGACAAACTCTTCTCCACCCCATCGGGCCACTACATCCCCAGAGCGGAATTTTTGCTTGAGAAACTGCCCAAACTGCCGCAAGACGCGATCGCCCTGAATGTGACCATAGCGATCGTTGACTCGCTTGAAATAATCCAGATCCAGCACTGCCAAACAGAGGGGTTGTTGCGAAAGATGGGCCAATTGCAAGAGTTGATTGAGTGCTTGAGTTGATTGTTGGCGATTGCTAACTCCTGTCAGCACATCCGTCTCAGCTTGACTGCGGAGGAGGCGACTGCGCTTTAGCCGATTCAGCACTTGAATCGATAACTCTTTGGCCAGGATGGGTTTTGTGACATAGTCATCTGCACCCACAGCAAAGACCTGTTGAATGGTTTCCCGGTCTGCATTGATTGTCAGAAATAAAATGGGGAGCCAACTCCACTGAAAATCATTGCGAACCGACTGACACAAATCCAATCCGCTCAGGGTAGCGAGATTGATATCTAAAATCAACAAATCAGGTTGAATGGATTTGAGGGTTTCCCAGAATTCAGATGGATCTTGCAATCCCGTTAAGCTGATGCCTTCTGGCTCTAAAATCTCTTTCAACAACAGTAATACCTGAGGATCATCATCGACTGCCAGAATTTTGGCATCCAGGCAATTTGGCGGTTGCAACAATCCCACTACTGCTCGTAACACCTGGAACGGTGTGGTTGGCTTCTGCAAAAATAACTGCCCGCCCAATTTGAGGGCAGTCAGGCGATCGGCTGATTTATCCTGGGCAGAAAACACCACAACGGGAATCGGCGGTGTGCGTTGGCTCAGTTCGTTTAACAGAATTTGCCCGGTTTCTTCAGCAGCGGTGAGAGCGGTATCAAGCAACACCACTTGTGGTGCTTCGCGATCGAGTTGCAATTGAGCAGCCTGCAAATCAGTAGCGATCGCAGCCCGAATCTTCCAGGCAACGGCTTCAGCAGCAATACTTTCGGCCAATTCTAAATCGATATCTACAATCAGCAGCAGGGGTTGATCATCCTGAATTAGGGCTGACTGTGGTTTCTCCGATCGCGGTACTTGAGCCTTGTCATTGATTGGGCTGTCTAGCTGAATATGTAGCTCAGAAATCAGGGGTTCTGCCTGGTGGGCGATCGCCTTGGGATTCCCTTCCGATTGCAACAAGAGTTCAATCTGTCGCGCCAATCGCGACCCTTCCTCAAACCCAAACGTTCCCAAAGAACCCGCTAATTTATGGGCACTTTGGATCGCCTCTTGACGAGACACTTCATCAAAGGAATTCACCTTTAACATTTGGACAAATTGGCTCAGGAGGGTAATGCGGTCTAGACTTGTCCCTCGTGTCCGCTGCCAAATTTCAGCTACAGCCAGATCTACAATCTGCTGCTTATCGAGTTGCTGCTCCAAGTGGTAGTCCAGATCCAGCACTCCAGTTGGCATCAAACTTTGAGCCTGGGGTGGAACGAGTTTGTCGCTCTCGCTGGACAAGTACATCGGGTTAATTCTATACCCCTGTCCGTAAACTGTTTCAATGAAATCTTCAGCCGCCACCGCTTGCAATTTACGCCGAATACTTTTGATATGGGATTTAACCGTATCCTCGCTGGGTGGATCTTCGCCACAGGTCCATAATTGATCGACGATCGCACTCCGGCTAAAAACCCGCTGTTGATTGCGTAAAAAAAGCTCCAAAAGCAAATATTCTTTGCGGCTAAACTGCAATACTTGATTCCCGTACATGACCTGCCGAGAATGAGAATCTAACTGCAATAATCCACATTCTAAAATGCTTAAAGTTGGTGTATTGCCTCGTCTTAGCAACGCCCGAATGCGAGCAGATAATTCTTGATGGTCAAACGGCTTCACAACATAGTCATCAGCCCCATTGTCCAAACCCAGGGATTTGTCGTTCGTTGTATCCCGCGCTGTGAGCAACAGGATGGGAACGGGATTTTTCTGTTCGCGTAAACGACGGCAGAAGCTAATTCCATCTAATTTGGGCAGCATCACATCCAGCAGGATGAGGTCATAGGAAATAGCTTGCGCTAGCTCCCAACCCATCTCACCATCGGTAGCAACATCGACAAGATAATCCTGCTTGATCAGGATAGCCTGCAAAGCTTCCAATACTGATTGATCGTCTTCAACCAACAGAATCCGCATAGATGATTAAAGGTAGCCAACCCATCGGGCTATTGAAATAGCGAACATTCTTAGACGAATTGACGATTGGGTTGATGTGAACTCCGAACCTGGCCATACCCAAGTCAGGTTTGTGGGGAGCAAAAAACAGGTTCGTGCCCCTCACAAACCTTAAAAATGCAGGATTATTAGCTTTTCCACTATCGTTTTTCCACCACACAGCCATATTTCTTAGTACTAGATTACACAAAGCAATCGAAAATAAGCGGAAAATTTATGATTATTTTGTCTTGATTTAATCACATTTCAGTAGACAGAAAGGATTCCCAAAATCAGGGATGAGCAATAGAATGGGTGCAACTTGTAGAGGTAAGAGGAGGTAGAAAAGTCCATACAGCCTAATTTTGTCTTGTTGAAACTAAAATTTATGAAATTTTAATTTCTTTAAAAAGATAGATTTTAATTTTCATCACATCCTAACATTTACGTAAAAAATCGCAAATCTGTCAGCCCTTTATTCCCTTTCTGGATATCCAGTGATTACACTGAAAATGCATGCATGTTGTAAATAAAAATTTATCTGTCTTTATTTAAATTGAAGAATCTTGATAAGCATTGAATCGTAATTTCAGCTTGATTATTTCAGCATAGTTGCTGAAAGAAATGGGTTGTTGTTTGAGTTGAAATTGAACAAGTCCATCCTAAGGTTGGAAGCAGTCACATGTCACTCTGGGGGAGTTGGTTCGCTATGGAGACCCTGTTAATCTATGAGAGTATGATTTCAAAATTTAAGTTTTGGAGTGGTGGCTTACAAACAGGGATGAGATTCCGTCTTGAATTGTTTCGCCTTGATGAACAATTTCATTCCCATCAAAGACAGCAAGCTTTTGATCGAGCTTGGCTTATAACTCAGCGGGGGGAGAAGGTCGTGATGACCAGTTCCAATGCAGGTTATACCCTTTGGGTTTGTCTGCGATCGTCCCTGTCCCCTGAGCTAGATTTGCATCTTGACCATCAAATGCTGGCTTTCAGCCATTAGGATTAAGGATTGAAGAAAACCCAGCTTTTTTTCCTGAGAAGCTCAATCTGCCCGCTTCCCCCAAAAAGTTTGGGGTGTTTTATACAATTCGCGTTCCTAAGCCTCTCGCAGTCCTCTTCGTCAACCTAGATAACTTTGATTAACCTCTGTGCCCCTATGCCTCTGTGTCTCATCTACTCCGCAACGCTCAACAGATTAGGACTGACGCACTTCATGGAAAACCGGGATAGTTTGGGGGATTTGTGTGACGCTTCGCGTCACACAAATCCCCCAAACTGCGTCAGTCCTACAGATAAAAAACCCATCTCCCAAGCTCCTGAAGTAAGCTAATCAAATGGGTACTTTATCGGCTTGAGGTTTCTATGGTTGCTGCATCAGAAAAGCGGGTTCACTATCCCATGATCATCGGGGGCGAACAGGTCACGACCGGAAGCGAAGATTTGATTGAACCAGCAACGGGTCAAGCGTTTGCCACTGTTGCTTGGGGCACTACAGCAGATGTCGATCGCGCTGTGCAAGCGGCTCAGGCAGCACAGGCTAGCTGGGGAGCGCTTGCCTACGGAGAACGGGCAGCGGCTTTGCTGAAATTTGCCGATGCTTTGGAAGCCCATGCTGAAGAACTAGCTCATTTGGAGAGCCGCAATGCGGGCAAAGCACTCAAACTCACTATCAACGGCGATATTCCCTTTTCCATCGACAATATCCGCTACTTTGCCTCATCCGTGCGCCGCCAGGAAGGTGCAGCAGCAGGAGAATACATTGGCGGTTACACCAGTTTCCTGCGACGCGAACCGATTGGCGTTGTGGGTGCGATTACGCCGTGGAACTACCCCTTCATGATGGCTGCCTGGAAGATTGGGCCAGCAATCGCGGCCGGAAATGCGATTGTCCTCAAACCCGCTCCCAATACACCCATAACCACGATTCGGTTAGCCGAAATTGCTCTAGAAGCAGGGCTGCCAGAAGGCTTAATCAATATTGTTACAGGCGGTGTCGAAGTGGGAGAAGCGATTTGTACCCATCCTGGCATTGGCATGATTAGCTTTACAGGCAGCACCCGCACAGGTAGACGTGTGGCTGAACTAGCCAGTCCTCTGATTAAGCGAGTCACACTGGAATTGGGCGGCAAAGCTCCCTTTGTCGTGTTTGCTGATGCTGATTTGGAAGCGGCAGCACAGGGGGCGATCGTCGGGGTTTATGTCAACTCGGGTCAGGATTGCACCGCAGCCACGCGCATCTATGTGCAAGACGAAGTGTTTGAGTCTTTTCTGGCTCGTTTCACTGAATTGTCCAGACAAGTCAAAGTTGGCGATCCCTTCGCTGAAGACACGGATATTGGACCGCTCTCCAGCCAGATGCAACTCAACAAAGTCAAAGGCTACGTCGAAGAAGCTCAGCAGCAAGGAATTCAAGTCATCACCTGTGGGGAAGTGCCTGCGTCAGGATATTATTTCCCTCTCACGATTTTAGTTGAGCCACCCCAAACCGCAGCTTGTGTTTGTGAAGAAATCTTTGGCCCCGTCGTCACCATCCAGCGCTTTGCCGACGAAGCAGCAGCGATTCACCTGGCCAATGATACGCCTTATGGTTTAGCTGGCAGTTGTTGGACACTCAACGTTCAGCGTGCCATGCGAATGGCTCAGGCTATGCAGTGCGGCACGGTATGGATTAATGACCATTTGCCGATCGCCAGCGAAATGCCCCACGGTGGTTTCAAAATGAGTGGTGTCGGTAAAGACATGTCATACTATGCTTTAGAGGAATACACCGTTGTCAAACATGTTGTGTTAGATGTAACCGGAGCACAGCGCAAACCGTGGCATTTCACTACCTTCGGTACACCTGATTAATCCGAGAGTCATCCTCGCTTTGGTTCATGCCCCCGCACATCATGTCCCTGAGACGACAAAAATCTGGATATTCAGCACAACCTGTCACGACCAAGATAGGAGGGGAAGAGTTTCTCCAGCACTAGAGAAACTGAAGCTTCCCGGACAGCATTACCAAGCAGGAGCTTGGTAATGAGGCAATATCACAGGCGATCGTGGAAGGTTCGACTAATCACATCGCGTTGCTGTTCATGAGTCAGTTTGATGAAGTTGACAGCATATCCCGACACACGAATCGTCAGTTGCGGATACAATTCCGGATGTTCCATCGCATCAAGTAAGGTATCCCGATTCAAGACATTAATGTTGATGTGATGTCCTGTGTCGTGGAAGTAACCATCTAGCAATCCTGCCAAATTCTGGATTTGGGACTCCTCTGTTTTGCCGAGTGCATGGGGCACGATGGAGAAGGTGTACGAGATACCGTCTAGAGCGTGCTGGTAAGGCAATTTGGCCACAGAGGCAAGGGCTGCGATCGCGCCTTTGGTATCCCGTCCATGCATCGGGTTGGCACCGGGAGCAAACGGTTCACCTGCCTTGCGACCATCAGGGGTATTGCCCGTCTTCTTGCCGTAGACCACATTGAAAGTAATAGTCAGCACGGATTGAGTGGGGGTGGCATTGCGATAGGTCTGGTGTTGCCGCACATGGTTCATGAAGCGTTTAACCAGATTGACGGCAATGTCGTCAACGCGATCGTCGTTATTGCCGAATTTGGGATAGTCCCCTTCAACTTGATAATCGATCGCCAAACCCGCTTCATTGCGAATCACTTTGACTTTGGCATATTGAATCGCTGACAGCGCATCTGCCACAACGGACAATCCGGCAATCCCGCAGGCCATCGTGCGATAGACATCACGATCGTGTAAGGCCATTTCCAGGCGCTCATAGCAATACTTGTCGTGCATGTAATGAATCACGTTCAAGGTGTTGACGTAAAGTTTTGCCAGCCAACCCATCATGGTGTCGAACTTAGCCATGACTTCGTTGTAGTCCAGATACTCTGACGTGATAGGTGCGTAAGTCGGTCCGATTTGTTTGCCTTCCTTTTCATCCTTACCACCATTGATAGCATACAGCAGGCACTTGGCTAAATTGACCCGTGCCCCAAAGAATTGCATCTGTTTGCCGACGCGCATGGCGGAAACACAACAGGCGATCGCATAGTCATCACCAAACTCAGGACGCATCAAATCGTCGTTCTCGTACTGAATAGAACTTGTGTCGATTGAGGCCTTAGCAATAGTGTGAGAGGATTGGTCAGGCAGTGGTGAAAGGCTGGTGTGGAAGCGATCGCAGATCATTCAAAAAGTACCCTTCCCTGATGAGGAATAGCAAAGTTAAGGCGCGATTTGCATGATAAAAGGTGGTGAGATAAATGATTTGTAGTTGCTCCTGTTTACCGGGGTTGGGGTGTCGCGATGAAGCTGATTATGGCGATCGCCACTGAAATTCAGCAGCAAGGTGGTGTGTATCTCAAAGGACAGGCCGTTGAAAACCCAAGTGCCCAACGGCTTTATCAGCGATGTGCCCGATGTTTTCCAGAAGCCAATTGTTACGTGTCTGAACGGGTTTTTCGACAGTCAACGGAGCTATCTGATCAACATTTGCGCGATTTAATGAAGAACCTGTCTGAATTGGTATGGAACGATGAGCCTTGAGACTGCCGATTGAGAAAAGAGAGGGTGAGTAATGCTAACACAAGAACCGCTGGAACTTAATTCAAATCATCCAAAGCGTTTACCAGAGGTTTTTGCACAAGTGCCCACGCTCACGAGCTTAAACTCTGGATGGAACAGCATTACTCTAGAACCGTTTTGTCTCCCACCGGGGGAAACACCTGAATTCTGCTAAATCAAGCAAGGTTACGATCGCCATCTTAATCACTGCTTCAATATTCAACTAACGACTTTAAAAGAAATATGCCCATAATCAATAGGTGGGTTGAAAGCGCAGGGCATCTGCTAGTTCATGCTGCTGGAGTTGATTAGTGTAGGCTTGTTTACGGCGACACCAACCTCTCTCGACAAATAGCCTTCCACCAACAAATCCGAGCCGATCGCCCGCCATCGCACTCGTTCTAATGGCAATGCCTCTGTCATCAGGGACAAACCCAGATCTCCCACAGGCGAGGGAGCATCTGCCCCACCAATGATTTTGGGAGCAATAAATGCCATGACTTTTTGCACGCATTGGTCTGCGATCGCCCGTGCTGCCAGTTGTCCACCACATTCCCAAAGCACAGCCAGACAACCACGATGATGTAAATTTTGCATAACGTCAGCGGGAGTTAAGTTAGAGAGTTCAACAACTTCAACTCCTTGTTGCTGCAATTTTTCTCGCAATTCGAGTTGACAATCTGTTTCTGGAAGCGCTATTTCTGTAAATACTAAAGTTGGCACAACTTCTGTGTGCCATAGATGTGCCTCCAGAGGCAAATCCAGGGTGCGGCTCATCACAACTCTTATGGGGTTATGAGAGCTAATGCCATGAGTGGTCAGGCGGGGATTATCTCGGCGAACAGTATTTCCTCCCACAATCACAGCATCACAAGCAGCCCGTAACTCATGCACTAATCGACGAGATTCTTCGTCTGTAACCCAAGTGCTATGTCCCGTTGCAGTTGCTATTTTGCCATCCAATGTCATGGCATACTTCAGAATGCCAAACGGACGTTGATACACCACACGATGCACAAAAGCTTCATTCAAATCTTGACAAGCAGCCTCTTCCACTCCGACTGTAACTTCGATCCCTACTTCGCGTAGTCGAGCAATGCCCGCTCCTGCCACCAAGGGATTGGGATCAACCATACCCACAACAACTCTGGCAATTCCAGCTTGAATTAAAGCTTCCGTACAGGGAGGCGTGCGTCCATAGTGATTACAGGGTTCCAGATTAACGTAAAGCGTTGCTCCTTGAGCTTTCTCACCCGCTGCAATTAAGGCAAAGACTTCTGCATGAGGGTGTCCTGCTTTCGGATGAAACCCTTCTCCAACGACCTGACCATTCCTGACAATGACAGAACCCACGAGAGGATTGGGAGCCGTCTGCCCGATCGCCAATTGCGCCAGTTCAATACATCGCTGCATCATTCGACGATCAAAATCATCAGGACTAAGTTGTAGGGTCATATCTCTCATGCTCCGTCTTACCAAACTGCGCTAGTGGTCTGTCAATTTTGATTTGCGGGGTATCCCGCAAATCAAAATTAAATCAAAGAAATATTTGAGGGAGGGGTCTGTGACCCCTCAAAAATTTCTTGACAGACCACTAGTGCCCTAAAAATCATGGCGAATTTGTCATTGTCAGTCAAGCTATAGCCGTAGCCACGGCAGTTAGGACCAGGGCGTTTTTGTGGGGGCGCTTCGCGCCCCCACAAAAACGCCCTAAGAAAAGTGGCTACAGCTATAATTCCCGTGACATACTCCCGACGCTGACCGCAAAGCGGTACAGCGCGGACTTCGCGTTTCTTTGGCTCTCTATTGAGTGTGCCTCCACGCGCAGACACCGGATGCCCCTCGGTGTGGCTACAACAGATTCCAGCAACGCCGTTTTTTGCAGCTAGAACAATTGTACATTATTTGGCGATTCGTCGCTCACCCACTCCACTCGTTGCTACGCAACCTTGTTCCGGGGTGATGCTCCTGATCGCCGCGACTCTCATCCCGACGCTGCTCTACGAGACAGCGCGTAGCTCTCCCGTCTACTGGGCTAAATCATGAAAATATTGAGGTTGCCAACAATATTTTGTTAATGCTTGATGATTGTCAATTTCAATGCCCTCGGCTACCAACATTTCAGCTTGATGGGGGATGTATTTTGTTAACAAACTGCCATCCGAGGCAATCAGGCGATGAACGGGTAAGTTGGGGTTGGCTTTCCGAATCAAGGCTGGGATGGCACGATGATAGCTGCGAGATACTCCTAGAGCCAGTACCAGATCAGTAATGCGAACCACTTTGCCAAGTTCAATCCGGGCGACAAATTCAGCAAATCGTTCCTTGGCGGTTTCAGGAAGGGCAGGAAATTGTTCAGACGTTAAGATCATTGCGTCGCCCCAATGCACCCGTCCATCTCGGATAACCATACCTAAAAATCCCCGTTTCTTTTGAATCGTCCGCATCAAACCGGGACGAATTTTTTCTAAGTGGCCACAGGGTTCACAGAGAAACGTCAGGCGCACCCGCGCCTTTGTCCCAATTTGCCACACCTGTCCCGATTGAAAAGAATCGATCGCCCCCTCCAACAGCATATTTTCCTGTAACTCTCCGGGTTGCAAGCCAAATTGTTGCAAAGTAGCCGTATTCATGAACAGCACTTGCCGGGGACTGCCTGCGATCGCATGACAATCTCCTTTGATTCCTCGGCCTCGAATTAAATCGAGTTCTGAACACGCTACAGAAACGCGACGCTGATTCTTTAGAAAAAGTTGTACTACTCGCATAAATGTAATAACGTGAATTTGATAATCGCCATTTGAGGGCTGTGGCGTGACGCGCCACAGCCCTCAAATGGCGATTTTTCGTTGAACTTCGTGTAGTAGCCTCTGCCTGTTTCTTAAATTTTATTGGTAGTCCTTACTATCAGTTAAGAGAGTGTTCCATACTTTCTCAGAACCATGAGTGAGGTAAGCCATGCAACCTGAACAGAGAGAAGAAATTTTGCAACTGAGAAGCCGTAATCTCACTGCTAAAGAGATTGCGCGTAAGTTAGGTCTGCGACCTGCTGAAGTGACTGCTGTGATTAAATCTGAAGCCGAACGAAAGAACGTTGAAGTGCTCACCAGTGGACAACTTGCACCGATCGCAGAGTGCTTGATTGATGTCGCTAGTGCTCAAGCCCTGCTGCGCCTTGAGGATGCCGAGGAGACTGCAATTCAGCAAGCGGAAACAGAACATGAGTTAGACGCTAGTGGATTGAGCATTGTCACGATCAGCCGTACTTTGGGATATGAACGTTTTCTGGTGGCAACATACCTGGTGGATTATTGGTGTCTTGGCGTAAAAGAATGCATCCCACCCAGGCGGATGAATGGGATTAAATACAAACAATTTGTTGAAAATGCCTACCGAGGCTTCTTTGGCGACTATTGCAACATCACCCTGGAACAAGCTCAATCAGTAATTTTAGGTGCAGTCGATTATGCTGAAAGCTTGGGACTAAAGCCACATCCTGATTTTGGAGAGGCGCGATCGCACTTAGGAGAAGTCGATACGCTAATCCCACTGGAGTTTGGTCGCGACGGTAAACCCTTTTATATGGCAGGTCCCTACGATGATGCCCAGAAAATTCTCAACACCTTAACCAGAACTGTGGGCAAAGACAATTTTCATTTTGTCATGGATTTGGATGAGCCAGAGGAATTCGATAGCCCAGTGTTCAGTTGGAGCAACACCAAACTTTTTGACTTTAGCGAGTAGAATCAGAGCGTTCCATTTGCTTGTCTCTAATTTGCTCCTCTCTGTGCTCTCTGTGCTTTAGACTTGTTGCTTTATAAGGTAGATTAATTCTATCCCCTGATTAAGGCAGCAGAGTATGCTCAACATCCATCGTGCGTTGGAGAATGATCGCTTGTTGAGAGCGTTGACTGGGCTGAATCGCA
>Ga0224723_1000095_pt1 | contig 54522 bp, 46 predicted proteins | sample Balambano_FR2_Me_FD_161647 | JGI IMG/M metagenome (GOLD analysis project Ga0224723, IMG submission 161647) | Freshwater sediment microbial communities from Lake Towuti, South Sulawesi, Indonesia - Balambano_FR2_MetaG | ecosystem: Environmental > Aquatic > Freshwater > Lake > Sediment | place... | reverse complement strand
CTGGCACTGAAACCGTTGGCTACCGGCTTTCGTCAGACCGACTTTGACTTGATGTCTACTTTCTTGGCAGTGAGGACATTTATTCATTCCCTCACTTTACCCCATATACTCTCTTTTAGCCACTCCCGAAAATGACGATGACTTTCCAGACCATCAATCAATCTGCTATGCTAAGTCTTCCATGCCTGCCGAAACCCCCTTACAAGTCGAGATGTTCACGGGAGCGCTGGTCGATACCCGAACGGACACTCAGAAAGAGCGGGATGAACTAGCGGCTTGTCCGAAACAAACATTCATGTTTCCTCAGTCGGAGTTAGCGCAAATCGACCGCCCTCTCACAGGAGCGCGTGCGTGGCAAAACGACGCAAGTCCTGCACCGCTGGAACTTGTCATGCAGGATATACGTACCAAAGAAGAACAACAGCGAGAACGGCACGCAGCAGAAATCAGCATCATTGCCCCTTTGTTTCCAGAAGCTGAAGTGATTGAGCAAGAAGCGAGTGACTCAGAAACAGACACCTCTACCGTTGATACCACCGTGTCACCGTCACCGGACAGTATATCTACAGTACAACTCACCTCTGAAGAGGCTTTAGTAGAACTTGAGCGAGCAGTCTCTGACACTACCCAGACAATCGCGGCAGCCCCTGAAGTGTTGCTTGCTCAAGCCATGTGGCTGGCACACGCAACCCTTGACGCCTCACTTGCAGGCGTGGCTCAAAGCGACATTGACCAATGCCTTGCACTCCTGACGAACGCACCCAGGACATACCCAATCCCGTCGGCATCGTCATCAAGCAAAAGCACTCCCATACTGCCATATCGCACCCGTATTCCGACCTACTATGCCAGCCACTACCCCACAAATCATACAAAACATTCGCTGATTGCCTGACGCCAATCTCCTTTGGTATGCTGAAATTAGCTTATGGCATGGTACAGCAAAGAAACACCTCTTCCATTTGATGAAACGCCCATGACAGGTTTTCAATATCTGCACGGGGACTTGATGGCTCGACAGTACAAGCAGGAACGCCTCAAAGGGCAGAAGTATCCGATTATCCACTCGCCGTCATTGCTTGACCGCGAACTTATCCCGACAGGAGATAATTCAGGCGAACCAACGCTTCATATCTTTGGTGCGATGCAACTTCCTCGACGCCTCAGCCGCGACGAAGCTTTTGGACGCGCTCTGGTTGTAGTCGATGAACACCCCGACTACTTTATCCGCAAACTCAATACAGACATTTTGGTTGTTGCCAACAGTCGTGCGAAACGCGCCTACGGTATTCAATTTGACAATGAGGCGCGTGAAATCATCCATATCCAGCGTGGTTGGAGCAGCGATGTGATGATGTATCTGATGCCCGGTGAACTACGCGCTGCCCTGCCGAATCTATACGCAACCGAAAAGATGGGCGATGAAGCGATAGCGGTCGTCAAATACTTCACACCCGATGCCGATTGGACATGGTACGCAACCGAGTTTGACGGCGAGGATACTTTATTCGGTTTAGTGGTTGGGCTTGATACAGAACTTGGTTACTTCAGCTTGTCGGAGCTTGAAAGCGTGCACGGCTGCTTGGGTTTGCCTGTCGAGAGGGACGTATACTTCACACCTAGTGCACTTACGAACGTTAAACTGACTATCAGATAGCTCAAAACCTTGCTACTTGCACAGCTAACCATAATTATACCCTCTTCGGGTCGTCTGCAGTTGGAACACTACTTTCCCACGATGTTGATGATATTAGGTGTAGCTTTTCAGTACCCTCATCGGGTCGTCTTTATTTGAAGCGACGAGTGTGTCGTTCGTGGTGGACGCTAGTGGCAAGTTTCAGTACCCTCATCGGGTCGTCTTTATTTGAAGCTCCAAAAGTTCGCGGTACTGCGCTACTGCCCACTGGTTTCAGTACCCTCATCGGGTCGTCTTTATTTGAAGCGACGAGTGTGTCGTTCGTGGTGGACGCTAGTGGCAAGTTTCAGTACCCTCATCGGGTCGTCTTTATTTGAAGCCAGACGTATCCGCTGGGCGTGTCCTGGTTTGCTGTGAGTTTCAGTACCCTCATCGGGTCGTCTTTATTTGAAGGAATATTTGACGAGTGGGAGGAACGTACTCAATCGTGTTTCAGTACCCTCATCGGGTCGTCTTTATTTGAAGCGTGATTTTGCACATGTGGCGCGACAGGCGCGAACCGCGTTTCAGTACCCTCATCGGGTCGTCTTTATTTGAAGCCATGAGCCGCTGCCGCCTGTCGTCGAGACGCATTTGGTTTCAGTACCCTCATCGGGTCGTCTTTATTTGAAGCCAATTGTTCCCGTTTGTGGGCGACAACTGGGATGAGTTTCAGTACCCTCATCGGGTCGTCTTTATTTGAAGCAATTCACGCGGACGGTGGGCGTGACGAGTACGCCGAGTTTCAGTACCCTCATCGGGTCGTCTTTATTTGAAGCACCGTCATGCTCGCCACAGGCGCGGGCGGTGGCGGTTTCAGTACCCTCATCGGGTCGTCTTTATTTGAAGCTACAGTACATCCGTCGCAACCGTGCTGGCTTTTCTGTTTCAGTACCCTCATCGGGTCGTCTTTATTTGAAGCTTGGCAGTCTGGCGCAGCGGGCGGCGCAAACGTTTGGGTTTCAGTACCCTCATCGGGTCGTCTTTATTTGAAGCCCGATCAAAGAAGAATTTGCCGCGGTCGCTCTGAAGTTTCAGTACCCTCATCGGGTCGTCTTTATTTGAAGCCGCGCTTTTGTGCTGCCCGTCGCCGTCCCGCCAGGGTTTCAGTACCCTCATCGGGTCGTCTTTATTTGAAGCGGGTGGACGCGCTACAACAGCCACTCCAAAGCGTGGTTTCAGTACCCTCATCGGGTCGTCTTTATTTGAAGCCGGGTTCAGATGTTGGGTGTCGCGGCTACTACGATGGTTTCAGTACCCTCATCGGGTCGTCTTTATTTGAAGCTTGCTGGAGAATGATGCTGCGCTTGGCACACTCTTGAGTTTCAGTACCCTCATCGGGTCGTCTTTATTTGAAGCCTGCTGCGCGCGCCCGGACGTGACGGTCCGGGCGCGGTTTCAGTACCCTCATCGGGTCGTCTTTATTTGAAGCAGTGCGTCCTACTGGTTTGAACGCAGCGCGCAGCGGGGTTTCAGTACCCTCATCGGGTCGTCTTTATTTGAAGCCTGGTCGAGGCGTTCGATGTGCCGTCGGCATGGCGGGTTTCAGTACCCTCATCGGGTCGTCTTTATTTGAAGCTCAATCAAGATCACGAATAATCCTGTCTGGGCTAAGTTTCAGTACCCTCATCGGGTCGTCTTTATTTGAAGCTTGCCATCATCACACATAAGGAAGGCATGTTTTCTATGTTTCAGTACCCTCATCGGGTCGTCTTTATTTGAAGCCCCGCCTTGTTGACCGCCTGCGCTTCGCTTTGCCAGGTTTCAGTACCCTCATCGGGTCGTCTTTATTTGAAGCCTTTTGCGAGCAGCGCGGCGCGGTGACGATCATAATGTTTCAGTACCCTCATCGGGTCGTCTTTATTTGAAGCAGCGCACCAGCCGTGTTGGATAGATGTAATGGAGCGTGTTTCAGTACCCTCATCGGGTCGTCTTTATTTGAAGCAGCGCACCAGCCGTGTTGGATAGATGTAATGGAGCGTGTTTCAGTACCCTCATCGGGTCGTCTTTATTTGAAGCATATGACCGCCCGTATCGTGCCGCCTTGTTTGTGTGGTTTCAGTACCCTCATCGGGTCGTCTTTATTTGAAGCGCAAGTTGTGACCGTGAACAGCGAAAAAGGTGGCACGTTTCAGTACCCTCATCGGGTCGTCTTTATTTGAAGCCTGATCCGCACTTCTGGTCGTGTGACTGGCTCTGGGTTTCAGTACCCTCATCGGGTCGTCTTTATTTGAAGCGCTGTTCGAGCATCGCGCGCAGCTGCTGTGTCCGCGGTTTCAGTACCCTCATCGGGTCGTCTTTATTTGAAGCCGGCTATCGCGCGATGAGGTGCGCGACGAGATTGCGGTTTCAGTACCCTCATCGGGTCGTCTTTATTTGAAGCTTTCATGATGCGCGATTACGGCTGCGATGGTCAGATGTTTCAGTACCCTCATCGGGTCGTCTTTATTTGAAGCCCCGGAATTGCTGGAAGTAGCCAAGAAATCGACTGTAGTTTCAGTACCCTCATCGGGTCGTCTTTATTTGAAGCCTGTGCGAGGCATTTTCATGAGCTATAACACTCTCATGTTTCAGTACCCTCATCGGGTCGTCTTTATTTGAAGCTGTGCTGTTGGGTCTGTATCGACACGACTATTACGTGTTTCAGTACCCTCATCGGGTCGTCTTTATTTGAAGCCAAGCGCGCGTTCATCGGGCGTGTAGACCATATTGAGTTTCAGTACCCTCATCGGGTCGTCTTTATTTGAAGCCTGTCCAGCCGGACAGCCGCCCGACACGCCTTGCAGTTTCAGTACCCTCATCGGGTCGTCTTTATTTGAAGCGCGGGCGCGCCGATCTCTTGCATACCGATCCGCCATAGTTTCAGTACCCTCATCGGGTCGTCTTTATTTGAAGCTCATAAAAAGCATTGACCGTCGCTAGTATTCCATCGGTTTCAGTACCCTCATCGGGTCGTCTTTATTTGAAGCTTGTCGGTTCTTGTCGGATGTTGCGGTGTGTGGCGGTGTTTCAGTACCCTCATCGGGTCGTCTTTATTTGAAGCAAGTAAGCCCCGCCAGAAAGACTATTATCGGCATGATGTTTCAGTACCCTCATCGGGTCGTCTCTATTTGAAGCTTGCCTGCCTGGAGCGCCGCGCGCTCACGCAAATGGAGTTTCAGTACCCTCATCGGGTCGTCTCTATTTGAAGCCCCTTGAGCGCAGTTCCGAGCGCGGGTAACACATTGGGTTTCAGTACCCTCATCGGGTCGTCTCTATTTGAAGCCTGCAAACGATAGCCCAACAAATTACACTAGTATCAGTTTCAGTACCCTCATCGGGTCGTCTCTATTTGAAGCTTTGTGGTCAACACGCGCTGGCATCGCGATGACCAGGGTTTCAGTACCCTCATCGGGTCGTCTCTATTTGAAGCCGAATGACACTAGAGAAGCCAATCCCAAAATTCAAGTTTCAGTACCCTCATCGGGTCGTCTCTATTTGAAGCATGTGCTACGCCGTCCCGATAAGATAGCATAACAATGTTTCAGTACCCTCATCGGGTCGTCTCTATTTGAAGCTGATCTGCCCGTGCCGCGCCACATGGTCGATCCAGTGTTTCAGTACCCTCATCGGGTCGTCTCTATTTGAAGCCATAATGCCGACGTATCCGCCTGTCGTTTCCCAGCCGTTTCAGTACCCTCATCGGGTCGTCTCTATTTGAAGCCGTGTCCATCAGCACCGACGATTTCGAGTATCGAGGTTTCAGTACCCTCATCGGGTCGTCTCTATTTGAAGCACAATCGCTCGCGAGTTTCCATGCCTGGGTTATTGTCGTTTCAGTACCCTCATCGGGTCGTCTCTATTTGAAGCCAGAACCGGAACTACCGCCACGCTCGAACATCTTCAGTTTCAGTACCCTCATCGGGTCGTCTCTATTTGAAGCTATAAATACGTCCCCTGAAGCTGCGCCCAATTCGGTGTTTCAGTACCCTCATCGGGTCGTCTCTATTTGAAGCGCCGCGTTAGTTAGCACTTGGTTGGTGATCGTGTCGTTTCAGTACCCTCATCGGGTCGTCTCTATTTGAAGCATGGGGCAAAGGCGCGGGCGATTACCGTCCTGGAGCGGTTTCAGTACCCTCATCGGGTCGTCTCTATTTGAAGCTCACAATCGGGTCGTTTGTATCGCTGATGGCGCTGGGTTTCAGTACCCTCATCGGGTCGTCTCTATTTGAAGCCGCTTGCCTGACAGCGTAAACACCAAGCCAAGTAGGAAGTTTCAGTACCCTCATCGGGTCGTCTCTATTTGAAGCTCGTTTGCAAGGCAGTCAGCAAGTCCCAGTCCCGATGTTTCAGTACCCTCATCGGGTCGTCTCTATTTGAAGCCGCCACGATTGAACTGGGCGACCGCCTGGTGCTGACGTTTCAGTACCCTCATCGGGTCGTCTCTATTTGAAGCCACGGTCACGAAATCGGGCAGCGTCGTGAAGTTTTTCCGTTTCAGTACCCTCATCGGGTCGTCTCTATTTGAAGCTCGCCGATCCAGATCGCATGATCCCCGACCGTCACATGTTTCAGTACCCTCATCGGGTCGTCTCTATTTGAAGCAGCTGAACTTGTGGAATAGCTGATCGTTGAAACTAGTTTCAGTACCCTCATCGGGTCGTCTCTATTTGAAGCCGAGGGCGTGGCGGGCGTGGGCAGCGCGGACTTCAGTTTCAGTACCCTCATCGGGTCGTCTCTATTTGAAGCCGCAACACCATACAGTCCGTCTACAGCACGCTTGCGTTTCAGTACCCTCATCGGGTCGTCTCTATTTGAAGCAGGTGCGGGCAGGGCGCGCGGGATGGCAGTGAAGGTGTTTCAGTACCCTCATCGGGTCGTCTCTATTTGAAGCCCGAGGGCGTGGCGGGCGTGGGCAGCGCGGACTTCAGTTTCAGTACCCTCATCGGGTCGTCTCTATTTGAAGCATCATCCCCGGCTTGCATCTCGGCTTCAGGCATCGTGTTTCAGTACCCTCATCGGGTCGTCTCTATTTGAAGCGCGCGCAGCAGGGTCTGGGGGAACGGGGACCGGTGCGTTTCAGTACCCTCATCGGGTCGTCTCTATTTGAAGCGACACCAGCACGTCAGCGGCAGCCCGGCGATCACCTGGTTTCAGTACCCTCATCGGGTCGTCTCTATTTGAAGCCCGGTCGCAGATTCTCAATCATCGCCCGAACTTGAGTTTCAGTACCCTCATCGGGTCGTCTCTATTTGAAGCCACGGCTGCCGTCGAAGTATGGCGAGAAAGACGATCGTTTCAGTACCCTCATCGGGTCGTCTCTATTTGAAGCCGAAATCCGGCATGAGCGTCAGCACTGCAATGGGAGGTTTCAGTACCCTCATCGGGTCGTCTCTATTTGAAGCATCCGCGCCACGTCCCGCTGAAGCCGCTCGACCATCGTTTCAGTACCCTCATCGGGTCGTCTCTATTTGAAGCGCGCGGGGATGGTGGCTGAACGCGAGGCGACGCGGGGTTTCAGTACCCTCATCGGGTCGTCTCTATTTGAAGCCAAGCGGCGACCGTGTCTGTACGATGTGATGGTGCGGTTTCAGTACCCTCATCGGGTCGTCTCTATTTGAAGCCGAGCTAACGCGCGCCATTGAATATCTCGCCAAGTTGTTTCAGTACCCTCATCGGGTCGTCTCTATTTGAAGCCTTCGTTCAGCACCCGCGCCACCCGCATCCGCCGACGTTTCAGTACCCTCATCGGGTCGTCTCTATTTGAAGCGATTTGGCTCATTGCCGAGGTACAGCGCCGCGCCGTGGTTTCAGTACCCTCATCGGGTCGTCTCTATTTGAAGCGATTGCCAGTCTTCGCCAGCGCCTATCAAGACTTGAGTTTCAGTACCCTCATCGGGTCGTCTCTATTTGAAGCCGTTCATGGGAAGCTGGTAGCGCTCAGTGACAATTTGTTTCAGTACCCTCATCGGGTCGTCTCTATTTGAAGCCATGATGTGCAGTTGACACTGGATGATGGCTGGAGTTTCAGTACCCTCATCGGGTCGTCTCTATTTGAAGCGCGGCGACGATTGTCTCGTGTTCCATGATCACTCCTAGTTTCAGTACCCTCATCGGGTCGTCTCTATTTGAAGCGCGCCCGCTTTCGGCTACCTGGGCGAGATCGTCAATGTTTCAGTACCCTCATCGGGTCGTCTCTATTTGAAGCCGCTTTAGGTTCTTTGAAACGTCAGGTCATAATTTGACCTAGAATCGATTTTAGACCCCTTACAAGCCATTATAGCGCACTCTTGTAATTGCCCAACGCGCGTTTTTTTCCGCAAATGTCTCGCCCTTCGAAACTCAATTGTCGTCAAAAACCTGAGGGGAGTTTCGGAAAACCGACTCTCCCCTCATTTCAGCGTTGATATGACGTGCGATTAGCCCGTTCAGGTTCAAATATCGTTGCAAAAACGCCTGAACTCGCAGTCAAAACAGCGTACTCGAAGCTGTGTTGCCTCTGGCATTCGTTCCCTTTCCACCATCTCGCGTAAGCTCTTTAACCGAGTTTCGACAGCAGCGCGTAGTTTGGCATCTATCGCGACTTCTACGGTTTTACGAAGAGGAATCAGAAAGAGGAATCCTCGATCCACCGCTACGCCATATTTCGCCTCAAGCAGCAGTGCGTAGGCAGCTAACTGCAATCGATGGTTGGCTTCCACTTTTCGACCAAGCTTGTAATCCACAGGAAGCATTTCACCTTCTGGAACAATAACCAGTTCATCAAGCTTACCCCTCAATCCTAACCGATTACATTGGAGCGGCACATCAAAATGCCGCTCACCATTCGGCAACCCATATCCGGCTAAGGAACGCCGTCGCGCACGTCCCTGCTCGTCTTCATGTGCTTTATGTCCTGCGTCCATCTTGTGAGTACGTGGGCGCACATGCGGCAGGCATCGTTCATAGAACACCACACGCGCACAATAGTCGAACTGCTTCAAGTCAGTTACAGTGAAGATGAAACTGTCATCCAACACAATCGCCAACCTCCAATCGCTTCCCCCAATCAGCCGTTGAAATCGGGATCAACTGCACACGCCCCGCTGAGTTTGACAACAAACCTTCCACTCGAAGCATCAACTCTTCTTGCAAATTACGGCTCAAGCGACCATAAAAGGCAGAGAACTGAATGCGATCCAGTCCATAATCCTCACACACGTTCGCCACTTTACTGCGAACCCGATCATCGCTAATGTCGTAAATGAGTAGCAGGTGCATTGCAATTACCAGTCTGCTTGAAACGGTTCATAGGTTTCCCTATCACCACGCACAAACGATGCAATGCGGCGTGCCTGTGTCTGGATCACATGGCGTAAAGGAAATCGCTCACCTTCGTAGCGCACATGCGAGTCCAAACGTGCAAGGACGTGTTCAGCAAAGGCGCGTCGTGTCGCTTCAGTCAGCATACCGTCATCCCTTTGTTCGACCGTGAATTGACGTGTTGCCAGTCCAAACACCACACGATCCACTGCTACCTGCCGAAACTCCTCAATCAAATCCAGAGTCAGGCTTGGCTTGCCCGGTCGGTCTACATGAATGTATCCTGCGAATGGATCAAGTCCTGCAAGGACGAGTGCGCGTTCAATCTGACCATAGAGAATGCCATAGCCATAATTGAGAAGACTGTTTATGGGATCCGTTGCCCCTCGTCCCTCACGCGCCACCCAACCGTATTCAGATGGCACAATCGCTCGAACTGCTTCCCAGTAAGTCCGCGCAGCGTTCCCTTCTGCGGCTAAAATATCCATACGCGCAGCATCCACAGTTGCATCTGTGATGCGTTCCAGCCAGGCGAGATGATCACGCACGTCATCACTTGCACGTCTCAGACTATCTCCAAGAGGGCTATCTTTGCGCGACTTGGCGACGTACTTGAGCGTGATCGCCTGGTTCATGATTTTGCCAGCAGCGAACGCCATCCCCAACGCCAACCCGCGTTCATCGTCATAGGCGCGGAGTTGTTCGCGACGAGTGATAACCGTGCCTATCAAACCTGACGCATACACGCTGGCATAGGGTTCCCCAATCGAGTTGACGAAATAGACAGGAATACCTTGTTCGCAGCAGGCTTCAAGGGCATCGGCAGAAATGCTTACCCCGCTACTCAGCACGGATACGCTCTGCAAATGAATCAGGGGCGCTTGTGCCAAAGTTTCGCCCTTTTGGGTCACTTTGAGCCGCCCCTGATACTTTCCGATATGTGAACCAAAGGTTTCAGCAATCAGATGCTCAACAATCGCCATCGTTAACCCTTTCCAGATACACTGACCTGCAAACAGGCTACACGATGGATATTGCAGCTACTGCAACGAAGCTCGCACTTTATGCTTTAACGCGATACCACCCATTGCCCTTCACTGCATCTTTGCCAACATGCAGCGACTGCCCCCACAAAATCCAGGGACGCAGTGGGCGCACATCCCCCTCCCACCGCACAGTACCCAATAGCCCGCCTATCGGCGTCATATTCTGCTTACGGCGGCTTCCACTCCATGTATCGTGCCATTCCGTATCGTCATAGCCAATGTGCCATTGAGCGGCAGTAGCCTGCAACTGCTCCGCCGCTTGCCGCCACTCGTCTCGGGTTGGCGCGTCATCCGTCTCAGCATAGTACTCAGCAAGAGTTTGGCAGCGTTCCAGCAGTCGTTGAACAAACACCGCTGGCTCAGGACGCTTGACCAACTTGCCCTGTGCAATCAACCTGATTGGACTGAGAAACTCGACTGTAATACGCTTCGATTGCCCGCTCTCCGCAACTTCAACCACGCGCGGCAGCGTCACTTGCAATGTAGGCTTCTGGACATGGTTTGCAGTCATCAAGTCACGTTCCACATCCAGCAGTGGATTGACCTCACTTATCATCTCCAATCGAAAGCGTCCCCGCCCGCGTCCAACTCCAATCTCACCCATGCGCTGAACAGCTCGTGCCAGGTATGGAAACAAGTCTTGGGCGCGCCCTATCAAGGAGATACCAAATCGCAGTCGCTCATCACGCCCATATACACGAGGAAACGGCGGTTGTACGGTGAGCGGACGAGGCAGGTTCTGTCCGCGTATAGCGCTGACATCTTCACGTGCCAGCAGCCAACACACGGGACAGTGGAGCGCATGATCAGGCGTCAATGGCTGATGCGGCTCGCTACAAAACCGCTCACTAAGGGCTTCAAAAAGCGCCCCACGTACTGCCGACCCAGGCGGATCTTCAAGAACAATTGCTTCCACCGCCCGTACAGTGAAACGGTAGTGCTGCACCGACATGCCGCGCATAAGCGCCAATACGCTCGGACTTGCATCCGTCATACGTCGTCGTCCTCCCGCAATTGGGACATCTTTTGACGTGCTTTAGCAATGTTCAATCCGTACTCATCATCATATTCGATCTGGTTACCGAGGCGAAAAACAAACTCATCCTCACTTTTATGGGCAAAATGACGGATGGATTGATACTGGCCCCAACTCATATTGACGAGATACTGCATCGAGTCGAGATAGAGTTTTTCGTCGATTGCATTGTCATATGCGTTCTGACAAGCGGCAGGTAGCACCTGTACCCCATCGAATAGCTTGTTAAATTCTCGTCGCAGATTTTCATCCGCAGATTGAAAAGGTGTCATCGTCTTCAACACACGCTCTGCAAAACCGCGCGCGGCTTTCATAAAAGCTGCTTCCCATTTTTCCAACCGACTGCCCTGATACACTTCACCTAGCATCGTGGTGACTTGCTTTTCATTAATCGGCTGCCCATCCCATCGCGTCAGAATTTCCAGCCCGGCAGCGACCAGATCATGCTCATAAGGCTTGGACTCTTTTTCGCCAACTGGTTCTCGGAAGACATGTACAGGCAGTAAATCGCGCGTTTGGCGTCCACGATTGACGCGCCCAAAGCGTTGCAATAGCGCCTCTAACGGGGCAGGATCGCTATAAAGCGTATCAAGGTCAATATTCAAACTCACTTCGACCACCTGTGTGGCAACCACGATGGACGGTTTACGTGTCTTGCTTCCCACGCCTACCCACTCCGTAAGCTGCGCCTCTTTTGCGCCGCGATCACGTCCGTTAAAGCGTCCATGCAGCAGCATGACATGATCGCGCGGGTTATAGCCTTGCGCTTCTAATGAAGCTTTGATGTGGTCGTATGCCGCCTGTGAGCGCGCAACCGTGTTGCAGCACACCAGCGCAGAACGGTTCTCTGACCAATCTTGCAACGGGCGTTCCAGATGATTTAGCAAGTCGCCATCCAGTAGGTGCAGTTTATGACGGCGTGACTGTTCGTACAACGCATCATCTGCTTCAATATTCGTCGGCTCTCTCAGCGCATCACTAAGCCGCCTGCGGATCATTGGCGGCAGTGTCGCTGTCATGACCAGAAACCGCGCACCAAACGACTCGCGCAGCCAACGAATCGTCTCGATGATCTGCGCCAGTCGCGCCGCTTCATAGGCGTGTATCTCATCAAAGATGAAAAGGGCACCTGTAAAGTCCAGCAGCAAAGTTTCGTACCCCTTAAGCTGAAACGGCGCTTTCAACATCTGATAAGGGCTAAATACTTGAATTGGGAAGTAATTCAGGCGTGCGCGGTCGCGGCGGGCACGGGCAGACTGTGCCGCACGTCGGGGATCCGGTGCATCTTCGCCGTCCATCATCTCCTGATAGTATTTGAGCGTGGCACGGCTGTGTTGAATAGCAATGATGTCGTTGCCTTCAGCAGCTAGAGTGGTGTCAAACAACTTGCCTGCCAAGCGTTCTGCCATTGCATTCATGCTTGCCTGGTACGGAAGCGTGTAAAATAGACGCGCACTTGGCTCATGTTCCAATTGACGTGCTGCCCACAATAGCGCTGCCTCAGTCTTTCCGCTGCCCGTCGGTGCAGTCAGAATTGCGGAACCAGGTGGGCTTTCCCGCGCGCTTGTTTGAGTCGAGTACGGTTGTTGCCTGCCTTGCAACAGTGTGTCGGCGCGCGCTAAATCCAACGGCATATCGGGGAAGCGCCCGCTGTCTGCCGAAGCCGAATGATCAGAGGTAAGGATAATGCCGCGTGACAAGACGGCTTGAATGCGAGCAGGGAGTGGTACATTTCCATCTTCTATTGACAATCCATAGTCACTCAATTCGTCCAGCGCTTCACAAAGACTTGAAGCTGAATAATGCTGGAGGGCTTGTACTTTCGACAATAGTTCAACGGAATTGACGATGTCGAGGTCAAGTTGTTTGAGCCAGGCATCGCGGTAATCAGAAAGCCATTCCCATAGGGAAATCACGTCTGACTCTGTGAGTTGCTCTATAAGGAATTGAACGCGATGTTTTTGTTCTGGTGAGCGTCTACCTGCCCCATACTTCTCAAAGATGTCGCTGCTATCTTTATGGTGGTACGCAATTACATTCATCACCATCAAGCGATCTGAATGAGATGGCGGAAACAGCCACCCTGCAAACGTTAGTGAGAGTACTTCGTGGCGATGTTTTCCCGCTGACCACTGACCAATTTCGGTAGGCTTCGCACCGTTCAGGAGCAGTACTTCCTGAAACCCCGCAGCCGCCTTGCCAAAGTCATGTAAAAAGCAGCCCCAAAACACTTGTGTCCATAATCGACCTTCATCGCTTCTGGAGAGAGCAGATGCGCGTAGCCGATACTGATCGGATAACCGCGACAGTACATCCCAGGTGTGTTGAGCGAGCGTCTGCCCTCCCATACCTGCGCTCTTTGCCTTAAAGCGCTCCATTGATAAGGGAACTAGCGCCGGAGGAATAGGCGAATTCTTATTAGACCCAATCATGCCAAATTACCCCGCGCTTCAAACCCGATACCGGATGGCTTTCATAGGGATCGACAAAGTAAGTCTGGGTAGGGTATCCCTCAAATTGGAGCGCTTTTTCGTTCGGATACTCGACCGCTTTTGTAATGACAGCGTAGCGCCCGTTTGTCACTCTACGCCTCGCGTCAATGTAGCGAGGCATTGTCACAGTGTAGGCGTACTCACCAAAGGCGGGAGCCTCGTCAAGGGGAAGCAACGTTCGCTCGAAAAATGCGTGGTGGGCTGGTTGCAAATTCACTAGGTGAGGCGGCGAAGTCGCAGGATAGGTCATCAAGTCCTGCCCACGCCCCAATGTAACAGCATAACGAGGTCGTCGGAATGCGTCGATGAGTGCAACATTGCTCAGGTATAGCGTAAGCTTAGGACGAAACAGGAGTTCCCGCGTCGCAGGCTTCAATGGCGACTCATCTGGGAAGAACAACAGGTGTTCGTAGTCCTTAAACCGTCCCTCGTAGCTAAAGTGATAAGCAAAACGAGTGCTGTCTGGCGGGATAAAATCACCGACAGCACTGCATACATGTCCATAAATGGTTGCAGGTGGGGGCATCTCGAATGTCGGATGCACCCCCTGTACGAAGTAGGGATAGCGGAAGGACGTTACCATGCCTTCTGCAACAACTTTGAGTACTTGCATTTGCTAAGCCTAACTCATCCAATGCTGATTAGACGCAAGATGACTACTCAATAGATCAAGGGACTGGCGAGGGTGCGAAACCTCAATTCCAAGTGCTTGAAGCGTTGCTGCTGAAGAGTCCATGAAACCCGCAACACGCCCAGCATAAATTCCTGAAAGCAGGTCTTCTTCCGGCTTATAGACTTCTAACATCTGTTGAACAGCTTCAGCATTGATAATAGGCTGATTAGTACTATCAGCTTTAACCGCGTTCCCAAAGATGTGATTGCCACCACTAGTCACCGCAGCCATCACAAACATTGGATTGACATCCGTGTAGTGAAGTGTCTGTTTTGCGCCGCCTTCCAGTCGCCCTAAACATTGAAGCAGCGCCTGCACACGCACAATACGTTCTTCTACTGGAAGTTCGTACCCGCCATCGATCTGGCGTAAATTCAAATCGCTGGCCTTTTTCCGCGTCGCCACGCCAAGGTTCTGATAACCAGTTCGTCGGACATCAGTAAAGCGTCCAACCCGTTCCAGGTCAATTGAGAAAAGACTGACAAACACAGTCCGATAGAACTCATGACCATGCAGAAGTACCCCTTCCTTATCGTCATCATCTTTTTCTGCACGCGCCATTACGCCAAAATCCTCAGTCGGGCGGATCGGAGCAACCGAAACAAGGGTGCTGGTGCGGAAGGGTGACAAGCGGGTTACTGTTTCTTCTTTTACTGCGCGCATATAACCGAGCAAGTCATCATCCCAATAGGAGATAGGGTCGCCCTCAGTGTATGCCTGCTGTTTTGCACCCTTACCAGCTGTATAGACAGGTGATGGTGACATGCTAGGTATGTAACGCCCCATCGTATCTCGCAGCCAATAGCGGAAAGATTGAGCAGATACATATGGATAAATGCCATCGCCTGCGCGAATTGCTTTGACCCGCGCCTTTGTTGCCTCACCTTGCCCATTGTTGAGTGCAGATGCAGGCGCATTGATAAGCATAAGTCCGGTGATGAATGCCATGAGATATTCTCCTTATCATGATATGTTTTCGTTCAAGGGCTGAGAGGGTTATTCGGTTTCGACAGTTTGGGCATCAATTTGAGCTTTCAATTCTTCTTCGGCGGCTTCGCGCTCCTCTGGGGAAACACCCAACGCAACCAAACCTTCAATGATGCGCATGGTGATCAAGTCACGAGCAAGTGTCCAGCTTTCATAACGGTCTTCCGGGCTTTCAAATGCCAGAACGTATTCATTAGTGGTGATAAGGGTTTGATTGCCCTTTCGATACGCAGTATCACATGCCTCAATAATCAGGGTTCTGAACTCGCCGGGCTTGTTTGTGCGCGCGAATTTGTAATAGAATCCGAACTTGATCCGCCCTTTACCATCGCGCTCATAGGTATTGATATACGAAACGAGACGATCACCAAGTTCCTTAAGGAGATGAATACGACGTTGATTCATTTTGACGACCTTTCGTAGAAAGATTTCCGTGAAGTTCCAATCAGCAACTTGTTTGAGAATTTCCATGAAACGGTTGTATTGATACGGGAGGTCAAATAGCGCATCGTAGGCACGGTTGTACTCATTATCAACTTGACCTAGCGCAAGAAAACGACCCCAAGCTGCTTCAGCGTCATAACGGGCAGTACTAATGAAATCCCAAACGCTGCTTTCCAATCTAATCACTTCCAGATCAGGATTCGGACCATAATTGCTGAAGTGATAGCCAGTCATATTCCCAAGATTTGCATTACGACGATTGATTTGAGCTTGTGCAGCTAGTATTTTGTCAATATAAACTTGGCGCGGTTTTTTAAGTGTTGTCCACTTATTCTGCGGTTCGCCACGCAGCAGTTCAATCATTTGTGTATTGGTTTTCATGGCTTCGCGCGCCATGATTAGCGTCAAATCTACGTCATTTGAGGGGCTAACTTCGTGAAAAATTAGCCAGTTTTTGCAACGAAATGATCCAAGTAGCACCGCCGCAATTGCAAGAAGAGCTTCACCACTCACGGGGATGCCCACACGTGTTCCTTCAGGCAGAAAATTTATGGTTCCATCAGGGGACAGCAGCGGTACAAATTGTCGGTGGGCATAGAGATATGCGCGTTTATCAGGAAAAAAACTGCACGCGACATCAAGTTTAGAGACGCCAGGCATGAACCCATAGAACATCGTATTGGAATAATCCAACTTCTGTTCTTTGCTGTAGCTCGGTTGGGTGAATCCGGAGTTTGGAAACAGCGTTGTCAGTTGTCCTTGTACAACTTTGATAGTGCTATAAACATCTTTCAGGTAGTCCGCCACACGGATGAGATCATCGAGCGAAACATCCTCGATGCGCGTCTTCTGCACAAAAGCTGTGATTGCGGCAACGCCCACATCTACAAACGGGTATCCTGTGTAGTACCAAAGTTGGCTAGATTGCTTGATATTCATGAGACTTCCTCATCCATGTCCTCTAAATCGGGCATCGGATAACCCTCGAGCCGATACCGTAAACACCTCATCTCATTATCGATATCCGCATAGAGGGCATCATTTGCTTCACCTAAACTGTGTCTAACCTCACTTAACTCCCAGTAACATTTGCTAATGGCATCAAAGTGCGCTGCCAAGGACTGGAGTAGGGTTATTTCGCGCTGGCTCATTAGGCACTCCGTAGATAACGTTATGACAATAACGACTATTTTTAAACGAGTATCACGGATTGTGCAAGTGCAAATTGACCCTACTCTCTTATCTGTTATAAGATTGTAGATGGGGATTGTAGAGGACTTGAGGGTGAGGGTACTGAAACTAGATCACGTTGTGCATAAATGACACACGCTTTCGACCCGCCTCATGTTACTAATCCCCTGTACTTTCCTTTCTTGTACTATACATTGCTGCTGCTACGCGCATATCGTGTGCTACCTCATTCCGTAGGTCAGCCGGCGCTAACACTTCCACGTCCGGTCCCCAGCCGCGCACCCATGACTTAATCTCCAACGTGCCAGCGATTTTTACTGACCAAAGGACACAACCATCAGGCAGCATTTCTTTTTGCTCAAGCGGATGCCATACAGTCTCCAGAACCCGTGCAGCCACCTGGGGTGCAAATCGCAATGTTACCTGTTGAACATCCTGCCCGTACCAAATCCCCCAGGCATGACGCAGCAGGGCGTTAGCGTCCAATTCCTGACGATCTTCAAATTGAACAGTCGTCAATCGTGCTTTGCGAATACGATCCAGCTTAAATGTTCGCAGGGCGTTGCGAGTACGACTCCATGCGATGAGATAGGTTCCGTCGCTAAGGATGGCGGGTTCAAAATGAAGGGGTTCAATTTCATGCTCATGCCAAGCAGCATCTTTGGCAGTAGCATAATCAATCCGCACGACAATCTTCTCTAACCACCCACGCAGAATAACGTCCCAATTTTCAGTATCAGCCTCCGATAACTGACGTTCGCTCTCAAGTTCCGCAATGGAGTCCGCAAGCGTATGCACCAAACCAGCCTTCCTGATGGCAGGGACGACTTTTTTGAGCGCAGTTAACATAAATCCAGGTGCATGGCTTGTCTGACGAATGAAACGACGCAACGCAAGATAAATGCTTAGCGCTTCGCCTGTACGCAATTGTACATTGCTTAAAGACTCCGCAGGGTCAAGCCGATACTTCCCTCGACTAACTTGAATTACCGTTCGCCTTGCTCCAATTTCGTCCAGATAGCGATGAATCGTGGCAAGGTCACATTGCAGTTGCCCGGAGAGTTCTTTTGGGCCTAACCCTTCTTCTGGGGCAAATTGAAGTATAGTTTCCAGTTCTTCGAGACGTTCGCGCTTATTGTTGGCAAGCCCCATTGATTTAACCTCGATCCGCCACACTTCTACGCCAATCGTATATGGTCATTATTGCAAGTACTGCAATAATCGCAGAGCAGTTTTCTTGCAATTTCTGTTACAACTTCAGCTTATGATAACTAGCAGCTGTTTATCCATACAACTTTTTTGCAAGCACTCACATTCAGTAAACAATGCTGGGTCTCCCCAGCACACTATGGGCTAAACCGTTGGATTTCGCAAGTGAGTTTAAAAAAAGTCGGACGACGTACAATCATGTAAAAGCGACGTCTAACTGAGGCTAGAGAGAAATATTCGCCGCTATAGTTTGGGGTTTGAAGGTAGGCTGGGATTCCGAATAACCTGTAGTGACAGAAATACTGCTATATTGCTGCATACGACTATGGGATTTTGGCATCAGCGATTACTTCTGGTGTCTGGGCAAAGAGTTTTGGATTTAACACTGTGTCCATTCTCATGGCACTTCAAATACGCAACTTCGTATAGAAATTTCTTCGAATATATTGAACTTAAATGGCAACCTGAGATAGAGTGTTTGGTGTAGTTGAATATGAATGTAGGTGCAAATATGTCGAGTATAACACGTCGGCTTATAAGTGATAGCCCACTGAACAACGCTACCCAGTTCAACTTTCAGACCATTGTAAACACATTACTCGACTTTATAGCAGAAGCACCACTTACAGCGCCCTTTAACATCTGTATCAACGGAACTTGGGGATCAGGAAAAACAAGCCTACTAAAGACATTGGAGAAACGAATAAACGACACTTCTGAGCTAATTAGGGACAAACACAGCGTTCACTTGTTGCCGATTTGGTTTGAACCGTGGAAGTTAGCAGATGAAAGTGATGTTCTAAATGCGTTGGTTAACCTTATTTTGCGCTATATTGAAAACAATGCAAGCCTTCTTGCCAGTGGAACAATTGAGGTTGAAAAGAAAGATATCGTTAGATTATTGGCAAAACGCTTTCTTGAAGTAAATCCAGATGAAATCAGTAACTATTACGAATGGTCATCTAGGCAAAAGGGATCTTTCATAGAAGTTGAAAGTTTATTCCGAAAAATAGCATCTACGTACTTGAAAGATAAACGCCGTTTCATTGTATTTGTTGATGATCTTGATAGATGCCCGCCGAAAAGAGTGATTTCAGCACTCGAAACCATCAAACTCTTTTTTGATATGCCAAGCTTTATTTTTATCTTTGCTCTTGACCGTGAACAAATTGAGACTGCAATTGTTGCAGCCTACGACAAATTTGACCATAACAGTGCCAAGATTTATCTTGAGAAAATCTTTCAACTTACATTTCGACTACCTCAAAAGGAGACCTCAGCGTTAGCAACTTACGTATCAACTGAGTTGGAAAGTATTAATCTTACACTTCATAGTCCAAAGTTAGTTAAAGCTGTTATAGAGACCTTTGGACGAAATCTTCGCAACTTAAAGTTGTTTATCAATGCTTTCAACTTCCAAAAACAGCTTTTGGCTGGTGCTATACATTCTCAAACGATGATAGAAGATGAGGTGCTTTTCAAGTGGCTTTACATTGAAACCACGATTCCACAATCACTTCGATTTACATTGAGCCGTAAGTCCTTTGGGTTAGTTGTTGCATTAGAATTCCTAGCGCAAGGAGCCATGCTGTATAACTTACCCAGATTCAACAAATACGCACAAAAACTTCTAAGCTCCGATATACAGTACTTGCCATTAATCTTTTATGTCTTAGTTACTATTGAGGAAAGTAATGAGATATTAAACGACGACAAACTAAATCTTGAGCAACGCGAGATAGTAAAAAGTCTCAAATCAGACGGTGGAATACAGCAATGCTTGGAAATCCTAAGAGTAGGGACATCCTATCTCGTTGACCAGGATCTGCAGAAGCTCGCGTACATTTCAGGGCAAGACTCTATTGAGGTTGAAAACACATCGGAATTAGTTATCGCAGGACTCGATACACGGTTACGCCTAAACCGAGATACGATACTTGGGGTCGCGCAATGGGATAGGTTAGGAGATATTTATAAAGGTAAAAATCTATATAGGTCAGCCTTTTGTTGCTACTTGATGTCATTACTAATGGACTTTACCTCAACAACTTATTGGATGGACCTTGCTGATCTCTTTTCGCGGACAGGGAATACTAAGGCGGCTGTAGCTTGTGTTAGAGAAGCGTACTTAATAAATCCTGATTTAGATACTATTTACGTTCAATTAGCGTACACTCATGATATTTATATGAACGATGTTGCGATGGGATCACTATATTATCGCAAGGCACTTTCTATTGGTAGTACCTTGCCTTCTATGTCGTATAATCTAGCTTACAATCTGTGGGTACAAGGCGATAAAAAACATGCATTTTATTATGCTCTGCAAGCATTTCTAATAGATCCAAGAAACGAGTCAAGGCGTACACGAGTAGAGAGTTACGCCCAGTCCTCCGGAAATGAAGGTCTCGTTTTTGACGAAGCGAACACTCCAAAGCTTGAAGCAGTACTTAGGAATGCGATAGATAGTGGTGACCACCCACTTGAATTGTCCGCAGATGAGGAAATTATGTTGGTGGAAACAATCAACAACTACCCTACTATGGAAGACGAACAAGTTAGAGAGCAGTTTTTTTCCTTGCTTCGTTAACACGTTTCGGAGTTGTCTTTATTGGCTCTATTTCTTTATCATGGGTAACTTTGCTATCTTTTTTTACTAAAGTCTCGATCTCTTTCATATTAATTATCGTAGTGCGTTCTAAACTCATATGATAAATATTATACATCTAACTTTATATTAATTACAACGGGCAACTCAACCCGGGAGTGTCAAACAAGCTGAGTCAAGGTAAAATCGAAGAATGACAACATGCTCAAACTGCCAAGCAACGAGCAAACAGCGAAAAATCGGACGAACGAAAGCGGGGACGCAACGCTACGAGTGTCAAGCGTGCAAACGCACGCTATAGTCCAGAACCGAAACAGCATAGCTATGACGAGGCACTGCGCGAACAGGCAGTCCAACTTTATAGCGATGGGCTGAACTTCCGCCAGATCGCGCGCCACTTAGGGGTGAGCCATCAAAGCGTCATCAACTGGGTCAGCGCCTATAGCACCCAATTACCGCCCCATCCAGCGCAACCCACCGACGTAGGCGTGGTGGAATTAGAGGAATTGTTCACCTTTGTCGGTCAGAAAAAAACGTCTGCTACATCATGACGCTAGTGGATCGCCACACGAGTTGCATTCTCGCCTGGTGCGTCGCCTTTGAGCGGACAGAGGCTGCCTTACAAGCGCTGGTCGAGCAAGCGCCTCAAGCCAACTTTTACTACACTGACTTGTTTGCCACTTACCGCAACTTGGTTTACGCCCCCGGCATTCATACGCCCATGCCTGACAAGACTGAAACCTACCGGGTTGAAGGCGACAACGCGGAACTCCGGCACTATCTGGCTCGTCTCGCCCGCAAATCCCGCTGCTTTTCCCGTTGCATTCATGCTTTACGTCGGACTGTCAAGCTGTTTGTCCATCTCTGGAATCGTCGCCAACTTCATCGTCAGCGCTATCCCAAGTACCCTGCTCACCTTCTCCAATTCGTTGACTTATGATCTTTGACACTCCCCTCAACCCAGGGGAAGGTAGGAGGATAGTTTCTTCTTGACCTGACGATCCAAATGCCCTATATTCAACATAGAGAAACAAACCGCCCCCAGTTGGTGCTTCCAACACCTTCCGAGGGCTAACCGACCAAGCTGTTACGAGCAGCATGGAGGCTTAGGCAACTGTAACTTTTGCCATTGAAGCCGTCAATTGCTCATTCCAGCAGTTGGCGGCTTTTTTATTACCTCGACAGAAGGAGGATATGCAGCGAACTATCCCAGGTAAAACCATTCTTTTGTTGATGCCACTACGCAGTAGACGCTTCACGACCGTTCCAACGGTAGGCAAAACCATCGACGCGATGAAGTACCGCGCGTACTTTGTCGAGCCAAAAGCGGTTAAGGCAAGTTCTGAGACAGAAGGAGTTCCTATCATGCGGTATGCGGCATATGTGCGCGTGAGCGCCGACGAGCAACTGAAAGGTTATTCACTGGATGCCCAACGGCGGATTATTCAGGATTGGGTGATAAGTAAGGGCGGTAGCCTGGTTAAGGTGTATATTGAAGAGGGTGAGTCCGGCACCACCGCCAACCGGACACAGTTCCAGCAGTTACGTCTGGATGCCCGTCAGGGCATGTTTGACGCTGTGGTCGTCCATAAGTTTGACCGCTTTGCGCGCAATCGCTATGACGCCCTGGCAATCAAGTCCCTGTTTCGTTACGACTACAAAATCAAGGTGCTCTCAGTCACCGAGCCATCCGAGGATAGCGGTGATGGTCCAATTGGTGCGCTGATTGAGGGGATTATGGAGTGTGTGGCTGACTGGTACAGCCGTAACCTGGCGACCGAGGTCAAAAAGAGCAAGAAGGAGCGCACACAGCAGGGGTTGCACAACAACCGCCCGCCGTTTGGCATGGACAAGGACGAGCAAAAGCGGCTCATACCCAATGAACATGAACTGATTGGCTTACGCAATGCGTTCGAGTTGTATGCGACCGGACGGTATAGTGACGCCGACATCGCCACCATGCTCAACGAGATGGGATACCTCACCAAAGACGGTAGGGTGTTCTCCAAAGATACCGTGAGACTGATGCTACAAAACCGGGTCTATTTGGGGAAGGTCAAGTATCAGGAGTATCAGAAACGCTCTGATAGGAAGCGTGACCGGGAACTACCAACCGAGTGGTTTGATGCTCAACACGAGGCAGTCTTGGATGAGGAGTTATTCGAGAAAGTGCAACTCGCTCGAAATGCCCGTGCTGCCCATCGGCAGGCGACACCCCGCTACAATCCCTATCTGCTTCGTGGACTAGTCTATTGCCATCCTTGCTGCCTTTCCGCGCCCGATGACATAAACATCTTTCCGGCATTTGGCAGAATGCGCGCGCAGGCACAAACATTGGGTGCGCAATACCGCTACTACCGCTGCCGGGCAAAGGACTTCAATCATCAATGCGCGCAACCTGCCGTTCGCTGTGAAGTTGTCGAAGCCCAGGTGCTTGCGGCGCTCAGGGCACTCAAGCCTCCTGCCGACTGGAAGAAGAAAATGACGGCGGCAATGGGGGCATTACTTGGTGAGGAGAGTCTTGAACAACGACTCAACGACATCCGTACCACGATTGAGCGGATGGACTTTCGGTGGGATCAGGGGTTTATCACCAACAAGACTGAGTACCTTGAAAAACGTGTCCAGCTTCAGCAGGAGCTAGAAAAGCTCACCCCGGTTCCAGAGAACGACTTGGAGCGGGCGGCGGATATGCTCACCAACTTTGAGTACTATTGGGCAGGATGCCACGACAACCCGGAAGAGCAACACAAACTCGTCAAGCTGATTGTTGACCGCGTGTACGTGACGGGTGAGCAAGTCACCGCGATCACATTTAAGGCAGATTATCATGTGGTCTTGGGAGACAAAGCAGATGAGTCAGCCTCTGTGGAGATTGACCCATCTTTATACGCGAGCGGAGCTGACGGGTTTCGAACCCGCGATCTTCCACGTGACAGGCGGATATGTTAACCACTACACCACAGCTCCTAACATCGCAAAAGTGTACTGGACGGCATTTTGGCTGTCAAGGTTGAGTCTGACGGTTTGAAATGCCTAACAAAACATTGTAAGGCGGCGTGATAGTCGCTGTTTAGCCCTTTCACGTATGGTGATAGGCGTGAAGGACAGCGCAAACCAGCGCATGACGACAGGCAGGAACAGACGATGGCACTTCAAACACTCACAAACGCAGAAGCAACCGCTCCCGTTGCCGCCGCGACCCCCGCTCGTGCCAACAAGCACGGGCTGACGCCGCGCGAACGCTTCCTGAAGCGCGTCGTTGATGTGACGCTGGCAGGCTTTGCCCTGTTCCTGGCGCTGCCCGTCATGCTGCTGGTTATGCTGGCGATCAAAATCGAAAGTCCCGGTCCGGTGCTGTTCAAGCAGCGGCGCGTGGGTGAAGGCGGCAAGTTCTTCCACATCTACAAGTTCCGCTCGATGGTCGTGAACGCTGAAGCGTTGCAGACGACGGTCAACAAAACCAGCGCCGACGGCAAAACGCTGCACAAGCACAAAGATGACCCGCGCGTGACGAAGATCGGCAAGTTCATTCGCAAGACGAGCCTGGACGAACTGCCGCAACTGCTGAACGTGCTGGAAGGAAGCATGAGCCTGGTCGGACCGCGTCCTGAACTGCCCTGGCTGGTGGAACAGTACGAAGAATGGCAGCGCGAACGCTTCCTGATGCCACAAGGGATCACGGGCTGGTGGCAGGTGACGGGGCGCAGCGACAAGCCGTGCCATCTCAGCACCGAAGACGACGTGCATTACGTGCGCCACTACAGCCTGTGGATGGACATCAAGATCATGGCGATGACTATCCCGGCACTGCTCAAGGGCAAGGGCGCATTCTAGGCTTAAGGTATCAGCCTTTGGGTATTGGCGGTTGGCAATTGGGTATTATAGGGCAGGATGTATTCTGCCCTTTTCGATTCATCGCTGTCACAAGGTTATATCCTTCTCACGAGACGAGATTATGAAAGAGACGCGCAAAAGCGTGTCTTTTTGATTCGAGGAGCGAATGTAAGCATGGCAATCAGTATTCGCAACCTCCACGCAGGGGAACTTGTGTCTGCCGCCAGCGTGCTGGACGCAGCGTTTGGGGCGACGGATGGACACTACCTCCCAAACTTGCGTCGCTTCTTTGCCTGGCAGCCGGAAGGTATGTTCGTCGCACTTGAGCATGGCAGTATCGTAGGGATGGTGGGCGCGTTCGATTATGGGGCGTTTGCCAGCATCGGGTTAATGGCAGTGCTGCCAGCTCATCAGGGTAAAGGCATCGGGCGCGAACTCATGCTCCAAGTTCTGACATGGGTAGACCGGCGCAGTATCCCACTCTCTATCTTGGATGCGACTGATGCGGGTGCGCCGCTTTACTCCAAACTCGGCTTTGTCGATACGGAAACGACGCACACCGTTTACCGCTGCGAAGGCGATTGCCTGCCTGTGATGGACGCAAGTTATGTTCAGACAATGACCACCGCCCATCTGGAGGCGGTCATGGCACTAGATACACAGGTGTTTGGCGCAGAGCGGCGACATATGCTATCTGGCTTGCTGGCAGAGTTTCCAAACGAGGCGTTTGTGCTACCATCGGCGGATGAGCAACTGCTGGGGTATGTATTCGCCGGGCGCAATCTGGGACCTTTTGCTGCGCGGGATCAAACATCGGCACAGATGCTACTCGCAGCAGCATTACGCCATGTGCATCAACAGCGGCGTACCGCATCTGTCATTTTGCCAGACGCAAACCGACTCGCGGTTGAACTGTATGATGCGCACGGCTTCCTGCCTTTTCGCTCATACAGATTGATGGTTCGGGGTAGCCGTGCATTACCCGGTGATGTTTTGCGCAATTACGGTATTCTGAGCTATGCAACCGGTTAAACTTATCAAGAAATACTTAATGTAATGCAATTGTGACACACTTTAGTCAACGAGGTTGTTGCGTATCCGGGTATAGATATGTCGATCCGCCGCAAGATTTTACTGACGATCCCTATCAGTATTGCACTTGTTACCGTTTTACTCTACATTCTGGCAAACTTGCTGCTTTTGCCTCGTTTCCAATCCCTTGAGTACGATTTCATCGTTGCCGATGTCGCTCGTGTTCGCTACGAGATTCTTGATGAACTCGGTGATATGACGACGGCACTGTCAGCAAACGCTTTCTGGGATCAGACCTATGCCTATGTGTCTGGACATGCGCCGGATTACCCGGCAACAGTTCTTGATCCGTTTTTTTTGACCAGTCTGGATATGGATCTTATCGTTTACAGTGATCGGAATGACACGGTTCTGCACGCACAACATGTCAATGAGCAGGGCGCTATTGAACCGGTTCCGAATGAACTGTTAAATCGGCTGAAGCCGTACTGTACACTTCGGCAGTTGCAGAATCAAGCGGATGTGCGTAAAGGACTGCTCGTGTTTGAAGGGGCGGTGATGTTGGCAGTTGTGCTGCCCATTCTTCGGTCCGATAGAGATGGTGAAGCGGCAGGGACCGTATTTGCGGCGAAGTATTTGAACAGGGAAGAACTTGCTGAACTCCGCACAAACTTACAGCTTTCCATCGAATTTCTCCCACAACCATCATTACCATTAACTCTGTGGAACGTCCATGCACAGCGGACACTGCCTGATGGCACAGTGGTTCAAATAGGTACGCAGCACAAAGTCAGTGCAACGCTTGGTATGGTAACTATGCTCGATCCTTTAGACAGCCCCAGTGTCACAATTCTAGTTAACCACAATAACGCGATTATCGAGCAGGGGTATAGCACCATACTGTATCTTGGAGTCAGTTTTCTGGTCATCACCAGCCTGCTTGCACTTGTACTGATTATGGTGATGAATCATCATTTGCTTTCACGGTTAAAGCGGTTGCGCGCGCGTGTGAGTGCTGTCGAGCGATGCGATCCTTCCAGTCAGCCGCTGCGCTTATCCGGCTCTGATGAACTTGCCGAATACTCCCATGCGCTGGAAGACCTGCTGGAAGTCCTTGCCAAATCGAGTCAGGATGTGGCGCAGGCGCGCGATGAAGCACTGAAAGCATTGGCAGTCAAAACGCATATTCTGGCGAACGTCAGCCATGACGCTCGTACCCCGCTCACGGTAATTTTGCTACGGGCGGAAATGCTCCTGACAGAACGCTTTGGCGGGTTGAGCGAGCGTCAGCGTGAGATGATCATCGGTGTGCAGGCAAGTGGTAAGCAAATGCTGTTCTTTATCAACAACCTGCTGGCAACCGCAAAACTGGCGACCGACAACTTCTGGTTGCATGACAAATCCATAGAGGTACAGGGCTTCGTGCAGGAAGTGGAGCATTTCGTTCAGCCGCTATGCCAGATGCACGGCACAACTCTCACGATGATCTGTGCGCCGGACATGCCTTCGCAGATTATGGGAGATCGCGAGTATTTGAAGCAGATAGTGTGTAATCTTCTCGATAACGCAATCAAGTTTGCGACAGGTGGCAAAGTATGGGTGACTGTAGCTAAGGTGGACGAAACGCACTGGTCGATTTGGGTGAAGGATAGCGGCAAGGGAATTCCAGAGGCAGAACTTGCGCATATTTTTGACAGCCTTTATGAGGTTGCGGATAAACGTCGTCGCCATACCAACAGTGGCAGCGGTTTGGGATTGGCTGTCGTCAAACAGCTCACTGAACTCATGAATGGACGAGTAAGCGTGACCAGCCATGCGGAAACCGGAACCACGTTTGTGGTGACCCTTCCGTTGAAAGAAGCAGCCTGATTTCTTATACATATCTTCCTTGACAAAGCTTCCACAAGATTTAACATCAAGGGTAAGGAAAGAGCGCTTCATGCGCTCTCTATTTATGGATGGACTTAAGGTAGAAAGTACACTAAGGTGCGAGCCGTACAATCAGCAATGCCGCTTACGTTCACGATAAATGCAGACAGCCTCATTCACCTTGCGCTTGAAGAGGATCTTGGTGAGCTTGGAGATGTTACCAGCCGTGCCACGCTTCCAGCAAAACAGCGCAGCTTTGCGCGCATGGTCGCCAAATCACCCGGCGTGGTTGCAGGATTGCCAATTGTGCGGCGCGTGTTCGAGCATATCGATCCGGGTGTCATGATCGCCAACAAAGTGCAGGACGGGACATCCGTTGAACCTGACACAGTGATTGCTGAGTTGATGGGCGAAGCGCGGTCGCTGCTGTCGGGTGAGCGAACCGCACTCAACTTCATTCAACGGTTGAGCGGGATAGCAACCATAACTGCGCGCTATGTCGAGGCGGTCAAAGGCACAAACGCCATTATTCTCGATACACGCAAGACGACACCCGGCTGGCGGCTGCTGGAAAAGTACGCCGTGCGCATGGGCGGGGGTCAAAACCATCGTATCGGTCTCTACGATATGGTGATGGTTAAAGACAATCACATTGATGTAGCCGGGGGCATTGTCCAGGCAGTCACGGCAGTGCGAGCCGAGCCGAGCGCTGGGGGTTTGTCGATCGAAGTCGAAGTACGGACGCTGAATGAACTGCGTGTCGCACTGACGCTCAATGTGGATCGTATCATGCTCGATAACATGGACGAGAAGATGATGCGCGACGCGGTACGCATCGCCGAAGGCAGAGTGCCTTTGGAAGCCAGCGGCAATATGACGTTGGAACGTGTGCGCGTAGTGGCAGAGACGGGCGTGAATTTCATCAGCGTGGGTGCGCTTACACACAGCGCGCCATCGCTGGACATATCGATGAAGATTGTGAAGGAGAATCGTGATGGCAGCACTTGAGTTGATGGACGCGCCAGTCATCCATGATCCAACGCTGATCGAACAAGAGGTGGAAGCCGTCTCGCGCATCAAGCGTGCGCGGGCGATCCTGGGGGATGAGGTTGTCATCCTCGGTCATCACTATCAACGGGATGAAGTGGTGCAATTTGCGGACTTTCAGGGCGACAGCTATCAACTGAGCAAAGAGGGAGCGGCGGTCAAGGCGAAGTACATCGTCTTTGCTGGCGTGCATTTCATGGCTGAAAGTGCAGTCATTCTGGGGCGTCCCGATCAGGCGGTGATCCTGCCGAACATGAAGGCGGGATGCAGCATGGCGGATATGGCGAACCTGGAGCAGGTGTTGACCGCCTGGGCAGAGCTTGACGAGGTGTTGGGCGAAGAACCCAATAACCGCATCATGCCTATCACCTACATGAACAGCGCTGCCAACCTGAAGGGCTTTGTAGGTGAACGCGGTGGGGCGGTCTGTACGTCGTCAAACGCGATGGGCGCGCTCAAATGGGCATTTGCGCAGCGTGAGAAGGTCTTCTTCTTCCCGGATCAGCATCTTGGACGCAACACGGGCAAGAAAATGGGTATTCCGCTGGAGCAGATGGTGTTGTGGAACCCCTTCAAGCCGTATGGCGGGCTGACGGATGAGCAAATCCTGAACGCCAAGATCATTTTGTGGCAGGGACATTGCAGCGTGCATCAGCAGTTTCGTCCTGAACATGTCGATCTATGGCGGCGTAACCATGAGGGCATTCAGGTGATTGTTCATCCTGAGTGCATGATGGAAGTCGTTGACAAAGCAGACCTGGTGGGTTCGACTTCGCACATCGTCAAGACGATTGACAATGCACCGCCGGGCAGCAGGTTCGCGGTCGGTACCGAAGTGCATCTGGTCAACCGCATCAAAGAGCGCAATCCAGACAAATTCGTGACGCTGCTGTCGCCATTTGCGTGTCTGTGCAGCACGATGTACCGCATCACACCGCTTGATCTCGCCAATGTACTGGAGTGTCTGATAGAAGGACATGTGGTCAATCAAGTCTTTGTGCCGGACAGTGTGCAGCATTACGCACGAATCGCATTGAATAACATGCTGGCGCTCCCGGATAACCAGAAGGTGATACTGGGGGATTAGAGAATTTTTCATCATGCCCGACATCCTCACCAACACGCTCATCATCGGCTGCGGGATTGCAGGAGCGGCTGCCGCGCTCCGTCTGAGCGACGATCCTGATCATCATGTCACCGTTATCACGCGCGCCAGCCAGACGACTGATAGCAATACGAGTTGGTCGCAGGGGGGCATCGTCACGCGCGGTATTGACGACTCGCCGGAACTGCTGGTGCAAGACATCCTGTTTGCCGGGGCGGGCGTCAGTTCTCCGGCGGCTGCGCGCGTGCTGGCGGATGAAGGTCCGCGTCTCGTCAACGAAGTTCTGATCGACCGTTGCGGCGTCAGGTTTGACGCGCACGAAGACGGCGAGCTGGCGTACACGCTTGAGGCGGCACACAGCACGCGGCGTATCGTCCATGTGGGCGACAAGACGGGTGATGCGATTATTCGTCATATGCTGGATACGTTGGCTGGACGTTCCAATGTCACACTGTTAACGCGCCATACCGCTGTTGACCTGATCACCTTCCCGCACCACTCGCATGATCCGCTGGATGCGTATGAGCCGTATCGCTGTCACGGCGCGTATGTACTGGATCGAAATGCCAATGTGATCGAGCGCGTGTTGGCGGCACGGACGATCCTGGCGACAGGCGGCTTGGGGCAGCTCTATCGCAACACGACCAATCCCAAAGGAGCGCGCGGTGACGGGCTGGCGATGGCATGGCGCGCAGGTGTGCGTGTCGCCAATTGCGAGTATATGCAGTTTCATCCGACATCGCTGAGTGTGCGCGGTGCGCCGAACCTGCTAATTAGCGAGGCGGTGCGTGGCGAAGGCGCAGTGCTGTTGACGCCTGACGGTCAGCCATTCATGCAGCGCTATGCGCCTGACCTGCTCGAACTTGCGCCGCGCGATGTCGTGGCGCGGGCAATTCATCTGGAGATGCTCGAACACGGTTACGAAAACGTGCTACTCGATATTGCCAGCAAGCGCCCGGCGGCATGGATACGTGAGCGCTTTCCGCAGGTGACTGAGAATTGTATTCGCTGGGGCATTGATCCCGCGACGCAACCAATCCCGGTTGTGCCGGCTGCGCACTACTTCTGCGGCGGCGTGCTGGTGGATGAATGGGGACGCACCAATTTCGACGGGCTGTATGCGGTTGGTGAGGTTGCCTGCACGGGGTTACACGGAGCGAATCGCCTTGCCAGCACGAGCCTGCTGGAAGGGTTGGTATGGGGCGACCGCGCTGCACGCGATATTCTAAAGCACAACCACACGCCCGCGATTGCGCTCGAACGAGTACCAGAGTGGATTTACATGGGCGGCGAAACGCCTGACCCGGCGCTGATTGAAGGCGATATGACGACGGTCAAGAATATCATGTGGCACTACGTTGGGCTGGTGCGTACGGAAGAACGGTTGGCACGCGCGGAACGCGAACTCCGGCATCTCATCCATGAAGTGGAAGGTTTCTATCGTCGGGCGCGTCTGAACGATCAGTTGATCGGTTTGCGTAACGCGATACAGGCAGCGCGCACGATTACGTTTTCTGCAATGCGCAACCGTGCCAGTCGTGGCACCCATTACCGTGCTGACGCGCCAGAAGAACTGAACACGGCAGACATCCTGCTGCGGCGCTGAAGACGGCAATTGAACCAGAAACGCCGCCATGTGTAATCAAAAGGTCGTTCTTCAATTGATGTGGAGTCGATGATGGCAGAGATGCGTTACAAGTTACTGGGCAAGAGTGGGCTGCGCGTGAGCGAGTTGTGCCTCGGCACGATGACGTTTGGTGAGACGTGGGGGTGGGGGGCATCGCAGGATGAAAGTCGCAAGCAGTTTGACCTGTTTGCAGAACGCGGTGGCAATTTCATCGATACGTCTGTCAATTACACCGACGGCACGAGTGAAGAGTTTTTGGGCGATTTCCTAGGTGGGCAGCGCGACCGTTTTGTTGTTGCGACCAAGTACACGCTGACAAAGCCCGACTCGCGCGATCCCAACAGCGGTGGCAACAGTCGCAAGAACATGCGCCAGTCGGTCGAGCGCAGCTTGCGGCGTTTGCAGACGGACAATATTGATATTCTGTATTTGCATATGTGGGATCATATGACGCCGTTGGAAGAGATCATGCGCGGGTTGGATGATGTGGTCAGCAGCGGCAAGGTCAGTTACATCGCCGTGTCCGACACGCCTGCCTACATTGTGTCTGCCGCCAATATGTTGAGCGAATTGCGCGGCTGGGCGAACTTTATCGGCTTGCAAATTCCGTATTCGCTGAACGCGCGCACGCCGGAACGTGACTTGCTGCCAATGGCGAAGTACTGGGAGATGACGCTGCTGCCCTGGGGGTTGCTAGGAGGCGGCGTGCTGACAGGCAAATACAGCGAAGAGACGAGCGAACCGACGCGCTACAACCGGGCGGAAACTGCCGAACGCATCCAGAAGCGTGAGCAGACGTTACGCATCATCGAAGAAGTGCGGCTGATTGCGGAGGAGGTCGGGCGCTCGCGGGCGCAGGTGGCGATCCAGTGGGTGCGGCAGCAGCAGGACAAAGTGCAGACGATCCCAATTCTGGGGGCGCGCACCACTGAACAACTGGCAGATAATCTGGCAGTCGTGGATTGGGCATTGAGTGACGAGCAGCTCAAGCGGCTGGATGAAGTGAGCGCGATTTCGATGGACTTCCCGCATGGTTTCCTGGATGGCAACGCCTATGTGTACGGGGCAACATTCAATCTGATCGATAACCCGCGCGGGCGACGGCGGTAAGATGCAGCATAATATCGGACAAGGGGCTTCAGCCCCTTGCCTGAAATGGCTGAGAGTGATGAGCGAGGTGTTTGATGGACTTTTCGGCATTTCGCACGATTCTGTTCGAGACATTCAAGAAGGACGGCACGGCGGTCAATACACCTGTGTGGTTTGTACAAGAGGGCGATACGCTCTATGTCAGCACCTCGCCTGATGCGTGGAAAGCAAAGCGACTGCGCAATAATCCAGCGGCGCGTGTGGCGGGCGCAGACGCAGCCGAGCGTCCGGCAACGGTATGGGTGAATGTGACCGGGCGCTTTATTGACGGCGACGAAGCGAAACGTTACGTTGCTTTGCTTGCTGAGCGTTATATGGGCTATTTTCGTGATCCGGATGTGACGCGAGTCATCATTGCGCTGGATCAAGTGTAAAATGTGGGCAGCGAACGTCCGGTTGAGGTGAGTAGTGAGCAATGCTTATGGGTGCGCCAGTAACGATTGAGTTGACAAGCCTCCTGTCGCCAGAGGCGGTTGAGCGCCTACAGGAGGAAGCTGAACGGCAGCATGTGCCACTGACGGATGTTGTGCGTGATGCGTTGCAAATGTATGTGGCTGATCTTGACGAGCCAGATTACGAAGACACGCCGAACGAAGAGATACTGAACGATCTGCGTGAGGCGTTTCGTGATGTATTCGCAGGGCGGACACGTCCTATAGAAGACCTTTTTGCTGAACTGAACGAAGAGTTAGTCCATAATGCCGACAACAATACGAATAACCAAACAGTTTGATCGTGCTTTCAAGCGACTGCAACGGAAGTATCCGAGCATAAACCCCGTGTTAAAGCAGCTTGAGGACAAGCCAAATGACTGACTTTATCTATCTGGATCACAGCGCCACGACACCGACCGACCCGCGCGTCGTGGCGGCGATGCAACCGTACTGGACGCAGACATTCGGCAATCCCTCCAGCCTGCATCAGGTGGGCAAGGCAGCGGAGGCAGCGCTGGAAACAGCGCGCGAGAAAGTTGCGGGTGTGCTGAATTGCTATCCTGCCGGACCCGCAGAACTGCTCTTCACCAGTGGCGGGACAGAAAGCAACAATCTGGCACTGCGCGGCGTCGCCTATGGGCAGCAGGCGCGCGGGCGCGGCAAGCACATTATCACGACAGCCGTCGAACATCATGCCGTCCTGGATGTGGCGAAGGCACTGGCAGAAGAGGGCTTTGACGTGACATTCCTTCCTGTCAATGAGTATGGGCAGGTCACGGCGGCACAGGTAGAGGTGGCGCTGCGTCCTGATACTATCCTCGTGAGCGTGATGTACGCCAATAACGAAATCGGCAGCATCAACCCGATTGCGGAGATCGGCGCAGTGTGCAAGGCGCGGCGTGTACCGTTTCATGTCGATGCTATACAAGCGCCGGGTCTGCTGCCGTTGGATGTAAAGGCGCTGAACGTCGATCTGCTCAGTTTGTCCGGTCATAAGTTCTATGGACCTAAAGGCATCGGCTTACTGTATGTCCGCCGTGCTGCGCCGTTGAAGCCGCAGATGCTCGGCGGTGGGCAGCAGGCGCACCGCCGTGCTGGGACAGAGCCGCTGCCGCTGATTATAGGCATTGCCGAAGCGCTCGTCATTGCCGAAGCCGAACGCGCGGCGACGGTTGCCCGGTTAACGCCGCTGCGCGATGAACTGATCGACCGCATACTGACGCTCATCCCCGAAGCACAGTTGACCGGACATCGCACTGAACGGCTGGCTGGACACAGCAGTTTTGCGATGAAGGGACTGAATGGCGACTCGATCCTGCTCGATCTGAATGAAATCGGCATCGGCGCGAGTGGGGGCAGTGCCTGCACAACAGGGACACAAGAGCCGAGTCATGTGCTATTGGCGATGGGCATCGATCAGGATTGCCTGATGGGGCAAATGCGCTTTGTGCTGGGCAAACACAGCACAGCCGCGCAGCTGGAACGGCTGGTATATCACCTGCAAGCGCTCGTTGAGCGGCATCGCAAGATGGTTCCAGTGGTGTAAGGTATCAGGGTTCAGCAGTCAGGTATCAGCTTTGCGCAATTGGCGATTGGGTTTTGACTATTGGTACTCAAGATGAAGATTGTAATCCCTGACGACTATCAGGACGCGGTGCGGCATCTGGCGTGCTTCCCAATGATTGCCGGACATGATGTGATGATCTATCACGATCATGTGGGCGATGTGGATGCGCTGGCAACGCGCTTTCGTGACGCGGATGCCCTGGTGCTGATTCGTGAGCGCACGCCTATCACAGCTGCGCTGCTGGAGCGATTGCCCAGGCTCAGGCTGATTAGCCAGACGGGACGCGGCATTCCCCATATCGATCTCGATGCGTGTACCCGGCGCGGGGTGTTGGTATGCGCAGGGGGTGGCTCGCCTTACGCGACAGCGGAACTGACCTGGGGACTCGTGCTTGCTGCGCTGCGCTATATCCCGCAAGAAGTGGCTAATCTGAAAGCCGGGCGCTGGCAGACAACACTCGGAACAGGACTGCGTGGGCGAACGCTCGGTATTTATGGCTATGGCAGCATTGGCAGCCTGGTGGCAGGTTACGGGCGTGCCTTTGGAATGCGCGTCGTCGTCTGGGGACGCGAAGGCTCACTTGAGCGGGCGCATGTGGATTGCTATGAGATCGCTGCGGGTCGTGAAGCATTCTTCGCGGAGTCAGATGTCCTCAGCCTGCATATCAAGCTGAATACCGAAACACGCGGGCTGGTGACGGCTGCCGACCTTGCGCGTATGAAACCGAGCGCGCTACTTGTCAATACCAGTCGTGCGGCACTCATCGCGCCGGATGCGCTGGTCAATGCGTTGCACGCGGGACGCCCAGGCTTTGCGGCGGTGGATGTGTACGAGTCTGAACCTGTTGTTGATCATCTGCTGCTGCATCTGAAAAATGCGTTGTGTACACCTCATCTGGGGTATGTCGAAAAGGACAGCTACGAGTCGTATTTTGCGTCGGCGTTTGAGCAAGTCAATGCTTTTGCGGCGGGCGCGCCGATTAACGTCATCAACCCTCAGTAAGCCATGCGCGCAACGTTGCCAAGTCAGGCGCGTGGGTTGCGCCGCCTTCGCGAGTGACACTGAGACCGCCGCAGATATTGCCGTAGCTGGCGCAGGTTTCCAACGGGGCGGCTTCGCACACGTAATTATAGAGGAAGCCTGCGTTGAAGCAGTCGCCAGCGCCTGTTGTATCCACGCACAGTCCTGCATGAATAGCAGGGACGCGCGTGTAGGCACCAGTGCCTTCACCCACTAATGCGCCCGATGCGCCGTCTTTGATGACGATGGTCCGCCCCCAATCGAGCAGCAGCCGCATCGCTGCGTCCAGGTCATCTGTTTTGGCGATCAGGCGCGCTTCGCGGGCGTTTGGCATGAAGACATCTACCATCCTGATGATCTTTTGCCACTGGCAGTCTGTGTACAGAAGCGCGACGTCCTGGCAATCCATCGAGATAGTTGCGCCTACTGCTCTCGCGGCGGTTGCCAGCGGCGCGAGCAGCTCCAGCGCGAGTGCGCCTGTCAGGTGGACATGCCGATACTCGCAGGTTGTCAGCGCTTCGAGCCAGAAGGGATGTCGGTCTGTTGGTATCGGATCAGCGTAGGTGATAAAGGCGCGCTCGCCTTGGAATGGCAGCGCGGCAGTCACGCGGCGGTACGGTAGATCACTGACGCGCGCCAGTCGCATGTCGATGCCTTCACCAGCGGCTAACTGATAAATTTCGCGACTGTACTCATCGCTGCCAAAGTGCCCGCGCCAGCCGACGCGCGCACCTAGCCTGTAAAGCGAGCGCACGGTGATGTACGCCGCGCCCCCCGTTGTTACCAGATCACGGCTGATTTTTTCCTGACCCAGCACAGGAAACGCCTGCAAGCCGCTGAAGATCAAGTCGTAGAAGTAGTCGCCAAGAACAATGATGTCGTATGTCGTGTCGAGGTTCATACCCACTTACCCACCCACTCTGCGTGTGCCTCAACGTACTCGCTGACCAGCGCCTTTGCCAGCGGGTAGCTGCCGACGAGCGGGTGCGCCAGCAGCGCATCGATTGCCAGTGCGCGGTCACGGCGCGCGACGGCTTCCACTGTCAAGCGTTCGTAACGCTTGACCGTCTGCATGAGCAGCGCGTCATCTTCTGGCAGTGAGTCGTGGATGATGTGCGGTGTGATGCTGCCGTTGGCAACGGTGCATGAGACCTCGACCACATCGGTCGCATCGAGTGCAGCCAGCGCCATACCGTTCGGCACATTGAGCGCGATGCGGAACCTGTCGCTGCCGCGCAGCGCCGCCAGCGTTTGCAAAGCGACTCCTGCATAACCGCTGATGGTAGGAAATGATGAAGAATGAGTGATGAGTGATGCGTTTCCAGACGCCAAATAGGTGCTGCTGCGGCGGGCGTGGTAGGCATCGACGGTGGCGAGCGCTTCGGCAGGCGCAAGCCCGGCAAGCTGTGCAAACAGATCGCGGCTGAGCGCGGCGATCTCTTCGCCGCGCGTCTCTGGCTCAGCGAGGATACGCGCTAACGCTACATCGCGGGAGTACCAGTAGAACAAATACTCATTCAAGTACGTTCCCTTGCGGCGCACAAACGCCGGATCAAACAGCCTAAGGTGCGTTTGTGCAAGAAACGCATCGTCTGCCAACGCGCGCGGCAGCACATCAACGCCATTATGGTACGCGCTGCGCGCCCATGAGAGATGATTTAAGCCATAGACTTCGGTTACAACCGCGCCTGAAGGCACGCCCAGCCAGGCAGCAATATCATGCTGCGCGCTGTTGGCGCTGTCGCAAATACCGACGCTGCGCTCGTGACCCGCATCATGGAGCGCCTGCGCGACCAGCCCCGCCGGATTGGTAAAGTTGAACAGCCACGCATCTGGCGCAAGCTCCGCAGCGCGTTCACCAACGTGCAGGATTGCCGGAATGCTGCGCAGCGCCATTGCAAAGCCGCCTGCGCCTGTCGTCTCCTGCCCCAACACGCCGTGCTTAAGCGCAATACGCTCGTCCAATACCCGCCCGCGCTCGCCTCCGACGCGGATGGTGGTGATGATAACATCTGCACCACGCAGCGCCGCGTCAAGGTCAGTAGTTTGTAGAATGCGGACGCGACTGCCGTGCGCCAGTTCCGCACACAGACTCGCCATTGTTCCGAGCCTGGCACTGTCAATATCCATCAGCCAGAGTTCGTGCAAATCAAGTGTGTCTGCGAAGGCGAGCGCGCCGCGCACAAATTCCGGTGCGCGCACTCCCCCGCCGCCGATGAGTGTCAGTTTCACGGTTATTGTCCGGTGATGATAAGCCGTCTTTCGCGTTACGATTGTATGTCATCTCTAGCCGATGTGCAGTCCGAAAGTTTTGTGAATTCAGGATGTCTTACTATTTGAGGGTGAGTTGTTCGCAAATACCCGGTCGCTGGGAGATGCTCTCAAAATTATCGCTCGTGACAAACAATTGACCACTCCTGCATGAAATGTGTGCTCCCAATGTCTTAGCCTTCCCAAACAACACGGTGTGCCACATCGCGTCGTAGTCAAATCCGACAATCGTGAAACACTTGCTTTGGTTCATTCTGCCATTTGCCGATGCCCCCATTGTTTTGTTACGATTAAAGATAATCACGATTTTTTAATGATGCAGGACTTATTGTATATATGAACCAAAGCCAGTCGCTGACGACCGTCCAAACGCCACTGCCGACGCCGTTCACAGGCTATCACCTGGCAAGGGCGTATGATGAAATGTTTTCCCCTGCGGCAGCTGCGCGACCTGCTTATGCTGAACTGTATCACAGGCTGCTGGAAATGCCTGCGCAAATGCTGGAGGAACGACAGAAGGCGGCGGATACCTCGTTCTATCATCAAGGCATCACATTTACCGTCTACAGTGATGACCAAGGCACGGAGCGTATCTTTCCGTATGACTTGCTCCCGCGCATTATCGAGGCTGGCGAGTGGGATACGCTGGAGCGGGGGCTGAAGCAGCGTATCACCGCGCTCAACCTGTTCCTGCAAGACATCTACCATGACGGGCGCATTATGAATGATGGTGTTGTGCCGCGCGAACTGGTGTACTCGTGCAAGCATTACCGTCGCCAGATGCGCGGCATTCAGGTTCCCGGTGGTATTTATGTCTCGGTTGTGGGCACAGATTTGATACGAATGCCGGACGGCAGCTTTGCCGTATTGGAAGACAACCTGCGTGTGCCGAGCGGGGTATCGTACATGCTGGCAAATCGCAGCGTGATGAAGCAGGTGTTTCCGCGCCTGTTCGGGTCGGCGGGTGTGCGCCCGATTGACCATTACGGGCAATCGCTGCTGGCAACGCTGCGTGCGCTTGCACCGCGTCATCGCCCTGATCCGGCAATCGTGCTGCTGACGCCTGGCGTGTTCAACAGCGCCTACTACGAGCACGCCTTTCTCGCGCGCCAGATGGGCATCAGCCTTGTCGAAGGGCGCGATCTGCTGGTGCATGACAATGTGCTGTACATGCGCACGACGGCGGGATTGCAGCGGGTGGACGTGATTTACCGCCGCATTGATGACGACTTCATTGACCCACTGCACTTCCGCACCGACTCTACCCTGGGCGTGCCGGGGCTGCTCAACGTCTACCGTGCGGGCAATGTGGCATTGGCTAATAGTCTGGGGACAGGCGTGGCAGACGACAAGGCGGTCTATGCCTTTGTGCCAGCGATCATCAAATACTATCTGGGCGAGGATGCCATTTTGCAGAATGTCGAGACGTATCTGTGCCTGGACGAGCAGCAGCGCAAGCATGTGCTGGTGAACCTCGATAAGCTGGTCGTCAAGGCAGTGGGCGAAAGCGGCGGTTATGGTATGTTGATCGGTCCACATTCGAGTGCGGGCGAGCGCGAAAAATTCCGCGAGTTGATCATGGCAGACCCGCGTAACTACATCGCCCAGCCGACGATCCAGCTTTCGACTGCGCCGTGCTTTATCGATGGCAAGGTTGTGGCGCGGCATGTCGATTTGCGTCCATACATTCTCTACGGCGAAAAGGTCACGATTGTGCCGGGCGGTTTGACGCGCGTCGCGTTGAAGGAAGGTTCGCTGGTCGTCAATTCGTCACAGGGCGGGGGCAGCAAAGATACCTGGGTGTTGCAGGAGTAAGGACGCCATGCTTTCACGGGTCGCAGACAGCCTGTACTGGCTGAGTCGGTATCTGGAACGTGCCGAACATACGGCGCGGCTGACCGACGTGCAAATTCATCTGATGCTGGATCAATCGCCTGCCGCCAGTGCGCAGCGTTGGGCGCGCGTGTTGACCAGTCTGCATATGCTGCCGCCTGGTGACGGTATGTACGATGCGCGCCATCTGACGGATTATATCACTTTTGACGCAGCCAATCCCAACAGCATTGTCAGCTGTATTACAAACGCGCGTGAAAATGCGCGACAACTGCGCGAACATATCAGTTCCGAAATGTGGGAACAGATCAATACCGTGTATTTGCAGGTCAAAACCCAGCGCATTGATGACATCTGGGAGACACAGCCACATGCCTGGTTCGTGGCGGTCAAAGAGGGTTGTCATTTGTTTCAGGGCATTACGGATACCACTATGAACTATAACGAGGGGTATCAGTTCTTGCAGGCAGGACGGTATCTCGAACGCGCGACGGCGGTAGCACATTTGCTAAATGTCCACTTTGAGACGTTCAATACTGAGAATGGTCTCGGATTTGATTTTCTCGAATGGATTGGCTTGTTGAAAAGCTGTACCGCATTCGAGGCATACTGCAAAGTGTACATGGCGGACCTGCGCCCCGATGCGATTGCGGAGTTCCTGATACTCAACCGCGAATTTCCGCACAGCATCGGCTTCTCGGTCAAGCGGGTGCAGGATGCGCTGCTGGAAATCGGGGAAGATACGCAGAGCCGGCGCGCGCGCGGCGTCAACAGGTTAGCCGGGCGATTGGCAGCGCTGGTCGATTATGGTCAAATAGATGAAATCTTTGCTGCCGGATTTCATACCTTTTTGACCGAAATGATGCGTCAGTGTTCACAGATACACGATGCTATCTTTCAGGCATATGTTGTCTATCCGGTTGAGCGCGAGTTTGCAGAGTAGCCATTGTGACCTATTACGCCATTCAACATCGCACCCGTTATCGATACAGCGCACCTGTCAGCGAAAGCATCACCGAAGTGCGGATGCAGCCGCGCAGCGAAGGCGTCCAGCGTTGCCTCAGCTTCAAGCTGGCGACCACACCGCAAGCGCGGGTGCATCGCTATACGGAAAGCAACGGTAATATCGTTCACTACTTTGATCATCCTGCGCGTCATGCCAATCTGGTGATCACAGCGGAAGCGGTAGTAGAAACGCAGCCTCCGCCCAGTCTGCCCGACAAATTGCCGATGGAAGCGTGGGATACGATTGACCAGCTTGCACAGACGACGGATGCCTATGACATGCTGCTGCCCGGCACGCTGACGCAACCGACAACGGCATTAACAGACTTTCGGCACAGCATTGATGCAACCACGCGCCATAGCGATCCGCTGACAATGGCGCGACAAATAAAACGTTCCATCTACGCCGCGTTCGAGTATGTGCCGGAAAGCACCGAAGTGGATTCACCGATTGATCATACGCTGACGACGGGCAAGGGCGTGTGTCAGGATTTCAGCCATATCATGCTAGCGACGTGTCGCGAGCTTGGCATTCCGGCGCGCTATGTCAGCGGCTATCTCTACCATCGGCGTGATAACGGTGGGCGCTCGCTGTCAGATGCCAGCCATGCCTGGGTTGAGGTGCTGCTCGGCGAACTGGGATGGGTGGGACTTGACCCGACCAACAGCCTGCTCGGTGAAGGGCGGCATATCCGTGTGGCAATCGGGCGCGAATACAGCGATGTGCCGCCGACACGCGGTGTTTTCAAGGGTAATGCGGATAGCGCGCTGTCGGTCGAAGTAAAGGTGGAATTGCTTGATCAAGCACCGCATATTGACGAGGCAACCGCTGTTAATACATCGTGGGCGACTGGCATCCTTCTGGAAGAAGCGGCGCAGGTAGAACGTGTGCGCCAGCAGCAAGAGCAGATGCAGCAGTAAACTCCCCAGCTCTCAACTTGCTCTCATCTTCGATTGTGAAGCTATTCACAATATTGTGAATTAATTCACAGTATGCGAACCGTATGGCAATGAGCAGAGAGAGATAGGGTATGAACGTTTCTTATCGCACCTCAGTTTCTAATGTATTGGTGATCGGCACTGGGGGCGCGGGTATGCGTGCAGCGATTGCCGCACATAGCGCCGGTTGTGAAGTTACTTTACTAGGCAAGCGGATGCGAAAGGATGCCCACACAGTCCTGGCAGCTGGTGGCATAAATGCTGCTCTGGCAACGGTCGACTCTGACGATAACTGGAAGTGGCATTACGCAGATACCATTCGTGATGGTTATTTCCTGAACAACCCGCGCATGGTTGAAATTATGGCGACAGAAGCACTTGATGCGGTGCTAGAGCTGGCAGACTGGGGCTGCAAGTTCGCGACACGAGCCGATGGACGACTCGACCAACGGTTCTTTGGGGCACATCGCTATCGCCGTACCTGCTACGCTGGAGACTATACCGGACGTGCCATTCTGTACACACTCGCGGACAAGGTGGCTCAGTTGGGTATCGCAATTCATGAGTATCAGTATGTGACCCGTCTGCTGGTTAAAGATCATCAGTGCTTTGGTGCGCTTGCGTTCAACATTCACACAGGGGAACGGACTGTGTACCTTGCAGACGCAGTAGTGCTGGCGGCAGGTGGACATACGCGGTTATGGCGGCGTAGTTCTTCTCGGCGTGACGAGAACACTGGCGATGGCTATTCGCTCGCGCTGCGTGCTGGATGCCAGCTTGCGGATATGGAACTGGTGCAGTTTCACCCCACAGGCATGACGCACCCCGAAGACATGGCGGGAACACTGGTGACGGAGGCTGTGCGTGGCGAAGGCGGACGTTTGTATAACAGCGAAGGTGAACGCTTCATGGCGAAGTACGATGCTGAACGCATGGAGCTTTCGACGCGTGATCAAGTAGCGCTGGCAAATTACACCGAGATCATTGAAGGACGCGCAGGCGCAAACGGCGGGGTATTTCTTGACATCAGCCATCGCGATAAGGACTTCATCCTGAAGAAGCTGCCGCGCATGTATCGCCAGTTTATGGAAAGCCAGATGCTGGATATCAGCCAGACACCGATGGAAGTCGCACCCACAGCGCATTACAGTATGGGCGGAGTAGTGGTTGATGCGGATACGACAGCGACCGATGTCGTTGGGTTGTACGCAGCTGGAGAAGTCACGGCGGGGCTTCATGGCGCGAATCGGCTTGGTGGTAACTCACTGGTTGAAACGGTTGTTTTTGGTCGCCTCGCCGGTGAACACTCGGCAAAGTTTTCGGCACAAACGAATGTGCAGATGCGCGATAAAGCCACAATCGCAGCAGCTATCGACGAACTGAGCGATATGATTCGAGATGGTAGCGAAATGGCGCGCCCATTGCAGCGGGCAGTGCGCAATGTGATGTGGGAAAACTGCGGGGTTGTGCGAAGTGACGAACGCTTGCAAACAGGATTAGCGCGCCTGCACGAACTCCGAGACGCTGCAATGACGCTTGATGTTCGCCCAAGTAGCGAAGGCTGGCAGGACTTGGCGCTCGCATTTGATTTGCGTGGCGCATTGGACTCAGCAGAAGCAACGCTTCGTAGTGCTATCGAGCGGCGGGAAAGCCGTGGCGCACATCAGCGCAGCGACTATCCGTATGTTGACTCAGTACAGGAAGTAAACTACCGAGTTCATCTCCGTTCAGATGGTGTTCTGGACGTGACCAGCGCGAGTGTACCTGCAATCCCGGATGAGCTTCGCAGCTTCGTCAATGATGATCCGCAACTCCTGTTCAGGGGTCGCCTGTTGGAATAAGCAGTGAGTCCCCCAAAAACTGGGGGACTCGAAGCAACACTCCTCTAACATCTTGCCAGTAAGCTAAGGTTATATTGTCAATTGGAGGCGTACTGGTACTATGCAGACGGACATTAAACTCGGCAAGGTCTGGGGTATCCCCATCGGCATCAACAATAGCTGGTTCATCATATTCGCACTGCTCACATGGTCACTGGCGACCGGATTATTCCCCGACGCTTTCCCACACGAGTCGGGGCTGATTTATCTGCTGCTGGCGGTGTTTACCAGCGTATTGTTCTTCGGCTCTGTGCTGCTGCACGAACTTGGTCATGCGTATATGGCGCTGCGCAGCAAAATCAATGTGCGCGGGATTACGCTGTTCATTTTCGGTGGCATCGCCCAGCTCGAACAGGACTCGCGCACGTCTGGCGAAGAGTTTCGCATTGCGATTGCGGGTCCGTTGGTCAGCCTTGCGCTAGCGGCATTGTTTGGCTTGATGGGCTGGATCAGCGATGGGACGTATCTGGGTGTGTTGGCGTCGTGGCTGGCGGGTGTGAACCTGTCGCTTGCGCTCTTCAATATGATCCCCGGTTATCCGCTCGATGGCGGGCGCGTGCTGAAAGCCGCTGTCTGGCAGTTCACGGGCGATGGTCGGCGGGCGACGCGCATTGCCGCAACGAGCGGTCGCTGGGTGGCATATGGTTTCTTCGCGCTGGGCGGTTGGATCATGCTGACAGGTGGGCTATTGAACGGTTTGTGGCTCATTTTGATTGGCTGGTTCTTGCAGAATGCAGCGCGCATGACTGAAGCGCAATCGCAGGTCGAGCAGACGCTGGGAGGCGTGCGTGTAGCGGATGTGATGGCGCGAACCTGGGCAGGTATCAGTGCCTATACTCCGCTGCGCTATGTGGTGGACTCGGTAGCGCTGCGCACAGGTGAACGCTTTTTCCTGGTGCGTGATGATGAACGCTTTGAGGGCTTGCTGACGCTGCGCGATATTGCATCTGTGCCACAACAGCATTGGAGCCGAACGCTGGCGCAGGAGATCATGATACCCTGGCGCGATGTTGTGCATGTGGATGCCGACGCGGACTTGCTTGAGGCGCTGCGGCAGATGGAACGGGCGCAGGTCGAACAAGCGCCTGTCGTGGAGGCAGAGCAGGTTGTGGGCGTGTTGACGCGAGAGAGCGTGCTGCGCTACCTGCGACTGCGTGGAGAACTACGCATGTAGCCCGATTGTTATTCCCCCGTTAAGCCTTTCGCCAGTGCTGTCCCCGTGCGCTACACTCTTCGCCGTTACGAAGAAGCTAAACCACATCACGGGGGCAGTTCCCATGAAAGCAATCGCAGTCCTCACCAGCGGCGGTGACGCACCCGGCATGAACGCCGCCATCCGCGCCGTTGCTCGCGTCGCCATTGACAAAGGAGTCCAGGTCTACGGGAGCAAGCACGGCTACGCAGGCTTGATGAACGACGACATTATCCCGCTTGGCTTGCGCGAAGTTGGCGGCGTGATGCAGCATGGCGGGACGTTCCTCGGCAGCGCCCGCGCGCCGGAATTCAAGACGGTCGAAGGGCGCCAGCAGGCGCTGGCAAACATGGCGAAGCGCGACATCGAGGGAGTGGTTGTCATCGGCGGCAATGGCTCGCAAACGGGCGGCGCGGCGCTGAACGATATGGGTTTCCCGACAATTGGTGTGGCATCCACAATTGATAACGATCTTATCGGCTCCGACATCACCATCGGGGTCGATACAGCGCTCAATATCGCGCTGGAAGCGATTGATCGCCTGAAGGTCACGGCATCATCACATCGGCGCGCGTTCCTGGTCGAAGTCATGGGGCGCGATTGCGGCTATCTGGCGTTGATGGCGGCAATTGCGGGCGGTGCTGAAGGCGCGGTGCTGCCTGAAATCCCGACCCCACCGGAGGAAGTGGTGGCAGGTCTTATGCAGTCGTACAATCGCGGCAAGACCAACGGCATCATCGTTGTTGCGGAAGGCGCAAAGTATGGTGTTGAAGCACTCCTGGAGTACTGCAAAGCGCATTCTGAAGTGGGTTTCGAGATACGCGCAGTCACGCTGGGGCACGTCCAGCGGGGTGGTACACCGACTGCCTATGACCGCCTACTGGGGACGCGCCTGGGCGCGAACGCGGCAGCGCGGTTGCTCGATGGCGAGCATGGCGTGGTTGTGGGAATGATCAAGGGGGCAGAAAGCACGACGCCGTATGCTGACGTGGTTGGACGGACGAAAGGTGTCGATCCCAAGCTGTTTGAACTGGCGGCGGTGCTGGCGAAGTAGGCACTGCTACAACGCTAAACTATATCTGCAGAAACATCGGTCGCTACTGGTGCTTTGACTGCCTTGCCTGCCGCCTCATCGACATACCAGCGCACGAGTGCAGGTGTGATGTAATGCACAGGGAGTTCGCTTTCATCGTCAGGTGTGCCGAGCGCTTTTGGCAGCATTGCTGCCTTGCTTTCGCCTGTAACGAAAAAGAAGGCGCGGGCGGCGGCATTCAGCGCGACAGGTGTCAGCGTTAAGCGCCAGCTCTTGAGATGTTCCGCGTGGACTTCCATCACCCAGCGATTGCTGACCGCCAGCGCAGGCGAATTCGGGAACAGGCTGGCAGTATGCCCGTCATCGCCCATGCCGAGCAGCACCAGGTCAAAGCGCGGTCCCGTTGCGCCGCCTTCGCGTCGCTCGAAGTATTCGCGCAGTGTTTGCTCGTATTGCACTGCGCCTAGCTCCGGCGGCAGTTCGCCGTGCATCCGGTGGATATGGGGCAGCGGAATCGGCACATGATCAAGCAGCGCCAGTCGCGCCATGTGATAGTTGCTGTCGGCGTGTTCGGGCGGCACGCAGCGCTCGTCGCCCCAGAAGACATGCACGAATTCCCAGTCAATCCGGTCGGCAAACTCCGACTCTGCCAGCAGTTTGTAAAGGGTGGTCGGCGTGCTGCCACCGCACAGCGCCAGTGCGAAGCGCCCGCGCGTGGCAATCGCCTGTTCAGCGATAAGGACGATCTCGCTCGCCAACGCGCGGGCTGCCATCATCGGCGTGGGATAAATGCGTATGTCTTGGGGCATAAGTGCGATCCTGTCTGGCAACAATGGGATGCGCAGGCGGCGCATCCACACTCTTTATTACTGTCCCCATTATGCACGCAAATTCATGTTATGCGTATCACGCTTTTGTCATGCCCCAGCGCGTGCGCAGATGGCGGTAGATAAACAGGAAGCGCAGCGGCAGCCCGTCGAACAGCAGCCGCGTCAGGATGCCCGCCATGCCCGGCTTGTGGGCGATGCGGATGCGGTCGCGCAGTTCGACGCCACTCTCTTTGTCTGTGATCATATGTTCGTGATACCAGTACGCCATCGGTCCCGATACCTGATAATCGACGAACGAGGTGACGTTGATGCCCGGCGCGTGCTGTGCGTGCCAGCGTACCGGAATCGGACCCATCCAGAGCGTGAACTCGACATCGCCTGCGACCAGCCCCTGAATATCATTGCGGTGCATCTGCACGATGATCGGCGGTGGGGTCAGGCGTCCAAATGCGCCGGGTGCGGCGTGGAAGGCAAAGCATTGTGCGGCAGTATAGCCGGGATAAAACGAAACATGCTCGAACGTCTTGCTATTGGCTGGGGCTTGTGCAGCGCTGACCATCGTGAGCTTCCTTGAGTCTAGACAAAGTTCACGCTTTATAACCCGAGCAGCCAAATGGAGGATGAGTCAATGCTAGGCAGCGTATGAGCAGTGTCGTCACCGGTTAATGGCGGTCTGCTCGTGTTCGTACTGCTTGATCAGCGTCAGTGCGTCCCCGACTGAGGTTGCAAACTGCACGTCCGGGAGAAAGCGCTTGTGCGCGTCGGGATACATGCGCTGCATGACAGAGCGCAGCATTTTGAAGAACATGGTTTGCCCAACGATGATATGCAGCCCCTCATTGGCAGGAATAGTGCCTGCCATCTTGCTCACGGTGCTGATGCCAGCGCGGGGGAGCTTAGGCATGGTGTGAAAGATCGAAACCACATGCACCACATGGTTTACTTCTGCGATTGTTGCACGCTGCTGAAGCAGTGCCTGTCCATAATCAAGTAGCGTGTAGTCATGTTCGAACGTGGTCAAGAGAACAGTCTGTTCCGAATTGAACCATGTCGTCGTGATGCTCATGAGCGCCTCTCGCACTAATGACTGAAAATTAAGAAAACATAAGATTGATATAGACATTATGGAGACAATTGGAACTGTCGTCAACCAGCGGGATAGTTCTTTAGTCCTAAGTGAGCGCCGCCCGGTGATTGTTTTGCGCCATTTCGTCCCGCGTTACAATCAGGCACATCTACAAATGATGACACACAGGAGCAGCGTGCCACATGCAAGCGATGCCGAACGTCAAAGCGCCCGAACGCGCCCAGTATGCCGACGGTCTGGACGCCATTTTTTCGCCTCGTAATGTTGCGGTCATCGGGGCAACCGAACGCCCCGGCAGTGTCGGCAGGACTATCCTGTGGAATCTCATCAGCAACCCGTTTGGCGGTACGGTTTACCCGATTAACCCCACGCGCCCGAACGTCCTCGGCATTCGCAGCTACCCGGATGTTAAATCGCTGCCGGAAGTGCCTGATCTGGTGGTCATCGTCACGCCGTCCAAAACGGTGCCGGGCATCATCAAGGACTGCGTAGACATCGGCGTGCCGGGTGCAATCATCATCAGTGCAGGCTTCAAGGAAATTGGTGAAGAAGGTGTCAAGCTTGAGCAGGAGATCATGACCTACGCCCGCCAAGGCGATATGCGCATCATCGGTCCTAACTGCCTGGGCGTGATGAGTCCCATCAGCGGCTTGAATGCCACGTTCGCGGGCGCGATGGCACGACCGGGCAGCATTGCCTTTATCAGTCAGTCAGGTGCGCTGCTGACCGCAGTGCTGGACTGGAGCTTCCGTCAGAATGTCGGCTTCAGCGCGTTTGCCTCGCTCGGCTCGATGCTTGATGTCGGTTGGGGTGATTTGATCGACTATCTCGGTCGTGACCCCAAGACGAGCAGCATCGTCATTTACATGGAAACCGTTGGCGATGCGCGCAAGTTCCTGAGCGCGGCACGCGAAGTCTCGTTCCAGAAGCCGATTATTGTTATCAAACCAGGACGCACGGAGGCGGCGGCACGGGCGGCTGCGTCGCACACAGGCTCGCTGGCGGGCAGCGATGAAGTGCTGGATGCAGCATTCCGCCGCTCAGGTGTGCTGCGTGTCAACACCATCAGCGAAGTCTTTGAACTGGCGGAGGTGCTATCCAAGCAGCCGCGACCAAAGGGGAACCGCCTGACGATCATCACCAATGCAGGCGGTCCGGGCGTGCTTTCGACAGATGCCCTTATTGGCGGTGGTGGCGCGCTGGCGTCGATCAGCGACGACACGATGGACAAGCTCAATGCTTTCCTGCCGCCATCGTGGAGCCACAACAACCCGATTGATGTACTCGGTGATGCTTCGCCGGAGATTTATGCCAAGACGCTGGCAACAGCGGGCGACGACTCGCAGAGCGATGGCTTGTTCGTCATCCTCACACCCCAGGCAATGACCGACCCGACACAGACCGCCGAAGCACTTAGACCGTATGCAAAGATTGAAGGCAAGCCCGTGATTGCTAGTTGGATGGGTGGCGCTGAGGTACAGGCGGGTGTGGACATCCTCAACCGTGCGGGCATCCCGACGTTCGACTTTCCAGATGACGCGGCGAAGGCGTTTAACTACATGTGGAAGTATAACGCCAACCTGCGCAGCATTTACCAGACACCCGCGTACTCCGATGACACCGCCAACCAGACGCCGGATCGGGCGCGCGTCAGCACCATTATCGACAAGGCGCGTAGCGAGGGACGTACTATCCTGACCGAGTTCGAGTCGAAGGATGTGCTGCTGGCGTATCACATTCCGACCGTGCCGACGAAAGTAGCGACGAGCGAGGACGAGGCGGTTGCCTTTGCCGAGGAAATGCACTATCCCGTCGTCATTAAACTGCACAGCGAAACCATCACACACAAGACGGACGTGGGCGGTGTGCAGCTCAATCTGCGCGATGCCGACGCTGTCCGTCGTGCGTATCGGCTGATTTACGACTCAGTCAGCGAGAAAGCTGGCGCTGAACATTTTGATGGCGTTGCTGTGCAGCCGATGATCAAGCTCGATGGCTACGAGCTGATTCTCGGCTGCTATGCCGATGCGCAGTTCGGTCCGGTCATCCTGTTCGGGCAGGGGGGGCAACTGGTCGAAGTCTTCAAGGATCGCGCACTGGGCTTGCCACCGCTGAACAGCACGCTGGCACATCTGATGATGGAAGAGACGACGATTTACGAAGCGCTTAAAGGCGTGCGTGGTCGCCCGCCTGTCGATTTTGACGCGCTGGAAGAAATCATGGTGCGCTTCAGTCAGTTAGTGGTCGAGCAGCCGTTCATTGCCGAAATCGACATCAATCCGCTGCTGACCAGTCATGAGCAGATGATTGCGTTGGATGCCCGTGTGGTGTTGCACCCCAATGATGTCAAGCTGGAAAACCTGCCCCACCCGGCAATTCGTCCGTACCCGATCCAGTACGTGTACCCTGTCAGTAGTCGCAGTGGTGAGACATTGACTATTCGTCCAATTCGCCCGGAAGATGAGCCATTGGCGGCTGCTTTCCATGCCACACTCTCGGAACGTACTGTCTACCTCCGCTATCTGCAAGCGCTCAACCTGAGCCAGCGCACGCAGCACGAACGGCTGGCGCGACTGTGCTTCATCGATTATGACCGCGAGATGGCGCTGGTAGCGGAACGCACGAATGACCGCACCGGGCAGCCGGAGATCGTCGGTATATCCCGCTTCACCAGGCAGCACAATCGTCCTTCGGCAGAGTTCACAATCATGGTCAGCGATCGCTATCAGGGCGAAGGTATTGGGCGGCAGTTGATGGAGCGCTTGATCGAGGTGGCGCGTAACGAGAAACTGGAGTCGTTGTTCGGCTTTGTCGTGCCGGAAAACGTTGAGATGATCCGTTTACTGGAGAAGCTCGATTTCAATGTCACGCGCAACGAAGGCGAGTCCGTGATGCGTGCTGTTCTCAGCCTGTAACGCTGTTTATGCCCCTGTCAGTACATCCGCCAGGGGCATACATTCATTCAAATCAGTGTACACTGTCCTTGAGAACTATTTCATCGCTGTCAAGGATATATCCCTATGCGCAACTTGCTCATCGTCCTCGGCATCATCGCACTGGTTGCGGGTGTTGCTGTACCTGTCGTCACCAGTTTTACCAGCTTTGGATCGAACCCATTCAGTAATCTCATCGATACCGTGTCAGACCCGGACGCGATTGCCGCAGGGTTTTGCGAGGAAGGCGAACAACTGGAGGTTGATCAAGGGGCGTCACAGTACAACCCGAATACGGGCGTAACTGGACGTTCAACCGCCTACTACTGTGTCGAAGATGGCGTGCGGCGCGATGTGACCGGGCTGTTTGTGCAAGAGACGATGGGCGAAGCATTTGACGGGGTAGCGAGCTTCCTGCCGGGTTTGATCGGAACGAGCATTTTGAGCTGCCTGTTGGTGCCGCTAGGGGTGGTATTGATCATCGCTGGCATTGTCGTGGGTATACGACAGCGGCAATCGCAAATGGCAAATGCGACGGGGATACAGGGTTTCGGCACAACGGTGCGTCCAGGCGGCATTTATATCAATGATCGCCCCGTTGCTGGCAACGCGGACTTGCAGCAGCTGCTGGCAAAGGCGAAACAACAGGCAAGCGCGTCTGGCAACGTGAATATGACGGCGAAATTGCAGCAGCTTGAAGAGGCACGGGCAAAGAACCTGATCTCAGCCGATGAATACGAACGGATGCGCAAGCAGATCCTCGACCATATGGCGTGACGCTATACAGGCATCTGCTACAATTCACACAGTTATTTTCTGGAGGCATGATGTCGGCAGCACCGGAAAGAGTCTGGACGGTGGATGAGTACCTTGCAGCAGATCGCGATAGCGACCTGAAGCATGAATATCTCAACGGTTACTACTATGCGATGGCGGGTGCAAAGCGATCGCACAATCTGGTGTCTATGAGTACTGGTCACGCACTTTATCCACATGTGCGCAGGCATGGATGTGAGATCTATCCAAGTGATATGCGGGTCAAGACGCCATCTGGCATGTATGCCTACCCGGATATTGTGCTGGTATGCGGTAAGCCTCAGATCGTGGTTGAGAAAGGCAATGACACCCTACTGAACCCAACGATTATCGTTGAGGTGATGTCCCCGACAACTGAGCGCTTTGATCGCACGACCAAGTTTCGTGAGTATCGCAGTTTGCCTTCGCTGCAAGAGTACATTCTGATCGCGCAGGACAAGCCGTTGGTTGAACGCTTTGTGCGACAGCCGGATGGGAACTGGGTCTATTACGATGCAGTCGGGCTGGATGCGGCGATGGACATTGCTGCGCTCGATTGCATCATAGCGTTGAGCGAGGTATACGAGCAGGTCACGTTTGAAGAGGAACAACCACCCGAACCATAGATTTGGCTCAATCAAGAATCAGCGCCATAATCGCAGGCTGTTGACCTGAATTAAACGGAACGTCTCATCTTATGATGCCCCCTAGTTACCACACCGCACAGACCACCACGATTGTTATCTTTGGCGCGTCGGGCGATTTGACGAGTCGCAAGCTCGTGCCTGCGCTCTACAGCCTGATGCGTAAAGGACGCTTGCCGAGCAATCTAAATATCGTGGGGTACGCGCGCCGTCCCTATTCGCATGATGACTTTCGCGGGCTGATGCGGGAAGCGATCAGCAGTGCCTCTGGCGACCTGGCAGATTGGGATGCGTTTGCCGCGCGGCTGTGGTACGTGCGCGGCGACCTGGAAAAGCGTGAAGATTTCTCCGGGTTGCACAAAGCGTTTTATGAGATTGAAGGTACGCCTGCCAATCGGCTTTACTATCTGGCAACTGCGCCGAATTACTACGAACCCATCGTGGCGAATCTGGCGGCAGAAGATATGGTCGCGCAGCAGGACGGCTGGCGACGTGCAGTGATTGAGAAGCCGTTCGGCTATGATCTGGCAACGGCGCGCACGCTGAACCACGCCATTCATCAGGCGTTTGACGAGAAGCAGATTTACCGCATTGACCATTATCTGGGTAAAGAAACCGTCCAGAACATTCTCTATTTTCGTTTTGCGAATACGATCTTTGAACCGTTGTGGAATCGTAATTATGTCGATAACGTGCAGATCACGGTTGCGGAGAAGGTTGATGTCGAGCATCGCGGCGGTTATTACGACGGTGCAGGCGTGCTGCGCGACATGTTCCAGAATCACCTGCTGCAACTCTTAACGTTGACTGCGATGGAGCCGCCCGTGTCATTTGACGCGGATAAACTGCGTGATGAAAAAGTGAAAGTGCTGTCAGCCCTGCGCCCGATCAAGGCGACGGATATTTTTCAGGGGCAGTATGCCGATTATCGCCAGGCGGCTGGCGTCGCGCCAGACTCACACACGCCTACCTATGCAATGCTGCGCCTGTTCGTCGATAACTGGCGCTGGCACGGTGTGCCATTTTATCTGCGTAGTGGCAAGGCGATGACGACAAAAGCGTCGGAGATTGTTGTTGAGTTTCGTCGCCCGCCGCATGTGGGCTTTCATCTGGAAACGGTCAACATGCAGCGTCCTAATGCGCTGTCGATTTGCATCCAGCCGGACGAGGGCTTGCATCTGGCGTTTGAGACGAAAGTACCAGATAACAGCGCGGCACTGCGTCCAGTTGACCTGGAGTTCCATTACCGCGATGCGTTTGGCAACGGTGCCATCCCTGAAGCCTACGAACGCCTGATCATGGACGCGATTCTGGGGGATGCTGCATTGTTCACGCGCAGCGACGAAATCGAGTTGGCGTGGACATTGATTGACCGCGTGATACACCACCTGGACAGTGGCAGTGTACCGATGCTGTCGTATTCGCGCGCATCGTGGGGTCCGGCGGAAGTCGATGCCTTTCTCGCGCGCGAGGGACGAACTTGGCGGATGGCGTGCCTACACGAGGGATGAGTTATCGCCCTTTTTTGGGTAGGCGCGGTGGACCAAATGGCTCAATGACCGGGTTATCATATGGTCCGCTGACGCGGTTGTCTGCGCTCGACTGCTTGCCTGACAGCCTGTTGGCGGCTGCTTCTTCGATCATTACCGCGTACAGATGCGCCTGTGGGTCAATTTCGACAACGCCGAAGTCTCGATCAATTTCATTCAATGCGACATCGAATTCCTTGCTAAACGTATCGACGGTTAGCGGCTGCTTGTCCCACATGATGGTATAGAGTAGCTTGCTCATAAACGATCCCTCCATAGCAGCGAGTCGTTATGAGCATACCATTTCCTGTCTGCGATGCGTATGCCAACTGGCGGATTTTGCCCCTTTCGCTGTGAAAGGGGCAGTATGACGCTGAACGTTATTCGCAGCCGCAATCGTTCTCTTTGTGATGCGGCGCGGGCGCGGATAGTTGTCCTGCCTGGGCATCGAGCATTCCGGCGATGTATGCCGCTTCTTCCGGCGTCAATCCGGCGCTCGCGGGGTCTGCCATGATCATGTCGGCAAACGCCGCTACATCACCCATCGCTGCCGAGCCGGGTAATGGCGGAACAGGTGGCACAGGGAGCGGAGGAATCGGCGGTACTGGGAACGGTGGACGGATGGGCGGACGCACAGGGATGAGCCGTTCGCACAGTTGCGGGAAACGACGGCAGAGCCAGACGTTGCGGCAGATGTCCGGGAAGCGCTCGCAGAAGCTATCGATGATAATCGGTGGTGCGATGCGACGTTGCAATTCACAGGCATTGATGACGCCGTAGCCGTGCGCGTAGTCGTAGCCCGTCGGTCCGAGATCGGTGGCGGTGCTGGTGATTAGGCTGCGGATTGCCGCCGGACTGGTACTGCTGTCAGAGGGGTTGAAGGGGCGACGGCTACGGATGGCAGCGACGACACCTGCCGCGACCGGGCAGGCGGCTGACGTGCCTCCGTCGGCTGCGTAGACTCCCGAACCGCGAAAATGTGTGTAGCTGCTGATGTCGGGTTTGCGGTCGGTCAGGCGTCCGGGACCGATAGACGAATAGCCGACACGCGCACTCGTCGTGTCCACACCCGCCACACATAGCACCGAGGCAGAACCGTTTGCACCGCGAATGGTACGCGCCGTGACGCCGCCACAGCGCCCGTCGGGGCAGTCCGCGCCGCAGTTGCCCGCCGCAAACAGGATGTCTGCGCCCGCACGTTCCAGGGAGGCGACGATGACGT
>Ga0224723_1000094_pt1 | contig 54567 bp, 42 predicted proteins | sample Balambano_FR2_Me_FD_161647 | JGI IMG/M metagenome (GOLD analysis project Ga0224723, IMG submission 161647) | Freshwater sediment microbial communities from Lake Towuti, South Sulawesi, Indonesia - Balambano_FR2_MetaG | ecosystem: Environmental > Aquatic > Freshwater > Lake > Sediment | place... | reverse complement strand
CCCCCTCCCCCAGCGGCACCCGAACCTCCTCCTCCCAGTGCGGTTACTCCATAGCCCGGTTAGGATTAAGGATTAAATAAAACCCAAAACTTTTTAGTGGGAAGCCGGCTGCGCCGCGCTTCCCACTAAAAAGTTCGGTTTTATTTAATTCACGTTCATTAGCATAAAAACTGGGGATTGCTATATCGACCTCTCATTCACAAAATTCTTTAAAGTTCAACAAATATCTTTGCATTTGTTGCGAAGAAATTAGGAAATTTCGATGTCTGATATGCTATATTTAAGCTTGAGATAAGAGTCGGTGTAGTGTTTGTTTCTAGTATTAACGCAGTTTTCACGCTTTGTATTGGCAGGCCTCTCTCCGAAATCTAATTCTCTTCTTTTTTCTAATTTTGGAGATGATTGATGTCGATTTACGTGGGTAATCTGTCCTATCAGGTTACAGAGGAAGATTTGACTGCTGTTTTCGCTGAATATGGTTCTGTCAAGCGAGTTCAACTTCCTACTGATCGGGAAACAGGTCGAGCTCGTGGTTTCGGTTTCGTAGAGATGTCCTCTGAAACCGAAGAACAAGCGGCGATCGAGGCTCTAGATGGTGCTGAGTGGTTAGGACGTGAGCTAAAGGTGAACAAAGCCAAGCCTCGCGAAAATAAACCCTCTTTCGGCGGTGGTGGCCAGAGGCGGAATCGCGATAGCTTTTCTCGCAGTTACTAGTAGGCTGAGGCACAAATAAACCTACCCTTGCTTAGCCTGAAAGCTAGCCAAGGGGCTTAAGCCCCTTGAACAAGGGTGGGATGAACTTATGCCCTAGCCTACTAGTTGGCTACCTATGGCAAAGGCTGGTACAGTTTTTGCATATTAGATAGTCAGGCATAAAATTTAATTGCGGTAAAAGGTAAGAAAAGTTACCCTTTTACCGCAATTGTTTTAAGTGTTATTTTCATGTCCTTCAATTTTCCACCAGCCTCGGCCACCGTCATTCAGAATCCTACGGCGATCGCCCTACTACATCAAATTCAGCATCAGGTTGTTCAAGTTCCCTATCAGCAAGACTGGCTACCCATCTTAACGGCTGCTGTTCAGCATACCCCTCATCTCAACAGCAACGCACCTCCTCTGCTGCTATTACATGGCTTTGACAGTTCCCTATTGGAATTCCATCGGTTATTTCCCAAACTCTTGCATCAACGAGAACTTTGGGCAATCGATCTGTACGGCTTCGGATTTACGGAGTATGTTGATCGAATGCCCGTCAACCCGTTAACCATCCGACGACACTTGCATCAAGTTGTAACAACCTGGATTCGTCAACCCGTAACCCTGGTGGGAGCATCTTTAGGGGGAGCAGTTGCCATCGATTTCACGTTGCATCACCCCAGTTGGGTGCGATCGCTAATTCTGATTGACAGCATTGGATTGTCTGGCAGTTTTCCTCTCGGAGTCATGCTTGCCGATCCCATAATCGATTGGGGCGTAGAGTGGTTACACTTTCGCAAGTGGGTAGTCCTGACACTCCTGGAAGTTCTGCCACTGGCTAGTTCGACTGTTCAGGATGCCTTACGCTGTTCCTTATTACACCATCAAATGCCTGGATGGAAAGCAGCAACCGTTTCTTTTACGCGCAGTGGCGGATATGGGTATTTGAGCGATCGAATCTGTCAGGTTCAGCGGCCTACATTAATCCTCTGGGGAGAGGCAGATGATATCCTGGGCACCCAGGATGCCTATCAATTTAAGCAAACAATTCCTGATAGTGTGCTTTATTGGATTCAACAGGCTGGCCATGCCCCACATTATGACCAACCCCAACAGGTGGCTGAGTTAATCATGTCGTTTGACAAGAGATAGTTGAGCCTGCAAATCGGTAAGTTTGATACAGACAACAAATGTACATTTTGACAAAGTGCAATGCTGTTGCAACGAACATTTTATTGAGGAGATTTTGGAGAGGGTGTGCCCTCTTCCAAGTTTCTTCGTCCTGACCGCTCTATAGGTCTGATAGTCAAAAATATGTGCGTGATACCATTTTGGATTTTAGATTTCCGATTTTGGATTGCAGAATGCTTGACCAGCTAACCGTTCTGGTAATTGAAATCATGCACATATCACCCAAAATGGTATGAGAACGACAACCTCACGCACAGCTATACCCTCAAAACGGCAATTTTTCGTGGGGTGGACGCAGCCCACCCCACGAAAAACCGCTCGTCGAACTCACGTCAGCATATATCTTCCAAGTGCTGATTATTGGCCAAGAGCAAGCGGAGCGCAATCTTGAGGATTGCCGAACGATTAACTCGGCAATAGTTGTTGTTGCACCTACCGTGCTGAGCGCAGTCGAAGCACTCGAATAGTTGTGGGTTGAGCGCAGTCAAAACCCAGATTCTACTGTCAGATCTTTAGTTGCTGGGTCAATATAGCTGTAGCCATTTTTCTTAGGACGTTTTTGTGGGGGCGCGAAGCGCCCCCACAAAAACGTCCATGTCCTAACCGCCGTGGCTACGGCTATAACATTAACTAATGAGTTTGGGATAGATTTTTCGGACAGCAATGTTCACGAAAATGATCATCAGCGCAACCAACCAGAGGAGTTGCAGCCACCAGAATGGGGGTAAACCGAGATTCCAGCGAAGCAGATCAATCAAAGAGGATAATGGCAAAATGTCGGCAATGCGATGGAGAACGGGAGGAAGCGTTTCGCGGGGAAAATACGTCCCACATAGGGTGAACATGGGAATAATCAGCAGAAAAATTGGTACATTGACCTGATCAATCTGTTGTACCCACCCAGAAGTTAGTAGTCCCATACTGGAAAACAGCAAACTACCCAACAACATAATTGGTAACGCTAGCAGAAGATGTTCTAGCGGATAAAGCCCCCAGAGGACGGTAATGATTCCAGTTAACCCCCCCGCAATCATCCCTTTGGTCGTCGCCCAAAGCCAGTCTCCCAAAAACACATCGCCAAAACTCAGCGGGCCGGTGAGCAGGGCTTGCCAGGTCTTTTGAAAATTGAGTCGAATAAAACTGCTGTAAGCTCCTTCAAAAAAGGATTGGAACAATATACCGATCGCAATCATGGCAGGAGCAATAAACTTGAGATAGGAGACTGTCTGCCCCCGATAGATTACATCCCCAACCAGAGGGGTTAATCCATAGCCGAACGCAATCAGATAAAGAATTGGTTCAGACAGCGGCGGCAAGCAATTGACTAACCAGGTTCGCTGGTAGACCTTGGCATGTCTTCGCCAGACTGAATACACTCCCCACGGGTTAATCGATTGAGATTTCATGCCAATACACTCCCGGTTAGGCGTAAAAACACATCTTCTAGATTAGCTTGTCGGCGTGTTAATCGGGGCGGATGCAACAGGAGCAACTGTTGCCATAAGGCTTCTGAATCAGCCATCGGCAATGCCAACAAATAACCACTCCCAAATGGTCGGCACCAAGTTTGGGAGTGGCTGGCCAACTGTTGCAGTTGAGCTTCCGGGATTCCTTCAATTTCCACCACCTCATGACCGACAGTACGTTCAATCAACTCTACAGGGGTGCCCTGATCAATCACTTGTCCCTGTTGTAACAACAGCAGGCGATCGCACAACCGTTGCGCTTCATCCATATAGTGCGTTGTCAACAACACACCACAGCCCTGTTGTTTAAGATTCACGACCAATCGCCAGAACTGCTGACGGGCATCGGGGTCGAGTCCAGTTGTAGGCTCATCTAAAAAGACAATTTGGGGACGGTTGATCAAAGCGCGGGCTAGCACAAGTCGGCGTTTCATGCCACCAGACAACTCCTCAACCGGATCGCGGGCCCGATCGAGCAGATCAACCTGATCCAAAAGCTGACTGGCTCGTTCTTGGGCAACCCGTCCCTGCAAGCGGTAGTGATGCGCGAAGTGAATCAAATTCTCGACTACCGAAAAATCAGGATCTAGATTATCTTCTTGAGTGACAATGCCCATGCGGGCACGAGCCGCTCGTCCATCTCGCTGCACCTGCAAGTTTCCCAGTTGAACAAACCCTCGACTGGGAATCACTGCACCATAGAGCATTCCCACCGTTGTTGTTTTTCCCGCTCCATTAGGTCCCAACACGCCCAACACCTCACCGGGATTGAGGGTAAAGTTAACGGCTTGAACGACCGTGCGATCGCCATAGAGCTTCCACAGGTCATAGGCGACGAGAGCATCTGTCTTGAGTCCAGAAGGAAGGGGAGCGATCGTCATAGGAGGGTGCTGAGAAGGAACTTGCTAATCACTATTAGCTTACTTTGCTATTGCTCACTTCCTCCAATCGTATGACTGAGTTAACGGTTAGAAAATCCCAGTGCTCTTCGCACCTCGTCTTCACTGCTAGTAAACGTCAAAGCATCATAAACCACATACCAATTTTCTGGATCGACCACTCTGGGATAAAGCAGAATCGCTGCTTGTTCTTCTCCCTCTGAGAAAGTCATCAAATCAACGATTTGTGCCACTTGAGCCGAGGTAAAGTAACCATTGCGACCAAATTCTGCCAAAAATTCCAACTTGTCATCATCAAAGCCTTCTCGTCTTAACCGCCGCAGAAAGTTACTAAAAGATGCTGTATCTAAAGCCAAATCTTGGCGGGAGAAGGCGCGATCGCCCACCCGAAAGACGAATCTAGTGATGAGACAGGTATCGACCTGAAATTGTTCATAAATCCGCCCGTTGCTGAGTTCAATCCGGATATCCCAATCGCATTCTCCAGTTAAAACAAAACTTTGTGAAGTACCATTCAACACTCTATTACGAATGTCATTTCCACCCCAATTCGAGGCATTGCTAGGGGATAAATAGAGGGCAGTGATGGTATATCCTGTCTGATTGGCGATCGCAAAACTTCGCCGACTCTGAGCTTGAGCCAAACCAGGCAATAGTAAAGAACACAGAATTCCAGAGACTAAGCCAACGCTTTTCGCATGTTTCCAACCCATATTCTCTCCCTAGCCCTCCAAGATATCCTATTCTTTAGGACTCCGATATTTTGCCCTCGTTCCCAAGCTCCAGCTTGGGAATGCCATCCCGGAAGCTCCAGCTTCCCCTCGTTCCCTCGTTCCCAAGCTCCAGCATGGGAATGCCATCCTGGAAGCTCCAGCTTCCCCTCGTTCCCTCGTTCCCAAGCTGGAGCTTGGTAACGAGTTAAATAGCTTTAGTCTAGTTTCCGGCAGCAGGGCTTGCACTTAAACCGCTGGATTTAGATGACAACCTGAAATGTTCAAGAACAGAAATGATTCCTCGCTCGTGAACCATCCTACCGTGGTCCACCTGGTGCAGGAGGTAGTTCAATCCGTGAATCAGAGTTATTACTAGCATCACAGACATGATCTGTAATGTGCTGTATCCGATGTGTTACTGCTGTTGATGGCGTTTCAACTGCGTAAAGAAATTGTAAAGCATCTGACCACAGATCTTGTTCAGCAAAATAATTAGATTGAGCCAGAGCGATCGCGTTTACATCATTCTCCGTTGTTAGACCGGATAATTCGGACGTGATTTGCTCCCGCTGAGCCGCATCTATTACTGCAAACACGCGGCTCTCCTGCTCAGATTTCCATGCTTGTTCTCCTTCATCCCAGCGTCGTAAGGTCAATTCCCAGCGATACTGACCCGGTTGCAAGGCTGACGAACCATCATAAATCACAACCTGATCCGTGGTAGTCAGTTGCTGCTCCCAAACTAATGTTCTAGAGGGTAAGGCAATTAAACGAATTTGCTGGGGTTGGATAACGTCTGGATTGGCCTGCCAGACAAAAGCGGGGCGATCGCTCCAGACCCTCAAGTCACCTAAAGCACCCGGAGAAAGGACGCAAATTCCACCCCGATGTCCTCCTGGAACTTCTGGTAGTGTGCCTCCTTCAATATCTGCTCGCGCTGGTAGGCTAGCGATGAAATTGCAGGAGAGAGCGATCGTCGCTAGAGCGTTCAATACCACCTTAGAGCTAACGTGATAATCTGTAGAGAGTTTCATCATTGTGTATCATCCTTCCAGTGATCATCTGTGTTGACTGTCGTTTCAGAGTTTCTAACTTGCTATAACCAACTACCAATCAAAATCAATGGACTCCAGAAATAAGGTGAATTAAATTGCTCATTCTCAATCAGTAGTAATTGTGCTCGTCGCAATGCTTCAGCTTTCGTTACCTTAGACTCAACTAATTCTTGATAAAATTGTCCTAATAATTCAGCCATCGATGCGTCATCTACTTTCCACAGCGATGCCATCGTGCTGCGTGCTCCTGAGCGGATAGCAACTCCTGCCAAGCCTAAACTGGCACGATTATCCCCTGCGGCTGTTTCACACGCACTAAGAACAAGTAGATCAATGGGACGGCGACGACTGACATCACTGGTTTGGATTAATTGACTCAGATCATCAATGTAAATGCGTCCGTCTGATGTCAATAAATAGGTGCTGTCTTCTTGAGAACTGAAGACTCCATGCGTCGCCAGATGAACAACGGGAGCAGGGACATCATTAACTGCGGTTTGAAATGCTTCTTTAGTGAAGTCTGCATTCAAGAAAACTCGGCTGGAAACTTTGCTGCTAATAGCTTCAATTTCTTTTGGCACATTTTTAAGCGCACTAAAAGCTTCAATGGGTTCACTAATGCCTGCAATCAAAACACTCAAATTTTCTGGTTCCAGGGGTTGAGATTCGAGCAATTGCAGCCCTGGCGTTGTCACCACTTGATACTTTTGAATCAGATAGCTGTCACCGTCTGAAAGCACCGACATGGGAATATTGCGAAGTGTGCCATCTGGTACAAAAACCAGCGTTTGAATTGAGTGAGCTTCTAAGTCTGCTTCAAAGGGGCGCACTAGCCAGGTGTAAAATTGTTGGGATAAGTCTTGAGCAAATGTGTTTGAATCTTCCTGCTTCAGGTAATCCAATAGCGTGAGGGCTTGATTCTCGATATCTTGCCGACTTTGCCCTGTGATCGTGTGTCGGCGCAAATTTAATTGGGGTGCGTCGCTTGCAGGCTGAGCCACCACTGCCTGAGCATCGTCAGCAGTCGATGGCGTGACTTGATTCGTCGATGTCCCCATCTGAGCATCACTGTTAGGCAAACTGAGAATGACTTCTAAACGGTCTTCTAACAAGATGGGATAAATCACAGCAGCTTGAGTATCGATTTGCTCAATTTGGACTTTGCGGGCAGTTGTACACGCCTCCCGGAAAAAATTATCGAGTTCCGAAAGTTGCAACGATTCGATCGCCTCCCTTGCTTTCTCCAAATCCATCTGGTTGGCATCTGAAGTAGACAACAACAAATCAACAAATTGTCGATGGATGGGTTCGATGCTGTCGCGAAAAGAGAACTGGCTATTAGGATTGGATTTGGCCAGATCATCCCGCAAGGTGTTGAGACTCGTCAGGGTACTCTCATAGGCAGCGATCGCCGCCGCACGATCATTTTGTCCTCTCCGCAGGCGACCCAACTGCCATTGCCAGCGGTAGGCAATTTCGGGAGCGTTGACGCTTTCGGAAGACACAAGCGCTTGTTCTGTCAGTTCACTGGCACGATCAAATTGGTTGGTTTGTTCATACACAGTACCCAAACTCCCTAAAGCATAAACTTTAGCCCGTTGATCGTTTAACGCTTCTGCTTGTTGATAGGCTGTTGTCAGGCGATCGCTAATAACCGTCCATTCAAAGGGAGTTTCACCGTCTGGAGTCGTTAATTCCTGATTGAGCCGCATCAGGTGATTAGCATAATCAATTTGTTGGTAAATCGTGGTGCGAGTATTGGGAAGTTGTTCCAGTTGGGGTTGCAATAAGGGAGCAAGAGTTTCAGCCGCACTCCAGCGTTCCAGCGAGATGAGAAAACTCAGTTGGTTGAGCAGCGCTCGAACACGAGTCATGTCTGAGGTTGTAGTAAAAGCCGCTTGTTTGTAAAGCTGTAAAGTTTTAAGCATTGTAGCGTCAATTTCCGATTGCAAAGCATTCAAACGCCGTTGCTCAGAAGCCACCGATCGCAACGTATTTGCCAGACTCAATTGAGCTTCTGCTTGCAGTTCTGGTAAATCAAGCCGAGTGGCGATCGCCAAACTCTCCTCCAGCGATTGCTGCGACTCCTCCAGTTCGTACTGAGCACGTTGGATATCTCCTAAACTACGAAGCGCTAAAGCTTTGGCAGTTGAATCCGGTTGGGTTTGCAGCAGCGCGACAGCAGCATTGAGGGCTTCACGAGCGCGTGGATAAAAACCCAAGTCGAGTAAAGCTTGAGCCTGATTGATCTGGCTTGTGGCTAAATCGACGGGATCATTGAGTTGTTGGTACAAGTCACCCACCTGGTTAAAAGTCTCTAATGCGAGTTGGGCTTGTCCTGTGGTCAACTGCAATCGCCCCTGAACAGTCAGCGCTTGTGCCAGAGCAGAGGCAAGATTGGGCATTTCAGGCGATAGCGATTGCAACAAGGCGAGACTTGAGGTAATCGCCTGTTCTGCTTCGGGCCATTGTCCTAATTGCTGGTGAGATAAAGACAGGTTGCTAAGGGCGATCGCCTGTTGCAGGTCGTCTCCTTGCGCTTGATAGTCCACCACGGCTTGTTGCAACACCTGTATTGCTGCCGCATATTGTCCGGACTGATAGAACGTCCGTCCCTGTTGTAGAGGAGTTTGGGCGATCGCGCTGCCCTGTATAGGATTGGTAACAATGACAGGCAGCACAACACAAAGGAACGCCGTCAAACTCGCCAATAACCAAACCCGATATCGTTGCCATTGTTTTTTGATACGCTTACCCATTCTATATGACTCTCCTTTGTTTTTGTGTTTTACGAGGCTGTAGATAATTTTTCTGCTAAAGCATCTAAATTTAAGCTGTTTAAGATACTGGTTTTAATCGGGCGTTTCTCGTCCCAAAAAATGAGAGAACTGTAGAATTCGATCGCCATTGAAGAAGTTAACAGATGAAAAGCTTGATCAGCCGCTTGTTTATCTGCAAACGAAAGGAAATAAACCGTATCATCAAAAATAGTAGGCTTTTGGTCGATGTTTCCAATTAGTCGAAAGGTTAGTTGCTTATACAAACCACAAATTGCTATTTTCCAGGGTAAGAAAGTATAACTTCCAACACCAAAGATAGAAAATCGAGGATTATTTTGATATATCTTGCTTTTTCTAGCATTTAAATACTCTGCGTGCTCCTCAAGATAATGCCAGGTTTTAGGAGCTACATCTTTAATAAATTCAGTTGGTTCACCAACAAATCTTTGGGGTACTATAACGTATCGATTGGTCATTTCTATGCGATTATGGGCAACATCAGACCCCTTAAGCAAAGGGAATAGAAAAGTTTCTTCAAGCTTGACTACTTCGCCTAATCCATTGACCAAAGTGTTATCAATCTTTTGCAGTTCCATCACACTTGAGCAATCGTGTTTAATACCCGATCGCCATTTCTGTTCTGGTTTCAGGTTATACAAATCCTTTAATTTGTGAAAGGTGACTGAATCATTGACGAGAAAGCTATCTTGATAACCGATTCGGTGATGATTTTTGCTTTCCAGACTACTGAATACATCACAGAAGTAATTGCGTGAAGTCGGGTCAAACTGACAAAATAGCAAACAAGCATCAACTGCCACTCCAAAATGTTTCTTAGCATCTATTTTGTCAGTCGAACAATACGAGAGATTTAATTTCTGAGCAGCAATATAGTTTAAGAGCTTTCTTGAAATAGAGGTTTTACATAACATTGCCAGACAAGCGTTACGGTTATGCAACCATTGAATCATTCGGATCAACATCCATTCTGAAATATCAAAGTTACTCTTACCTGTTATTGCATCTATCCCGCTATAATTGAAAGAATTGTTCTTCTCAGGTAAATTTTTACCTCCAATCACTCCTTGTTGTGAGTTTGTGATCCAGGGAAAGTTACCGATCACTAAAATACTTTCATCAAGCCCAATTTCCAGTGATTTCCAATCAAAGTAAAAGAAATCTGCCTGCTTAATCAAAATCCTCTTATCTTGTGAAACCTGATAATTTTGCTCAAATTCTTTAATATAATTTTGGTTAATTTCAATTCCAATAATGCTTCTTGCTGATTTAAATGAATGAGCGGAAGCTTGAATGAAATTTCCGATACCGCAGGTTGGCTCAATTATCACATCAGGACTAATGTGATGTCGGATTAATTTACGGCAGATTTGCTCAGCTAACTCTACTGGAGTCTGAAAGTCACCATACTCTATCTTAATTTTTGTAGGTTGCTTTTTAACTTGTATCATAAGCTTGATCTGTAAACAGCAACTACACCTTCTACCTGTCCAGCACGCTCAATCATTCGACTATACTGCAATCTCCATTGCAAGGCATTAGAAATAGTCAAGAAACCTTGAACTGGTGGATTTCTGAGTATTTCAAAAGTTTCTATAGTCAGTTCAGGCATGGATGTTAATGGAAATTGCGCCAATGTCATATCCTAACCTTGTCAATGTCACGAATAGTATGATTCACCGCTAAAACCCGATCCCTACTGAAAAATAAATTCCATTTTCTTGCCAAGTGCGATCGCTCGTTTCCACCTCCACAAAGGGGATGCCCCAGTCCAATCGGGCTGAGATCTGATCCATCTGCCACAACAACCCCAAACCACCGCCTGCTAAGGTATTAGGGTCGGGATTATCCAGTTCGCTATTCCAGCCTGTGCCGAAATCGACAAAGGGAGCGATTTGCAAAATGCCGTTGATGTCTCTGACGCGCCAGATTGGGATGCGGATTTCCGCAGAAGCGAGCAAGCCGTTATCGGTGAGCAAGACATCCTGACGGTAGCCCCGCACCGATTGCCGTCCCCCCAAGCCGAATTGTTCTAAAGAGAGCAAGGACTCGCTGGCCAGTTGTAAATCGGCTTTGAGAGACAGGAGGATATCCTTACCCAATAACCGCACGTATTGAGTTTGCCCGCGCCATGCGAAGAAGCGACTATCGGGTCGGCCATCGTCATTGACAGTCGAGTCGAGGATATCTAATCCCAAAGAGAATTGCGATCGCACCGCAAACACTTGCCTCCTATCCTGGTTGGTATATTCTTGAAAGAATCGCAGGGCACTGATCCGCGTTCGCCCTTTGTCATCGGCTCCCCGCAGGGTAACGGGAATCGGACCACCTAGTTCGTCTGGCAAATCAAAAATGCTGCGGTTTTCCTGACGAGTGGCGGTCACTCCCAAGGCAAATTCTCGTGTTGGGGTTTGAATCAAAGGCTGGCGATAGGTCAGTTCAAAGAAATTTGCCTCGGATTCCAGATTTAAGGCGTTAAAAGGAGACTCAACTACCTCCGATTGGGACACACCAGCGCTGAACTCTAGCGTGCCGTTGCTGGCATTTAGAAAGGTTTGCAATGTGCCCTCTAACGCATTACTACCATCCGTGCGGCTATAGTTAACATCAATCACTTCACCGAAACCGCGTAAATTCAATTCTGTCAGACCAATGCGTTGCCGAAACGAACCGACACTGGGAGAGCGATCGTTATCTAAGCGCAAATAGGGCGTAAATGTATCAGACTCAACTATCTCTACCGTCAGCAAACTTTTACCAAACTCTGGTCCAGCCGATAACTCTGCCCGTAAATCTTCAATCCGAGGGTCAAGTTGCAGCAGCGTTAGTGCCTCAAACAAGCGATCGCTATTCAACGGTGGGGTTGCCGCTCGTTCCAGACGGCTACTGATATAACGAGGATTGAGTCGTTCCGTTCCTTCTACTCGGATTGCTTCTAATGCACCCTCAATGATTTGCACCAGTACCACACCATCCTCTAAGCGTTGCGGTGGAATAAAGGCTCCCGAAGTCACATACCCTGCATCGACATACACCTGGGTAATGCGCGATCGCGCTTCATACAACTGACTGATTGTAATTGGCACACCCACAAATTCCTGAACCACCTCAGACAGCGCTTCATCGCTAATCGCAGTGTTGCCCTGAAATTCAAACCGCTCCACGATGATTGTATCCGGTACTCGCTCCAAAGGCAGATCGGGAGGGGCTTGTTCTATCGGTTCAGGAACTGGCAGCACCTCCTCCACAGGGGGTAAGGTAGGCGGCAGTTGAGGCTCCGGTAACGGTTCGAGAGATGGAGGGCGATCGGGGCGATCGAACGATGGGGCTTGCTTAGTAGTAGAAGGTGCAGCAGGGGATAGCGGCACAGGAGACAATGCCAACGCTGGCACTGCAACCAGAGAAATGCAACCGAATCCCAGAAGATAAACAGATAGATGCTGTAACATACACACTCATCATAAATGGGGCTTTTTGAATCTCTACACTCTCCGCGCCTTTATCGTTCCTAATTCTTCTCTCTGTGCTCTTTGTGCCTTTGTGGTTCCCTACTCTTCAGCAGGCTGACATTGAGGCACAACAGGCGGTGCTACTGGGGTCGCAGTACTCGCCAACAGCAACACATCACCATTGTCATCAATTTGCCAGGTTTGAAACTCAACCGGAACAGCAGCAGGAGTGATCAGCGAGGGATCAAAGGCGATCGCCTCCCCATCTCCTTCACTCCCCACCTCCCCTGCCTCAGGCACCTCCACCCAATCAGAAGCGATCGCCGCCGCACTCCCCGGATCATCTGGAGCCGTGGGCAAGCCGCCCCGTCCAGTAACATAGAATTCGCTCAACTCACTGGCGGTTAGTCCTCCCGGTAATGGACAAACTTGAGCAACAGTGGGTTCCACTAAATCCGCAGGCAGTTCAATAATCCCTCTGGAGGGGTCAAAATCCAGTCCATTCGTCGTGACCTGACCATCATCACCATACGCTGAATCGGCAGTAATATCATTGCTATCTGGAAAATTCTCTGAACGAGGAGCGATATCCAGGAAGTTAACTGTTCCGTTGATAGTGATATTTCCTCCGTCCCCTTCAAAGGCTCGGGCCGTAATGTTGGCATCTCTAGAAGGTAAACCCAGGATAGCAGAGCCAGCATTTAAGGCAATATTACCACCATCACCTGGAAGATTTTCAGTTCCAGCACTGGTTGAAATCTGGCTACCATTGGCCAGGAGTAAAAATTCCCCACCCCCCCAAGGTCGTTCCTCAGTACCAAAGTTGCCCCCGTTCCCAGTGCGAGTTTGGGCTGAAATAAACCCTTGATTCAGGACAAATAATCCAGGAACACTGATAAAAATGTTACCCGCTGTATTGTTAGGATTACGTAAAGAGCGGTTTTCTGCATCAATCAGTCCTGCATTTGTCAATGCTAAATTGTCTTCTACAGCAATGATAATGTTTCCGCCATTCCCGTCTACTCTTGCCCCAACTTGACTAAAAATGGCACTGGGAAAGCGTTCTTGGTCATTTTCGACAAACCCATCAATTTGCATAGAGCCAGCAACGATCACGATATTCCCAGCATCCCCATTGCCCGCAGGACTGCGCTCATTCTTCGGAGTGTTTGGATCATCAGGAGTGAAACCACGCACAATCGTTTGAAGTTGAGAACCCCCAAAGATGGAGAGACGATCTTCGGCAAAGAGGACGATCGCCCCCCCGATCGCATTGTCGGCACCCGATTCAATATTGCTAAAGATGAAACTACTGTTGGAGAGAGATATACGATCAGCTTCTAGTCTAACTAAACCTGCACTTGATGGATCATCAGCACTACGGCCACTACCAGATGTACTGGTCGTAATAAAGGCGTTGTCGAGTCTGATTGTGTCATCTGCTGTAATCGAAATAATTCCACCATCTCCTGAAGCTCCCGTCTCAACATCAGAGAAAATTTTACTGTCCGAAATTAAAACCGAATTGGCATCGACAAAAATGGCACCTGCATTACCCACTCCTGGATCCGATCCATTGTGAGAAAGAACCGATGTCTGCAATTCAGAGCCGTTTCGCAGCGTGAGAGAACCTGTGGAAAGACTGATAATTCCTCGCCCATCACCGTTACTACTGCCACCTGAACCAATGTTGCTGAAAATTGAACTACCGTTCAGCAATTCAATCGAGCCATCGTTATCGATTGTGGTCTCTGGATTATCGGCAACGATCGACACCAGTCCTGGATTACCATTGCCAAATGTGCTCGTACTTATCGAAGCACTATCGGTCATCCGTAATGCACCCGTTTGTATAAAAATTCCTCCTGCACTGCCTGTGGCACTACTTTCCACTCTACTAGAAACAAGTAGTGGAGGCGTACCTCCTAGACGGGGAGGGATGCCTTGAATTAAGATCGAGTCGTTTGCACTTAAAAATACTAAACCCGCATTGCCATCACGGGACGTAGACGTAGATGTGCTGATTCGTCCGGGAACATCAGACGTATTACCGATGATCTCGATCGCATCGGCAAAGATGAAAATTGAACCAAACAATTCATCCAACGGGTCGCCTCCAGCCGCGATCGCATCCAACGCTTGATTTACTGCTAGAAAAATGTTGGTGCTATTGCCAACAGCATCGAAATCAACACGATTCAGGATTTCGCTACCTTGACGCAGGGTAAATTCATCCGCAGCACTGATGACAATGTTGCCTGCCTCCCCTGTTCCTGAGAAGAGCGGTGGTGTCGAACTCGCGAAAGGTTTACCCAATCCTGCCCGAATGGTACTCTGTCCAGATAACTCAACGTTTTGTCCAGTGAGCGCAATATCCCCCCGATTGGCTCCCGTTACATCAATGACTGCCCGATCCGTTAAAGTGATATCTGCTCGTCCAACACTGGGGAAGCGGGTCAGCCTGATTTGATTGATATCTCCAGCGGGATTTTCAATTATTCTAAAGTCTACTCGTCCCAGACCAGACAATCCAGCAATTTCCACCCGCCCTTCGGAAGCTTGCAAATAGGTATTCTCTAGAAGTACCTCGCCACCCAAAAAGACTAAACTGCGGCCGTTGGGAGCAATTAATCCGCTCTGAATCTGTCCGGTTGCATTCCGTTCAATCGCTCGACTGGTAATGCGTCCGGGATTGAGTTGGTTCACCAAAAAAGCAGACGGGTCAATGGTCAATGTATCGCTGGGTACGTTGGGTCGTAACGTTCTAAAACTGCCTACATCGCCAAATTGCATCTCATCAGCACTGGTCGCCGCAAACGAGCCATTCAAATCCAACGTCGCATCTGGACCAAACAGGAAACCTTCTGGATTCATTAGAAACAGATTGGCATCGCCGCCCAATACGCCTAATCTGCCAAAGATTTCGGAGCGATCGCCCCCCGTGACTCGACCAATAATATTACGGACACCCGGATCAACAAAATAGGCTCCCTGACCATTTTGCACATCAAACTGCCTAAAGCTGTGGAAGAGATTATTCCCTCGAACTGCACCGCCTTCAATCAAAGTGCTGGGCAATTGGTCGATCGCCCCTCCTCGCACCGTTGAGCGATTGCCACCCAAAGTTTCATCTGGAATAACCTGAGCATAGGTAGAAGCGTTAATCAGAAGATGGGCGATCGCAACTCCCCATAACACCCTAAAGCCCATTCTGCCAATGGTTAGCATTGCATCGGTTCCGTAATTTTACAGGGATGTTATCACAAGGTTCGTAATTAATCAAGCTGTGTGGATAACAAAGTTAGGGCACGCCTGCTCTTGCGTTCAAGCTACGGGAGAGGAACCAGACCCAAGAGTTTACTTCCGTTTCCCCTTCTCCCAAGGAGGGAGAAGGGGTTAAGGGATGAGGGCAAGCTTTAAGGCGAGAGACAATTACTTATGTCTATACGGTAGCCTTGGAAAGGGAGGGGCGCAGAGGCAACCTTGACAGGCTAGCCGCGATTCTTGATTAGCATGACTTCTATAATTTTTAACGCGATCGCTTGATTGATCTCCAATGCAATACACAGATCATTCAAGAACGCTTCTTCCTCTGGAGTGACAGTGCTGTCTGCCAAAATTAAATCAGTAGCGATCGCAAAAGCTGGTTCTCGTAATTCAACGGGCAGTGAAGATTTAGCTAAATTCAACAAAACGGCTGCTCCATCGCGGCGTAAAATGCCAAATAGTTTGTCATACATCCGTCTGAGCACGTCAGTGGGATAGCTTTTGAATAATTGCATCCGTCTCAAACTAATGTTAATTAAATCAATTTCTTCTTCAGAAAAGTGGCCATCTGAGGCAATGGCAATCAGGGCGATTGCGGCAAAGGCTTCAGCCGGATTAAAGCAGGTCGATGTGGATTGGCGAACTCCTGTTAGTTGGTCAAATAAACCCATGATTTTCACTCCATGTGTCTCAGTCAACTGAATATACTTCTCAGTTCTAATCACTTATGCAATTTGGCGTTGCTGAATCCGGGTATGAATTTTGATTGAGAGCCGCGCTCCGCGCGGCTCTCAATCAAAATTCATACTTCAAATCAGCAACCCCTGCAATTTTAGGTAGTGCGGCATTGCAAAGTTTTTAGGAAAAGTGAGTAGAACCGAATCGCCGGGTTAATCCCTATGCAAAATTGAGGCGAACCTTTAGAATTGGGTGAAGTATACGCAATTAGCTGATTGACTAACAAACCTTTTTCTCCTCATCCCCCAACCCCTTCTCCCCTTGTGGGAGAAGGGGAGCCGGAGCTAAAAACTTGGTTTGAAGTCCCTCTCCCTCTCTGGGAGAGGGGTTGGGGTGAGGGCGGTTCGAGTTTTGTCAGTCAATCAGCGTAATTAGATATCCATTAGCAACAAATCTTCTTCTCGAAAGAGGCAACTGCATGAGCCATTTTATTTTCTGGACGCTTGGATTTGCTTTGCTTTGGGCGGGTTTAAATTTGTTCGACGACGAGATTGTTTTTATTGTGACAGCGATTGTAGGTTCAGCTTTCGTCTTGATTGGACTGGTGACTTCGCCTCCGCAACTTCAACTTGTGGTTGAAATAGGGTTAGTTTTGGCCTTGTTCAATGTTTGCACTCAATGTATTAAGCGGGGCGATCGCTCTTGACTGGGTCTGAGCAGTGAAATTAGTCTCAGTTGAAGCAGTGGGTTGAACGCTTGGCAACCGCCTCAAAAACTTGATAGATGTGGTACATGAGGTGATGCCGCTATCCTCCTATATCTAAAGCAGTAACATGAGCGACACACCGACAATCCAAACCAAGATTTGGGCCATCAACAAAGAGCGATCGAATCGTGACACGCGCTCAAAATCTTCAGGTTTGCCGCGACGCGCCCAATCGGTTGTCATAATGGAAGCTAATAGGATAGCAAGAATTAATGCATACATGAGTGCATAAATTTTGTCTAACAGCACCAGATAGTTTAATTCTGGCAGTGTCACAGAATAAGTATGCTGTAAGATGGCACTGGTAATGAGAGCCGCCACAGGGATCAGCGATCGCAGTTCAACAAAAATAGGATGAAGCAATAATGCTCCCCAGGCGGAGAGCATGACAAGCATGAGTGGTAGAAATAGTTTCCAGAAAATAAAGTTGAGGGGTCGAGTAATAACCAGACGATAGGTCAGCATGGAGTATGTTGGCGGTTTGGCAGCATCTTTAAGTTCACTTAAGCGGAAGTTGTGATGGTGAACTGCGCTCTGCATTTGATAGTGCTTAATCTGCCAACCTGAAATTGATAGCGTCTCAGCAAAGCCTGAGTTTTCCTCGTCTGCAACGTACACTAACTGATCTATGGTGTAAGCTGAGTTTTCAATGGAAATTTTGAGGGACTGTTCATCCAAAGGATAGCGATCGAGTTGGAATGATTCAGTAAATCGCCCTTCTATTCGCAAGATTTGATACAAACTGTCATCTGCAAGTTGCTGGGGTACGTCATATTCAGGAACTAGAGTTACTCCCCAATCTTCTACTCCATTGGCAAACTCTAATTGAGCGATCGGATCAAGATCACCTCGCCACTGAAGCCATAGATAAAAGTCAATGTAGTACGTATGATTTGCAATATCCAGATCGTATATGTTGATTGCATAGATACCAGTTTTGACCTGTTGAGCCTGGCTGGAACTTTCACTTGGGGATTTTGCGAGCGGAGATGAGGTTGATTGAGCTAACCCCTGTAGGTTCAGGATAAATAGCAATAAAATAAAAAGAATTGTGATTTGGAATACAGAAATTATCCAATCATGAATCTGCTCGAACCGGAAAAATGCTTTGAGAACCAACTTGGCAATGGAAAACCGCATACTTAGAGCCTGTTGATAGAGCAGTTAGCAGATAGTGTGATGGCGCAAACTAAGGCCAGATTGAGCACCATCATTATTCCTGGTATTTCCATTTTCTTCAGGTAAATTCTTCAAACATTCTTCAAGAAACTGCCAATTTGTCGTCTCTTAAAAGTCCTATCTTTCTATCCTATGACTTACGCACTTCGTGAAAAAAAACCGGAAACGATGCGAGTTGAGGGGTTGATGGATAATCTCTATCAACTGTCGCGTCAGTTGTTTGTGCCCGTAATCCGCCAGTTTATTGTGGAAAACCTGCCTAAACCGATCGCTCCCTGACGATAGATATCGCCATTTTTGTCAATGCGTAAGTCCTAAGATGTTGCATTTTCCCAGAAATCTTCCTGTAGAAATCCTCGCCCAAGTTGGCAGTGAATGCTACTTGCAGGTATGAAGTTAAAACGAACCTATGGTGGGAAAGTTAGTGTTCCAGCCAGAAAATAAGTTACTGTGGCTGCTAAAGAGTAACAGGCAAAAATCGTAGCAGAGCCAGTTTTGGTGCAAGCTGGCTTATTTTTTTGAAAACGAATTTTGCAGGCTAGCGGTAATACCGCCACACCTGCAAAATTATCTGCATCGACACAGGACTAATTTTCTGCTCTCCCGACAGTTTTGGATACAGAACGAGACTGCAAACGCACCTGAATTCCTTGTTCAGGACGTAAGGTTATGGAAGCTTGGGGAAGGATAGGGTGATCAGGGATTAAATCCATTTCAAATTTTTGGGCGATCGCACACAGCAACAAAATCGCCTCCATCACAGCAAATCCTTTGCCGATACAAATGCGTGGTCCGTTTCCAAACGGAATATAGACTCCCCTGGGCAATTGCTTCTCCAAATTGTCTTGCCAGCGTTCTGGTAGAAACTGTTCTGGTTGTTCAAAATACTTCGGGCTGCGGTGCAACACCCATTGACTGATCAGCACCACGCACCCTTCTGGAATTGAGTAATCCCCGATCGCACAATCCTTGACTGCCTCTCGTCCAAAAATCGAGACGGGTGGATAGAGCCGCATAGACTCCTTAATCACCTGATCGGCATAGCGCAATTTGGGCAGATCAGCAGTGGTGGGGAGGCGATCGCCCAATACCTGGTCAATCTCTTCGGTCAATTTATGGCATACTTGCGGATGCTGCGCCAGCAACATCCACGTCCAGGACAGGGCATTGGCTGTGGTTTCATGTCCAGCTAACATCAATGTGGCGATTTCATCACGCAGTTGTTTATCGTTCATCCGACTGCCATCTTCTTCATCCTGCGCTTGCATGAGCATAGACAGTAAATCGCCAAAATTTTTCCCACTCTGTCGCCGTTCTTGAATAATGCTGTAAATTGTTTCATCCATCCGCTGAATTGCTTGGCGATAGCGAATATTTTCTGGACGGGGAAACCATTCTAAAACGATAAATCCTTGTTTTCGTTTGTTTTCAAACCAATTCATGGCAACATCCAGGGCATGGGCCACATCTTGGGCAGTGCCCTCACTCACGTCTTGGTTAAAAATGGTCTTCATGACAATGTTGAGTGTGAGACGCATCATGTCGGCATGAATGTCTCTAACTTCTCCATCCTGCCAGGTTTGCAACATTTCATCTGCATAATGGGTCATGATCTGACCATAGCTTTCAATCCGTTTCTGGTGAAACACAGGTTGTGCCAATCGCCGCTGACGGAACCAGGAGTCGCCTTCATTGGTGAGCAATCCTTCGCCTAACAATGATTTCAGCGCTCGGAATCCCCGACTTTTGATAAAGCCAGTGTGGTCTTTCAACACTTGTTCGATGTGAACGGGATTGGTCAGTAAACAGGCTGGGGTTAGCCCTAAACGCAATGGCACGATTTCGCCATAGTCTTGAGCGATGCGGGTCAAAAATCCTAGTGGATCGCGACCGAGATCAAGCAAATGGCCAGCAATGGTATTGCCTTCTGGGGTAGGAAGTTCAAAAAGATCTTGTGGCATAGGAGAGACCTGATTCGAGTAGGACTCTCTCCAGTGTCAATCGCAGAGCGGTAAAGTGTCATCTAGGATGTGATAAATGTTGAAGAATGTGAATTAAATAAAACCGAACTTTTTTGTGGGAAGCGCGGCGCAGCCGCGCTTCCCACAAAAAAGTTTTAGGTTCTATTTAATCCTTAATCCTGAGAGATGGAGGAGACTGGTCGTCTGCATGTGCAGGATACCCCGCACATCAAAATTGACAGACCACTAGAGGGGAAGAAGAAATTACGGGGATTTGTGTATTGGGTGGATAGAAGTCCGTATGGGTTAGTGGTTTTCTGGAGCGAATTGAATCGGCGAAAATAGATGAGAACACCTGATTTTGGGTTGAGGACTGCTGTTATGTCTATGAGTGGGGTTGATGAGCGTGGAGATGAAACAAGGGGTCATCCTTCCCTAGTGCCCTTGGGGTGGCAAGAGATGCATTTGCGCCGTGCTCAGACGAGTCTACGGCAGATGGTAAATCGCTATTCTCAAAAGCTGCGATTGCTCCGCCGCAGTCCTCATACGGTTGAGTTGCAGTCTGAGTTAAAGACCGACTTGGATCAAATTACCAATGCATTAGATAAGCTAGATCAGAATATTTTGCGGATTGCTGTCTTTGGTCTGGTGAGTCGTGGCAAATCTGCGGTGATTAATGCCCTGCTGGGACAAAAGCTGTTGCAAACCGGGCCGTTGCATGGGGTGACACAATATCCGCGATCGGTTTACTGGTCACCAGAGGTGTCTGGTAGCTTGATCAATATTGAACTGATAGACACACCCGGACTGGATGAAGTGGGCGGACAGTTGAGAGCCGCTATGGCCCAGGAAGTGGCTCATCAGGCTGACTTGATCCTGTTTGTGATCTCAGGCGACATTACCCGCACGGAGTACCGGGCGTTGACGGAGTTGCAGCAGGAACATAAGCCTATTATTTTGGTGTTTAACAAAATTGATTTGTATCCTCAGGTCGATCGCCAGACGATTTGTGAAAAACTGCAAACTTTATTTGCTCAAAGTGGAGACAGCGATCGCTTCTACCCCCGTTTCAAACCAGAAGATATCGTTTTGGTCGCTGCTGAGCCGCCGCCAATTCAGGTACGGGTGGAATATCCCGACGGTCGAGTGACCCATGAGTGGGAATCGCCGCCGCCGCAAATTAAAGACCTGAAACAGAAAATTTCGGGCATCTTGCAGCAAGAGGGTAAATCACTGCTGTCCTTGAATGCTCTGCGGCAGGCACGGGATACAGAACAGGCGATCGCCCACAAAACCCTGAAACTACAAAAATCTGAAGCTGAAGATTTGATCTGGAAGTTTGCCCAGTGGAAGTCGATCGCGATCGCAGCCAATCCAATCGCGATTCTGGATTTGGCAGGGGGGATGATAACGGATCTGGCGATGATTCGGGCCCTGGCTAAACTGTATGGTCTGCCTATGACGAGCCACGAGGCAGGCAAATTGTTGACTGCGATTCTCTGGAGTTCAGGGGGGCTGCTGTTGGGAGAAGTCGGCAGTGGTCTCCTGTTGGGAGTTGGTAAAAGCGCCGCCGCTGTGACATCGTTGTTTGATAGTCCCACGGGGATTATGGCCTACTCGACAGCGGCGATCGCCCAGGCCGGTCTATCGGGCTACGGTTCCTATCGCGTAGGTAAGGCGGCACAAGCCTACTTAGAGCGAGGGTGTACCTGGGGAGGCGAGGGAGCGAATACGGTGATTCAGGAGATTCTGAGCACGGTCGATCCAAATACAGTGATCGATCGGCTGCGGCGAGAACTGGTTTAAGCGTGAGTTTCCAATGGAGTGGAGTGGGTGCTCAGCACCCACTCCACTCTAGTGTTCTGTCAAGGAAGTTTTGAGGGGTCTGTGACCCCTCAAACAAAGTTTTTCGTTGGGGCGGGCGCAGCCCGCCCCAACGAAAAACCGCTCGTCGAACTCACGTTAATTTAATTTTGATGTGCGGGATACCCCGCACATCAAAATTGACAGACCACCAGGCAGCAGGCAAGAAAACTACGTTTTCTCAGGAGTTCGACTATTAGTTCCTTATCCCATCTGTCCCCTGCTTTTTCCTTCAGGCCTTAGAATTTGGGGATAAGGACGAACATAGGACTGAGGCATGGTAGACATTAAGGACGGCTTTGTCAGCACGGTGGGCAATACCCCTCTGATTCGGTTAAACAGCTTTAGTAAAGAGACGGGGTGCGAAATCTTAGGAAAAGCTGAATTTCTCAATCCTGGTGGCTCTGTCAAGGATCGGGCTGCATTGTATATCATCCAGGATGCAGAAGAGAAGGGACTGCTCAAACCAGGCGGCACTGTAGTAGAAGGAACGGCAGGCAATACTGGCATTGGGCTGGCTCACATTTGCAACGCCAAGGGTTACAAATGTCTGATTATTATTCCAGATACCCAATCGCAGGAGAAAATCGACCTGCTGAGAACTTTGGGCGCAGAAGTCCGCACTGTGCCAGCCGTGCCTTATCGCGATCCCAATAACTATGTCAAACTGTCGGGACGCATCGCCGCAGAAATGGAAAACGCCATTTGGGCCAACCAGTTTGACAATTTAGCCAATCGTCAAGCCCATTACGAAACCACTGGCCCTGAAATCTGGCAGCAAACCGATGGCAAAATCGATGCCTGGGTCGCAGCGACTGGGACAGGTGGCACCTACGCTGGAGTTGCCCTCTTTCTCAAAGAGAAAAATCCTGATATCAAATGTGTGCTTGCCGATCCAATGGGCAGCGGCTTGTATAGCTATGCCAAAACCGGAGAACCCAAAATCGAGGGGAGTTCAATTACTGAAGGAATTGGCAATAGCCGTGTCACAGCCAATTTACAGGGTGCTCCGATCGACGATGCCATTCAAGTAGACGACCCAGAAGCGATTCGCGTCGTCTACCAGTTGTTACAGAAAGATGGACTGTTTATGGGTGGCTCCGTCGGTATTAACGTCGGTGCCGCCGTGGTTTTGGCCAAGCAAATGGGTCCAGGACATACGATCGTCACGGTCTTATGTGATGGTGGTAGCCGTTACCAATCTCGCCTGTTCAATCCAGACTGGTTAGCCACAAAAGGACTGGCGATCGCCAACTAATCTTTTCAACCCAAATTCCAATGGTGTAGGATGAGCATTCATCCTGGTTCTGCCCATTTGAGAATTACCTATTGCAATCTTTGATAACCAAGTAAAGTTAGCATGACAACAACTCCTTCCACTGAAAATTCTGGTTCACTTAACCGCTTTGATTTTGGATTGTGGAATCGTTTTATCGCGATCGCCCAACCCTTTTGGTATCCCTTAGAGCGCAATGGCAAAACTACCTTTTTTCTGTTGCTATTTCTGTTGCTGATTTTTGCTTTTTCTTTTCTCTCACTACTGATGAGTGCTGTCACTTTGCTTTGTCAGCAACTCTATCCGACGTTTATGGAACAAACGGCAGGCGGGTTGGTCGGGTTATCCAAATGGTTGACCACCCCACCCATTTTGTTCGTCGTGCTGGCTGGATTGATCATTCCATTGATTGGTTTTTTTCTGGTGCGCCACACCTTGCAGAATCGCTGGATACCGTGGGGATTTCTGGCACTGCTGATTCTGCTGTCCCTATCGGTCAGCGGCATGAACGTAATCATTAGCTATGTCGGCAATTTCTTTACGACTGCCCTCTCCAAAAAAGATGAAGCAACCTTCTGGCGGTTTCTCTTTGTTTATGCAGGTGTATTCGTTGTGGCCACACCCATCGTTGTCCTGTATAGCTACATCCGAGATTTGCTGGGATTATATTGGCGAGATTGGATGACAGGCAAATTTTTAGGTCGTTATTTTCAAAATCGCGCTTACTATGAAATCAATTCAGATGAAACAATCGATAACCCAGATCAACGGATCTCTGAAGATATTCGATCGTTTACCACAACGAGTTTGTTTTTCCTGCTGATTATCCTCAGTTCAGTGATTGATGTCATTTCCTTCACTGGCATCTTGTGGTCTATCTCTCAATTCCTGGCTCTGTTTTTGATTGGATATGCTGTTTTTGGCACTATCATTACAGCGTTGTTAGGCAGGCGACTGATCACTCTAAACTTTAATCAATTGAAGAAAGAAGCCGATTTTCGCTATGGGCTGGTGCATATTCGTGATAACGCTGAATCAATTGCTTTTTATCGGGGGGAGGAACAAGAATTAACGCAGGTACGACGACGATTTATAGAAGTACTTCGTAACTTTAATTTTCTGATTGGCTGGCAACGAAATCTCAGCATCTTTACAACGAGTTATGGGTACGCGATCGTCATCCTGCCTTCCCTGATCATGGCTCCCCAATACTTTGCAGGAGAAATTGAATTTGGTGACATTACCCAAGCCGGGTTCGCCTTCAGGCAAGTTTTAGATGCCTTCTCCCTCGTCATTGTCCAGATAGAGCGCTTAAGTTCTTTTGCGGCTGGCATTAACCGATTGGAAACCTTTAAGGAAGCATTGACGACTGAGCCAGCAGCCCCCTCCGCTGACCAAATTCGCACGGTGGAAGACGACCAAATTGCCCTGGATCGGGTCACTCTCCTGACTCCCAAAGGACAGCGACGCTTGGTGGAAGAATTATCCTTCATGCTGGAACCGGGTACAGGGTTGGTGATTGTCGGGCCCAGTGGTTCCGGGAAAAGCTCGATTTTAAGGGCGATCGCCGGACTCTGGAATACAGGCAGCGGTCAGATCACTCGCCCCGACCTCTGCGATATGTTGTTCTTACCACAGCGACCCTACATGGTGTTGGGTAGTTTGCGGGAGCAGTTACTTTACCCCAACATCGATAGCAATATTAGCCAGAACGAATTATTGAAAGCGTTGAAACAGGTCAATTTAGAGGATTTAGCTGAGCGAGTTGGGGGATTTGACGTAGAACTCAATTGGGGAGATGTGCTTTCACTAGGAGAACAACAGCGCCTCGCCTTTGCCCGTCTGCTGCTGACCCAACCCCGCTACGCCATCTTAGACGAAGCCACCAGTGCGCTTGATTTGGCCAATGAACAGCGGCTCTATCAACAACTGAAAGAGAAGCAGGTGACTTTCATCAGCGTTGGACATCGCCCCAGTCTAGTGCAGTACCACAAATATGTGCTGGAACTGACAGGCGATACCCTATGGCATCTCACGCCCGCAGAAACGTATCAGGTCAATGTGCAAGCTTTCTCTTAAGCGATGTACGGGGAAACAAAATATTCATAGCGTGGATTTCGACTACGCTCAATCCACTGTTATCTGAGGGCTGAGCGCAGTGGATTTCGACTACGCTCAATCCACTGTTATCTGAGGGCTGAGCGCAGTGGATTTCGACTACGCTCAATCCACTGTTATTCGAGGGCTGAGCGCAGTGGATTTCGACTACGCTCAATCCACTGTTATTCGAGGGCTGAGCGCAACTGTTATCCGAGGGCTGAGCGCAGTCGAAGCCCAGTATTTGATTAAAACTGCATTTCCCCAAGCCCTTAGCGCACTAGGATTGATTTGAAAGGTCTTACTCATAGCGTGTAGCACCATATCGTATGAACAGAGCGATCGCCCCTAAGCAAATCAGCCCCATGACTCCGGCTAAAGGATTGCCATCAATGCCTGTCAACCATTCTGGTACGTGTGGAGCATAGTAGATGGTTCCACCTACAGTAACAATATAAAATCCCCAAACCAGACCTGCGTGGAGTCCAATCGGGAGACTGAGGCGATCGGTTTTGCTGCGCTTGGCCCAAACCAGAGTCAGTCCCAGCAGCACCAGTCCCAACAATTGGGGCAGGGTTTGTATAATGCTGGGAAGAGGACGAATGTAATGTAGTCCGGCAAAGGCCAAACTGCTTACCCAGAGGGAGCGCTCCCTGGAATAATCCCGCTGGAGTTCGTCGAGCAACCAGCCTCGAAAGATTAACTCTTCAGCAAACCCAATTCCTAGAGCGATCGCCAGTCCGATTGGGATCACCCATAACAACTGCGGGATCGGTTGCCAACTCAACCAACCCCAAAGATATTCTATGAAAAATAATCCCAGCAGGCTGAATAGGCCCAAACTCAATCCCCATTTCAATTCGCGACGGTGTGGTTGAGTCCAACCCAATCCATAGAATTGGCAGGGGTGAGACAGGTGATGCACTCTTCGTCCCCACCAATGAAGGAGCAGGAGGAACTCGATAAACACAACTGGCATGGTCAGTAGGCTAATCGTGTTTGGATCTTTCACCTGCCAGTAGACCAGTCCGACCCAGGGCAACCAGACTACCAGCAAGAGTCCAACAAACACTGCAATGCGGATAGGGGCAGGGAATTTTGCGATCGCACGCATCGTTTAATTTAAGTACAGGTTTCTTCTCGCTGCCAAGCTGGAGCTTGGCTGGCAGAGGTGGATGGGGAAGCTGGAGCTTCCGGAGGGACGTGACCAAGCTCCCGCTTGGTCACGAGGGAGACAGAAGAGTTATGGAGCCAGAACTTTAGCAGCAGCGGTGACTCCGGCACCGGGCGTGAAGTCGCTGTAGCCCAGTTGTAGCAGGGTCGCTTCTAGCGCACTGATGGCAGAGAGGATGTCGCGATCGCAAACAAATCCTAAATGGCCAATGCGAAAGATTTTGCCCTTGAGGTGATCCTGTCCGCCGGCCAGGGCGATATCGAACTGCTTTTTCATCAGCGATCGCACTTGTTCGGCATCAACACTGACGGGGGCTATAGCAGTAATTGCTGGACTGGCGGCAGTATCGGCAGCGAATAGGGGCATCCCGATCGCCTTCATCGCAGCCCTGGTTGCTGTTTTATAGCGTTCATGTCGAGCAAAAATATTGTCCAACCCTTCAGCTTGCATCATTTTGAGAGCAACTTGCAGCGCATTGAACAGGTTCACAGGGGGGGTAAAAGGATGGCTGTTCTTGGCTGCTTCCTTGCGGTACTTGCCCAGATCTAGATAAAACTTGGGTAATTTGGCTGTTTTATAGGCTTCCCAGGCCTGAGCGCTAACGGCAACAAAGCCCAATCCCGGTGGCAACATATAACCCTTCTGAGAGCCAGAAGCAATCACATCAATGCCCCAGGCATCCATTGGTACGCTGGTGGCTGCTAAACTCGTCACTGCATCCACCATGCTCAAGGCACCATGCGCTTTGACCAGGCCATTGATCGTTTCTAAATCGTTCAGCACTCCCGTCGATGTTTCGCTGTGAGTGACAATCACTGCTTTAATCTGTTTGTCGGTGTCTGCCTCCAGTTTGGACTGAAATTCTGCTGGGTCGAGGGCCTTGCCCCATTCAGCGGTGATGGGATCAACGATCAATCCATAAGCAGTACAAATTTGGGCCCAGCGATCGCCAAATTTGCCATTACAACCGACCAAAACGCGATCGCCCGGACTGAGGAAATTAATGATCCCTGCTTCCATTGCCCCAGTACCGCTAGCTGCCAAAATCAGTACATCATTCTGGGTTTGGTGCAGCCATTTCAATCCCTCTGTTACTTCAGCGATGACTTTGCTAAATTCACTGCTGCGGTGACCAATTGGGTGCTTGGCTAACGCCAAAAGAACCTGCTCAGGCACCGGAGTTGGTCCGGGTATCATCAACATCAGTTTGTTATCCATTGGTCTGTCCTGCCTTATATCATAAAACTCGGGCCTAACCCCGACATGTGAGGCGTAAGATCAAGGATGCCACAACTCGATTCACACCGAAAACTTAGAATGAGCTTCAAGGCTTACAAAAGCCAAAATTTTAATTAGGACTTACGCACTTCGTGCGAAAAACCGGAATAGTTGGGGATTTGTGGGCGCATTGCGCCCACAAATCCCCAACTGCGTAAGTCCTATTAATTTCAATTTGCGGGATACCTGCAAATCAAAATTGACAAACCATGTGATGAGAACCACAGAGGCATGAAGGACACAGAGAAGCTACCGCTTTCCACTGGTCAGGAGCGCTAGAAGCTCTCTTGCAGCAGCATAATCGAGTGATAGCTTAGTAACAAGGGGAGGTCTCTAACCTGATGCTTTGTGGTTTTTCAGTTTTGAGAAATTACGACGACGAACCAGGAAATCTGGCACATCCAGGGTATTGAATCGACTTGGAGAGAGGGGTGCCACTTCCGTTGATTCTGCGGTCTCACTCACGATCGCAGCATGAATCGCGGTTAACAGTTCAAGCAGGGCCGGTGACACTGGAATGCTGCCCTCAAACTCAGCATCAGGAGAGGGGTGCGGCCAGGCCTGGTTTAGCAATTCTTTGAAGTAAGCAATTTGACTTTGGCTGGAAAGGTAATGATCTTTCCAATATTGAACGGCTGCTTCGTATTCATGGGCTTGTCGAGCTTGTTGAAAAATTTGTTCCTGCATTTGCACAGTTTCCTGCTCAAGCTGCACAATGCGCTGATGTTGCTCGTCTCGCTCAGCTTCCAATTCCTGGGCCGATTGTTGCCAGCGGGCCTGGAGTTTGATTTGAATTGACAATTGGGTTTCTAACTCTTCTGCCTTCATTTGGGCGATCGCTAGGTCCTTCTGTAATGTCGCGATCGTCATATTCCGCTCAGCCGCGATCGTTTGGGTACGGCGCAGCGCTAAGGTTAAATTTTGTTGCTCATCCAGCGCAGCATGAGCAGCATCCAATTGCCCTTCAGCCACCTGAACTAATTGCTGCTGGGTAGAATGACTTGGTGCCTCAAGCTGCTCATGTGCTTGATGCAGCGCATCCTGCAATTGGGCCAGGTGAGTTTGATGAAATTCTATCTGCGACTGCAATTCTGCAATCTGGTGCTGATTGGCTGAGAGGGCTGCTTGCATTGCCAGACAAGCCTGCTCCTGAGTCGCTAGCGCCGCCGTTTGCTCGGTCAGGGTTTGCTGCTGCTGTTGGATCTGGGATTTGAGTTGGGCGATCGCCTGATGTTGAGCATGAGAGAACTGTTCAGTCATTTTCAAGTGCGCTTCCAGAATATCTCTGTCTTGCGCCTTGTGCCTTAAATCGAGGAGACAGACGAGCGCTTGATCCAGCGCTTTCTCCAACTGAGCAATGCGGTTGAGATAGTGCTGCTCCGAAATTTGAAGTTGCTCCACCTCTTCTAAAGCCATCGAAGGAGTCATAGAACCAGGAGAGGAAGGTTTTTCCTTCCTTAAAGGATTTACATCCTCTGAAGAATGCACAGGATCACCTGAGGCAGAAGCGTGGATGACATCGTGGGCCACGTCTGGGGATGACACTCAGAACCTCCTCAGTGATACCAACAGTGCTTTCTGGCAAACGAAAGCGGATTCTTGACTCCCTTTAGTTAAGTGTAATCTCAAAAAATTCAATAAGCGTATCGCTTTCCTGGAGGATTGTCTCTAGCCTGATCTACTTTCCACCACCTTCAAGGGCGCTCAACTCGTTATCTTGAGGGGCTGAGCGCAGTCGCAGCCCGGTACTTGATTAAAGTGCATCTCCCCAACCAGAGATCTGGTCATGAACCATCAGGCTTTAGGGAGAGAACGGGATAGAGTTGATTGCCTCAGCCTCGGTAGCGATCGCCCTGGGGATCTCAATAATGGGTTGATCGATCGCCAGAATCAGGGCTTCAGACTCGATTGTAGCTGGCACGGTTGCCGGACTGGGAGTTGCCACGAAATTGGAAGTAGAAGGGGCAGGCGTTAAATTAGAGAATAAGCCAACAAAAACGGCTGCAACTGCCGCCCCTCCCCACGCAAATACTGTCACGGGCTGAGGCCCGACACGGCGTATGACCTGCTGCACCGTTTGTTCAGTGGGTAGGCTTGCGGGTGGGGCCGGCAGATTTCGCATTCCCTGACGCAACTTGACCAACCTGGAATATAAGCACTGTATGGTTGGATCGTTGGCTAGCCATTCCTCTACCTGATGGCGTTCGGCAGCCGTCACCTCACCATCCAGATAGGCACTCAATAGTTCAAACCGATCGCGCTTTAAATTATCCATAACATCAAAAGGTTGACAACTGCTTACGTCTTGATTCGGGAAGGAATCGTGTGAGCGTTGCTTCCTTATCTCGCTGCAATCCTTGAAATCAGAAGACATCTTCAGAACTACGAGGAATAACGAACCTAAGAACAGAATACTAGACTAATCTGGCTAGCGATCAATGATGATCTGAAAGACTGAACTTTAAGATCATCTTCACTGGAACTTTATCCAGTTCTCCTGACAGGAACAGTCGCGTCCATCACATTCATCCACCCCATTCATCCCATCCTCGTCCATGACAGTGCCGTGCTAGTTAGCCTGCTATGGATGACTCAGGTATCCTTGTAATTGCAATTGTAAACGCTGCCTTGCTCTGGCAATTCGAGACTTAACTGTGCCTAGAGAAACACCCGTAATCTCAGCGATCTCTTCGTAAGCCATGCCCTCAATTTCTCGCAAAACGATTGTTGTGCGGAAAACTTCGGGTAAGTCAGCGATCGCTTCCCGCAACTGGTCATAAAACTCTCGTGTGGCTAAATCTTCCGCCGGGCCAGGATTATCGGCTGGAATTTCCCACTCCATCTCACCGTCATCCATGTTACGAGGTGCATCCAGCGACAACGGCGGATTAACCCGCTTGCGCTTCCGCAATTCATCGTAAAACAGATTAGTCGCAATCCGACTGAGCCACCCCCGAAATTTAGAAGGTTCTTGCAACCGACGAACATTGCGATACACCCGAATCCAGACTTCTTGAGCTAAATCGGCGCGATCGGACCAATCCGGTGCCAGATGATACAATACCTTTTCCACATGGGACTGATAGCGGCGAATCAGTTCTGCAAATACGTTCTTCTCTGGACGCACCCCAGCCTGGCATTGCAAAATCAGGTCGTAGTTAGAGAGCTTTTCAGCTTGTGCTGCCGTAGTTGGAGCTTTCGCTTCCGGTGTTGCCCAAGATAAGGGTAAAGCATGGATCATAGGCAAAGCTGAGCCATGACGTATTTCATCTCTTGACGCTGACATATCTGAGAAGTTCCCACAGTTGTTGCTAATGTTCCACCAAGCTGTTGCACTAAAGCCCACACCCTACATGGGCAGTCAGTTGAAAAAGCTCCACAGTGTACATCTTAATTTCCCCGATTTGGGGTTAATGAACACTTCAAAATCATTCCTTGGAGCAATGCCCAGAGCTTTAGGCTTCCAGTAGCTACCACTTTAGGGGGTACACTCAGGAAGCAACATCAGTCTGTAGGACGGTTTTTGATCTGCACATCATTTGCTAAAGACGGCAGATCCAGCCTATCGACTGTCTAGTGGAAACTGTTTGACAATGCAACATTCAGATGTCATCGTAGTGGGCAGCGGGATTGGTGGATTGGTCGCATCTGCCCTGTTAGCTCGCTATGGGCAACGAGTTATCGTCTGCGAAAGCCACTCCATTCCTGGCGGTGCAGCGCACAGTTTCTCCCGACAAGGGTTTCATTTTGATTCAGGCCCCTCGTTCTATTGCGGCTTGAACGATCGCAATTCGCTCAACCCATTACAGCAAGTGCTTACTGCGTTGGGAGAGTCCGTTGCAACGATCGCCTATGATCCCTTAGGGCACTACCATTTTCCTGACGCGACCGTTCCTATCTATAGCAATGCAGAACGCTATCGGGCAGCGATCGCCCTGATCACTCCTCAAGGAGCTAAAGAGCTTGAGTTATTAGAACAACGCTTGCTCAGTCTCTACCAAGCCTTGCGTGGAGTTCCTGCCTTGGCGCTAAGATCAGATTTGATGGCCATTGCAGTGCTGCTCAGCCGTTATCCTTTCGCAATATTAAAGCTATTACCTGCAATTCAGCAAATTCAAGCTGCGATCGGAGATTTTGTGCATCAAACCCTCCGTGATCCCTGGGTACGGCGCTTGATTGATCTGGAATGTTTTCTGCTGTCGGGATTAAAAGCAGAAGGAACGATCGCGCCTGAAGTAGCTTTTATGTTTGGTGAACGGTCACACTCCATGATTGATTACCCTGTGGGGGGCAGCGCGGCGATCGTGCAAGCACTGGTGCGAGGATTGCAACGCTGGGGGGGCGAACTGAGACTGAATGCTCATGTTGAGCAGATTTTGGTAGAACATGGTCGGGTAGCGGGGATACAACTGCGGGACGGAGCAATCCTTAAAGCAACCACGGTGATCTCAAATGCCACGATTTGGGATACCTATGGAAAGCTGATTTCACCCCAGTGTTTGCCGCCCTCTTTTCGTCAAAAAGCGCTGCAAACTCCTGCGGTAGATAGCTTCATGCATTTGCATTTAGGTATCCGAGCAGAGGGGTTGGAAGGACTTACGGGCCATCACGTTGTTCTCCATGACGCTGAGCAAGACCTGACAGTTCCCGGTAACACTTGCATGATTTCCATTCCTTCGGTGTGGGATGCTAGCCTCGCTCCACAGAATCATCATGTCCTGCACGCTTACACCCTGGAACCTTACGCAGGGTGGCAGAGAAATTCAGACTATGCCATAAAAAAACGAGAAAAGGCAGAACCCCTATTTCGCGCTTTGGAGCAAGTCATTCCCGATGTGCGCGATCGCATTCAACTCGAACTAATTGGCACGCCCCTCACCCACGCTCGTTATCTGCGCCGCTATCAAGGCACTTATGGGCCCGCGATCGCTGCCAAACAGGGCATGTTCCCCAGTATCCACACACCGATTCGCGGGTTATATCGCGTTGGAGACAGCACAATGCCCGGTATTGGGGTGCCCGCTGTTGCTGCCTCTGGCATCCTCTGCGCCAATACCGTGGTCAAACCGCACCAAACGATTCAATTGTTAGATGAATTAGGACTTTGAATTCAATTCGTCGCTATCTATCCCTAATGCCTTTAAGACCTCTCGATCGATTTCTGCCAGCAAACTCTCTTTCCCTGAATAGAAACAGGGTGTGTAAGCACGGGATTGCAGCCCAATTTGCATGGATTCGCAGATTTGCCAATCTTGCCAATTGACGGTATCCCAGAAATGAACCACTGGACTCAGATCAAAATTGGGATGAGCGATCGTCTCTGGTGCCACCAACCATTCACAAATCACCCGTGTGCAGTTGTAACTGATAGGTTCTAGTCGATCGACTATGACAAAATCCGGTTGCAAACTTAGCAGCAAATTAGGAAAGAGCGAATAGTAATAAGCTCGTTGTAAATCTTCGCCAGCCACATCACCGAGAACGGGTAAAGTTCGTTGTCCGGTTGTGCTTAGACTGGTATGGGGTGGCTCAATAGTCATTGGTCCTCCTAAAAACAACCCTCGATAGAGATTGTTCGCAGCACTACTAGCCGCTGACAATTCAGTCAATTCTGGATGCAACGTAGGACAGTGATAGCATTCTGAGTAATTTTGCAGAATTAATTTCCAGTTGGCTTTCAGATCATAGACGACCCGATGAGCGACTCGTAATGATGGTAAATGCCATTGAGCAAAGCAATCGATCAACGACGCAAACACCCTGTTAAACGGTTCTGGTTGATCTGATAAATTGACAAAGAGAAATCCTTCCCAAACGGCGATCGCCACTGCTGGCAGCGGGTAATCCTCTCGCCGGAAACCTGCAACGCTTTGCATGTGGGGAGCAGAGTGTAATTCCCCATCCCAGGCATAGCCCCAGGCATGATAGGGGCAACGAATCAACCCAGCAAAGTGCCCTTCCGGTTGCGTGCAAAGTAAAGTGCCTCGATGCCGACAAAGGTTGTAGAATGCTCTAATCTGTCCTGCCTTGTCTCGCAGGATAATTAGCTGCTCCTGACCCACCTGCCGCACAATGTAATCTCCTGGTTCAAGCACCTGTTCCGCTCGTCCCACGCACACCCAATAGGTGGAGAAGATGCGATCGATCTCAGCAGCAAAGATGTGTTCTGACGTATAAAAGTGCTGGGGTAAGGTTTTGGCACCGGGTCTCAAGGTGGATGCGGTCTGATGAAAAATTGTCATAGGAGTTCAACCAGTTAATCCCGACTGATAGGGCTAAACCCCCTTTGTTCTATCACATTTAGTATCATCTCGAATGATGCATCTAGGGGTCTGTCAATTTTGATTTGCGGGGTATCCCGCAAATCAAAATTAAATTAAAGAAATCTCCTGGTTCCCAAGCTCTCGCTTCTCCTGGTTCCCAAGCTCTAGCTTGGGAACCCCGCTTTGGGGAAGCTCCAGCTTCCGCAGCAGTCGGGAAGCGGGAGCTTCCGCAGCAGCATTACCAAGCCGGAGCTTGGTAACGAGAAAGCGGGAGATGGGTAACAAGAGCGCGACCCTCCAGTTGCTTTCACCCGTTTCGATGCTTTACAGACAGGGTCAAGTGCTCTGTGGTTACTTTATGCGATGCGTAAAATCGGGATAAACTAAAGGTCTTCATTGTGAGTGTGCAGTTTTAGATTCTTTTATGTTTACCCCAACCCATCAACCCGAACATATTCAACCAATGGTGTTAGTCACCATCGTTAGTGAAGAGGTGCTAAAGGAAAGTATTATCTCACTGTTGCGAAACTTGAAGGCGCAGGGCTTCACAGTCAGTCGGGTTGAGGCAGAAGACAGATTTGGTCATCCAATAGGCAGCAGTACGACAGCAGCGGCACCTGAAAATAGAAACGTAGAGATTAAGGTGCTCGTGTCTGCTGAAGTGTCAGATGTCATCTTGCATACTCTGCATAAATATCGGGGGGAACATACCATCATTGCTTACCGCTACAATGTAGAGGCGATTCCTGACTACTGAATGTCGATTGATATCTCATGATCTTTCCTGAACCTGATGAGTCTGTTCATTCTCCTAATCCACTTACGTCTCTGCCCTATGAACCGGCCCTTGCTTCCTTAGGGGAGGATTATTACGATATTGTCGCTGCCGCTGAGTTTCCCAGGCATATTCTGCGCTTCCGCAATGATGACCTGCTGACCCAAATCGGACTCGATCGCACTCAGGTGAGTGATGCGGATTTTATTCAAGCCTTTGGTCAGTTTCGCGATCGCTCTCCCCTACTGGCTTTGCGTTACCACGGCTACCAGTTTGGTCAATATAATCCCTATCTAGGAGATGGCCGGGGGTTTCTCTATGGTCAAATACGCGGCACCGATGGGGAACTCTACGATTTGGGCACCAAGGGGTCTGGAACAACACCTTACTCACGCGGCGGCGATGGACGATTGACTCTTAAAGGTGGCGTGCGGGAAGTCTTAGCAGCGGAGATGTTACATACTTTGGGAGTCCGTACATCTCGCTGCTTGAGTTTAATTGAAACAGGCGAATCTCTCTGGCGGGGAGACGAACCTTCACCCACGCGATCTTCAGTTATGGTGCGGTTTTCGCGATCGCACATCCGGTTTGGCACCTTTGAACGCTTGCATTACCTGAATCGCCCTGACTTAATTCAGAAGTTGCTCGATCATGTAATCGAGATTTATTATCCCCATTTGCGATCGCATCCCGAACGCTATCCCTTATTCTACGCTGAACTAGTGCAGCGCACTGCCGAACTGGCAGCCCAATGGATGTCCGTTGGCTTTTGCCACGCCGTTCTCAATACCGATAATATGTCTATTACGGGCGAAAATTTTGATTATGGCCCCTATGCATTTATCGATCGCTACAATCCAAACTTTACTGCCGCCTATTTCGATTACTATGGGCGCTATAGCTACGGCAATCAACCCCTGATCTGCCGTTGGAATCTAGAGATGCTCCAGATCCCTTTGAAATTGGTGATTCCTGTAGAAGACTTAGAAACTGGCTTAAATCGGTTTGATGCCCATTATCAATCGGTTTACCAGCAGCGGATGTTACAGAAATTAGGATTCGCTGAATTATCCAACGAGCTAGCTACAGCCTTGTTAAAACAAACAATTCAACTTTTGAAAGAGGCAAAGCTTGGCTATCATGATTTCTTTTTGGCCCTCAGACAATATTTCTTACATGATTGGCGCACCGATGCTCAATTTAAATTCCGCGAGTTTCTCGACGAAAGGATTGTAGAGACAGAGACTTATTTGACATGGCAACACTCTTACCACCAAGCCCTCAATCACCTGTCTGAAAGCGAACTACCACAGGTAGCTCAACGTCTGCGACAACATAATCCTGCAACTGTCATCCTCAGACCAGAAATTGAAGCTGCTTGGGAGGCGATCGCCGTTGCAGACGATTGGCAACTGTTTGAGAATTTGCTCGAGCGAATTGGGTCTTCCGTAGCGAACGGTTCAACGGAAGCCTGAATGTCCCTCCTTCACAAATTTGTAGTCGCCTTGCAGCAGCAACAATGCAGTTGAAAGATTTGGGCGAATCCTAAGGCGATTTGCCCCTGTAGCAATCCTAAATGATTTATGAAAAGACAACTCCGTAGAGCAAGGGGCTTAAGCCCCTTGCCTGTTCACGATTCCAATAGAATTGCTGTATCACTCGATCACTATCGAGACCAATGAATTACCTTTTTCTCAATTAGGGCAAAGAAGGCATAAAGAATGACCCCCATCACCGCCAAGATGAGCAATGCGGCAAACGCCAGAGGAATGTCAAAACTGGAAGTGGCTTGAACGATTAGATATCCCAAACCCGCGTTGGAAGCGACCGACTCGGAGATGACTGCTCCAATGAAGGCAAACGATGCAGCAACTTTGAGGGAAGCAAAAATATAGGGCAGCGTATGAGGCCAACCCACTTTTTGAAAGGTCTCAACCTGAGAAGCACCCAGCGATCGCAGCACATCCTTCATCTCTGGCTCAACGGTATCCAGACCCAGTGCTACATTCACCGCGATTGGAAAAAAGGCTAGCAAGAAGGCGGTCAATGTTGCCGGAATTGCATTCGCCCCAAACCAGATGGCTAGCAGGGGGACGATCGCTGCTTTTGGAATGGTGTTGAAGGCAACCAGCAGTGGATAGAGCGTTAAATAGGCGGCTCTGGAATAGCCAATGACAAATCCCAGTAAAACACCAACTGCCACTGCAACCGCAAACCCTACTAGAGTTGTCCAGAGGGTGCGCCACGCATTTACCGTAAGCTGTGGCGCAAAGTTGACCATTGCTTGCAAGATGTTGCTGGGGGATGGCAGACTGAACGGAGGAATCTTAAAAATGATGATTACCAATTCCCACAGGGCAAGCAGTAGAACTGTGGCAATAAACGGTAGGATAAACGCTGCTGCCCTGGTTTTGAGAAACTTTTCCATAAAATCTAGATATAGAACTGGACACCTGTTAACTAATGTTGAATGTGTCTGCGAATGTTGGAGAAGTAATGATTGAACTCATCATCCAGTTCTATCTCTAACGTTCTGGGACGAGGTAAATCAATATTGACACTGTAAATGATTGAACTGGGGCGAGCACCCATGACATATACTTTATCCGACAGGAATACAGCCTCGCGTAGGTCATGGGTAATCAAAACGCCAACACACTTGACCTTCATCCACAACGCCTGAAGCATCACCCACATTTCTTCGCGGGTAAAGGCATCTAGGGCCCCAAAGGGTTCATCTAGCAGCAGAATTTCGGGTTGATGGATCAAAGCACGACATAGCGATGCTCGCTGGCGCATCCCTCCTGATAATTGCCAGGGATACTGTTTTTGAAAATCTTGTAGACGCACTGTGGTCAGAAGTTCTTGAGCCATGCGGATATAATCTTGCTTTCGCTGGTTGAAGTCTTTCTTGTAAGGCTCAACAATTTCTAGCGGCAACAAGACATTGTTCAACGTGTTACGCCAAGGCAACAACACCGGATTTTGAAAGGCAATGCCAATATTTTTCAAAGGACGCGAAATGCGCTGGCCGCGATACCGAATTTCTCCAATAGGGGCTGGACTTAACCCCGATATCATCCGCAAAATTGAAGTCTTACCACAACCGCTTGGTCCTACAAAGGACACAAATTCACCGGGCTGGATAGAGAGACTAATCTCCTGAATGATTCGGCGCATCCTGCCTTCAAAGGGATACTCCAGACCCACCTGATCAAATTCTAATAAAGCTGGGGCTGAGGTTTCAGAAGCTGGCAAGGCTGAATCAGTAAGACGTTGTACCATACTCTTATTTGTGACGCTGCACTAGGCTGAGAAGATTGCAAAAGTGGGATGCACGTATCAATAAAAGGCAGCAAGATGTGATTAATTCAGTGGTTGTCGTTCACTTGCTGGCGGAACTTGACGTTGTTCTGCGGGGGGCAAAAACTGGTCAGTGTAGATGTCTGCAACACCTGGATTGCTGGCCAACTGAAATCCTTCAACCGTTTGCTTTAAGGTTGTCTCAAGCCGAGTAGGATCAAGCGCACCCAATCCTAATTGCTCCACTTCAGGTGTGATGAACATACGCTCTAAGGCAATCTGAAGGCGTACTTTTTCCGCTTCCCGATCCATGAGCTTGCTCTGATCGGCTGCTAGCACTGCATCCAAACCCGCAGAAGGATCTTTCAAAACATCTTGCATTCCTCGGAGATACCCCCGAACAAATGCCGCCACAACATCAGGGTTTTGTTCGGCAAAATCTGCACGAGTCAGAATTGTGTTGCCATAGAAATCCAAACCATTATCGGTGTAGTAAAAAACATTGATGTCTTCCATAGGCTTGCCCCCCTTTAATAAGCTGGGAAGCACCGACGTAGAAAACCCACTCACAGCATCAACTCGACCTTGCAGCAAAAACGTTTCCCTCAGCTTTGGCTCCATTGTCGTCCACTCGACAGAGTCGGGATCAATTCCTACTTCTCCAGCGAAAACGGGAAATAGCTTGCGCGGGCCATCCCCTGCCGGAGCACCCAAGGTTTTTCCAGCGAGATCTACAGGTTCGCTAATCCCACTTTCCTTCAGAGAAACGATTGAAAAAGGTGCCTTACTCTGCACCAATGCCACAGCAAGCACCTTATTATCTGGATTCTTTTCATTGAATTCCAAAGCGTTATACATGTCACTAAACGCTAGGTCAAAATTCCCCGTACCCAACTTGCTGATCGTGTCGCTGTTGCCAAACCCTCTTTCATAGGAGACCTCCAAACCTTCCTCAGCAAAATAGCCCTGGTTAATCGCCACAATCAGAGGCGCATCCAGGCTTTGCATGAGAAAGGAAAGCTGCACTCGAACAGGCTTCAACTCCTGCTGATTAACCTCTGCCGTATCCCTGTCCGACAACGAGGCAGCGGGAACCTGCTCGGTTGAGGTTGGCACCTGAGAGGCACAACCGATAAAGAAAATCGTGGACGCTGCGAATACTAGAGGATGAGTAAAAATCCGTTTCACGAAAGATCTCCATTCTAAGAAAAGCCAATACGGGGAAACTAGAACATAGGGTGATGTGAGGAACTTGCTGCTTCAGCGCTTTACCATCCAGTTTCGAGAGCGGCTTTGCAACATTGAGATGGGAGTTAAAACAAGAGGAAACAACCTCTCACCTCAGTCCATAGCAATGACTAACAATATCTCAACGTTCGCCTGGGTGAATCTGGATACACATCTGTATACTCCTTTGTTATGAAGTCAATGAATTAAGTATTTCCGTAGAAAAAAGGGTAAAGCAATATCTAAGTTTTTTCCGTAACAGCATATACACTGCTTTTTACTCTGATAGATTCATACGGATGTCCGATTCATACCTGCTAATGTCAGCCTGCCAAAATCAAGCGGCGATCGCTCCTCTAAAGTTCAGACATAACGTGAGTCTCCAATGAGGAGGTGGGGTGGGCAAATGAAGCCTCTCTGCTGAGAGGCTTCGCTCCACTATACTGCGCTCAGAATGACAATTCATACTTTGATTCAGCAACGCCAAAAAATTTGGCTGTCGTCTTTCAGTTGGTTCAGAACTAAAGCCATAAGATAAAGACGAAGTTAAATTTATAACAGCCTACCTTGAGTATTTTCTAGTTATAGACAAAAGCTTCATACAATCTTAAATCAGGTTACTGACCGCTTTACTAAAAGCGTAAGCAGAATTAGGTAGAGTACAGAAAAGTGCGATAAGTTACATCACCTACTCAAATTGCTGAATAATCATCCATCTTCATAAATCTAAATAGGGTCAAGTGCCAGCAAGATTGCTTTGGTACTTTGCACGATTGAGTGGTGCTTCTCAATGACCGCAGCTTGAGTTATTCAAATTTCGATCGAGCTTTAACCACCAGACTTGAGCACACGGAGCGCTCTTGAATATTACTTCTGCTACTCCATCTACCTTATGTTGGGAAAAACAGTCGGCGGACGTTATCAAATTATTCGTTTCCTGGGCGGAGGAGGGTTTGGTCGCACCTATCTTGCAGAAGATTGGCACTTGCCCGGAAAGCCTCAATGTGTCGTTAAGCAACTCAATCCGCAAGTCACCGATGAGAAGGGATTACTGGCTGCTAAAACCCTGTTTGATCGGGAAGCGCGAGTGCTCTATACATTGGGGAATCATGACCAAATCCCGAAGCTATATGCTCACTTTGAAGAGCAGCGAGAATTTTATCTGGTACAAGAGTTCATTGAGGGTGAAGTGCTCAGCCGAGAGTTGAAAGAACGGCGCATCCTCAATGAAGACGATGTGATTACGCTGTTGCAGGATATGTTGGTGACGTTGGAGTTTGTCCATCAACAGGGCGTAATTCATCGTGATATTAAGCCTTCCAATTTAATTCGACGATCGCATGATCAGAAAATTGTTTTGATTGATTTTGGTGCAGTCAAACATTTTGGTAATCAACCCTTACCGGAAAGTGAAGCTCAAACCACGATTACCATCGCGATCGGCTCCCTCGGCTACATGCCAAATGAGCAATTAGCGGGTAAGCCCCGTTTCAGTAGCGACATTTATGCAGTGGGCATGGTGGGGTTACGAGCATTAACCGGACTATATCCCTCACAATTGCCAGACGATCCCCGAACGGGCGAAATTTTGTGGCGAGACCATGCCACGGTTAGTGCGGAATTGGCAAACATTTTGGACAAAATGATCCGCTATGACTTTCGGCAGCGCTATCAGTCGGCAGCGGCAGCGCTAGCTGCCCTCAACCAGATTGCCCCCCCGCATCATGCCACGGTGATCTTACCTACAACTCAGGCAATTGGTTCGGATGGACACCTGGTTTGGATTGAGCGGGGAGATGAACTGTTTCAGATGCAACGGTTTCGAGAAGCGATCGCCTGCTACGACAAAACAATGCAAGAGATGACCGACGACTATATGGTCTGGTTCAAACGGGCCATGGCCCTGGAGAATTTACGCGAGTTTGAGGCGGCGATCGAATCCTATGATCAGGTGTTGCAACTGCGCCCTCAGGATTACCTTGCCTGGTATAAGCGTGGCAAAGCGTTGGAGCAGTTGAAACGCTACGAAACTGCGATTGAATGTTACGACAAAGTGATTGAATTTCAACCTGAAAATTATTGGGCCTGGCATGATCGGGGTCGGGTATTGGAGGAATTGCAGCGGTTTGAGGAAGCTGCTGCGTCTTATGATCGCACAGTGCAACTGAAACCAAGTTTTAACCTGGCTATTGAAGGACGCAAACGAGTGTTGAGCCAGTTAAAACAGGTTGATCAACTTTACGGCTTGCAACACTATGAAGAAGCGATCGCCTCCTGCGAACGTAAACTGAGAGCTAAACCCGATGATGCGCTCTCCTGGTTGATGCGCGGTATGGCTCTAGAAAAATTGCACCAGTATGAGGCAGCGGTTCATTCCTACGAACGGGTGGTCAAATTGCAACCCGATGATCATTTAGCCTGGTTCAAACGGGGCACGTTATTAGAACACTTGAAACGCCACAAAGAAGCTGTTCTTTCCTACAACAAAGTTGTGCAACTTCAGCCCGAGAATTATTGGGCCTGGAACGATCGCGGCCGGGTTTTGGAAACCCTCGATCGCCATGAATTAGCGCTGGCTTCATACGATAAAGCCATGCAAATTAAACCCGATTTTGAACCTGCCGTGGAAGGGCGACGACGCATGTTAAATTACCTGAAACAGGGAAGCCGGCCCCAAACCACAGCGATACAAACGACAGTGCAAGCAGAGAAAACGGCTTCCGTTAAATAGAACCAATTTCCTAAACCTTGTTTGAGGGCTGTGGCGTGACGCGCCACAGCCCTCAAACAAGGTTTTTTGTTGGGGCGGGCGCAGCCCGCCCCAACAAAAAACCGCTCGTCGAACTCACGTAAGGATTAGATAAAACCCACAGGACTGACGCACTTTGTGCGAAAACCCAAGCAAGTTAAAGGATTTGTGGGGTGCTTCGCGCCCCACAAATCCTCTAATACCATTTTGGGTGATATGTGCATGATTTCAATTGCCAGAACGGTTAGCTGGTCAAGCATTCTGCAATCCAAAATCGGAAATCTATAATCCAAAATGGTATAACTGCCTCAGTCTTGCCCCAAAAAGTTCGGCTTTATTTAATTTACGTTCCTAACAGGCGAGTCACTGGTTGAGGCAATCTATCAAGAAAAAATGAACCACAGAGGTCACTCTTGCCGCAGAGAAATCAATGCCGATTCCCAATAGAACTGGCAGGTTGAGTTTCCGGTGGGGCGATCGCTGGTGTCTTTGCCGCAAATTTTGCAGCCAATTGGTCTCGCTGGTTAATCAAATAAATGCTTACTAAAGTCAGACTGACTCCAACCCACTGCACTGGTGTTAGCACCTCCGACAATATCAGATTGCCAAACAGCAGCGCAAATCCAGGAGTCAGAAAGGTCAAGGAACTCAAACTGGTAAGATTACCACTGGCGGCAAAGTAAAAGAACAATCCGTAGGCGATCGCGCTGCCAAAGAGGGTGGAATAGGCGATCGACAACCAGTCAGATACACCTAGATTGGCCCATTGTCCTGTCTCCCCAAAACTGGAGAGCAAAAACAGGGGCAAGCCGCCCAAAACCATGTGCCAGCCCGTAGCCGTCACAGGATCGGCGTAGCGACAGACAAACCGCACCAGCACCGTGCCTACTGCCATCGACAGGGCTGCCAGCAGCATTAGCCATTCGCCGCTGTGAAACAGGCGTTGTACCAGATCCACCCCTGTCTGGACATTCAGGCTGGACACGTTGCCATGCAGAATACCCAGAATCCAGGCATCGGGCAGTCCAATGAAGCTAATCCCCAGAATACCAAGACCCAGCCCTAACCCACCCCATAGCCCAATCCGTTCCGCAAACAGAAAGCGGGCCATCAGGGCCACCGCCAGCGGTTGCGAGTCAATCATCACCGATCCCAGGCCTGCGCCTGTTCGAGTTAGACCTTCTGCCAGAAATCCCTGAAAGAGTGCTCCATCCACCAATCCAAATAACGCAATCCACAACCACGCCAGCCACCCTTGCGGTTGAGGTCTACCCATCCAGACAGCCGCCGCTAAAATCAACAAGCCTGCGGGCACTAACCGGACTCCCGCCATGAAGATAGGGGTCGTGTGTGGCATCACTCCCTTCATCGCCACCATCGCGGTTCCCCAAAGGAAAAACGGAGCGATCAACAATAGCGAGGCAAACGGCAACCTGGATTCGGTGAGCTTAAGATGCATGGGCTGAGAGACCTTGAGATTCAGTAAATTTAAACCCTTGTCTTTATCCTACTCGAATTGTGTAGTTATGTATCGTTCTCTAATACCATTTTGGGTGATATGTGCATGATTTCAATTGCCAGAACGGTTAGCTGGTCAAGCATTCTGCAATCCAAAATCGGAAATCTAAAATCCAAAATGGTATAACCTACCGTTTTTGCCTGTGCAAGGCACCACCGAAGCACGGAAAACATAGAAAGTTGCTGCCTTCCACCCAGCACGCTCGAATACCTTTGTGTCTTCTATGTCTCCGTAGTTCTTCATCTATTCCTCAATTGTGAATAGGCAAGGGGCTTAAGCCCCTTGCCCTATGGAATTGTCTTTTCATAACGTGAGTTTGATAATCGCTGTTTGAGGGCTGTGGCGCGACGCGCCACAGCCCTCAAACAAGGTTTTTCGTTGGGGCGGGCAGCCCGCCCCAACGAAAAACCGCTCGTCGAATTCACGTTTTCATAAATCATTGAGAATTGCTACAGCAATTTTCAATCGAGTGGAGTGCCAGGTGTTTTTGTGAGAACCGCGCTCAGCCCGGTTCTCACAAAAACAACCGGAATTTCTTAGAGCGTCAAGCGCTATATAGCCCTTTAGGAAGCAGACTATAATTTACTTCTACCCCTTTGGGATTATTTATCCATCTCTACATATCATGGTTTGGCCCTTCAAAAAACCCTTTCGGAAACAAATCGCTCGGATTGAAGTGACTGGTGCGATCGCCAGTCAAACGCGGAAACGAGTCCTTGAGGCTCTGAAAACCGTCGAAGAAAGAAAATTTCCCGCTCTATTACTGCGAATTGACAGTCCAGGAGGCACAGTAGGGGATTCGCAGGAGATCTACAGTGCTCTGCGCCGCTTGCGAGATCAAGTCAAGATTGTTGCCAGTTTTGGTAATATTTCCGCCTCTGGCGGTGTCTATATTGGCATGGGTGCTGAACACATTGTTGCCAATCCAGGCACAATTACAGGCAGCATCGGGGTGATCCTGCGCGGTAACAATCTAGAACGTCTACTCGATAAGATTGGGGTGTCCTTCAAAGTAATTAAATCTGGCCCTTATAAAGACATCCTGGCGTTTGATCGCGAATTGACCGATCCAGAAAAGCACATTCTGCAAGAGTTGATCGACACCAGCTATCACCAGTTTGTGGGAACGGTGGCAGAAGCCCGCAATCTGGCAGTAGAAACTGTCCGAAGTTTTGCCGATGGGCGCATCTTCACAGGACAGCAGGCTTTAGAATTGGGGATCGTCGATCGCCTCGGCACCGAAGAAGATGCCCGCCGCTGGACGGCCGAACTGGTGGGACTCGACCCAGAAAAAACTCCTACCTTTACCTTTGAGGAGAAGAAAAGCCTGTTCAATCGCTTTTTCCCAGGAGGCGATCGCCTTCAATCCAGTTTCATGGCTGGTTCTGACTGGTTAGAGTTTGAACTGTCCACAAGTGGACTACCGCTATGGCTCTACCGACCTTGATCTCTGTGCTCTTTGTGTCTCTGTGGTTGCCAAACCCATTGATGCTTTTCCCAACCGTGCGGCTGTGATTTTTTGATAATAGCTGCTCCTCACCTCTGGATTTCAATACCCATTCTGAGATAGCTTTGAGTCTGGATATGCATTCTAGTGGTCTGTCAATTTTGATTTGCGGGGTATCCCGCAAATCAAAATTAAATTAAAGGAAGTTTTGAGGGGTCACAGACCCCTCAAAACTTCCTTGACGGAACACTAGTGTGTCGCCTGCACTGGTTTTACCAGTTCAATATGAGGGAGGGTAATTTGGTGGAGTGGCAAGTTCGGGCAATTCGAGGAGCAACAACGGTCTCAGAAAATACGGTCGAGGCAATTCGTGATGCTGTTATGGAACTGCTGGAGGAATTGCAACAACGCAATCACCTCGATCCGGATCTGATTATTAGCGCCACGTTTACCGCAACCCGTGATCTGGATGCGATTTTTCCGGCGGCGATCGCCCGTGAGCAGCTTAACTGGCAGAATGTGCCGTTGTTGGATGTGCAGCAAATGCATGTTGAAGGCAGTTTAGAACGCTGTATCCGCTGCTTGATCCATGTCAATATGCCAGTTTCGTTTCAAAAAATTCATCATCCTTATCTCAGACAAGCGAAGAAGTTGCGCCCTGATTTGAGCATGGCCCCAGTGACGTTGTCGTAGCCCTCTTCCAGTCCTCTCGCTCCAGTCCTCTCGCTCCCGTTGGAGTTTAGCAAACAGCAAGAGAGGGAGGATGGCAGATCCCCGTGTTTGCATAGAGTTAAGTTTTTCCTCAAGTTTGGGCATGCTCTGGGGAAATCCTTTTTCTGTAAGCAATTGGGGTGAAAGCCATGAACATGCTCTATAGGGTTGCTGCGATCGTGGGTACGGCCTCTATTCTAGCGGCTCTACCGGGTGCGGCTGAAGCAAATCTCTTGCGTTCACAAATCACGAACCGTGAGCTAGCCCAAGCCTCTCCTGAATCTCCAGGCAATCCCAGCACTTGGGCTGAGGCCGAAAAGTTCTATAATCGCGGCGTGCGAGCGGCGGACGATCGCGACTATGAGAAGGCGTTAGAGGCGTTGAATACTGCCATTACGCTGGCTCCGGACTACACCTCTGCCTACATCTATCGAGGATATGTGCATGGGATGTTAGGAGATGCTGAACAGGCGATCGCTGACCTCAATCGAGCATTGGATCTGGATGCCACCGCTGCCGCCGCCTATTTTCATCGGGGAGTAGTGTATTACAACGAATCTCAGTATCAGGAAGCACTGGGCGACTTTAACCGGGCGATCGCACTGCAACCTGAATACGCCGAAGCATACCTCTATCGCGGCATGACGCAAGTGCAATTAGGAGACGCGGCAGGTGGGGTGGAGAATTTTAATCAGGCGATCGCACTCCAACCTGACAATGCAACGGCCTATGTGCATCGGGGCGCAGCGCGAGTTAGTTTGGATGATCAGGCTGGGGCGATCGCTGACTTTGAGCAAGCGATTGACCTGAACCCCAAATCCCCCCAGGCCTATTTGAATCGAGGCAGTATGCACTACACTATGGGCAATTTGTCTGCTGCCTTGAGGGATTTTGATCAGGCGATCGACCTTGATCCCAACCTGACCGCTGCCTATTTCAATCGCGGCTTTGTTTTCTATTCCCTGGGTAACACCAGTCAAGCGGAGGCTGATTTTAATCAGGCGATCGAACTGAAGCCGGATTATGCCCAGGCGTATATCAGTCGCGGGTTGGTGTTGGCTGCGCGGGGAGAGCAACAGGAAGCAATCGCTGATCTTGATCGCGCCCTAGAACTCAAACCTGCTGCTGCTGCTGCTTACAAGTTTCGCGGCGACATTCGCCTGGAAATAGGCGATCGCGATGGCGCACTACAAGATTACACGCAAGCGATCGCCCTTGACCCCAACTATGCTGATGCTTATGTCGCCCGCGCCAATGCCCGCGCTGCTACGGGAGACAATCTAGGAGCCAATGCCGATTATACACAGGCAATTCTCTTGAATCCCAATGATGCGATCGCCTTCAACCAGCGGGGTGGCATTCTCTCTACAATGGGTGATCTTCAAGCGGCGTTGAATGATTATGAGCAAGCGATTCGCCTCAGTCCGGACGAGGCTGAACCCTACCACAATCGGGCCCGACTGCGGATGAATATGGGCGACACCCAGGGTGCAATGGCAGACTTGCAACAAGCCGCAGATTTGTATCGACAAGTCGGAGATGCCCAAAATTATCGTCTGGTGCTGAGTGAGATGGCAAACCTGCGCTAGTAAAACCGTTTCGCGATCGGGCTACAGATCAGAGGACATTCTGCAACGCGACCTGCCCTCTCATCTGGCGCTCTGATTTGATGCGACGTAAGGGCGCAAATTTTGGCGTTGCTGATGCTGATTTTAAGGATGTTTTTGAACGTGAATTCGATGAACGGGCTTTTGGGGATTTCTCGCGACGCGAGAAATCCCCAAAAGCCCAATTTTGCGTGCGCGTCGCGCACGTAAAATTGGGCTATCGAACTCACGTTCCATTAAGCAACGCGCAATTTTTTAACTGGCACACAAAGACAATTATGTAGCGCAACTAGTATGTAAAGGATAAGTACCCTCAAGGGTCATGTCAAATAATTAGCTGTATTATCTATTCCTGGAATTCGTTATCTACTTTACAATTTTCCATTGTTTAGTAAACTAAGCTTTCATTCGATATTTTTTACGTTTGCCTGGAATGCTTGATAAAGCTTGCATTACCATCCTCTTAGCTATTAATTTTCAACAGAGCTAAAGTGATATTTCCGGAAACCTGCGGAATGAGTCGGTTTCTTGATATAGGGTGTTAAACAGAATTTGATCAACCACTGTTCGCGCCTCTATCAAGGTTGCGTTATCACCTGATGAGCGAAAGTGCAATTTCTGTTTTGTTCATTCCTGGAAAGTCGCTCACTTACCATAGGAGTTTTATGTTTACCATTCGCTTGCAAACCACAAACTATCGCCCCGATTATCTCATCACTATTCGCAATAGCGTAGATGGTTGGAATGAAGATATTCCTGGTATTTACGAGAACGATGAATGGCGATTTGAATTACCAGAAGCATCTTACCCGCAAGGAATGGACTTCAAATTTGTTCTAGAACAAACCTATTGGATGACGGGTGCTAATTTATTTATCAATCCGGTTGCTAATGGGAACTATACCTACACAGAAGCCCAAATTCAGTTTCCGCCAATGGTGGAATTAGTGGTCGAGAATTCTCACGTTCAGCAACTCTTCTTTCGACCCAATCTCAATGAAGATCAAGTATTTGATGTGATTGTGGTTGGCTCTGGGATTGGCGGCGGCATTCTGGCTGACCAACTGTCTGATTTGGGCATGGACGTATTGGTGCTGGAAGCAGGTAGTTATTTGTTTCCCAGCCATGTGGCCAATTTACCCCGGCAGCACCAAGTAGGACAGTTCGATAAGCATGTTTGGGGATTGTATGACGAATTCAAAGTCATCAACTACACCAATACTCCTGGTTCCCAGTTTGTTGGCGGACAAGCCTATAATTTGGGTGGCAAATCTCTGTTTTGGGGTGGGTTGATTCCTCGGATGATGTCGTGGGAAATGGATTTGTGGCCGCAAGCCCTCAAGTGGTATCTGGAAGATACGGGCTATCAGAAAGCAGAAGACTTGATGAATCGCAGTGCTCAGTTGCCAACTCCTTATCACGATCGCGTGAAACGATCGCTCCGCACTCAATTAGCTGAATTTAATACCTTTGATGCCCCTGTGGCCGTTCAGTATTCCAGCAATAATTCCAGCACTATTCCCACAGGCATGTTCTCCACGGCAGATCTGTTGATGGAATCGATGTTGACCAATAACCGTCATGGAAATCAACATCTTTCTATCAATTTGAATCATGTTGTAGTCAAGGTGGAAACGACAAATAACACGGTTACTGGAGTTACTGCTTACGATTTGATTGCCCGTAAATATCGCACTTATCAAGCCAAAGCAGTGGTGCTGGCTGCTGGCACAGTTGAGAGTGCTAAGATTTCCCAACTGAGCGGCTTACAAGATCCAAACGGCAAAATTGGCGTAGGGATTACCGATCACCCCATCTATTTCACTCATTTTGCTTTACCTGCTACTTCTCCGTTCTATAGTGCTACCGATGCGACTAAGTTACTGCTGCAACACAGGCAAATCGATATCAACAACCACGCCTATAACGTTGTCCTGGAACTAGGAGCCGATTTCAACCAGGGGCGTTTTGTCGATGCCGATATTCTGGCAGATCACCAGCGGTTGAAAGGGGGAATGTTGTGTGAAGTCGTTTTCTTGCTCAATGCTCCTCTCATAGAAGGCAACATAGTACAGCAAAACGGCCCATCCTACGCCAAGCCAATGGTGCGGTTGCAGAAGAGTCCAGTGGGCGATCGCTTCTGGGGAGAAATCAATGCCATGAAGGACCGCATAATCAACCTGCTGGGTGGTATCCCACTACTGGGCAATGATTTGTCATTGAAAGAAGCGGGTTTAGGTGGCGTGGCACATGAAGTTGGCACTCTACGGTTGAGTGATCAGGGGACAGGTGTGGTGGATACTGAACTGAAGTTTCTCAACTACACCAACCTGTATGCTTGCGATCTCTCGGTTTTTCCTTCGTCTCCCGCTGCTAACCCCACCTTAACGTTAGCGGCTCTGGCGATTCGCTTAGCTGAGCATCTGCGCGATAGTTTGAATTAAGCCTGAACTGAAGCGTGCAGTAGATGCCTGCACGCTCAATCTATTTCTTGCTATTTCTTGGAGCGCCTTTTGAGTGACCTCGTCTGAGATCCACCGTAGAGTGAGGCTGAATCGCAGAGGATAATAACGTTGCTTTCAAGATTTGAGCCAAAGCTTCGGTACACTATTATCGGTACACTATTAAGTGTTGAATCCCTTTTGTTTTATGAAAAGACTTTTGTCTCGAATGCTAGCTCTCCTCTTGGTGCTCGTCGTCGGGCTGACGGGTTGTAGTGGGACGGGGCCAAGTGGGTTAAGCGGAACCTATGGAGAAGACGCTTTAGCTCTGGTAGAAACGTTAAGAACTGCAATTTCTCTCCCCAACGATGCACCCGATAAAGCCGAAGCACAAGCTCAAGCAAAGCGGATGATTAACGATTTTGCTGCCCGCTACCAGCGTGATCCGTCTCTGGCTAAACTGAGTTCCTACACAACGATCCGCACTGCCCTCAATTCTCTGGCAGGTCATTATAGCTCCTACCCCAACCGACCAGTGCCAGAAAAGCTGAAGCAGCGGTTAGAGCAAGAATTTGCCCAGGTGGAAGCTGCCTTAAAACGGGGATCATGATTTAGCGCAAGTACCTGATGGAGCGGTATTGCTTAATAATGGGATGTTTTTGGACGTGAAACTGACGGTTTCACGTCCAAAAACATTCTCATGAACAGCAACACGCAATGTGCGACTTAATCTTGAAAAAGCTTGGTCTTTCGTAGAGCAGGCATCTTGCCATCTCAATCTGGACGGGCAAGATGTCCATCCCACCTAGCCTGAAAGAGAGTCGCCCATGCTGTCCCTGGGTTAATGTGGATTTAATGATTGACAGGGGCAGCGATCGCCGTCCCCTGTAACCCAATGTAAATCAATATCCCAACCATCAGTAGCGATACGATAATCAAGCTCTTGGCAATAGCACGAACTGTTCTCATACACAAGCCTGTAATCAATGTATCTTATTTTAGGGCGCTTCTAGGCACTTGAGCAGCGTTTCGATCGCGCTTGCGGGGCTTTACTTCAACAGTCAAGCGGGTTGGCAGGGTATCGTCAATTGTAAAGCGATGCTCCTGACCTTGAATAATTAAATCGAATTGGAGTTGGTATTGTCCGGGTTGGCGGGGTAGCACGACTGAACCAATCGCCGTGGCGTTTTGCCCGGATTGGGGTGATCCAGAGACATACAGCAAGTTTTCATCCCCGGTTTTAATCAACTTGCCCTTTGCATTTAAAAATTGCCCTCTGACGCGCACTTCGCCCTGCCCCAATCCAGTCTGGTAACCATACCAGCGGCTTGAGCCAGTATTGAGCAGATCAGCAGTGAGCACTACTCGTTTGGACGTTCGACCCTGCACAGGTTGAGTCAGCGATTGCTGCCCCTGCTCTTGAATTGCCAGAATTCTACCTTGTGTTCCCTGCGTATACTTCTCTAAATCGGCGATCGGATTGCTGATCTTATGCCACAGGCTAGCCGCGTGGCGCTGAATTTCTGTGTCCTGTAAACTCCAGAGGCGATCGCGTCCCTGCTTGAGAGGAACAGGAATACTCCCCCACGGCGTTGAGCCAAAGACACCGACGATCTGAATCAGAACCGAAGCTGCCAAGAGAATACTCAATAAAGCAATACCAAGCCTGCGAGGGAAAGGGGTAAGGGAGACAGCGGTCAGCTGAACCAGGGTGTAAGGCAGACCGAAACAGAGAACAGGCACCGTATCAGACATAAATCTGGAACCAAACGAACCCACCCCACCCGTCCAGGGGATGTAAAAGCAATAGTGAATCAACAGCAGCAAACAAGCCAAAAAGAGACAAAGCAGGTATTGTTCATCCCGCCCTTGGCGCGATCGCCAAATCCAGTAAAAACCCATCAAGGCAAACAACAGGATGGGGGAGTAGACAAATAACCCATCACTCGGTGCCGCTAACAATCCAGTAAAGGCCTCAATCGAGTCATTCCAGTCGAATTGATAGGAGGATGCGCCGCTCTCAAACAAGCTAGAATAGCCGCCGACGATCAGGTTACGCAAGCTGAACCCAAAGAAATAGACATTCCACGCCGCATTGAGCAGGAAGGAAAATGCCCCCAATAGCCAGAATAGGGTTGCTTTGCGGTAAGTATAAGCGACGTAGACGAAGGTAGCGATCGCAAACAACCAACTGGTGACTCGGATACCGGGCAGCAGACCACAGAGAAAACCAGACGCGATTAGCAACCCGCGCTGTCGCCATGCAGTCGAGCGGTGCGCTTTGAACAGGCATAGAATCAGCGCGGTCACCACCCAGTTAGAAACAGTGTGTTGGCGCAGTCCTTGAGAAATTAGTGCCCAAGTGGGTGTGGCGAAGGCAAAAATAAACGTGGAAAGTAGAGCAATGCCAGAATTGAATTTGAGACGAGTGGCAAAATAGAAGAAAACAACAGACAACGCTGTGACTAAAGTTGCAGCTAGTTTTTCAAAGTGTTGTCGATGGTCACTGAAGTCTTTAGCAAAAATATTGAAGAGTGCCGCTGCTTGTTGACCATCGACGAGATGAAAGAAACTGATGAATTTGAGATAAAGAAAGAAGAGAAAGTAAAGTGGAAAGCTGGCGATCGCCACCCCAACGGGATAGGTGGAAGTCAGATGACCATTGGGGGCTGCTGTGAGGTAATAGGGGTTGCCATCGCTACAACTGAGACAGTTGCCAAACGTGCCCCGCAGGGCATCAAAGTCCAAATCGTGGTTGATTAGCCAGTTAAACCCAATTAAAGCATTGGGGATATTATCACTGGAACTAATGAGTTCACGGTTTGCTAGATAGATAAATATACAGGTCAAAAAAATCAGCAGCCCGACCAAAAAGTGGGATTGTTTGAGAAGCAAATATCTAACTGGCATAATCAATGAAACAAATTGTATCTAAGAATGCAATAAATTGCCCAAACTCCATCCTTCCAGCCAATTTTCTTGCCCTCTTTATAGGTGCGTCCATAGTAGGCAATGCCTACTTCATAAATGCGACATCCCATCTTGGCAACTTTGGCGGTCACCTCTGGTTCAAACCCAAATCGATTTTCTTGAATCCGAATCGCCTGAATCACTTCCCGACGAAACGCCTTGTAACAAGTTTCCATGTCGGTCAGGTTGATGTTGGTCAACATGTTGGACAAGGTGGTCAAAAACTGGTTGCCGACCATGTGCCAGTAATACACCACCCGGTGAGGTTGGCTACCCACGAAGCGAGAACCGTAAACCACATCTGCCTTCCCATCCAGGATGGGTTTAATCATTTGCGGATATTCTCGTGGATCGTACTCCAGATCGGCATCCTGGACAATCACGATGTCTCCTGTGGCTGCGGCAATTCCCGTCCGCAGGGCGGCTCCCTTGCCCCGGTTGTAGGGATGGTAAATCACTTGATCCACTTGAGAGGCTAAACCAGAACGCAACACCTCCCGTGTGCCATCGGTTGAATAGTCATCGACGATAATGATTTCAACATTTTCAATGGGAGAAGATTTGACCGCTTCAACCACCTGGCCAATTGTGCCCAACTCATTAAAGCAAGGAATAACAACTGATAACTTCATAAGCTCCGGATGGCTTCAATCAGAAAGCTTGAATTTATCAGATTCTATAGTGCCATGTGCCTCGATTAAGACGGTTTTGTGAAAAAGCCCGACGGGTTGGCATTGTCAATGAAGCTTGAGGCAATCATTAAGGGCAGTGACAAACTGAGCGGGTGCGTCCATCATCAGCCAATGTCCAACATCAGGAATGACGATCGCAGGCAGCGCTGGACGCAACACATGTAAGCTAAAGGGATAGGCATTAGCGGGGGTCAGGATAACCGCTGCTTGAGTATTGGGAGCAGCCAGGTAGCGATCGAGCGTTTCCACCGCAGGGAAAGCGAACATGCCATGATACATACCCAGCATTCGATCTTTGGGGGTATCAGCAAGTCGCGATAGGATAATCTGGTCAGTTTCCGGACTGCCTCCCGCTAAGGTCTCTTTAAATTTCTGAGTCACCTCAGTCCGCCACTCATCTGTTGCCAAGGCTGCTAGAAAGGGTACAAGCTGCTGCTCGTGAACCTCGGTTGATAAATGAGTAAAATCGCCTAGTGGGTCAACCAGAATCAGGTTGGCGACTTGTTCAGGTTGCGCTGCTGCCGTTGCCAGTGCCACCAGTGTGCCATAACTGTGACCGACGAGAACAGTGCGATCGAGCTTCAATTTATCCAGCAGGGCAAGAATATCAGCAGCACAAGCCGTCGGGGTATAGTCGGCGTTGGTGGGTGCAGTCGAATCGCCATGTCCTCTTAAATCGACAGCAAACGTGTGATGTTGATTCAGTCCGGCTTCTAGAGCCGCATCCCAAAACTGGGCGTGCCCGACCATGCCATGAATTAGCACGATCGGTGGAGCGTTTTGATGCAGCAGATGGGCAGGTGGAGTCTCAAGGATGTGCAGCCCGCCAGCAGGGGTGGAGATGAAAAATGAGCGCTGATTCATATGCACTTATTAACTCGGCAATAGGTGTTGTTGCAGCATACCGTGCTTCGACTACGCTCAGCACTCACTACGCTCAGCACTCACTACGCTCAGCACTCACTACGCTCAGCACTCACTACGCTCAGCACTCACTACGCTCAGCACTCACTACGCTCAGCACTCACTACGCTCAGCACTCACTACGCTCAGCACT